>WBZP01000106.1_pt1 | contig 122339 bp, 138 predicted proteins | sample 5204301 | NCBI WGS metagenome assembly WBZP01 (sample SAMN12412401, study PRJNA552823) | activated sludge metagenome | isolation source: activated sludge from nitrification reactor of wastewater treatment plant... | place: USA: Pennsylvania | collected 2017 | reverse complement strand
CCGCTTCCAGTCCTACCTTCGCCTTGAATTCCGCACGATGCACCTTGCGCTTCTTGCTTTCACTCATGCTATCGCCCTCCTCGGACAATAGCTTAAACCGGTGTCTCAAAATCGGGGACCACTATAGAAGTCATGCGCATCGCAGGTCCAAATGGATCCGTGGGCCATGCGGAAATCAAGATCGGACAGGCGCTCTTCATGCTGGCGGATGAATTCCCTGAGATGAATTGCAAGAGCCCTCAATCGTTCGGGGGCTCGCCCGTAAGCATCATGGTGTACGTGCGGGACGTAGACGCGTTCGTGAAACAGGCCGTCGCGGCCGGCGCGAAGGTGATCACTCCGGTTGAAAACAAATTTTACGGCGACCGGTCCGGCAGCTTGGAAGATCCCTTCGGACACCACTGGCACTTCGCCACGCATGTGGAGGATGTCCCTCCCGATGAACTGGCAAAACGGGCCGAAGCGTTTATGAAACAGCCGGACTCTCTTTCATGACTTCACATGAAGCCGCGGATTACGCTCACCACCATCGGTGTTGATGATTTGGAACGGTCTCTCCGGTACGTCAACAATCTGATGGCCGCCGAGACGATGGAGCTCGATGACCAAAGACTTATCACTCGTGTGCTGGCCCATTATGCTCCCAAGTAAATCGGTGGAAAAAAGGACGTAACCGCTTGTGCTCGCTATGGCGTTGTTCGGTTCCGGCACGCTGTTTCTCATCGAAGCCGGCACGGGCCTGTTCAAGCCGCAGGCTTACTCTATCGTGGAGCGATCGTCTCGACAAAAAGCTCCATGGCGTCTTCAAGCCATTGGCGCGTTGATGTTCGTGTGGGGCTTGCTCTGTCTCATCGCAGGTATTTCCCTGACCGGTATCAGCGATTGGATCGCGGTGATCCTCAGTCTGGCGTTCCTGGCAAAAGGCAGCTTGCTTATATTTTCTCCGTCGTCGCTGCATGACACTCCGCAGGCCATTGCCGCTGACCATACGAGATGGAGGGCAAAGTGCATGCGTCGTTCGGCGATTGGAGTACTTCTCATGTCATGGGGAGCCGTCTTGGTCAGCAATTGAGCCTAGAGGTGGACCAGCAGTCCTTGATATGAGTTTTGCCGGTCCGTTGGAGCTATGGAGGTTACTATGGGTCTTGGAAAAACGAAACCGATCCTCCGGATATTCGACGAAGAGAAAGCGAAGGAGTTCTACATCAATTTCCTAGGCTTCAGAATCGATTGGGAACATCGTTTTGAAGAGGGCTTACCTCTTTATATGCAAATCTCACAGGATGACTGCACCCTTCATTTATCAGAGCATCATGGAGACTGTTGTCCAGGTGCCGCGATGAGGATTGAAACAAACGACCTGGAGGCATTCCAAAAGGCTCTGCTGGCAAAGAACCACAAATACGCCAGACCGCGAATAGAAGAAATGCCATGGGGCAGGGATATGTCAGTGACTGATCCCTTCGGTAATAGATTGACGTTTACCAATGCCGTCAGTACCTAGCAAAGGTGCGCTAGCATGAAATGTTACTGCTGATGCCACCGACCATGACAAATCCGCCTGTTCCTTTGGTTGTCCGCCGATTTTCCAGCAATCACGAACCGCAGTTAGTCTGGACAAACGAACGTGGGGGGCTAACCTTTCGTGCTGGAAATCACTTCGTGAAATGGAATCCGCGCACCACAGGACTCGATCTTGAACAAGAGCGGCTTAGGCTAGAGTGGGCAATCCGTTGGCATCCAGTACCGAAAGTGCTCAACTGGGGAGCCGATGATAAGGCGCAATGGCTGGTTACTGCCGCGCTACCCGGCGAAGGAGCAGTCATGGAGCCATGGCGCATGCGACCGCTTGATGCGGTTCGTGCGATTGCGCGAGGGCTTTGCATGTTGCATGACAAGCTCCCTGTTGCCGACTGCCCCTTTCATTGGTCGGTTGAAGCTCGAAGAAATCACTGCATTCAGGGCGAAGGTTTGAGTGGGCCGCCCATTGACCGTCTCGTGGTTTGTCATGGTGACGCCTGTTCACCAAATACAATCATTGCGCCGGACGGAAGTCCGGCCGGTCACGTCGATCTCGGCTCGCTTGGTGTCGCGGACCGTTGGGCCGACTTGGCTATTGCAAGCCGGAGCCTCGAGTACAACTTCGGACCGGGTTGGGAAGACGAGTTCTTCAAGGTGTACGGCATCGAGCGCGACGAGGAGCGGATCTCGTTCTATCGATTGCTCTGGGACAATGAAGATAGGATGAGACACTAACACTGTGCATTCGATACAGCCGGTGAATGTCGTCAGTGCGCCAAAGGGGGTGTGTATGCAGAGCGATGAACAGGAAATTAGGCAGCTTGTTTTCACATTGACCCTTTATTGCGCAAACTTCTTCGCACCGACGACGCATAAGACGAGAGCAATCGTCACAGCGATCATAACGGGACTGATCTGCTCATGCAGCAGCGTTGCCGCCAATCCGAAGCCGAAGAACGGTTGGAAGAGTTGTAATTGTCCTACGGCGGCGATGCCGCCTTGCGCCAGCCCGCGATACCAGAACACAAACCCGATCAGCATGCTGAACAACGAGACATAGACGAGGCCGATCCACGCGGGCCAGCCTATTCCCATAAAAGTAGACGGCGCGGTGATGATTGCCGACACCAGCATGATCGGCAACGACAACACGAGCGCCCAGGAGATCACCTGCCAGCCCCCAAGTTTGCGAGACAGTCCGGCGCCTTCCGCGTAGCCCAGCCCGCAGACGACAATCGCTGTCAGCATTAGGAAATCTCCGACCGGCGAGACTGAAAAGTCTTGTGTCGTCATGAAGCCGACTACGAGCACGCTGCCCGGGCACGAGAACAGCCAAAAGGCCGGGCGTGGACGCTCACCACCGCGCAGCACACCGAAGATCGCCGTTGCGAGCGGCAAGAGACCGATGAAGACAATGGAATGGGCGGACGTGATATGTGTGAGCGCCAGCGCCGACAGCAGAGGAAAGCCCACCACGACACCGAACGCCACGATGCCCAGCGAGCGCAGGTCACTGCGCGCCGGACGCTTTTCGCGGAATGTCATCAGGAGCGCAACTCCCAACAGCCCGGCGATGGTCGCCCGCGCGACGGTCAGGAAGACAGGATCGAAATCCATCACCGCTACCCGTGTGGCCGGTAGCGAACCGCTGAAAATCAATACGCCAAGAAACCCGTTGACCCAGCCGCTCACGGTCTTGTCCATTCACAGCCTCCGTTCGTGTTCGTCTTGTATAGGACCGAAGGCATGGCGGTTCCAGAGACGGTCGGATACAATTCTACAAAACTGTCATGGCGATAGGAGCAGTACAGATGGAGAGTCAATCGGTAAGAAATGAGGAGGGCACCATGCTGATCGGTAACGTCATGGCGACCATCAAGCAGAGAATTGCCGGGCGAACCTTGACACCTGGAGCACAGTTGCCGTCAGTCCGCGCCTTCGCCAAGACCATGCAGGTTTCAAAATCCACGATCGTCGAAGCTTATGAGCGTCTTGCTGCCGAAGGCATTATTCGCTCCCGTCCAGGCTCGGGGTTCTATGTCATAGCACCGCTCGCCCCACTGTCATTGGCGGAGATCGGTCCTCAGCTCGACCGCGCAGTCGATCCACTCTGGATTTCACGCCAGTCGTTGGAAGCCGGCGATAACATTCTGAAACCTGGTTGTGGTTGGCTGCCGGCATCATGGATGCCTGAGACAGCCTTGCGCCGAGCGCTCCGGACGTTGGCACGTTCGGATGACGCCACACTCACCGATTATGGAACGCCGCTCGGATTGCCGCTCCTGCGCCAGCTCCTCGCCCGACGTTTGGGTGAGCACGGCATAGAAGTGTCCCCCGAACACATCATGCTGATGGAATCCGGCACGCAGGCGATCGATCTTCTGTGCCGCTTTCTGCTCCAACCTGGCGATACGGTGCTGGTGGATGATCCCTGCTACTTCAACTTTCATGCTCTGCTGCGCGTTCATAGGGGCCAAGGTTGTCGGCGTCCCCTATACACCGTCCGGACCGGACATCGATCTCTTTGCACAGGCGTTAGCCGAACATTGACCGCGCCTGTACATCACGAATTCCGCCCTTCACAATCCGACCGGCGCGATCCTCTCCCCCGTCATCGCGCACCGACTGCTGAAGATCGCAGACCAGTCGGGGGTGATCATCGTCGAGGACGACATCTTCGCCGATTTTGAGCACACGCCCGCCCCAAGATTGGCCGCCTTTGACGGTCTCAACCGGGTCATTCATATCGGAAGTTTTTCCAAATCGCTTTCGGCGTCGGTGCGCTGCGGCTTCATCGCCGCGCCGCGCGATTGGATCGAAGGATTGACGGACCTCAAGATCGCCACGTCCTTCGGCAGCGGACGGTTTTCAGCCGAACTGGTGCTGGCGCTTCTGAAGGACGGCAGCTATCGGAAGCATATGGATACGGTTCGCGCGCGGCTTTCACGCGCCATGGGCGAAACCATCACCCGGCTGAAGGCGATCGGCATCACGCCATGGATAGAGCAGCAGGCGGGAATGTTTCTCTGGTGCAGCCTCCCAAAGGGCATCGATGCGGCGGATATAGCCCGCAGCGCCTTAACGGCCGACGTTGTTCTGGCTCCCGGCAACGCATTCAGCCTCTCTCAAACTGCCAACGGCTTCTTACGTTTCAATGTAGCGCAGTCGGAGGACGAGCGAATTTTCAAGGTGCTGAAAGTGGCATTAAATTAGAAACCGATCGCAACGTATGATGCAGTTCAGGAGATCCCCGATGCCTTTGCGCATTCGCCGGCTTACGGCTGATGACGTCGATCTGATGTATGCTTTGTTACGGACCTTCGGCGAGGCGTTCGACGAAGTCGATACGTATTGTAGCAACCAGCCAAATGCCGTCTATCTTGAGCGATTGCTCGGGAGCGATTCCTTCATTGCCGTCGCAGCGATGGAAGACGCTACGGTTATCGGCGGTATCGCAGCCTATGAACTGAGAAAGTTCGAGCGGCAGCGGAGTGAGATCTACATCTATGATTTGGCGGTCGCCGAAACTCACAGACGAAGGGGTGTTGCGACGGCTTTAGTGAATGAGCTGAAGAAGATCGCCGCAACACGAGGAGCCTACGTCATGTTCGTCCAGGCCGACGTCGGCGACGATCCAGCCATCGCGCTCTATACAAAACTGGGAATTCGGGAAGACGTGCTGCACTTCGACATAACCAGTGACTGACGGCAATGGGCGTAAACAATAGGTGCCCGCTTCAATTATTTGCGCGTGGAGTCTTTGTCTAAGTCTTAGGGTTGCTACGTGTCGCGAAGCGGTGGCAACGACTGTCGGGACCTTTGGTCGTCTCGATATTCTGGTCAACAATGCGGGCAATTTGTTCTATACGGCGCGACTTCACGAGACCACTGATCAGATTTGGGATGAGACCTTTGACGTGTTTATGAAGGGGACGTTTCGATTCATTCGTGCGGTAATTCCTCGGATGCTTCAGCAGGGCGGCGGCTCGATCCTGAATATCTCCACAGTCGCCGGGCTCAAGGCCATGCCTGGCTTTGAGGCTCATGCGTATCAAGCGGCTAAGGCGGGTGTGATCATGCTCACCAAGACAGTGGCTGTGCACTACGCTAAGCAAAACATCCGTTGTAACTGTATCTGTCCAGCTGGCGTTGTGACCCCACCTATCGCAAACATGGTGAAGGATCCACAGATTAAAGCCTGGTTCGAAGGCGTCCACCCAATGGGTCGGCTCGGGCAGCCGGCGGAGGTTGCCGAAGCGACAGTTTATTTTGTATCCGAGGAGTCGGGCTGGACAACCGGGAGCATCCTGTCGGTGGATGGCGGTGTGACGGCCGCATAAGCGATAGACGATCAAGCACGAGGAGACTTGTGGTATCCAGGTGATGTTTCGAAGGTCTTTAAGGAGCGGTTATGGATATTATTCCGCTGTACGCAGTGGTGTATATTGTAATCATCCTCGGTGGGTGGTACGTGTACAATCGGTTCTAATCATCCTCGGTGGGTGGTTTGTGTACAAAATGAGTGCGTAGGTCGCCGGCCTAGAATTGGGCATCCTCCTAGGGGGAGGCCTCATCCTCCTGAGAAGTGCTCTTGCGCGGTAGCTGATCTAGTCTGGCGGTGTCAGCGCCGATGCTATACATCCTCAAAGCCCCGAACTGAAAAGTCCCCTGAACACCGAGTCACAATGTCCCTTCACCGAATTAAGCTCCCTGAGCCACGGGATCGAGCGTCTGCCGCACGCGGTCCACATCAAAATGGTAGCGTCCATACGGATTTACGTGTTTGTGGACCAGCGGCGTCGCGAGCGTCGCTTCGTCCAGCACATGTCCTTCGACACGGAGTTCCTCGACCACTCGCCCAATGGGGTTAGCAGCAGGAACTCGGGGGGGTCACGCCGCATTCGCGTGGACTCGGAACAACGGTACCAGCGCCGAAAGACTCCTTTCAGTTTGTTATTCAGGACCCTGGTCCGTGTCTGCAGGATGAGATACGCCCCGCGTCCAGTGCATCTGCTGCTTCACAAAATGCGGGCTGATCACGTGGCGCATAGTCGATTCGAGGAACGCTGTACTGATGGCGTTCCCCAAAGTCGGGGTGAACGCACGGTTGTTGCGAATGTACGCGTCAGACTCGTTGGGCCAAGGGTGCCTCATCATGACAACCGATTCCGGTCACAGTGCTCTTCAAATCACAATCCGCTCGACTTCATCCAACGAGACCTGATCAGTACGTCGATCATAGAGGCCCGTCGTACGGGCACTTTCATGGTTGGCCATCTGCTGAGCAATTTCCAGCTTCCCGCCATTGCGGAGATATTCGGTAATCCCGGTCGCGCGGAACGAATGGTTGCCGATCTTCGTGCGAATGCCGACTTCGGTGGCGCGGCGGCGAATCATGCGGTAGGCATCCACTTGCGTCATCGGTTTGTCGGAGAGCTGCCCCGTCCGGCCGTGCATTGTGCGAAAGAGCGGGCTGGTGCCCTCGGTCAACTGGGCCGTCTTGAGGTAGGCATGAAGGTACTCATCAAGATTGTGATGGCAGGGCATTGCATGGAGCTTGCCGCCTTTTTCATGCAGTCGCACCCAGGTCCGACGACCTTGGATATAGACATCCTCCACCTGCATCGACAGGGCTGCGCCAATCCGTGCAAACGTATAGACCATCAATCCAATCAAGGCCCGGTCGCGTAATCCAACGATTGTGCTCACGTCAATGGCCTCGATCAGCATTCGGGCTTCGTCGGCCATGAGCACCGGCGTCTTGCCTTTCTTCGTCGAGTACTTGGGCCCCCGCACGGAGCTCGCCGGATTGGAGGGGAGCACCTGACCGACCACCAACCAATCGAACAGCATGCGAATGGCCGCCAGATGTTGCTTGATCGATGGAGCTGACAGGCGGTCCTGAAGCGTCTCAATATAGGTCGCCACATGCACCGGCTCAATGGCGGGCAAGGAGAGGAGTCCATGCCGTTCGCACCAGGCGGCAAATTCTGCGACCGCCCAGGTGTAGGCCTTGCGTGTGTTCGGGTTTCGAATGTTGGCGGTAAAGAATTCGACGAACCGTTTGGTCGCGTTGGGCGTCGGAGTGAAAAGGGCGGGGAGTTTCCTGGTTCCCGGTATTACTAGCTGCATGTGGTTTCTCTTAGCTGTCCCCTACCGAATAGTAGAGTATGATAACGTCCTTTATCATACCTTTCTTTTTAGTTATGTCAATTGAAACAATGATATGTAAGAGTCACTCCATGTCATAGTTGACACAGATCCTCATGTGTCATACACTTCCTACACGTACCACATGTGCTACGGAGGTGTGATGGTCTCCTTACGATTGGGGAAAAAACTGGAAGACCGCTTAGAGCAGCTTGCCGAAGGGACAGGCCGGACCAAGACCTATTACATCCGACTCCTATTAGAAGAGCATCTCGACGAGTTGGAGGATCGGTATATCGCGGAACAGCGATTAGAAACTCCAGGGCCCCGACTCAGCTCCGACGAGATGAGGCAGGAACTTGGCCTGGACCATTGAGTATGACCGGCGCGTGCTCAAAGATCTGAAGCGGCTCGACCGGCAGGCTCAACAGGCCATTCTGGATTATTTCGATGATCGAATTGCGCCCACTGACGATCCCCGCGTGTTTGGTAAACCTTTGAAAGCCTCGTTCGCGGGTCTGTGGCGCTATCGGATCGGCGATTATCGAGCCATCTGCCGGATCGAAGATAACAGAATGGTGGTCTTGGTAGTGCGGGTGGCCCATCGGAGCACGGTGTATGAAGACTGAATCTATGAGCGCCCTGTTGATTTTCGACGACACGGGCTCGACATGAATCGAGGGTGAACCCATGGGCGGCACGAATCGCAGTGGATATCTCTATGATCTGTTGAAACGTGAACAATGGCGAATCTTGGAACAAGCCGCGTTGGAAGCCAATCGTGATGAAACGCATGACCCGGCCTATCAGAAGGAGTTCGCCATCTGGGAGCGGACCCTGACCGATGGGTTGGAGCCCACATCGTCACCGAAACCCCACACGTAAGGAAGCACAAGAGTATGCACAACAGCGAAGATACCCAGACCACAGACCGTGAGACCTGGTCAGGCAATCTCTTTACTGATCTTGGGCTTGATGACGCGGATGCACTCTCTACTCGCACCGCTCTTGGTATTCAGGTGATGAAGACGATCAGGGACAAAGACTTAAGCCAAAAAGAAGCCGGGAAACTGCTGGGGCTGAAGCAACCAGACGTCTCGGCCGTCATGCGAGCTAAATTCAGCCGCTTCAGTCAAGAACGCCTGATCGGCTTTCTCAACAAGCTGGAGCAGAAAGTCACGATTCAAGTGAGCCGTCACCGCCGTGGCGAACCGTATCAACAAGTTACGGTCGCGCGATGATGCCATGCCCTTGAATCAAGGAGGTCCCACCACGCGCTATGTCTCAGCGCGTGAGGCCAAACAGAGCTTGGGCAAGGTCCTGGATTCCGCACAACAGGAACCGGTCACGATCCGTCGTCAGAACCGTGCTGTGGCGGTGGTCTTGTCGGCTCAAGAGTATGCCCGGGTTTGTGCGCAGAACCGAGAGGAATTCTTGCGCTTTGCCGATCGCCAGAGCCACCAGGCGAAGGCACGCGGGCTGTCGAAATCAACACTCGACGAGATCATCGCGGATGAGGAATAGCAAGCGGGTCGTTCTTACGTCCAAGGAAGTGGATTCGGCGTACCGTACTGTCCCCTTGTCAGTTTGGGAGGACCGGCGAACGACCCCATTTTCCCCATTTGACGGCTCACCAAGCCATACCGTTCTCAACAGAGTAAAGGCGAAGACAAACCAATCGCAGGTAAAATCTCTGCTCGCGACTCATGGGCTCCCATGAGTTTGAAGAGAAGGGAATGGCCCCTCAGTCAAAGGAATGGCTCGGTACGGGAGGAAGAAAAGTCATGCGTTGTATGATCAATGCAGTGGAAGAGAAAAGTCCGTTCTGATATTACTACCGCCCAAAGAATGACTACGGGGAAACATGAAGCTGATATTGTCTAGCTTCGGAGCAGAGTTCTCTCCAACGTCTTTTCGGGCGAAGAGGCTCAAGTACAACGATATAGATGAATTCAAGACGCTTAGAGAAAGAGTGAAAGGTTCATGGTTTTTATACAGAAGGACATCAGAGTGTATCGCTCATGAAGTTATAGGTATCCCACTAGATGGGCATGAAGCTCTAGATGGTGAGGATATCGAACTCCTTACGAATGACAATCTCACCGTACTCTCTGCTTTACTTAAAGAGCGGCTCCCACAAGTATTACCTGACTCCGGCATGCAATATACCCGTGAGGGGCTTTTGATCATTGATAGGACGCGCGATCTTGTATCCTATGCCTTCAAGCACATTCATTTTCCAGTTCCTACCCAGCTCGTTGGCTTCCATAAGTATAAGAAATCTGAACTAGACACGAGAGTAATTGCAGTCAGGCCGGGTAGTGCACGCGTCGTTGTTTCGGTCAATTTTGGTAAGTACCATGAAATTGACCGTACTCTTCTGGAAGTCGTCGAGCAAGGAATAGATGTCCGCGGTCTTTGTGCAATCGATAGAGTTAAGGAGCCTGGCCCTCGCTTTATTGGGGAAATTGTAGCCGTCGAAGGAGAGAAGGCGATTTTTGAGGTTGGATCCAAGTATCAAAGTATTCCAGCATCTGAATGTTTGCTGGAGCCGTCGTTGGATACCTTCACCGCGATATTTAGCAAGATCCTTGGAGATAAGAAGAAAGCCTATGATCAAGCAGAGTGGAACGGCCAAGCCACTGTAGTAGCCGCCCCATCATATCTCGAAGAACTGAAAGATTTGAAGGGCCAGATGTTGGGATCTGAATTAAAGATTTCCCGTGACATCACCGTCCGGTTCTCTGAACTTGTGCAAATGGAAAATAGACTGGGACACGAATCAGTGATCAACTTTGGTCCTATTCAATTCTGTTTCGACTCTGATCGAAGTAGAAAACATCGTTTCCCTTCTGCGGGACTTGAAGAGAACGGTCCTTTCGATCAGGAAAGTTTCGACAAAAAGACTCCGAGGATTCTCGTAGTGGGCCCAGCCGACGTACAAGGAAAGGTAGAAGCTTTCGTAAAGGAGTTTAAGGAGGGTCTTGGGCCACAGGGACAAAAGAGATATAGCGGAGGGTTTGGAAGACTCTATAGGCTGGTGAATCCGGTGTTTAGTGTCATATCGGCAAATCTGGCAGGGGCAAACGCAACTGCTGTGGGCGGAAGATATCGAGCAGCGATCGAAAGTCACCTATCCCAATTTAGCCACACCTATGATGCAGCCATAGTTGTTCTTAAGGATGAGCACGCTTTTACGGAACCTCAGAATCCATACCTCATTAGCAAAGCCTATCTTCTCGGACAAGGCATACCTGTTCAAGAAGTAAGACTTAGCAAAATAGGTAGGTCGAAGTATGACCTGCAGTATATCTATGAGGATATCTCGGTGGCTCTCTACTCTAAACTTGGGGGCACGCCTTGGACGGTTATGCCGGCCCAAACGGTGGCTCATGAGATCATCTTCGGGATGGGCACTGCCGAGATTGGAGGCAGAACTGAAGCGAGGAGGAGATATGTTGGAATTACCACTGTATTCAAGAGTGACGGGAATTATCTTCTCTCGGCGTCCACCAGGCAGTGTCGATTTGAAGAATATCCAGAGGCCCTGAAGTCTGTAGTGGAAGAAATTTTGGATGCGCTTAAGCAGGAGCATAGCTGGCGAACTGGTGAAACAGTTAGACTGGTGTTCCATAGCTATAAGCCATTACGAAACACGGATATCGCAACGATAACCAAGAGTGCCCTTGACAGAATGGGCACAGATATTCTGTTCGAATACGCATTTCTCGATATCAAGGAAGATCATCCATTCCTTTTGATGGATCTTGACCAAAATGGAAGGGAGTCATGGGCAGAAGAATTTTCTGGGAACAAGAGTAAAGGGGTAATAGGGCAACATGTTCCTCCTCGAGGTTTATCTGTCGAATTAAGTCGGTATAGGAGATTACTCTGCGTGAATGGGCCGGAGTTAGTGCGAAGACACAAAGAGCCACTCCCTAAGCCCCTTCTGATAGAGATGCATCGCAAATCGACGTTCACTGATATGACTGCGCTTACAAGGCAAGTTTTCTACTTTACAGGGTTATCCTGGAGATCAATGCGCCCATCACGTGAGCCTGCCACGATATTGTATTCTGCCCTCATTGCCAGACTGATGAGCAAACTGGGCACAGTGCCTAACTGGTCTCCAGACTTGCTGAACACGAAGTTACGCCGCAGCAGATGGTTCCTATGACCGAGAGCATTTCATCTCCATTAGGGGACGCGCTGGCGGCAATTCGCAAAGCAAATACGACCTGGCTGATGAGCGATCCTCCTAGCGTGAAAGATGGATTGCTTACGTGGCTGTCTCACAAACTCGGTTTGAATCACACCCAAAGCTTAATCAACTATGTTAAGGCCACTGACATAGATGGCTCGAGAACTCTAGAAGCCCCATACCTAGCTGCTCTAGGGCTCTATATGGATTCTGATCATATCCGTGGAGACGTTGAGCAGTTTTCCTGGTCTGATAGCCTCCAAGTGATCCTTAGTCGTGAGCCTTTCACATCCGATAGGCGCGGAATAGGCCACAACCCTCTGGTGTTACTTGGGCTTGTCCCCCTTACTTTACGTGCCGAAGTTCCAGAATCTACGAAGTCCCGTCTCAAACGAATTTGTGCTGATTCGAGAGCCAATGATGTCGCTGAATTGCGAAAGTGGCTATGTGTTCAAATAGCTGCATGGAACCTTGGTGCCAAGACTACACCATGTAGAGCAGATCAGAATCTTTCCGATCAAGCAGATAGGGCCATGGCGCTTTTGACACATGCACTTTTCCCGGTAGAAACTTCAAGATGTTTGCCAGCAATCAATATGGCGGCAATCAGGAAAGATCTCCTGAGGCATACTTGTCTCCAAGGAACCGATGAGCAAAGTGGTTTTGAAGCTCTATTGATACATGCGGGGGTAGAGCTGTTAATCAACCAGATGTTTCCACGTGAAGCTGACCCATTGGGTACAGTACGGTCTATCCTGGAAGGCTTTGAATCTGCAATGGAGCGCTGGATTTGGGACTCCCCTGGAAAATCTCGAGCGGTGAGGTGGAAAGTCGATAGAGAAGAGCATATTCAAGCCATCTTGTTCCTTATGCTTAGACCGCTTTTCCCGGACCTAGTCTACGAGGACCCTGTAGCCAAAAGTGGTGTTCGTTCAAGTCGTTTGGACTTCGGTATAAGGTCTCTCCGGTTAGGAATTGAAGTTAAGTACGTGCGACAACAAGGAGATTTTGGGAAAGTTCAACAGGAGATAGAGGCAGACTCTGTGGGTTATTTTGCCAATCACGGTTTGTATGATCAGTTTGTAGTATTTGTATATGATGCTTCGCGCTGCACAGAACGCCATGCCTCATTAATATCGGGAATTGCAAGACTTGAGCGTGTCGCTGGAATCTACGTTGCATCCGCCCCGGGCAAGATGATTGACACCTAATCTTACTAATAGCAGCAATGGACGGACCATACCCCCTGAACAGGTCCAGACACTCAACTATTGCGCCCACGCGATCGACGCGCTGCACGACCTGGAGCGCAACTGGCAACATGTGGCTCCAGAGTCGGCACAGGTCTGTCGATCGTTAATCGACAAGCTGCACCAGAGCGTCAAGTTCATCTTACCGAATGGCTGTCAGCTCATCGACCCACAGGAATTCCGGCAGACACATCTGGACCAGATCCGCCTCCCCTTCCCCTGTGTGGCCTTTGAGGCCCCTTGGGAAACGGAACATCCAGTCCAGCAGCCCGGCGAGTTCACCCAGTGGCGTGCGACCAAGCGCATCGCGTTGTGCTGGGAAGCGGGTCCTGATCATGAACTGCTCCCGGGACACAACCGCATCCTCACGACCTTCCCAGAGGGGGGTGTGTTCGTGGTCCCAATCTATTGGTCACCTGAGGTTCAGCACTGGACGGTCGCATTTGGTGGAGCGTTCGTGCCCTACCACAACACGGTGATTACCCGAACGCTGGAGGAAGCCACGCCGTCATCTCGCCTCGCGGCTGAGGCATTGATCACGGCTGGACGGGCGACACCCACGAGCATGCAATTTCAAGCAGAACCGTTCGTCCTGCTGCCCGAGGGCTACGCAGAGATCTTGGAGAAGCATGATGGCAACCGGGAGGAGGTGTTCGCACAGATCATGCTCGACTCACACGATGAGATCATGATGTTAATTCAGGCGTGCAGCGTCATCAACTGCGCCAACGTCAGCATGGCCGACATCGGCGCACCAGCTGCGCTCAACAAGAAGCGCCGAGAGAAGGGCAAGCAGCCGTTTTTTTCTTACAAGGTGTTACAGCTCTCCGATGAACGACGTGAGAGCCGTACGGGCGATGGGGGCAGCAGTCATGCGAGCCCACGCATGCACTTGCGGCGCGGTCATTTACGAAGACTGGACAGCAAAGTGGTCTGGGTAAGACCGTCGATGGTGAATCCTGGATCACGGACCGGTGTGGTGTGGAAAGACTACGCGTTGCCGCCGAAGGAGTGAAGAAGCGGACACTACACCATGACGGCCAACGTCGCCATCATAACGGCAGTCATCAACCATAAGAAAACGATATCTTGATGTGCGGACGATGTACCCAGATCGCCAATCTCCGTTCCTATCCAAGCCAAGAAATGACGGGCTCCACTATCAGCCCCCCTCGCCAAGACCCCTCGGAATGACGTGCGCCAGTGTCTTGAGCCGTTAACTGGATCAGCGGTATAGTGGCCTCCTCCTTTAGACGATGAGGAGTGGACAGGACATAGAAGATCGCATTGATTAGCAGAAAAACTCCATACTTATGGATCTTGACATTGGGCCACTTTGTGCGAGTATTATGTATAACATTGTGGCCCATCGATTGAACCTTCTTCTTTATGGAGAAGGAACCATTCAATCGATTATTTTTACCCCAGGGGATATATCGAGTATTCGATGTATCCCCTGTATTTTTCTCCCACCCAGTAAGGGGCCTCAATGACAACGATTCCCCAGGATAAGTTTCCTTCGTCAGAGAAAACACGAGTTCGGGTGTTTGTCGACTATTGGAATGTCCAGTTGTCGCTCAATTCGAAAGAGGCCAAAGCAAGAGGGCTAGATTTTAGGTTTAAAATTGATTGGAGATCGTTTGGTGCATGGTTGGCGAAGAAAGCCTGTCAGGTAAGCGGAATTGGCGATGCACATTATATTTATGATGGCGTGATCATTTACACATCCTTCAACCCAAATACCAGTGAAGGGAAGGGATTCCACAAGTGGGCGACCACTTGGCTCAACAGACAACCAGGTGTCCGGGTGGAGTGCTTCGCCAGAAAGCCCAAAGGCTACCAAAAATGTCCTCTTTGTTATGAGGAAATTGCACTATGTCCTCATTGCAATCAACAGATGAAAGGTACCATTGAAAAAGGAGTCGATACGCTCATCGCGACCGACATGATTCGACTGGCATGGGAACAGGCCTATGATATGGCAGTACTTGCCACATCCGACAGTGATCTTGTTCCGGCAGTTCAGTTTCTTCATTTAAAAGGCATTAAAGTTGTGCAGGCAGGATTCCCACCAATTGGTACTGATTTAGCAACAACCTGTTGGGCATCATTCGATATATATAAAGACCGAAAAGAAATAGAACGGATCTCCTGACGGGATTAGCGGTATAGTAGCGTCCCCCTTAAACTGCTGAGGACCCACATGACCACCACTATATGAAACGGTCTATGAGCCTGCTGTGTCTACTTTGTCTCCCCTGCCGATGAATACATTCAAGGGCGCTTGGATCTGAACCGTCACCTGATCAAACATCCTCGGCGACGTTCTTTCTCAGGATAACCGGTGAATCGATGACCGGAGTCGCGACTCGTTCTTGGGATCTGCTCCGCGTGGTCCGGTCTTTAGCACTGACATGGACAGGTGGTCGTCGCTCGTGTGTATTGATGTTAATGGCCAAGAGGGATGGTCACAGCGTGTGTCATGATGGCCCGCTGGAAGGCCGAGACAAACTAATCTCAACGGGCCCATCCGATAACGGGCGTTATTTCTTTCCGAGGATGGCGTCTTTCGCGGCCTTGACGACTCTGAATTTGACCACGCGTTTCGCAGGAATCTTTATTTCTTTGCCCGTCTGAGGATTGCGGCCGATGCGGGCTTTGCGGTTGGCGAGCTTGAGTTTTCCGAGACCAGGGAGGGTAAAGACGTTTTTCGCCTCACGATAGGCCAAGGCGGCGAGTTCGTCGAGAAACTGCACCATCGCTTTTTTAGTGAGTCCAGATTTCTCAGCGAGCTGCTCAGAGATCTGTGACTTGGTGAGGGGTTTTCCCATAGAATGCTCCTTTCCGTGTACACGGTGAGCGATGGTTGTAGCGGGATGCGACTAGGGTGTCAAGGCGCGTTGCGCGATGGGATGGGAGCGGACACTTCTCACAGAGGATCGAGCCAGATCTGACGAGACCGCACGGTCCACCTCCACCCCTCATCCTTGTGCATTCAATCCCCTCGCGCGGAGCATTCGACATCCTCCCGCATGCATCACCCGACTCGCCTCCATTCGGTCGCGTTGCGATCGACGACCCACGCGCTTCACGTCCGCCTCGAAGCTGATCCTTCGACCATCTGCCCTGTGACGAGCAAGTGTTGTGGGTTCGGCACGTCACAACAGGCCTTTTCGCCGCATCCTGTCTATCCCGCGTGCTGCACCCATGGGACCTGCATGGGCGTGAATGTGGCTCATAGGCGACCAGGTTCTCGTTTGCCGTCGTCTTGTCTACGCCGCTCGATGCGTGTTCGGTCCGGGTGCCATCGTGATGTCGAGGTGGCCCCCGCAGGCGCGGACGATCTTTTGAATGGTCCGAAGCTCGTACCGATCGTACTCCGCATTTTCGTAGCGGCTGATGGCGGAGGCGGTGCTGCCGATGCGTTTGGCCACCTCGGCTTGGGTCAATCCCGCTTGTTGCCGTAACCGAGACAATTGCTCGCCGATAGCCAGCTTCTGAGCTTCCTCTTCAAATCCCTGACGAAAGTGGAGATCTGCAAACTTCTTGTCCAGCCACCCCTTGCCCGTTCTCGCAGCCCTACGTTTCATGCCGCACCCTCCCTACAAAGTTATGCTTATAGGCTTCAGCGCGTTCAATTTCGCGTGTGGGTGTTTTGTCACCACTTCCTGAACCCATGCGTCAAGATGAGTCGTCGACCGATGAAGAAGAAGCGCAGGATACGGTCGGCTTCGACTTTGAACTCAAATATCTGATCTGTTTCGGTCAAATGTTTGAACTTGCGTTCGTTCCAAATTTTCCCCGTATCCCCCATCCGCGCGAAGAGCGCGGCAAATTTCTGCTGACTTCCTCGGGAGAGCTGTTCAAGCCACGCTTCCGTAGGTGCACACCCATTCGGAGCCAAGTAGAACTCGATTCGCAGGACCGCACCGTCATAGACCAACCTGCTGGATGAGCTCGCCATGCACCCCCTACGATGTAAAATAGCATATATGCTACTACTTGAACAGTGAGCCTTGATAAGGGGAAGTGATGCGGGGCGCATCAGGAAACGGACATCTCCTGACGTGACGGGCTGAATCGGTGTCAATGATTCCAGGAGCACGAAAACGGTGTCCTGATCGTCCTCGTTTTCGCTAACACTCCTGCACCAGGCCTGGTCGAGCGCTAAACATCCGTCGCCTGTCTACCCTTGGAGTCGCATCCTGCAAGGGATCCTTTCATTGCTGACAGTCACTGTTTCCTGCCGATCGTACAGCACTCCCCGGCCGAGGGCCATTCAGCCATTGGGGACAGTCACCGTCCGACTCGGTTCTGTGTTCATTCACGTATCCGAGGACGACAGCGACCGCTCACGGCTCAGCTGAACTGATCGACTACCACGTGCCATCCTGTACAAGCGAGTGACGAGTAAGATCCCCTTTTTCTCCCCTCGTGTCCACGATCCGTTCGTAGTGCTGCTGACAAGCGGAGACCGGCATGGGTCGTGACGTGTGGTGCCTGTGTGGGTGCGTCCTCGGCCCTGGCTTTCCCCCGGTGGGCTGCGTCGATCACGCCAGTACCCTGTCATTCCTCCGCATCTCGTCCGCCGGTCCGCCAGGTCGCCTCGTCCTCGTTGTCTCCTTTGTCGTGCCTGTGTGGCCTCCCCTGCTCGTGAGAGGCCAACACATTCACTCTAACCAAAGGAGACAGTCAATGGCACCTCACGATCAACAACTCAAACCTCAGCCGGTCGAGAAATTCAAGTGCAGCAGCATTACCGCGAGCATTTGGAAGAACGAGGGGGAGAAGGGCGCGTTCTACAACGTGACCATCACCCGCTCGTACAAGACGGCGGATGGCTGGAAGCATTCCGACTCGTTCAGCCTGAACGATCTGGAGGCGGTCTCGGTCGTCCTCGGCCACGCGAAAGTGTGGATCACGGAGCGGGCCGGGAACTAACCGGTCCTCGGACGCCTTCGGCCCTCGCGCCGGGGGCGTCCCTTCACTCTATGAAAGGAGATAAATGATGAACATCTATCGAGACTTCGCAGCAGACCTCAATCAGCTTCTCCACGGACATAGCGCCGTTCGCATCACCGTGAACGGCTACATGCCACTGTCTGTTGAAGAGATCGGCATAGATGGAGAAGGGCACCGGCTTGTGTCACTCTGCCACTATGGCGAGCAAAACGGCGATCCCATGCGCGATCCTGATATTGTGTTCATGTTTCAGAATTCGCCGTACGGCCCCTTCGCTGAACCGGTGTCATTCAGGAATGATTATCTCGGTCTGAACCAAGAAGTGTATCGATATGATGAGCATGGTACGCGCACTCATCTTGACACCAAACTGAAATTGCACCTGAGGGAGCTTGCTCGGATCTGGTTTGCCAATCTCAAGGAACAAGGATTTTTCGGAGACAAGGCGGTTCAGACCATCCTGTCGCCGTAATCATTCGTGGGGCATAATCTGTTCAGATCATGCCCCCTATTTCTTGCTGGATGGATCGGCAAACAGAGCGGTGGGAAATCGTACGGTGAGCCACTCGGCCCACTTCGCCGCTTTGCGCATCACACTGGATCGGTAGCGGGCATTCCGTGTCGGGGTACGTGAATGGTAATTGGCGACTCTGGTCCAGAGGTCTCCTTTATCATGGAGGATATGGTGTCGTAACCGCCAGGCCGCCAATTCATAGGGATAGCAGCCTGCTTGCGCGACATCTGCAGCCGTAATGCCGTATGGCATCAAGTGGTATAGATAGGACGTGTTGAACTGCATGGGACCCACATCATAGGTGCCGTTGGTGTTTTTCACCCATTGCCCCGGCTTGCCCCCTTCCTTCTCCGCAACCGCCAGGACGATGTTAGCCGGGACTTCGTACTTCACCGCAGCCATGATCGAGCAGACGACTCGTTCCTGATGCTGAGGAGGCAGATCCGCAGCAATCATGCCAGCCTCAGCGCACCAGCGGACAGGCCGCTAAAAATGCGGGGCCGCCACCGAACATCTGCGCCGCATGGTATTTGGCTAACGACGAGGCACACTCGGCGGGAGCCGACCCAATCGCGGAGAGACAGAGCATGGCTTCGCAGGCGTCACGAGCTGTCCCGGTAAGCAGCGACAAGGCTCCACTGTTTTGGCTCATCCCAGGGAGCGAAGGCGTTGCTCCTGATGATGTTGAGACGCTGGGCCTGGCCGGTGGAGGACCACTTGGACCTTCCGCCTCGGCCGGTGAGGTACTGAGACAGAGGGACGAAAGACCGAGCGCCAATACGAACACCCGTGTGAACTGCATGGTCATGCTTTTTCTCCTTTCGACGCCTTGGACGGCTCTTTCCGATCACGAAATGCGGCGATTTCTTCTTTCGGATCAAACGCCGTGTCGTCGGTCTTGCCTTTCGACAAGCTTTCGCCGCCGAATGTGGGTTCCGGTGACGGCTTCGACGTCTCCGGATGGCTTTTGGTGACACTGGGATAGGATCGACCTGTGAATTGTGGGCCTGGGCTCACTCCATCCATGGCTGCTGCTAACGGCATGGCCCCGGCTGGACTCCCGCTTGGAGGAGTATTGTGTGGGCCCCCTCCCCTCGGCCCACTTCCACTTGGGCCACCACTCGGGCCGGTGATCATAGTGGTTGGGGGAGGCGCACCCCCACTTCCGTTCGACACCGCTTGCATCAGCGCGTGAGACCCGGCCGCTCCACCCGCCACTCCTGCTCGCGCCATGTTCGCCGCGAGTCCTATTCCCGCTGCCATGGTCGCCGCTGTCGCAACCATGGAACCAACACTGACGCCACTGCCCAGTGCCCCGACCCCACCACCCATCGCCAGACCACCCAGTAAGGGAGGAATCTTATTCACGAGCCCCAGCAGCACGATCGCCGCCACCATCAACACCGCCATTTCCTTCATACTCACTTGGCTGCTCATATTCACGTAATACAGATTGATGAACGAAAAACCAATGCCCACCACCAACACCATCCCCGCCATTTGGGCGCCCAGTGACAGGACGGTGCGGTAGTAGTTGATGGCCATATCGGAAGTCCATCGAGACCCGCCGAATCCCAGAAAGAAGATTCCGGCGAAGGCCAAGATCCATCCACTCACCAGCAGCACCAGCATGTTGATCGCGATAAGAGCCACCACAGTGAGGATGATGACGCAGAGCAATAAATTAAATGCACTCACAACCGGCGACCAAACCGATGATTGGGTCACGACTCGATCGAGCAATTGGAATCCAATATCCATAAGCGTAGACGGATAGACGCTCGGCCCCAACCCGCTGGCACTCCCCGCAAGTTGGCGCATCGAATTGATGATCTGCATCGCGAAGGTCGGACCATTCGTCAGCAACCACCAAAAGAACCCCGTCATCAACGTGAAGGAAAGGAATTCACCGAAAAACTCTCCAATCTCCGCACGGCGTAGCGCCAACTGCCCCATCGTCCACACTAGAGAGATCGTTGCGAGCGTCCAAAAGAGCCAAGAGGCTCGCGCGGTAATGTAGGTCGCCCAGCCAGCCGCGCTAGTCTGAAAATTTTGGAGGGCGGTATCGAGAAGACCTGCAGAGTTGATGGCGGCCTGGGCCTCACCCGGCCACCACCATAGGGTAAGCAGCAGACTGATCACCGCTTGTGGCGCAAGACACAACAACAGGTAGTAACCGTTTGCGCGACGATGAGTGCCTATCGTGGATATTCGGAACTTCCTCATCTTCCCATGGCTATGTCATCCACCGCTTGTTGTGCGTTGATACAATTCGGTGTCTTTTGCAGTTGGCCAGGATTGTTATGACACTTTGACGCCATCGCCACCCGTTCCGCTTCGTGCGCCTTGTACCACGCGACCGATTGTACGGGTTCGAACGCCTCTTTCGTACACCCTGCTAACCCGATTGCCCAGCTCAGGACCAGGTAGAAGACGATTGGATTACGAGGCCAGCCGATACTCAGTCGTTGTTGTGAACTGGTGCGTACAACCATACCTGTCTTTCCTCTCTGAATGATCTGATGATCCACGATGTGTGCATGACCTTCTTGTTCAGAGTCACCACGCATGTCGTGGGCTTGGTTGGAACGTGCCCTGACGAGCATTCCGGTCCGCCGCCATCTGCATGGCCTCCCGATCCGCCTGGGCTTGTTGGCGGGTGGCTTCCATATTCTGTTGCGCCAAGAGCGCGGCTCGAATCTGCATCAATTGATTGGCGCCCTCACTCGTCAGCATGTTGTTGTGTTGCATGACCTCGGTTTGCCCATTCGATGTCTGCGCGGCCAGTTGCAGCCGCTTCAAGCGTCGCGAATCGAGATTCAGCGTGTCGTACTGGCGTTCCAATCCCCGGAACAGAGCCTCGATCGATTTCTTTTGCGACTGGGCCCCGATGACCTCGTTCTCCAAGATCAGGCCCCACTGACTCGGAGAGCAGCCCGGCTCTTTGAAGCACTGGGCGTTGCGATACCACGCCATGTCATGGAAGTTGCCGGTAAAGCCGGCCACTGTTCCATAGAGCTGTCTATAGAACGACACGGTATCGATCATGTAGCGCAGATCGTTCATCGTTTCTTGGGCGTTGTCCCAGATAAATAAACCGGGGTTCATCGTGTTTTGCAGCATGTTCACATATTGCTGTAGTTGCAGCCGGTATTGCTCGATTTGCTTCAGCTGTTGGGCCATGTTCGAGATCGCTCCCGTCACCGACGGGGCCAGCACCGCGCCGTCGAACGTGGGAATGCCACCGCCATAGCTTGGCGTGAGTGGAGATAGGAGGACAACTGACAACACGAGGCCTGCCAAACGCTGTGCACGAGTCTTCATGGCGTCTCCTTTCCTGCGTAATCGAACGCTTGGTAGGGTTTCGGCAACACGAGGTCTTTCACCACCACGACGTTGAACCGATACCCGGGACGAATGGTCAGCTCGGGCGCGAAGCTCAGATTCTTGGCGATGAGCTGCGCCGTCACTTGTCCTAATTGCAGTCCGAGGGCTTGGCTCATGGCGGTATAGGCATTGTATTGGGGAATGGCGACTTGACCGGGAAGGCCCGTCCCTTGCGATTGTTGCTGGCTATACGTGACGCCGGCCGTGACCGCGGACATCAAGAGGGCGGATCCAAAGAGCCTCATATAATGGTTATTGACCAGATCGGTGAGGCCGGAGGCCCCCGAACCGGTGGCCCCTGGCATGGAGCCAAGATCGAGCGTTTTTCCGTCCGGATACCCTAACCGTTGCCACGCCACCAGCAAGGCTTTCTGTCCGTATCCGACATCACTGGAGTAGGCTCCAATCAGTTTGGTGCCCTGTGGGATCAGGAGTTGTGTCTTGGTGGGCGTGTCATACACATTCTGCGACACTTGCGCGACGATCTGACCCGGCAACGACGAATCAATTTCGGACAGCATGAGCGCGGGGAGCACATCACCGGCTTGAATCACGAACTCGGCACGAGGCGGGAGCTGCTGTCCGTCGTGTTTCCAGCGATCTCCTCCCACAGGATTTGCTGGACTCGTATTCCCACTGTTCGAACTGAGTCTCGCAGCCGGTGACGACTCCGATCCTCCATCAAAGGGGCCGAGCATGCCGGCTTGCCGTAATTGCGTGAGTTGCGCCTGATAGGCCTTCGTGGGGTCGTCACTCCGCGCCGCATCCGCCACCTGTTGTTTGACTTCGACCAAGCGGTTGCGCTGGTCGCTTGTCGAAGTGGGCTCCGGCTTACTCTCGATTGGCGGCGCGGGCTTCTCGCTCCGCACGAGCGAAAAGGTGACGGTGGAGGGTGCCTTGAGCGCGTCCTGGAGCTGTTGGATCTTGGCGAGTCGGAGCGCCTCCCGCTCCTCACTCGATGGTGTTTTCGCGAGAGGCTTGCCAGTGACCAGCTGTAATCCGCCGGCTCGATTCGGCATCGGTGGCGCATCGAGATCGTCAGGCCGTGCGATCAAGATGTCCGCTTTCATCTGTGCTTCCCCGTCGAGGCTCCCCGCCCCGGCCAGCGCGGTCTCTGGCTGCGTGCGTTCGTTGCGCATGAGAGGCTTCGACGGCGCGGCCGGAATGACGCCGCCCAGGTGCGATCCGGCGATCCGATCCGCCAGCGCCAGCGTCCCGCCGCCTTTGCCCTGCTGATGCGGCCCTGTGGTCGACTTCAACATCTGCGCTTGTTGCTGGGCCCGATCGCTCGCCACCATTGCCACCACGAGAGCGACCACCGCAATCAATCCGATCACGAGATAGAGCGGCATGTGATTGGCGCGACGGACCCCGGCTCCGGGTGAGATGGACCCCGGCGACCGCTCGGGAGACATCTGCGGATGGGCGGAGGGACTCACGTTCCGTTACTCCTTCCGCACCCAGGCCCCCGCCTGGGCGATCGCCTGCTCATCCATATGATAGGCCCGGCTTAACGACTGTGATCCGATGAAGACGGTGACACGGTACAGGCGAGGCTCGAACGGACCATCGACCACATAGCCAAACGGCAGGCCCGCTTCGCGACTCACGGATGGTTGCGCTGCTACGGGCATGTCGTCTCGTGTGGAAGGGTACGCCCGTGTATTCACCCGAGATTCCATCACTCCATACCCTTTGCGACGCAACGCCTCGATCAGCGCCAGGCCGTAGGGGTCTGTGGCGGGATGGGTCAGCGCGAGGCGCGTGTGCGCGGGAGGGTACAAGGCCTCCATCCTCGCGACCGTATCCTGTGCCAGCCGTTCCGGCATCTGCGGCGGCACCGCTCCATTCACCAGATAGCCATAGGACGCAGGACTGACGCAGCCGGCGAGCAGGAGCCCGAGTCCGATCCAGAGCACGAGAGACAGCCGCCGCATCGCTATTTCCTCCGTTGGATCATCACCCGATCTTGGTTCGATCCGACCCCCGCGACCAATACCGCTTTCTCAAAGACGGTATCGACGATATACCGCCGATCTTGCAGACTGTAGTTCACCATCACTTCCTCGGCATCGGTGAACAGCCCTCCCTCCTTTCGCACGATCAATAGGATCGGGGCTTCGGTCTGCGCAATCGACGGCGGCATTTCAATGACGGTCCTGGCGCCATCGTTATAGACCCGGACGGGTTTCCATGCGGCCTGACCGGCCACGTCATATTCGAACGACAGCTTGGGCAGATAGTCACTCGTCTGCGGAATCGTCTTCTCCTTGATCTCCCGTTGCTGGCGCGCTTTCAGCATCTCGAACTTCACCGCCGAGTCCTCGGGATAGCTGAAGGCGACTTGGGGCATGTAGCGCGTCTTATGGGACCGCAGCCGCAGATAATAGGCGCGGCGATTGGTCGCGACGACCAACGAGGTTTCCAAGCCCACCTCACGCGGTTTGATGATCACATGCTGCACTTCCTCGGCTCCGCTCCCGGTCAGCGCGGGCTCGATCGACCACCGGACATTGTCTCCGACATTGACCGAATTGACCTGTTCACCGGGTTGCAAGGCGACATCGCAGACATGCAGCGGCGCACAGACGATGCTGATCTGGTTGACGCCGTAGGGAAACGTGATGAACCCATTGGCCCCCGCCACCGGCGCACTGCCCGATGCCGTGCCCTGTTCGCCGTACGTGAGTCCCGCTTGTTCTTGCGGCGTGAGCGACGGATTGGAGCCGGTCAGCACGTCCTCGACGCTCGGGTCACTCCCGGCCGTCGCAGGGAGCGGCAGCAGTACGAGCACCACACACAGAACGGTGTTCCTCATCATGTTCCTCACTCCTCACAGTTGTTTGGACCAGGAGAAATCACGCACATAGACCGAGAGCGGATTGCGCCGCAGCTCATCCTCCGTCACGGTCGCGGAGGGTTCGGCCCGATAGACCGTGACGAGCGCTCGCATCGGGACCGGCTGGGTTTTGACTTCCCCCTTGCGGTCCCACACCGACTCCATCCAGGTGACTTCCCAGGTGTCCGCGGTTTGCGGCAGGACCGTGGAAATGTCCACCGTGACCGTTTCCTTCTCCGCTCGCGTAAACGGGTTCGAGTCCTCGGTGCCGTTCATCCATTGGTTCATCTTGCCGGTCGCCGGATCCTGTTCGCTCAACATCGCATAGACCTGATAGACCGCTTTGCGCTGCAAGGCGGCATCGACCGTCACCAGCCGCGCATTGGCGATAAATTCGCCGATGGTGGCGGCCAGCACGCGCGGATCGGCGGGGCTCGCCATCTCGACCGGCCCAATCGCCGTGGCATGGCCGTGGGGATCGACGTGGTAGAGAAAGGGAATGAATTTGGATTGGCTCCCGACATAGGCGATGCCGCCCACCGAGGCCAGGGCGATGAGCAGACAGAGGATCGCGATTAGTTCCCACGATCGGCGGGTCGCGACTTGCGCCTTCATCAGATCGTTCCAGGTCCGCCGCGCCGAAAGATAGGGATTCGTACCCTCCCCGGTTCGCCGCCCACCCTCGACGACGACGGGTTGGGACTGCCGTTCGTCCTGGGATGCTTTCTCCCCTCCCGTGATGTACTTCACATCCTTCCACGCTTCGACCAGACTGTGGACCAGACTCATGCCATCACCTCTTCATACGCTCCATCGTCACGGAGCGTGAGTCCACGGCTCGCCAGCCATTCGTCGATCCAGGCCGCGCCATACTTGGCTTCCAGAGAACGGATCTCCGCGATGGACTCTTTATCCGATGCGCCGACGAAGGCGAGGGCCAAGGGTCCTAATGCGAGATCGTAGAGCCGATGGCCATATTCGGAACTGTAATAATACTGGCGTTTCGGAACGGCCGTGGCCAAGATCTCAATTTGCCGTGAGTTCAGTCCCATTCGACGATAGAGCGCCGAGGTGTCCTCATCGCGGGCGAAGACGTTGGGCAAAAAGATCTTGGTCGCCGTGGATTCCACGATCACATCCAAAATGCCTGAATTGGCCGCGTCCGTTAAACTTTGCGTCGCCAACACCACGAGGCAGTTGGCCTTGCGCAGGACTTTCAACCATTCCCGAATCTTCTCTCGGATCACCGGATGTCCGAGCATCAGCCAGGCTTCATCCACGATGATGGCGCTGGGCTGACCCCTCAGGCTCCGTTCGATCCGGCGAAAGAGATAGAGAATGGTCGGGAGGGCGTATTTATCTCCCAGCCCCATCAACTCCTCGATTTCAAACACGGTGAAATCCGCCAGCGCGAGCCCATCCCGTTCGGCATCGAGGAGATGGCCCAAGGCCCCGCTCACGGTATATTGCTTCAGGGCTTCGCGGATTGGTTCGTCCTGCACCATGTTCACGAAATCGGAGAGCGAGGCCGGCGGTCGGTCCTGTTCCTGTGTGTGGCCATGACTCAACTCATTGGCGTGCAGCGCCATGACCGTTTCCGCGATGGCGTTCCGCTGGAGCGGCGTGGTCTTCACGCCGTTGAGAGCCAGCATGGTGTCGATCCACTCCAACGCCCAGGCCCGATCGCCTTTGGTCTCCAAAAATTGAAGAGGGCAAAAGGCCAGCTCGTTGGCATCGCCCGCCACGGTAAAGTGCAGTCCGCTGGTGCCCTTTGTGGCAGCGCGTATCGCCGCCGCCAGGGGATACATCGAGAGGCCCTTATCGAAGACATAGACGGACATGCCCTCGTACCGGCGTAGTTGCGCGGCGAGTATCCCGAGATGCGTCGATTTGCCTGAGCCGGTCGGGCCCAGCATCAACGTATGGCCGACATCGCGCACATGGAGATTCAGACGAAACGGAGTGGCGCCATGCGTGACGCACTGCATCAACGGAGGGGCGTCAGGCGGATACATGGGACAGGGCGCGGTGGCGCTGCCGGTCCAGATCGTACTGGTCGGCAGGAGATCCGCCAGGTTCATGGTGTTCAAGGGCGGACGCCGGACGTTTTCGACGCCATGTCCCGGCAAGCTGCCCAAAAAGGCGTCCATCGTATTGAGCGTTTCGATCCGGGCGGCAAATCCCAATTGATGCATCACCTTTTCGATGTGACGCGCCGACCGTTCTACTTCACCCCGGTCTTCATCCATGAGGACCACGACACTGGTGTAGTACCCCATCCCGATCAACCCGCTATTCACTTCCCCGATGGCGGCCTCCGCATCGGCCACCATCGCCATCGCATCCTGGTCCAAGGGACCGGTCTGCGAGTTGGTGATTTGATCGAGAAAGCCTCGGACTTTCTGCTTCCACTTCCGTCGATAGCGGGTCAATTCGCGCACGGCCTCATGTTGATCCATGAAGATGAAGCGGGACGACCAGCGGTATTCGATGGGCAGCTCCCCGAGCGATGTCAGGACGCCGGGAGTGCTGTCGAGGGGAAAGCCTTCGATCGCCACCACCTGCATGTACTGCCGGCCGATTTTCGGAATGACGCCCGTCCATAATTCCTGTCCGCCGATCACGGCATCGAGATACATCGGATGCGACGGCAAGAGAACCGGCTGATTCAGGCCGGTGACACACCGTTGCACCCACCGGAGGAATTCGTCATGCGTGACGGTCGATCCATCCTCCAAGATGAGGGATTGTCCGCGCAGGCGTTGCAGGCGAAAGACCGACGACAACCGCGATTCAAACGACGAACAGTCCCTGGTGAATTGCTCCACCAGTCCCTTCGTGCGATCCTGAGCGCTGATTGCCGCCTGATCATCGTCGAACATCAACTCGACGAACTGGCGTTGCGCCACCAACGGCGGCAGATACGTGAGGGTTACGACGAAATAGCCGTCGTACATGGCCCCCAGTCCTTCGAAGAGCCGCCGCCGTTCCTCGTCCAACGCGGCCGTCAGCGCATCGGGAAAATGGGAGAGGCCGGGCGCGGCATAGCCGGCCGCCCGCCGCCGCACCGCATCCACATGCACCATCCAACCGTTCCCGAGCTGACTCAAGGCTTGATTGATCCGAAACGAGACCGCTTCGCGCTGGGGTTCCGTACTGCTGGCCTGATCGTCGCCGCGGTAGATCCAGGCCGCCATGAGCGAACCGTTTTTCCCGACGATCACGCCGTCCTCGACCATCGCCGCGTAGATCAAGAGATCCGACAATCCCGCGTCCTGCGAGCGATGCTTCTTCACCGTCACGTGAGCGTCGGCTTCCCGGACACGGTGGATCAGCAACAAGAGGAAGGCGAGCCCCAACAGTGCGATCAGGACGGTCAGCGTCACCATCATGAATACTGGTTTCCTTGCCTGGACGTGTTGACCCGCCAGGGGGTACTGCGGGCGGGATAGTAGGGTTTGTAGATCAACTGCCGCAGATAGACGTACCGCAACTTTGGGTCGGCTTTAGCCATGAGCCGCAGGAGATACAGAAGAAGAAACCACAATGTCACGCCCACGATGCCGGCCCGCAGTTCTTGGGCGGTGAAGACCAGCGCAAATGCGACCGCGCCACAGAACAGCACCAGTTCACGGTCCCCACCCAGAAACAGATTGTCACGGTGCATGACGCGACGAATCGGGATCTTGCGGAGTGCCATGGTCAGCTCAGCCTCACAAATCCAGGATGAGACGCTGCCATCAGCGCCGTTCCCTCCCCGCTCCACGCGATTTCGGCTCCCGCGGCAAAGAGCGTCGTCAGCACGTTCTGGGCGCCCACGAGGATGGCGATCAACAGCACGAGAAAGACCATCATGCGCAAGAACCCGGTCAACTCGCCGCCGAAGATCAAGACCCCCGCGGCTCCTACAATCCCGATCAACGACAAAGTAAAGGCGACAGGTCCGGTGATCGACGCACGCAACCGGGTCAACGCGGATTCGTAGGGGAGCCCGCCCCCGGCCGTGCCCGCCGCGTAGGCCTCATGCGGCATGGTGATGACGCACAGCGTCAGGATGACGCCCAAGCCCCAGAGAAATTGTTTCCAGTGCGATGCAATGCTCATTGATGGTGCTCCTTCGGTTCAATCAGTGACCTGGTGATGTACTGGCCGTTCTCATAGCCTTGGACTTCGAGAATGTCTTCAACGCGGCGCCCCTCCGCACAGCGCGTGATGTGCACCACGACCTGCACGGCTTCGGCGATCAGCGGTTCAATGGGTTTGGGATAGTCCTGATTCATGCTGATGTACAGCGCCAGCTTCGAGAGCCCGGCTCGGGCGTTGTTCGCATGCAAGGTCGCAATGCCGCCTTCATGGCCGCTGTTCCAGGCCATGAGCAGATCCAAGGCTTCCGGCCCTCGGACTTCGCCGACTAAGATGGTATCGGGCCGCATGCGCATGGAAATCTTCAAGAGCTTCGCCATCGTGACGTCCACGGTGGTGTGGTATTGCACGCAGTTGTCGGCACGGCATTGGATTTCGGCGGTGTCCTCGAAGATGAACACGCGCAGACGGGGAAAGGTGTCCATCATCGTGTCGATCAGCGCATTTACCAGCGTGGTCTTGCCCGACCCGGTCCCGCCGACCACGAGGATGTTGCGCCGAGTGGCAATGGCGGTGAGGAGCACGTCTCGCTGCCGCGCCGTCATGATCCCCTGCTCCACATACTGCTCGAGTCGGAACACCGCGAGCGCCCGTTTTCGGATCGCAAACGTCGGCGCTGGCACGATCGGTGGGATCTGCGCGGCGAAGCGGGAGCCGTCGAGGGGAAATTCCCCGTCGAGGTAGGGAGACTGGCGCGTGATTTCTTTGCGATGAAACCCCGCCACGGTTTTGATGATGGCTTCCGCGCGGGCGGCGGGAAAGGTCCCGATACACTCCATCCCCTGCCCGAGCCGTTCACACCAGAGCCGACCATCGGCGTTCAGCATGACTTCGACGGTCCGGGGGTCATTGAGAGTTCCAAGTAGCGGTGCGCCCATATCCCGTTCAATCATCCGGCGGGCTCGTTCTCTCGTCGAGGGTCCGTCATCCATGCGATGGCTTGTGCTCACCATTTACGAGATAGGCATGCACAACCGCATACGTATTGTACCTATTAAGTATTGCCTAGTCATATTTCGTTTGCACTACTACGCGGATGCATCTCGCATGTCAAGATACTATTCTGCATAGAGCGATAATTATTTCTGCAGTGTATGGACGTGTAGGGACGGGCCTCTACAGAAAGGCCGTATTTACTGAAAAGTGTAGGCGGTGGAGGACACTGACACGGACGGGTTACTTCTGCAGCGCTTTTGACATGTTCACGATCATGATCGGGGCTTGGGCGATTCCATAGGCGATATGGGCCGCCGCACCCAGATTCACGAATGCACGAGGCTTCGCTTTATTCCGCAGGGTTGAGAGATACCATTCATGCTCTTGGTTCTTAATCCGAAAACTCACCTGATATTTTTTATTCGGAATCGCCCACAGAGTGATTTGTTCGACGCCTGACGCGTGAGCCAGGGCCCGTAACACATCGTATCGTGCACAGACGGTCATCGGTGGAGACTCCGTCTGTTCTTTGAGATGACGGACAGGGCTCGACACGCCATTTCCCTGTCTCGTTCGGGATGAACTCGTCGACTTTTTACGCGTGATTGACTGAGGGTGCGACACAGACATGGCGCGCGATCCTCTGACTCAAAAGAATCAGACTAGTCCATCTGTTGCATTACGCATCCATCAACATAGCCCGCTCGCCTCATGCTCAGATGATACACCCTTCATCCAACCGAGCCTCTTTTCAACGTATATATACTTATTCTTGTTGGATTTCTAGAGCATCCCCACGCTATGATCCATCTTCGCTCTCCCCTTCGTGATACGAGGTCAATGTCCGGCGGTGACGCCTTTCTCATAGTCTGTCAGGATTAAATATGAGAATATAGAAGGCATTTCTCAGATCCGTGAGGACACCTTCAACGGAACGCTCGAACAGGTTGAGCGATCACTGGTGGCCATAGGACAGAAGTGATGGACAACCCAAGGCAAATCAGTCATATGAGAGAAAGTTCCGTTATCCCGGCTTCCCTCCAATAATGTGCGATGGGCACAAGGTCTATGCTATTATTTTGGAATAATGTTAGAGCGTAGATACTCAAACCTGCTGCTCATCGGACTGGTTCTCCTCCTTGGAGTCCAACTTACGGGCCTCCCGTGTCTTGGTGAGTGGCAAGTTGCGATCCATTCAGCCCAAGCTGAAATAGTGGGCGGCTCTCCGGTAACTGAGGAGAACGTATCGAATCATGGATGTCCTTGTCACTTTATATTCCAGTCGGTATTCCTTGCCGTTCTTGAGATCCTGTCTCCTCACACAGATGATGTAAGCTCAAGTCACACGCTATACGTGCCAACCTTCGTCGTGTCTCTTTTCCATCCTCCCCTCAGCATCTAACGCATCACCAGAAACGTTGCACATAGTGCGAGCAAGGCTAGCATTGTCTGCCATGCGGACAATGAAGTTTGCCGCACTATACGATCATGAGCTTATCGGCAGCAGGCACGCTGCCGCGCATGAACGATGGCTCAATACAAGATCGAGAGGTGAACGAAAGGAGCAATCTCATCATGATGGGCATGCGTTGGACTAACTGGCTGGGTTTTGCAATGTTGGCGATCTTTATCGTGATTCATGAGCCGATCTGGCTGTTCCTGGGGTTCGACACGACGGGGTTTAACAGTACCAAGATCCTGTGGGTGATTCCGGTTGCCGCCTACGTCATTGTTGCGGCCGTATTGTTGATACGGGGAGGTCCGGACGACGACCAACCCTGATGGTTAACTGGTTTTGCGATGAGGCGAATAGACGCTCTAACTGCGTGAGGGTGAAAGGAGCTAATTTCATGATGGAGATGCGCTGGTGGAACTGGATGGGGGTTGCGATGTTGGTGATCCTCCTTGTTAGTTATCAGCCGGTATCGCAGTTCGTGTCGGCGGACACCGAGAACATCAAGTGGATTGTAGCCTACGTCATCGTTGCCGTTTTACTGCTAATAAAGGGAGAGGACATATAGCGACAAAGGATCTTGCAATAAGCACGTATTCTGCAAGTACTGGGCTAACCAGTGGTTGAAATCATTTGGAGTAAGAATGGTGAATCGCGAATCGCAGTGTCACTCAGGTGATGAGCAGGAAGAATTCGGTGAGCTGCTCAAGTATACGGGGGCAGGGTTTGCAGGGGGACTCATTACCGGCGCGGTACTCGATTATTTTGGATTCCACCAAAGTGCACTCGGTCAATGGCTCGTTCGCACGCTCGCCAGAGAGGGAGAAAGCCTGTTTGATGGCATCTGTGCCGTCCGGCAACGCATTCGAGGTTCATCCGGGTCAATGGCTGAGGCGTACGGCTGGGGAAAGTTGTCTGCAATGCTACTTCCGTGGATCATCGATTGGGGCATCCGTATGGTCGGAATCGATGTCTAAGGAGTGGAAGGATTTTATATCCCGGTTTTTACGCATTGAGCGATCAGCTTGGAGCGAATATCGCCGGCATCATTTTCCTTCGAAAAAAGGCAGGGGCATGGCCTGCTTTCAACGGCCGTCGAGACGATTGTGGCGAATCTCTGTTGGGTGCCGCCGCTTGTTGGCTGGTTGATGCGTAAGTGACTGGACCTCACACGTAAGGAGGAGTTGTCATGGTACATCTGCTGCTTCGAACTCTGCTTTTGGCCGGAGTCCTCTTGCCGCTTCTCCTCATCGGGACAGTGGTCCTGGCGCAAGACAGTCGTTCCTATCGATTGAACGAAATGATTGAGATGGCTTTGGAGCACAACCCAGCTTTACAAGAAGCGGCCACTCTCATCGATCAAGGGAAGGGGCTTCAAGCGACTGCTGCGGCCTATCCCAATCCATCCATTACTGGAACGGTGGGACCGGGCAGAACTCGAGAGGCTCTCCGGGATATCGCATTCTTCGAGCGCGGAGTGACCGTAAGCCAACCTGTGGAGTGGCCGGGCATGCGTCAAGCCCGTCAGCGGGCGGCGGAGGCCGCGCTCGCCGGATCCCAAGCAGCTGTCGATGCGACTCGATTGAATCTCCGGGCTGAGGTCAAGATTGCCTTCTACCAACTTCTTCTTGCCCAGCGCAATGCAGAACTCATAGCGGAAGCTGTTGCCATCGCGCAGGACTTCTTGCGCGGCGTCAAGGCAAGGGTGGATGCTGGGCAGGCGAGGCCATTTGAAGCCCTGAAGGCGAACGTGGAAGTTCAAAAGGTCAGCAATGATCTGAATCATGCACAACACGCCTTGGTGGTCGGGCGCTCTCGACTGAATGCGGTGACCGGCGGCGTGCTCGGCAAGAACTTCGATGTTCGGGGCGACTTTGTCTCACCTCCGCTAGAACTGAACCTGGATGGCTTGGCTGCAAGCGCTAGAACACAGCACCCGACAGTCCGTCGCGTCCAAAAAGAGATTGAACGAGCGGAGCACAGCGTTGTGCAAGAACGCCAATCTCTGATCCCCTCTGTGACCATCTCCGGCCTCTTTCAACAGGAAGCGGCCGAGACGGCCTACTTGGCTCGATTGAGTGTCCCCATACCGCTGTGGTATCGACGGCAGGGAGAAATCACGGGGGCTTTGTCGGCAAAGCAACGCGCTGAAGCAGAACAGGTGCGGATACAAAACGAACTGGTGGCCGGCATTACCGAGTCTGTGGAGGAAGCCCACGCCGCACAGGACCGGATCGAGGTGTTTGAGAAGGGATTATTAAAACAGGCGGAAGAGACGTTGAGGATCGCGAGGATAAGTTTTCAGCAGGGCGCGGCGAGCCTCCTCGAATTCATTGATGCCCAACGAGTGCATCGACAAATGTTGTTAGAGTATACACAGGCACGGGCGAGTTTCTCCGTCGAAGTGGCGCGGTTGGAACGCTGGACGGGGGAGCTTCGATGAGCTGGCCCACCGTTCTGTTGCGTACAAGTATTCATCTGGTCTCGTGCGAGGCGAACGGCCGCGCGACCGTAGTCATTCCAAAAGTGTCATATGAGCAAGAATGATCGTACTCTTTTTGAAAGTCTACTTGCGTTCTCTTGCCCTGGGCTGTAATGACGGTCGCGTTGAACAGCCGGCGCGGACAGGCACCGGCTGAGCAAGGAAGATACAGCTTGGTCATGAGCTTGGTGAGCCATATCAACTTGCAGTTCCACCAGAGGCGCACGAAGGTGAAGCGTTCCAGACAGCAGTCATTGAATGCCGAGTCTTCCGTGATTCAATCACGGCCACGATCAAGCCCAACGAATACCGCCTGGTGCATCTGAGCCCTCGCATTGAAGGTCGGGCCATCGAGGCCAAAGTGGATCTGGGTCCACACGTCAAGTCAGGACAAGCCTTGTCCCTCATGGATACCGGAAATTGTTTCCATCGTTACCTATGATCCGAATCGGACTATCTTTTCGGGTCTGCCTCTCACAGTCTCAAGCGGTTAGGGCGAGCACACAAAACTTCGATATCCTAGCGTCGCGGCACGGACTATCGAGATCCTTATGCATATCGTGTTCTCAATGTGTACAATGTAGCCAAAAAATTGTGCGGCTTTGACTCAGCGCTATGTTATATTCTGAAACAGTGATGTTGGATACGAGACACAGAAATCTGCTGATCATGGGGCTGATTCTCCTCCTTGGAGTTCAACTCACTGGTCTCACCTGTCTTGGTGAATGGCAAGTCGGGCGCGCTGCAGCCTTGACCGCAACGGCGAGCCATTCTACGTCACCAGATGACGGCGTGACGGATGATGGGTGTCCCTGCCATGTTGTATTCCAGTCTGTGTCTCTTGCTGCTCCTGAGATCCCATCCCCAATTACTGATGATGTAAGCTTGAGTCCCACGCTACACGTGGCGACCTTCGTCGTGTTCTTGTTTCATCCTCCCCTCAGCGTCTAACGCGTCACACGATCTATTTACATAACGCCACACAGGTGAGCATTGTCCAGCATACGGGCAATGAGGAGGCTTTCATGCAACCCACACTCATTTGGCTTATTGGCATTACATTGCTCTTAGAAGGAATCGGTTGCGTGGAATTCGCATCCGCCAACACTGAGAGCCCGATCTTGCAACTCGAAGCCGTGCTTGAACTGGCATTGAAACGGAATCCCACTATGAGTGCGGCGAAAGGCGGGGTCCGACAGAGTCAAGGGGAACGGATCGCAGCGAGTGCGTTTCTGAATCCATCGATCGACGCATCGGCTGGGCGAGGCTCCATCCGCGATCCCAGTACGGGTGTCTCGATTGTCGAACGGACGGTGACGGTAGAGCAACCACTGGAACTACCTGCTAAGCGAAAAGCACGCCGAGAGGCTGCCGAGGCAGGTCTTTCGGGCGCCCTGGCGGGGGTGGACGAGGCGCGCTTGAACGTCCGTGCCGATGCAAAGGTCGCCTTTTACCGGCTGTTGCTAGCTCAGCGGGACGTGGACCTATCGGTGCAAAATCTTTCCACCGTCCGAGAGATTTTTCAAACGATCAAGGCGCGTGTGGATGCCGGCCAGGCGCGACCGTTCGAAGCCGTCAAGGCGAATGTGGAGTTACAGAAGGCGACGAAAGATCTGAGCCGCGCGCAAAATGCCCTCGTCGCGGCTCGCGCTGGGCTCAACGCGGTGACAGCCGGAGCGCTGGGCACAGACTTCTCAGTGGACGGTGACTTTGCGCCGTTACGGCACGACCTGAATCCTGAACAGCTGATCACTACCGCGCTGGAATCGCATCCAATTCTTCGCCGGACCGCCAAGCAGATTGAACGAGCGGAACACAGCGTCAGGCTGGAACGGGAGTCGCGTATTCCGTATGTCTCCGTGACGGGAACGTATCATCGAGAAGCGGGAGATGAAGCCTATATCGCAGGCCTACGAATGCCGCTGCCGCTCTGGTATCGGCGCCAAGGTGAAATTGAAGCCTCCTTAGGCGCGAAAGCTCGTGCGGAAGCGGAGCGCCTCGGGGTTCAGAATGAATTGATCAAAGCCGTGACCGAATTGGCCCAAGAGGCGCGCACGGATCGTGAACAGATCGAGGTATTTGAGAAGGGCCTGCTGAAAGAAGCCGAGGAGGCCTTGCGGATTGCCCGCATCAGTTTTCGTCAAGGCGCCGCCGGTCTCCTCGAATTGATCGATTCTCAGCGAGTGTATCGACAAATGCAACTGGAATACGCCGAGGCGCGCGCGGCCCTATCAATATCATTGGCTCGTCTCGAACGGTGGACGGGAGAACTCCCATGACCAGCGTTGATACACATACTGCCGCTCGTGTCGTTCCGAGGGGCCGATCCGTCACTTGTGACCGGACAATCGACGCGACACTGCTCCACTCCGGCTGGTACCTGATTAATTATGGAGTCCTCCTGTTGTTGATCGTCGCGGGGCTCCTTGGTTACGGCTGTCAGCAGAGCAGCGTTGAAGAGAGCGGCGAACAGAGCTCGTCGGAGCGCCGCACGTCCTCCGGAATGGAGGAAGAAACGCCAGATCGAGGACAGGCTCCGTTAACGGTGGAGCAAGAGGTGTCAGTCCCGGCCGAAGCGCTGTCCGGACAGGCGTTTCAGACAGTCCGAATAGAACGCCGTCCTTTTCGTGATGAAGTCACGGCCACGGCCACGATCAAGCCCAATGAATATCGCCTGGTGCATCTCAGCCCTCGTATCGAAGGCCGGGTCATCGAGGTCAAGGCGGAGTTGGGTCAACAGGTCAAGGCAGGACAAGTGCTGGCCTTCCTGGACAGCATCGAACTGGGTCAAAAGAAATCCGACTTCCTTCAAGCGAAGACGACCCACGAGGTCGATCAGCGGAACTATGTTCGTGAAGAAGGACTGTACAAAGAACAAATTACCTCGGAAAAGGAATTCTTGGACGCCAAGGGCCGCTATGAAAAGAGCCTGGCTGCCTACCGCGCGGCTCATGAAGCATTACGCCTCATCGGCTTGTCCGAGGGAGACATCAAGCGCATCGATTGGAGTACCAAGGGCCAACCCCTCTCCTATTTCCCTCTGGTTTCTTCTTTGAACGGGACCGTCATTGAACGGACGATCACGTTGGGGGAATTAATCAGTCCCAAGGATAAGGCCTTTACGATTGCCGACCTGTCTACGGTGTGGATCATCCTCGACGTCTATGAGCAGAACCTGGCGGCCGTGCGGGAGGGAGCCGAGGTGGAGATTTCGGTGGACGCTTTTCCCGGCGAAACCTTCAAAGGGACGATCGTCTACCTCAGTGACGTCCTGAATCCCGCAACCCGCACAATCGATGCGCGGGTCGAAATTCCCAATCCACGACGTCGTCTTCGGCCTGGCCTGTTTGCGAGAGCTGCGGTCATCTTGCCGGGGCAAGGCTCTGAAGTGCTTGTCGCGCCGTTGGACGCGCTTCAACAGGTGAACGACCAGACCGTGGCGTTTGTGGAAAAGCAACCAGGCACGTATGAGGTGAGGCAAGTGACCGTGAGACGGCGATCACCGCCGTACGCCGAGATCCAGTCTGGCCTGCGTGAGGGCGAGACGGTCGTGACGACCGGGGCGTTCTATCTCAAGTCAATCATATTGAAAGAACAGATCGGTGGAGAGTAGGAAGTGATGTCCCTCGGAGGCCCCCTCCTATGCTGAATCGAATGCTTGAATTTTCACTCGCCAACCGGTTTCTGATCCTGGTGTTTGCCGGTCTTATCGTTGTCAGCGGTGTTTATGCCATGCGGCAGCTGCCGATCGATGCCGTCCCGGACGTGACACCGAACCAGGTCCAGATCCTCACGAATGCGCCTGGCCTCTCTCCGGTGGAGGTTGAACAATTCATCACGTTCCCGGTCGAGACAGCGATGTCCGGCTTGCCTGGTATCACCCTGATTCGATCGGTCTCCCGGTTCGGGCTCTCGGCGGTGACCATCTATTTTGACGAGGGCATGGACATCTACTTCTGCCGGCGCCTGGTGATGGAACGCCTGCCTCGGGCCCGCGAGGCGATCGGGGAGCGTTTCGGCAACCCCGAATTGGGCCCGATTTCAACGGGACTGGGCGAGATTTTCCAGTTCGAGGTCAAGGGAGAGGGCTACTCCCTCATGGACCTCCGGACAATTTTGGAGTGGGACATTGCGTTTAAGCTCCGCTCCGTTCCTGGAGTGGTGGAAGTCAACACCTACGGCGGAGAGCTGAAGACGTATGAAGTGCAACTCGATGCCGCCAAACTAGTCTCCTACAAGATTCCAATCGAGCACGTCTTTCGGGCGCTCGAACAGAATAATGCCAACTCGGGCGGCGGCTATATCGAGCATGCGCAGGAGCAGTATCTGATCAGGGGTGAAGGGCTTGTGCAGACATTGGAGGACATTGACAACATCATCGTGGCGACGGAGCACGACGGGACGCCCATTTATATTCGCAATTTGGGCAAGGCGCGATTCGCTCCCATGGTCCGGCAAGGCGCGGTCACGCGCGACGGCCGTGGGGAGGCCGTTACGGGCATCGTTATGATGCTGATCGGCGAGAATGGACGAGTTGTCGTGGATCGGGTGAAAAAGAAGCTGCAGCAACTCGAAAAGACCTTGCCAGCGGGCGTGACCATCGAGCCCTATTACGATCGAACAGACCTGGTCAGAAAAACCATCAAGACGGTCGCGACCAATTTGACCGAGGGGGCGCTGCTCGTGGTCGCCGTGCTGTTTCTCATTTTAGGAAATCTCCGTGCCGGCCTCATCGTCGCCGTGGCCATCCCGCTCTCCATGCTGGTGGCGTTCACGGGGATGTTGACCGCCGGCATCTCGGGGAACCTCATGAGTCTCGGTGCGATCGATTTCGGTCTTATTGTGGATGCGTCCGTCGTCATGATCGAGAACACCATTCGGCATCTTGCCGAACGACGGCGAGTCGCCCTGGATAGTCAGCGCCTGTCGGACGCCGACATGCGGGGGGTCGTCATCGAAGCGGGCCGTGAGGTGCTCCGCCCGATCGTGTTTGCCGTCGGCATTATTATCATCGTCTACTTGCCGATCCTGACCCTGCAAGGCATTGAAGGCAAGATGTTTCGGCCCATGGCCGTGACTGTCATCTTTGCGCTCGTCGGGTCTCTCGTGCTGACCTTGACCGTGACACCGGTGCTCGCGAGTCTGTTCCTTCGTCGCGGTGTGAAGGAGGAGGAGACCTGGATTATTCGGCAAGCCAAACGAGGGTATCGCCCGCTTCTCTCAGCGACCATGCAGCATCCTGCCATTGCTGGGAGCGTCGCCGCAGCGCTGTTTGCGATGAGCCTCGGTGTGGCTGCCTTTCTTGGCGCCGAATTCATTCCCACGCTTGATGAAGGCACGATCGCCCTGCAAGCGTGGCGCTTGCCGAGCGTCTCGCTGGAGGAGTCGGTTCGGGCCACCACCCGCATTGAGCAGGCCCTTAAAGAATTTCCCGAAGTCGTCACGGTCGTGTCGAGAACCGGACGACCAGAAATCGCGACCGATCCAATGGGTGTCGAGGTCAGCGACATCTATCTCATTTTGAAGCCTGATTCGGAGTGGACGACCGCGAGGACGAAGAATGATTTGATTGAGGCGATCAACCGGACAGTGACCAAGGCGGTTCCCGGCAACACGTTCAGTTATTCCCAGCCGATTGAGCTGCGTGTGCAGGAATTGATTGCCGGAGTGCGGTCCGACATCGCCATTACCATTTTCGGTGAAGATATGGAGATCCTCCGACGCCTCGGCGATCAGGTCGTCCGGGCGGTCTCGAAAGTTCCCGGAGCCGCAGACACCAAGGCTGAGCAGGTGGCCGGTATGCCGTACCAGGTGGTGGCTATCGACCGGGAGAAAATCGCTCGCTATGGCATCAATGCGGGGCAGATTTTAGATACCGTCACCGCGTTGGGGGGACGCATTGTCGGTCAAGTCGTCCAGGGCAACCGTCGGTTCTTCATGCAAGTGCGGTTTAGTCCCGACGACCGCAAGAATTTCGAACGCATTTTGGATATTCGCATCGCCGATTCACAGGGTCGTCTCATTCCACTCAGGCAACTGGCCGACATTCGTATCGAAACCGGCCTGGCACAAATCAGTCGAGAAAACATCCAACGGCGGCTGGCGGTGGAAACCAATGTGCGCGGTCGCGACCTCGCCGGATTTGTCGGCGCAGCGCAGAAGGCGGTGGAAAGCCATGTGACCCTGCCGCCTGGGTACTGGATTGAATGGGGCGGTGAGTTTGAAAATCTGCAGCGGGCGTCTGCTCGGCTCGCCATTGTGGTACCGATCGCGCTGTTTCTGATCTTTGTCCTCTTGTACACGACGTTCAATAGCCTCAGGCCGGCACTCCTCATCTACCTCAACGTCCCGCTGGCGGCAACGGGCGGCATTCTGGCCTTGGCGCTTCGGGGCATGCCCTTTTCGATCTCCGCTGGAGTCGGGTTCATCGCGCTCTTCGGCGTGGCGGTGCTCAACGGTGTCGTGTTGATGTCCTATATTTTAGACTTGCGCAAGCAAGGGCGTTCGGCGGAAGAGGCAGCCTATGAAGGCGCGCTCATTCGCATGCGGCCGGTGTTGATGACTGCGCTCGTAGCCAGTCTCGGGTTTGTGCCCATGGCGCTCTCAACGTCCGCGGGCGCGGAGGTGCAACGGCCGCTCGCCACCGTCGTGATTGGCGGACTTGTGACCTCGACGGCGCTCACGCTTCTCGTCTTGCCCACCCTGTATGTCTGGGAAGAGCGTCTTCGAGAAGCGTGGGCCTCCCGTAGAAGGCAGGCCGAAGAAGTGCCGGAGCCTCATAGACCGAATTTGTAGTGGGAAAGTACTTCACGGATTACCGCGATGGCGGATCGACTAAAAAGAGCGGCAATGAGAAAGCCGATCGCGATATCCGGTTCGGGAGAGCCAGCGACGCGAACGGCTAAAGCTGCGACCGGCACTACCACATTGCGCTGATATCGTTTCGGGAACGCAACGATGCCGAACGCATATTCATGTCGTCGCCGCGGTGTTGCCAAAGGAGCCTAAGACAGGTGAGATTGGCAGCCAGCGCGGTGATGCCGACTACGCTCTTCGCGTCAGCAATAGGAACTAATCCATGATGAATCTTGAAGGCTACTTGAGCGAGTATCACCACGCTAAATGCAGCCATGATGTGCCTTTGAGCACGGCGGCTCTCGCCTGCCATGCGGCCCCCCGGCCAACAACATAGAGGCTAAACCCATAGACGATGGCATCGCCTAACAGGTCAATTGAATCCCGCCAGGAGTGCCGTCGAATAGGCGAGAACCCAATGCGAGGATTCAAGCAAGAACATGCCCGAGGTTGATGCCGAGCACGATGCGAAAGACTGACCGCTGCCGAGCGGCGACCCATGTGACTATAACCCTGCTATTCCAGTCACGTCCCAGTCAGGGCATTGGCTAGTCCCTGCTGTGTCACCTACCGTGCTAAAGACATATAAGCTTCATGAGTTCCCAATGAACCTGCCCATCCGGGATGGGCAGCATGAAAGCCACAGGTAAACAACAATTGTTCGGCACACTCGGGGGCCTTCTTGCCGGATTCGAAACACGATAGATCTCGACCATGAAGAGATCTCTGGCGAGTGGGCCCTGGTTCAGAAACGTCGCAGGGTTCAGCGGGGGCAGCATTGCGCTGGTTGGTTTCGAATTGGAAGGCAGACGATCCATCCTAATACGGGAGGTCTTCATTTTGAGACTCATTCTTATCCTTCGCCGATAGACAGAAACCCGCAGGAAGATTATGTACTGTCGTCAGGATCCAGAGGGGAAAGAAACCTCATTAAATGAAATGGCACAGCTACTTGACGTTAACCATCATTCTCCTGCTCGGCACATCAGGGTGTCTTTCTCCCATCACCCTTCATCGAGCCGTCTTGGCCTACGATGACGCCGTCACACGGGTCGGCCACGAGCAGCTTCTGCTGAATATCGTTCGGGCACGGCACCACCGCGCCGTGCATTTCACCACGGTCCCAAGCGTCGCGGCCACCTTCCTGTTTCAGGCCAGTGCCGGCATCACTCCACCGGAAGGAGAAACCGGGGGCCTTATCGGCCCCGTCGTCAATGCGACAGTTGCCGAAAACCCGACAATTACCATTGTGCCGATGGAAGGAGAAGAATTCACTCAACGGCTCCTGACACCAATGGACGAGTCCAGAGTGACAGCTCTTCTTGGGTTTGGCACGGACCTCAATATGCTGCTGCGGTTGGTGTGTAGCGAATTACGCTTGAAGGAGGCCGATGGAGTGGTCGTCTTATCGAATAAACCGGAGAAGAAGGCAGAGTACGAGGAATTTCGCCGCCGGGTCCTCCATCTCGCATCCCTCTATCAGCGGCATCAACTACAAATCGAAAAACTCGTCACGCAGACGATTTGGACCGGTCAATTGACCGGTGACTTGGGGCCGGGAGACATCCTGCAGGCGTTGGAGAAAGATTATGAGTGGTCTCGCAACCTGCAGGATCAGTCCTTCATCCTTACCCGGAAGAGGATTGTCGTGAGCAATTACTTCCCCGGCCCTCTTTCCAGCGAACAGAAACGCCGCCTGGGGAACATTTTTCAAACGTGGCCGCCGAACGAGATTTTAGTGGACATCCAGCCCGGCTTCCCGGGAGGGGAGTATCCCATGCAGGGAACGATTCGGCTCAGGAGCTTCGATGCAGTTCTGGAGTTTCTCTCTATGGACCGGCCAGCGACCCGAGAATATGCCGTGGAGAAAGACCCACGTACGGGGTGGATTCCCTTCGACCCGCCTGAACTGTTGAAGATCGTTGAAGCGGTGTCCCGACCGGAGCAGGCAGCGGTGAGCGTGCACTACAACGGCCGAGCCTATGCGATCCCGGGTGAGGAGGCCACCATGGAAAGGGCCGGGTGGGACTTGCGCGTCTTTCGTCTGCTGTATGAATTGTTTCAAATGACGGTGAGGCCTGTGCAAGCCCCTGTCCCGGGAATTACGATCGCGAAGTGAAGCCTTTAAATAGCAGGACCAAACAACTGTTGGGAGAGCAGAGCCTGTCTTCTTTTCCCGCATTTCCTTCATTCGTGTCACGCCGGGCAGCGCTTCCTGGGGGGAGACAATCCCTATGAGGGAGTACCTGTTGGTCCTAGCCTTGGCGGCAATGCCAGCGCTCGGCAACTTTGCTGGCGGACTGCTCGCCGAAATGGTTGCGGTGTCTCAGCGAGCGTTGAGCCTGGCACTGCACGGCGCAGCCGGCATTGTCATCGCGGTCGTCGCCGTGGAACTCATGCCGACCGCGCTGAAAACAGATGTACCGTGGGTGATCATCGTGGCCTTTATGCTGGGAGGCGGATTTTTTGTCCTTGTCGACCAGATGATTGAGATCGTGAAGAATCGAATGGGGAGAGCTGCCAGCGATACGACGCCATGGGCCATTTTCTTCGGGGTCTCGGTGGATCTGTTCAGCGATGGCATCATGATCGGCTCCGGTTCGACAATCAGTTTCAGTCTCGGCCTACTGCTGGCCCTAGGCCAGGTGCCGGCGGACGTTCCCGAAGGGTTCGCCACGATCGCCACTTTTAAGAGGCAAGGCCTGTCACGCTCCACACGGATCTTACTCGGGGCTTCCTTTGCGATTCCTATTTTCCTTGGCACCACCATCGGCTATTGGGCCGTGCGGGGACAACCTGAAATCATCAAATTGAGCCTCCTTGCCTTTACAGCCGGCATCCTCACGACAGTCGTCGTTGAGGAAATGGTCCCTGAAGCGCATCGAGACGGAGAGTCCCGCTTGGCGGCGCTTATCTTTGTCAGCGGCTTCGCGCTCTTCACCCTGCTGTCGACATACCTCGGATGAGCGGTCGAGAGGCAGATCAGCTCGTCCGAAATCGGAGGCGGCTATTTCGCCCGGCTCTGGTTGGTGAAGGATAACCGATCATCTATGTCGTTGCAGGTACCATCGTTCTTCTCCCGTACGGCATTATCCCGACATTCCACCAAGCACCTATGGCCGAGTTTATGCTGCACATGGCAGCATGCTTAACATGCTGTCAATTCTCTGGGGAAGGGGCTTCGATGGCACGAGGCCGCTGGAGCGGCCATTTGCCTCGTGGGTATGATCGCGATGATGTATGCGTTCCGTTTATGATGTAGCGACATGGGTGTTCCATGGAAAGAATTGGTTTATGGGCAGAGAGAAACATCAGCCACATCCAATTTCCTCAGCGACGATAGCCGAACGTCATAAGGGCCTATTGCTCTCGGCACTCGGGCTCACGCTTGGGTTTTTGATCCTCGAAGTGATTGGGTCGTTGTGGACCGGGAGTCTAGCGCTGTTGGCCGATGCCGGTCATATGCTGACGGATGTAGCGGGCATCTGTCTCAGCCTCGTCGCTATCTGGTTTGCGTCAAAGCCCCCCTCCCCATCGAATACCTATGGATATGTGCGACTGGAAATCCTGGCGGCACTTGCGAACGGCGTGTTGCTGCTCAGTATGGCGGCCTTCATTCTGTACGAAGCCTATCGGCGCATGTGGTCGCCACCGGAAGTTCTGGCTGGCCCGATGTTGACGATCGCGGTTGTCGGGTTGGGCGTGAATCTAGCGAGCATGTGGTTGCTCCATAGGGGCGCCAATGAGAGTTTGAATCTTCGCGGTGCTTATTTCGAAGTGCTCGGTGACGCCATGGCCTCGCTCGGCGTCATCGCAGCTGCGCTCATCATTCAATTCACAGGATGGACCCTTGCCGATCCGCTGATCAGTGGAGCGATCGGCCTATTCATCTTGCCTCGAACCTGGAATCTGATCAAGCAGGCAGTACAGATTTTGATGGAAGGCGTTCCACCGCATTTGGATGTTCGAGAAATCGAGACCGCCATGCGTACGTCCCATGGTGTCCGCGATGTTCACGATCTTCATGTCTGGACACTCACGTCAGGCCGGGACGCCATGAGCGCGCATGTGTTGGTGGATGATCTGTCTGATGGGCAGCATATCTTGAACGATCTCCAGGCGCTTCTCCGCGAACGATTTGGCATCGAGCACACAACGGTCCAGCTGGAAAGCGACCGCTCGACGCTGATACATATCAGCCCAGGGATAGAAGGAAAAAAATAGATCTATGGAAACATGGCCGCCTCGGGACAAATCCTATCGTGCGGCCGTACCTCACCTGAGAGAGTCGCCAGAATAGGCTTACAAGAGCAGGTGGTGAAAAAGGAGACAGCATGCACGAACCAATGATGGGTTTTGGGGGCTTGGTTGGTTATGTGTTGATGATTGCTTTTTTCGCAGTGGGGATAGTCGCAGTCGTCCTGTGGATCAAGTCATGGTTAGAACAAGGACGGCCTGGCTCACCGTCACAAGAATCAGAATCAGCGTTAGAGATTCTGAAGAAACGCTATGCCCGTGGGGAGATCAGCAAAGAGGAATTCGAAGAGAAGCGCAACGATCTCCTTTAAGAGACCGAAAGGGTCCGAAGTTGAATGACAGCTCCATGCGCACCGCTCTCACGGTAGCAGGTAAGGACCGATGAATACCGGGGAGAAGGTGATGAAGCAAAACCATGACAGAGGCTTCGCGGGTCCATGGTGGCGATACCCGGTTCTGCGCAATGCGCTGATGGCTGGCGCTCTAGCGGGCGTGGGATTTGCGCTGGCTCATCTGGGTGTGGTCTCAGAGCAGACCGAGGCGCTGTTTTATTTTGTGGCCATTCCGCTGGGTGGCTACCACTGGGGCTGGGAAGCCCTTGAGGCGCTGCTCCAGGAACGGGTCATCGGGATCGACTTCCTCATGCTGGCGGCCACCGTCGGGTCCGGCATCCTGGGGCTGTGGGATGAAGCCGCCTTCCTGGTGTTCCTCTACGGGTCGGCCGAGGGCCTGGAAGAATATACCTACGCGCGCACGCGCTCGGCTATTCGGGCGCTCCTGGACCTGGCGCCCAAAGAGGCGCATGTCCTTCGCAACGGCCAGGAAGTCACGATTCCCGCCGAAATACTGCGGGTGGGAGACCGGTTCCTCGCCCGGCCTGGCGAGACCATTCCGACCGACGGCGTGATTCGAGTCGGAAGTTCCAGTCTGGACGAAGCGGCAGTCACTGGTGAATCCATTCCGGTCGATAAGGTCCCCGGCATGAAAGTCTTTGCCGGAACCCTGAACCAGCAAGGCCTCCTGGAGATCGAGGCGACCGCGTCGTTTCAAGACAACACCCTGGCCAAGATTATTCATCTGGTGGAAGCGGCGCAGGAACGCAAGGGGCAAGCTCAGCAATGGATCGAGCGCTTCGGTCGCCGTTACAGCCCCGCCGTGTTGCTGGTGTCGGTCGGGTTTCTCCTTGTGCCGTGGCTTCTTGGTTTGCCACTGGAGGATTGGGCCGAGCGCGCGGTGGTGCTCTTAGTCGCGGCTGCGCCATGTGCGCTGGTGATGTCCACACCCGTCGCGACTGCTGCCGCGATTGGCTGGGCCGGCAAGCATGGCATTCTGATCAAGGGCGGCGTGCATTTGGAGCATCTCGGGAGGATCCGTGTGGCAGCTTTCGATAAGACGGGCACCCTCACTGCCGGCAAGCCGGTTGTCACGGACCTCATCTCTCTCAACGGCTCACCAGGCGAATTGCTCGCGGTCGCGGCCGGCATCGAGCATGGCTCCGAACATCCGCTGGCACGGGCTGTCCTTGAGAAGGCACGGGCTGAAGGGCTTGCTCTAAGACCAATGCAAAAGTTTGAGGCTCTGACCGGTGTGGGAGCTACCGCGGTGTCTTCTGACGGCGTGAGATGGTATGTCGGCAGTCCGGCGCTGTTCGAAGATCTCGGGATCCCATTGGATCCCGTTCGGGAGATAGTGCAGACACAGCAAGCCCAAGGAAAAACTGTCGTCCTCGTTGGGACGAATCACAAGCTGTACGGCCTCCTCATCTTGCAGGACCGTGTCCGCGACGGCGTGAAGGACGTCATCGGTGAACTTCGTCGCTTGGGGCTCCGCGCGGTCATGCTGACCGGAGATAACGCGAGCACGGCCCGAACTGTGGCTGAGAGCCTCGGCCTCGATGACAGCCTGGCGGATCTCAAGCCGGAGGACAAGGTTGAAGCGGTCAAGGAGTTGGAACGTCGCCACGGACCGGTTCTGATGGTCGGCGATGGGATTAATGATGCGCCGGCTCTGGCAGCTGCTACGTGTGGCGTGGCCATGGGGGTAGCGGGAAGCGATGCGGCGATCGAGGCGGCAGATGTGGCACTGATGGCCGATGATCTGGCGAAGGTGCCGGAGGTGCTCCGACTGGGACGGACAGCGAGGCGAATAAGTTGGGAGAATATCGCCTTTTCTCTCCTGCTTCTTGCGGTGCTTATTCCGCTGGCAGTTAGCGGTTTCCTCAGCGTCGCTCTGGTGGTTCTCATCCATGAGCTGAGCGAGCTCTTGGCCGTGGCGAACGGGTTACGAGTCGGTTGGAGAGGAGCCGTGTCTTAGCCTCTCTCAAGGCGGCCAGAGCCGGCCCGCGAGAGAGTCGGCCAGTCCCACTCTGTGGCGATACTGAGCTGTCGGGTCAGGTTGAGGGAATAAGTGCTGAGTAAAGAGGCAGTCATAAGACCGCCGTGAACTTAGCATAGAGGGGACGGAGATCGCTCAAGCACGGGGCGATTTCAAAGAAAGAGATTCCAAATTGAGCGACAGTCATGACTACCTCGTGATCGACTTCTTCCCCCTCTTCTTCGATGTCGATGGAGTCACCTGTGATTCATGCACACAGCCATATTCCGTCCAGTGTCTGGGTGCTGGGCTTCGTCAGCATGCTGATGGACATCTCATCGGAAATGATTCATAGCTTGCTGCCGTTGTTCATGGTCACGATTCTCGGCGCAAGCACCATCGCCGTCGGCCTTGTCGAAGGATTGGCCGAATTCCTTGCTCTGGTTGTAAAAGTATTTTCCGGCACGCTGAGCGACTACCTGGGAAAACGTAAGGCGCTGGCCGTGTTTGGGTATGCCTTGGGCGCATTCACCAAACCCCTCTTTGCACTCGCTCCGGGGGTGAGCATGGTCTTAACCGCACGATTATTGATCGAGTCGGAAAAGGAGTGCGGGGAGCCCCCCGCGATGCGTTGGTGGCGGACATCGCGCCGCCGCAGCTCCGAGGCGCAGCGTTCGGTTTGCGGCAGTCGTTGGATACTGTCGGCGCGTTCGTTGGCCCACTGGTTGCTGTTGGGTTGATGCTCCTCTGGGCCAATGACTTTCGGGCAGTCTTCTGGGTAGCCGTCATCCCAGGGTTGATGGCCGTGGCGCTCCTGGTTTTAGGAGCCCGAGAGCCTGTGCGCCGTCAAACCGAGGCGAAGACAAACCCGAAATTCGAAGGGATAATCTCCGACGACTCGACTCCTCCTATTGGTGGGTGGTGGGAATCGGATCGGTGTTTACACTGGCACGGTTCAGCGAGGCCTTTCTTGTCCTCCGCGCCCAACAAGGGGGAATGTTCATTGCGCTTGTCCCTCTGGTTATGGTTGCAATGAATCTGATCTATACCTTATCGGCGTACCCGTTCGGCAAGCTCTCCGATACGATGAGCCATACGAGGTTACTCGTATGGGGCCTGATTGTCCTGATTGCCGCAGATATAGTGTTGGCCATCAATAATCATTGGGGTGTTGTGTTATTGGGCGTTGTCTTGTGGGGACTCCATATGGGGATGACGCAAGGCTTGCTGGCGGCCATGATCGCCGGTGCCTCCCCAGCAGATCTGCGTGGGACGGCATACGGCTTCTTCAACCTGGCCTGCGGGTTGGCTTTGCTCATCGCTAGTGCGCTTGCGGGCATCGTCTGGGAACAATTCGGCGCACGGTTCACATTCTATGTGGGGGCAATATGTGCCGCTTGTGTGATCGCACTGGTTGCCTTTAAAGAGGGCCAGCCTTCAAACGTTCGAATCCACTCGCAATAGAGGTTGCTCCACAGCGGTAGCCGAGTACCCTCGGAAAGGACGTAAGGATGTCTGTCTTGAGTTCATTGGGACTGTTTGTGCTCGCCGGATTGTGCGAGATTGGAGGCGGCTATCTTGTGTGGCTCTGGTTCCGAGAGGGACGACCGCTTGCTTACGGAATTGTGGGAGCGGCTATTCTTATTCTCTACGGCATCATTCCGACCTTTCAACCGGCTCACTTTGGCCGGGTCTATGCCGCCTATGGCGGCATGTTTATCGTCCTGTCGCTCATCTGGGGATGGGCCCTAGATGGCACTCGTCCGGACCGATTCGACATCATTGGAGGAACTCTTTGTCTCGTGGGTATGGCGGTCATAATGTATGCGCCCAGGACATGAGGGGAAAATAGAAACCCCCATCCTCTCGGATGCCCTTGGGCTGCGAAAAATTGATTTGTAAGCAGTTCACGAACCGCGATCGAGAGTTGCCCTCAGCATCGAAACTCCTCATCGTTCCGCTAGCATCGCTTCTATCGTTCGGCACTCGGGCTCAAGATCCCAATTTCATCTGTCCCCTTGACTCGGTACCACGGTACAGGGTTTACCATTCGACAAGAGGGTTACGCCATGGCCTTGGGATGGACGATCGGACAACTTTCCAAGATGGCGAGCGTGAACGTGCAGACCGTTCGCTACTATGAGCGGCGCAACCTGCTACAGCCGACAGACCGTAAAACGTCTGGATACCGAGTGTACTCTGGCGATGCGTTGAGGCGACTGCGCTTCATCAAGAATGCGCAGGCGTTGGGCTTCACGCTCCATGAGATCGAGGAACTCCTCGATCTCCGGATCAACTCAAAGGCTCGGTGCGGGGATATCCAACGAAAGGCAGAGGCAAAGTTGAAACACGTGGAAGCCAAAGTGCGGGACCTGCAATCGCTTGAGGCGGCGCTACGGCGCTTGATCCGCACCTGCCGGGCCGGACAGCCGACCGATCATTGTCCAATCTTGCAAAGCCTGGAGGAAGAGAAGGCCCGAACGGTTCAGGCCACAAGGAGGAGGTAGCGATTCTGTGTCCATATCAAGAATGGTTGGGCTTTTGTCCACTGGGTGTCCTGCGCCGAATCTGGTCGCGGCTGGTCAGACAGCATCCTGACAACGCGTGGCTGGTTGTGCAATGGATCATGGAGCGTGGCCAGTGAAGGCAAAGTAACGCCTCGAAAGCGCGACGGTCATCAAACATCAAAGCGGTCATCAGAGAGATGAGCGGGACCAGGAGGAAGGTCCGATGACAAGAGCATGCTCTTGTGAAACCGACGTGAACCAAAGTCAGGTCAAGCAGACCCCGGGCCGCGCCGAGCAGACCGGCATGATTGTGCCGACTGTGACCGAACGAGCCAAGTCCCTGGCCTCGATGGCGGGGACCATCCTGGGATGGGATAAGCACGACCTGAGTGCTCAGGAAAAAGCGGTTCGACGGTACATCCTGGCCCAGTATCCTCTTCAAGGGCGGGCGCCAACGGTACTGGACATCAGCCTGACACTTAGCCTGACTCCGGACGACACGAAATCCATTCTGCAGCGCCTGCATGCATGGGACATGCTGGGCCTGGAGCCGGAGTCCTCTAAGATCCGTCTCGCCTATCCGTTCTCGTCGGTTCCGACGCCGCATGTGGTGAAATTTGACCAGTGGTCTGAGGCGAAACCTGTCTATGCACCATGCGCGATTGATGCGTTGGGTATGGTGTTCATGCTGCATCGTGATCTGTCCATCGGGTCTTCCTGTGCGTCCTGCGCCAAGCCCATCGCCATCACGGTGCGCGACCAAAGCATTGTGGCGCACAGCCCATCCGACACTGTGGTACGGGCAGGAATGATCCAGGACGGCCCAGCGGCGGCCTCGGCGTGCCCGGCCATCAATTTCTTCTGTTCGGTCGGACACGCTGAGCAATGGCTGCAGAGCCAACCCAATGCTATCGGTTCTGTGGTGAGCCTTGGCGAGGCACTTTACATCGGCAAGGCGATCTTCGAGCCTCTGCTGGCCACACGGGTTTATGCCGAACCTGATGCGGCGGAGAGCCATGACGCAGGACGATCGGCAAGCAGAGCCGTGGCCGGTACCTCGGTCGCTGGGCTCATCGCGGCGTTCTTGGCGTCGTTATGCTGTATCGGCCCTCTGGTGTTCGCCGCGCTCGGTGTCGGAGTCGGCGCCACCGGTACGCTGGTCGGTACAGCCGGGTTCCTGAAAGCCTTGTTGCCCTACCGGCCGTGGTTTATCGGCCTGACGCTGCTCTTGCTTGGCATGAGTTTCTACTACGCGTACCGGAAACCTTCATCCGCGTGCGCGGCAGAGGCCGGATGTGCTGCTCGATCAGCGAGTGGGCTGAACCGGAAGAGGCTGTGGCTGATAGCGGCCCTGGCATTGCTGGTGGTCTTGGCGCCTTATTGGTTAGCCTTGTGAGAGTGGGGGTGACGCGTGATGAATGAGAGTTCAGCCTGATGCGGCTGGCACGACTATTCGCTCTGAGTTATCCCTTGAAGGGAGGTGATCAGGCATGTGGCAAGTGATTTGGACATGTCTCCTTGTTGGGGTGGCGATGCTTCCGCTGACTGAGTTCTATGGTCTTGCGGCTGAGAACCAGGGGGTTCAGACGGTGACGTTGCAGATCGACGGCATGACGTGCGGGGCTTGCGTCAAGGACGTGAAGGCAGCGCTCGCCAAGGTCCCGGGCGTCAGCACGGTCCAGCATAGGGTGGGAAAGAAGTGGATCTTTTTCTCCGATTATTCGGAGGTGCGCGCCTCGGTGACGTTCGATGCGAACAAAGTGGGTACGGAGGCGTTGGTCAAGGCCATCGAAGGGGCTGGCAGCCCGCTGTCGGCGTACAAAGCCCGGCTGGTGCAGCCATAGCTGGCAGCTAACAGCGAGCAGTTCTCCCCGCCTTCCCCTCCCACCTCAAGGAGGAAGGGGCTCTTCGCTACTTACCGGAGTACTTTAGGCGAGAGGAAGGAGTAAAGCCGTTATGGAGCAAACAACCAATGTTGAAACGGGACTATTCGCCGAACTCAGAAAGTTGAGTCCCAAGGTCACGGGCGGTCTTCTGCGTATGCGACAGGAGGCCTATCGAGATGCAACTGTGGCTGCCAAGTACAAATTACTTACCGCCATGGCGATTTCAATCGCGATTCGATGCGAACCCTGTATCCGGGCCTACGTCAAGATGGCGCATGCCAAGGGTGTCAGCCAGGATGAACTGATTGAATTCCTCGAAGTCGCCATGACCATGCAGGGCTGTCCCGGAGAGGAGTGGGCGCTCAAGGCCTATGCGGCGTATAAAGAGTGCATTGATGGTAGGTCAGGCTTAGAGACGCCCGCTTGTTGTAAGAATCACGATGGCAGTCAGACCGATAAGGAGGGTGCCTGATGAACGGTCTGGCACTGGAGCGGATTTCTTCCCGTCCACCCAGGTGATGGTGAATTTGTTTGCATTCGCCGATCGAGGGTTGATGTATTAGAAATACCGTTGACGGGTAACATGGACGAGGGATACCATGAAGCCATGCGATTAGGTTCACATCACTCCCGATCCCTTCTCGCCTTAACCATTGTGGTGTTCTTACTGGCGTTCAGCTTCAATGCCTACGCCTGTCTCTTGCCGCTGTCGGGAACCGATGATGCTTCGATGGCCAACGGTTGTTCAACCCCGGTGGAGCAGCCGGTTCGGCAATTGTGCGATGCCTTCAAAACTCTGGGCGTTGGATTCTCTTCACAGTCGTCTTCGTTGCACATGGACCATCATGGGTTGGCAGACCATGCGTTCCCTACGCTGCCAACGGTGAGTCCTCGACTCGTACGGATTTTCAGTCTATATTGCACTTTTGAATCAAGTTCTCCTCCGCATCAGTCTCTCGCAAGCACAGTGCTTCGTATCTGATCTCTCCGGTTCTTCCTTCTACCGCTTCATCACGCGTTACCTGTCCTGTTCTGAGCCGGAGCTCATCCCGTCGCTTTTTCTGTAGCGGGACGAGACTCTGAGATCCGTGACAGGCGTGGGCAGGAAAGCTCTTAGGAGGACCATCACATGACTTATTCAATCCGGGTTTTCTCGCTCACTATAGCGATAACAGTCACGAGCCTGACCTTCTGGCCAGGCGGACGCCATATTGCGCATGCCGTTGATCAGGCCGCACAACCGACCTTGGAATTACCGGAATTGATCCAGGAGGCCTTAGCTCGAAATCCAGAGATTGTGGCGGCGCGGCAACAATGGAAAGCCGCCAAAAATCGGATTACACAGGTGCAGTCATTGGATGACCCCACTGTGTCCGTTGAATTGTTTAATGCTCCGAAGACTTTTAACGTCACGCGGACGGAAAACAGTATCTTCGGTCTCTCACAAAGTATCCCCTTCCCCGGCAAATTGGCCCTGAAGGGCGAAATAGCAAGTCGCTCGGCCGAGATGACCGAGCAGGCGGTCCGCGCAAAGGAACGGGAACTCATCGCTCGCCTCAAACAGGACTATTACCAACTGTTTCTCGCGCATAAAGCGATCCACATTCACCTTGAGCAGATCGATCTGCTCAAGCAGTTTTTTGAGATTGCCAACGCCAAGTTCCGCGCAGGGAACGGCAGCCAGGTCGATGTCCTCAAGGCGCAGGTCGAGCTGTCCCTCCTCCACCAGAATCTTCCCGTCCTGGAACAGCGTCGAGAGACGGCTCAAGCTATGCTGAACACGCTCTTGGATCGGGATCCACGGTTTCCGCTCGCGCCTCCGCAGGCGCCGCGGGAAGAGCGGTTCGATCTGGGTCTTGAAGACCTCTATCAGGAGGCGACGACCGCCAAACCTGAGCTCAAAGCCGCCGAGCTGGCCGTGCAGCGGAGCGAACAGTCTCGCGCATTGGCCCAGCGCCTGTACTACCCGGACTTTAATGTCTCGCTTCGTCGCTTCGTGAACTTTCAGGCCGAGGATGGATTCGGCGCCTACGTGGCGATGAGCATCCCGTTCTCGTTCTGGACCAAGGCGAAGTACGACGCGGGTGTGGAGGAAACCGCTGCGGCAATTGCAGCCGCGCGCGCAGACCTTCACACATTGGAAAACATCACCCGCTTCCACATTCGGGATCTGCTGGCCAAGGTTCGAGCCAGTTGGGAGGTAGCAGTATTGTACAGGACCACCGTGTTGCCGCAGGCCGAACAAGGCGTAGCGGCCGCACGGGCCGGTTATCGCGCGGGGAAAACCGGCTTTTTGGATCTCATCGAGGCCAACCGGGCCTGGCGAGGATTTCAGCTGGAGTACTACCGGGCGCTGGTCGAGCGGGAGAACCGACTCGCCGAACTCGAACAAGTCATCGGAACTGATTTGCGTGGGAACGGATAACAAGGAGGAATGCGCCATGAATCACAACATGAGGAAAAAGACGCTCGTTCTCAGCATTGCAGCAGTCTGCCTATTGGTCGGAGTCATCGCCGGGTCCTTCGCCGCGCATCATGCAATGGGCGACATGTCGGGGATGAAAGGCAGCAAGGGTATGGAGAATATGAAAGGGATGCCGATGGAAGGCACGATGTCCATGAAAGACATGGAACCAATGCCGCGCATGTCCGGCGCTCCATCCGGGGCTATCGCTGTTCCGGCTGTGGCGAGACAGTTGATCGGCGTCCGCAGTGCTCCGGTTGTCCATGCGACGCTGGAGGAAGAGATCCGTACGGTCGGCACGGTCGGCTACGACGAGCGTGGCTTTACGCAAGTGACGCTGAAAACCTCCGGCTGGATTCGAAAGGTCTTCGTTGATTCCATCGGTCGACCGGTGCGCAAAGGTGAACCGCTCTTCACGGTCTACTCGCCGGATCTCTTGGCCACTCAGGACGAGTATCTCCTTGCCGTGAAAATGCAGGGACAACTGGCCGAAAGCCCGCTCGACGAAGCGAAAGCCAACGCCGACGCGCTCGTAGCGAGTGCGCGGGAGCGCTTGCGACTCTGGGATGTGACCGATTCACAAATCGCGGCTCTTGAGCGTCGAGGCCAGGCCGACCCGGTGCTGACAATCTATGCCCCTTCTTCAGGCATCGTGATGAAACGGGAGGCCTTGCCGGGGAAGTATGTAGAGCCGGGCGTGACTCTCTATGAGATCGCGGATCTCTCAACGATCTGGATCCATGCTGACATCTATGAATCGGAAGTGGCTCACGCCAAAGTCGGGCAGCCGGCAACGATCACCTTTGCCGCCTATCCGGCAGAAACGTTCAGCGGCAAGGTGGCCTATGTCTATCCAACATTGAATACCGAAGCCCGCACAGTGCGAGTGCGGGTTGAATTTACGAATCCTAAACTAAAGCTGAAGCCCGGTATGTACGGGAACGTGACCTTGCAGACGGATGCGGTCAAGACGTTAGTCGTCCCAAAGGACGCCGTGCTGAATACCGGGCTTCGCCAACTCGTGTTCATGGATCGCGGGCAAGGCCGGTATGAGCCTACTTTAGTCAAACTGGGGCGTCGGAGTCAGGATTCAGTGGAAGTAATGGAAGGACTCAAAGAAGGGGATCGGATCGTCACCTCAGCCAATTTCTTGTTGGATGCGGAAAGTAAATTGGCCTCGGCTTCGAGCATGCAGGGCATGATGGGCCGGATCGGCATGGCCGACTGGCAAATGCGAGGCGCCTATGAAGCCAAGATGGAGGGGATGGAGGGCATGAAAGGGATGGAAGGGATGAAGGGCATGGAAGACATGCCAGGCATGAAGGACATGAGCGGCATGCCGGGTATGGATCCTGGTTCAGCGAAAGCCATCTCTGAAACTCGGAAGATAGCCGGATACATCGTGACCTTCACGACCCTTCCTGAAACGCCCAAGGCTGGTGAGGTGCTCCTCAAGCTCCGGGTAACGAATCAGAACGGCAAGTCAGTGACCAATGCGCAAGTCCTGTTCGTCTATACCATGCCGATGCCGGGCATGACCGATTCCAAGGTGACGGCGCGCCATATCAAGGACGGGCTCTATGAAGGCAAGGTGATGTTCGGCATGGGCGGTACGTGGGTCGTAACCGCCAACGTGACCATACCAGGCCAACCGTCGGTTAGTGAAAAGTTTCAATTCGTGGTCGTAGGGAGTGGCATGTAGTCAGAAAGCGAGAGTTGCAGCGCGCCGTGTAGTTGGAAGGCGGAGAGACATGATTGATCGACTCATCGAAGCGAGCGCTCGGAATCCGGTCCTGGTCATTTTGTGTGTGCTCTTATTGACCGTCTGGGGTGGCTGGGCCGTGTTTGACGTTCCTCTGGATGCCATTCCCGATCTTTCGGATGTTCAGGTGATCGTCTACACCGAGTGGCAGGGGCGCAGTCCCACGCTGATTGAGGATCAAATCACCTACCCGGTCGTGACCGCTCTGCTCGCGGGACCCAGAGTCAAACGAGTCCGAGGAGTCTCGGAATACGGCGTCTCCTATGTGTATGTGATCTTCGAAGACCGGACCGATCTCTACTGGGCACGAAGTCGTGTCCTCGAATATCTCCAGAAGCTCACCGGCAAGTTGCCGCCAGGCGTGACGCCGACACTGGGACCGGATGCGACCGGTGTCGGGTGGGTCTATCAGTACGCCTTGGTGGACGAGTCGGGGACGCATGACCTCGCACAGCTTAGGAGTCTTCAGGATTGGTATCTACGGTATCAACTCGAGAGCGTGCCTGGCGTGGCAGAAGTATCGGCGATCGGTGGATTCGTCAAACAGTATCAAATCGAAGTGGACCCCAATACCTTAGCGGCCTATCGCCTGCCGATTCAGAGGGTCATCGAAGCCGTCCGCAACAGCAATGCGGAGGTCAGCGGCCGGGTGTTGGAGATGGCAGGCACCGAATACGTGATCCGAGGGCGAGGCTATCTTCGGTCGGTTGATGAGATTGAACTGATTCCGGTCGGCACGGATGGACGAGGCACGCCGATCCTGGTGCGAGACATCGGGCATGTCCAACTCGGGCCGGATCAGCGGCGAGGCATTGCCGAATTGGACGGCAAGGGCCAGACGGTCGGCGGCATCGTGATCATGCGGGCCGGAGAGAATGCGCTCGCCGTGATCGAGCGGATCAAAGCCAGGCTGGAGGAAATCGCTCCGGCCTTGCCCGAGGGCGTACACATTGTTCCCACTTACGATCGGTCCGATCTCATTCATCGCGCGATTGCCGTCCTCCGCGAGAAACTGGTTGAAGAAAGTGTGATCGTGAGCCTGATCGCTCTGGTCTTTCTGTTTCATGTTCGAAGCGCACTAGTGGCCATCCTCATTCTCCCCGTGGCGGTGTTGCTCGCGTTTATCCCGATGGCCTACTTGAAGATTACGTCCAACATCATGTCGCTGGGCGGGATTGCCATTGCTATCGGCGCAATGGTCGATGCCGCGATTGTGATGGTCGAGAATGCTCATAAACGGTTGGAGCAATCTCCCCCTGGGAAAGAGGCGCCTCCAGTGGGAAGAGAGTCTGCTCCGGCACGCTCAGGAAGGGAGGGTGTCACGACGCCTGGGGCGGGCGGGTGTGAAAACGATCGAACGGAAATCATCGTTGCCGCCGCGAAAGAAGTGGGGCGGCCCCTGTTCTTTTCATTGCTGGTGATCGCGGTGTCGTTCCTGCCGATCTTTGCCCTGGAAGCGCAGGAAGGTCGGCTGTTCACGCCCCTGGCCTATACCAAGACCTTTTCGATGCTCTTTGCCACTGCACTTTCGGTGACGTTGGCGCCTGTACTGATGGTGCTGTTGATTCGTGGGAAGGTTCGCCCTGAAACCAAGAATCCGTTGAACCGGTGGCTCATTGCCCTGTATCGCCCCATCCTCTCAGGCGCTCTGCGAGTCCGGTGGCTCACGCTCGGAATAGCAGTAGTGACGTTCGGACTCACGGTGCCGGCGTTCATGCGACTCGGTGCGGAGTTCATGCCACCGCTGAACGAGGGCACCATCCTGTACATGCCGACCACCGTTCCGGGTCTTTCTATCCCCGAAGCGACGAAGGTCTTGCAGGTTCAAGATCAGTTGCTCACGACCTTCCCGGAAGTGGAACGAGTATTCGGCAAAATGGGAAAGGCCCCGACCGCCACCGACCCAGCCTTCGTTGGAATGGCGGAGATTACGGTTACCCTGAAACCGGAAGCGCAATGGCGGCCAGGCATGACCTGGGACCGATTACTGGATGAGATGGATGCTAAACTGCGCATTCCTGGCTTTCCGAACATCTGGTGGATGCCGATCCAGACTCGCACGGAAATGATCACGACGGGTGTCCGAAGTCCGGTCGGCATCAAAGTGCTGGGGCCGGATTTGAAGACAATCGAGCGAATCGGCGTAGAAATTGAACAGGCCTTGGCGACCGTTCCCGGTACGAAAAGCGCTTTCGCCGAACGGTTGAACGAAGGCTATTACTTGGATCTGATCGTCAATCGGCGTGAAGCGGCTCGCTATGGCCTGACCGTGGGAGACGCCCAAGCAGTGATCACCTCAGCCATTGGAGGAGAAACCGTGACGACCACGGTGGAAGGGCGAGAACGGTATCCAGTGAACGTTCGCTACAAGCGCGAATTGCGCGACGACCCGGACCGGCTCAAACGGGTGCTGATTCCCACGCCGACCGGCGCGCAGATTCCCCTCAGTCAAATCGCGGAAATGGTGGTCACGCAAGGGCCCCCGTCGATCGCGGATGAGGCGGGATCGCTCGCCGGTCTAGTCTCGGTGTCGGTCAGCGGACGAGACTTGCGCGGCTATGTCGAAGATGCACAACGAGCAGTCCATGAGCTGGTCAGACTCCCGTCAGGGTACCGGCTGATTTGGACCGGACAATACGAACATCTGGTGCGGGCGGAAGAGCGGCTGAAGTTGGTAGTCCCTGTAACGCTCGCCGTGATTCTGTTGCTCCTGTATCTCAATTTCCACTCGCTCGCGAAATCGCTGATCGTGCTCTTGTCCGTCCCCTTCGCCGTGATCGGAGCCATCTGGTATCTCCATTACCTCGGTTACAACCTCAGCGTGGCGGTCTGGGTCGGGATCATTGCGCTGGCCGGCGTGGCGGCGGAGACGGGCGTGGTCATGCTCGTCTATCTCGACGAAGCGTACGAGCGGCGTGTGCGCGAAGGTCGAATGGCTACGGTGCAGGACCTTCGCGATGCCATCATGGAGGGAGCGGTTCAACGAGTGCGGCCGAAGATGATGACGGTGGCGGCGATCATGGGCGGGTTACTCCCCATCATGTGGACGACGGGCACCGGAGCCGACGTCATGAAGCGGATTGCGGCGCCGATGATCGGCGGCATGGTGTCCTCCACGATGCTGACGTTGCTGGTCATTCCGGTGTTGTACGCCTTGTGGCGGGGCCGATCTCTGCCAGTCAATGAAAGCGGAGAGGTGCCGTGACCTATACGTTACTTATTGATTTCGGTGATGCCTAGCTGGGTGGCCGCTCGTGTTATGCGAAGGATGGATCGTGGTTGCCATTGGAGGATAGTGGGATTGTGAGATGGGTTAGTAAGGAGTTCATCGGCCGTGACTTTAGCCATCTCTACTGCGTTACGCCCGACGTCTGGTCTAGCCTTCGCGTCCGACACGTTGTCCATTGAGGCCATGGAAGTTATCGATAACGCCGTGATGGTGATGATTCCAGGCGCCATGGACGCAGGTTTGGGGACGCTCCTCTTTTGGGGCAGCTTGGCTTTTTCTTTGGTGCTGGCATTTGTGGCGGCAGTGCCGGTGAATCGGTGGTTACTGAGCAAAGGTCGCGGGCATGCCCTGGTTCATCAATATCATCATGCCCATTCGTGCTGAGAAGAACGAAGTATTGTGTTCCGCTTAACGCTAGAGAAGAGCTTCGTGTCCGTGCAGGACACCTGAAAACTCAGGGACTTCGGTTCATAGAGGCGCGTTAACTGTGATCTGGGCTTTTTTCAGATTCGCCTCTCTCGGTTCCAATCCGTTACGTCGGGCCTGCGTCCTAGATTTGCGTCACGGTCTCCTCCGCCCCTTCCAGCAGCTTCTGGACTTCTTCCACATAAATCTCCGTCGTCGCATAGTGCTGATGCCGCATCATTTTCTGGACCCGCGTGGGATTGGCATCATTGAGCAACGCAAACGTGGGCGTCGAATGCCGCAAACTATGCACCACGATGCCCGGCTTCTTCACGCCGGCTAAGAGCAAGCCTTCCGTGATGATCCGATGAATCGCCCGCGTGGAGAGCCGCTTCCCGGCTGGCGTGACCACGTTTCCTCCGCGATCGATGCACGCCGTCGTGGCAAAGAGCGGATCACTCCCCTGCAGCGGACCCGGTCGGAGCGCGAGATACGTCTGGATCCGCGCATGGACTTCCTTCAGCACCTGCACCGACTCATCCGCCGACCCCCGCCCCTTCCCATGCACCCACAGTCGCCACTTCTCACCGGGTACCAATTCCTGCAGATGTTCATTCTTCGCCCGGCTGACTTCAATCGTCCGCAACCCGGTCTTCAGCATCAGATAGGCCATCGCGAAATTGCGGGCGCGCTGCTCGTCCGTCTTTCGAGGATCCGTCTCCAGCGTGGCGAGTAACGCCTTCGCATCCTCCACTGGTAGATGCCGCCGCGTGTGCTGCCGACTGCAGGACCAGCCCTGCACAAAGTCGGCCGGGTTGACGAGGCCCGGATGGAGGGGGACAAGCCAACCCAATAACTGCCGCACCGCCGTGAGATAGCCATTCTTCGTCCGGAGATTAGCAAACCGCCGATCGAGCCACATCCGATAGGCCTCCAGGCAAGCGCGATCGAGACGACGGAGCTGGGGATCCCTCTCCTGCTCCAACCAGCTGATGAAACAGCGTCCGCGTTTGAAATAGGTGCTGGCGGTCGTGGACCCCGGCTTCTGCGCCGTGAGCTGCCGCGCGAACTCGTCGAGATAGACGCGGAGACCGATGAGCGTCGAGCCGGAGAGCTGGAGACAGACCGGTGGCAACTCCCCGCCGGTCCGTCGGAGCGCCGTCGTCGCCAAGGGGACCAGCGCCGTGGAGGCGTGCTGATCAGGCGCCTGTTCAGGAATCAGCGGGACGACATCCATCTCTGTGCCTTCTCACTTCATGCCGCTCTCTCTCTATAATGGTGCGCTCGCTCAGACGACGAGGCCTCACGCCCAGACCCCTTCCGGCACACTTCTGTCTAATCTAAAGGAGAGAGGTGGACCGTGCAGATCGAGCGGTCCCTCCGGCGACTCAGGCCACCCCTGCCGTCCCTCTATATGGATAGCGTACACTCCGGCTGACTCATTCGACCCACCAGGAGATGATTGCTTCGCAACCCGATTTTCCGGGTCTCTCCCCACCCCGTCACCACCCTACCCGTTCCCATCCGATGAATCAAGGCATCCGAGAAGGACGCCATCCCGGATGCGAGGATAAATTATGCATGTTGGATCGATTTCTATATAAGTAATTGACATGATACGTATAGGTATGGTACGCGATCCATGTATGCAGCGACTTTTGAGGCCTTAATGGACACCGTGAAATCTTCTGAAGTCTTTGATGAAGAAGCACTTGCCCGAGACTTTGAAGATCAGGAATCTGCTCCCCAACTTGCCTTAGAGACTCGACCATCACCACCCGACTTCAATCCGGCTCGGTTTTCGGAACTCGTCTGCCGAACACTCGACCATCCTGATTTTCGCGCCCTCCCCTCCCATCAACAGATCCTCTATCTACAGTTTCTTCGACACAGCCACGGATGTGGCGCCAGTCATGTTCAGGCGTCGATCGCCGATATGGCGCAATGGGTCGGAACACGCGGAAAGAATGCACTCCGAGCCAGACAGCAGCTGGTGACGGCCGGTCTACTCAAAATCACCGTTCGCCCACGTCAATTTGTCAAAGGTCAATTTGAAGTGCGGCTCTTTTCGCCACGGGCTCGCCCGCACATCTCGCCCGACACCATGATCCATCGCTTTCATCAATTCACAGGGAAAGATCTTGAGATCCTCGATTCGCAAATTCGAACAGCCGATCCTGAGATCCGTGAGTCTCTGCTCGACGACACCCGTCAGCTCTTGGCCGATATGAAAAGAGGGGGGTTCGAGCTTCCGCCTGAAACTGAAACGAAGATCTATAAGTACTTAGCTTTTGTACGTCTGACCGGACGGTGGAGAATTACGTCTCGTTTTAAGGATTGGGATGTTATTTAGCCAATTGCTTTCTCTTTATCTCAATATGTGAACAAATGTTATGGTGTCTTACAAACTTGGTCAGTTTTATCAGCTAAAATATTAAGACTATCGATAATCCAAATCGTATTGGCCTTCAAAGTATCTACCACAGCTTCATTCTAATAAATTCTGCATATTGTTATTCGAGTTTTTCGTTGATCCGCATTGATCGGTCAGCAGTTGTGACCGGTGCATTTGTGAGTTGCGTTGACGCAACTCACAAATGTTAGTTTGTATTTGCTGTAATAAAATATATTGCATATTTAAAAATACTATAATAACTTTCTCTAATTAAGCTGGAGCTCCTCGAATGGGAGGGCGGGGGTGAGAGCAAGCTCCTGTGGAGCATGGCGAGCCCAGCTCGGTAATCAATTGAGAACCACGCCTTTATGGTCGTTGGAATCTATTTATTATAATAATATGTTTGTAATTTAATGAACGTTTATGAGTTGCGTCAACGCAACTCCTATGGGTTTCAAGGCGTATATCAGATCCTAGGACGCTCGAATATGCCATATGGTCCGATCAGAATTTGGTTAACTCATGCTCCATAATCATCATAAGTAGGGCCCACAATCTGTCTGAATATATCTACCCACAAGTCTAATTGGCCCTATAACTAGGGGTAAAATACATGTCCGCTACAATTTGGCCACGGATTTTTCCTTGACATTATAATTCGAGTTCTATACTTCAATGAACACTTAGTCTCTTTTATCATAACTGGGAGGTCGGCAATGGGGGTGATAGTCGCAATAGCCACCCATAAAGGAGGTGTTGGAAAGACCACAACAGCGGCGAATCTCGCCGCTGGCCTCGCTCGCAGCAGTAAAGGAAAGAAATACCTTGTGGTCGATGCTGATCCGCAAGCAAACCTCACGGCCACGTTGTTCCCTCATGAACGTCGGGACTATAAAGGGCAGACGACGCTGGCCCACGTCCTTGGCGGTACTGCGGTGCTTGATGAAGCCATCGTTGAAACTTCCACCAAAAATCTTGATCTCATTCCATCCCATATCGATCTCTTTGAGCAAGAGAGTTATATCCAAGGAACGCCACGTGCATTGCTTGGCTTAGACGCCGCATTTCGGCAATCTGCCTTGCTTAATAACTATGAAATGGTTGTTATTGATTGCCCTCCGAATCTCGGCACCTTTATGTCCAACGCCTTGTACGCTGCGAATTATGTCATTGTCCCAGTTGCAGCCGGTGACAAATACGCCCTGGATGGACTGCGCTCCTTACAAAACAAAGTTCAACAGGTCAACGTCGTGAAAACGGAGCGCAAGACCGAATTGTTGGGGTACCTTCTGACCCGATGTGACATGCGTACAAATGTGGCGAAAACCATCGTCAAAACAATGCGGGATACTTTTGGGGACCAGGTCTTTTCGACCGTCATCCGCGAGAACACAGAGTTTGGTAAAGCCATCATGGTGAATAAGACGATCTTTCAACAGGAGTTGCGCGCCTCAGGCGCTGAAGATTATGCAGGGCTCGCCGTAGAGGTCTTATTGGGTGTGGCGAAGGCCAGTAAGAAAAGGGACCTCTTGGAGGCTCAAGTAGCGACGGATTCAGAATCAACCTCCGCTGAGCTTGCGGTAAGCTGATGAGTGGGAAGCAACGAGTATCCAAAGAACGGCAGGAACTCGAGGAACAAAGCCGCAAAGCGTTGATGGGACTGGGTATCACCAGTGAGACCGCAATTCACGACGTCCTTGCTGAAACACTTGGGGTTACAGTCCATCCGCCACAGTCAAAATCCTCGCTCACCTCCGCCCCATCTCCTGATCAACTTGCTGCACCGCCAGAGACTCGACCTGCCGCATCTGAGATCACACCAAGCTCTCCGCGTGTTCCAGTCGCTGGTCCAGCAAGAACTGACCCCTCGAATTCTCTCGATACCCCTCACTCTCTCGAATTGGAAGGGGAGCGTGTCCACAATCTCCGCCTTGATCTTCTAGATCCGAGCCCGGACCAACCAAGACTCCAGGCTGAACCAGATCCTGAACTATTGGAGAACATCCGCTTATTTGGCGTGCGGACACCCATTCATGTTCGTCCTGTGGCCAACGGCCGCTATCACATTGTGGCAGGTGAACGCCGATGGCGCGCGTGTCAGATTCTCGGAAAGACAACGATTCCATCGTTAATACGACGTGACAACCTAGATGTTGCAGCAGCCGAGGCCCTCATAGACAATCTCCTGCGAAAAGACTTGACCGGCTATGAGGAAGCGAAAGGCTATAAGCGGCTGATTGAACAACACCGCTATTTGAAATCGGAACTGGCCCAGCGGCTGGGATGTGATAAAACGCGGATCACGCGTGCGCTCCAGGTCCTCGACTTGCCCGAACATATCATCGACCTCACCCTTGGAGCAGGGTCTCCGCTGACCTTGACACATGTTCAGGAGCTTCTTCCATTACGGTCCAATCTCGTCAGATTACAGAAAGTAGCGCGACAAGCAATCGAGGGTGGGTGGTCTGCTCGCCGTATTCGGGAGGAGGTGACACGGGTCCCACGGACCAACCAGGGAGCTCAGTCAGTTCGATTCGATGCTCGGGGAAATGACGGTCCGTTTCGCCTTGTTATCCGTTTTCACCCCAACCGTGCTCATGACATTAGACTTATTGAAGAAGGATTACGGAAGGCACAAGAACACTTAGATAACTTTCAGCGCACTACCTCTTCCTAAATGGTATCCCTTTCCGCCTCCAGCGTTCGTTCACCCTTTCTGAGACCAATGTGTCATTGCGAACTTCTTGTTCCAACCCTCTCATGGTTGAAGATTTTCCTCCCATCGTTCGCCGTCGTCTTCACTCGACAAATATCTTGTCTTATCCAAAAACCTTTCATCTCCAGCTCTTTCGCGCAAAGACAGGAGATCTGCAGCCATGTTTCTAATAGCCGTTACTAGGGAATTATCCACAGGTGAGAGGGTTTGCACAAGAAAGTGGCGTTGAATCGGGAGGGTTGACACAACTGCGAGAGGCTTCGCACAAGGCAGAGGTGAGAGGGTTCGCACAAACACTAGGGAGGGTTGAAACAAAGTGAGAGGGTTGAAACACATGTCTGATATGCAATTCCTTATCACTTTCATCATCTTATCTTTGTATTATTTCTCCATCTTCCTTTCCCACGTAAACCCTTACGTTAAAGAGAAGAATACGTTACGGCCACGCTGATGGATACCACTCTTCAAAAGAAAGAAAAAACGGCTCCTGTCTTAGATGGCCTGATCCATTCTGAGGTCTCGATCTCAGAAATTCCTATGTGGCAGCTTCCAGGTAAGGGAAAAGTCAGTCCAGACACTCTTTCGAAGGTTGTGACCAGAGTAATGGAAAGAGACGGAGTCCCACGTAAGGTTGAGATTGAAATTATGCCCAGCGCTAAGTGGGGATACCCGACAGTTTTGGACTTGGAATATTTTCGGGCATTCGAACGTGCCCTCACTATGATGTGGGAACGGGAAGGTGTGATGCCCGATGTCTTAAGAATTAGCGGGCGCGAATTGATACGATTGACTGGTCGAACGCCGAATGGGGATCGCCAGCAGGAAGTGCGTGAATTTTTAGATCGACTGAGTGGCTTGGTCTTGCAAGAACATCGGAAGAATGCGAAAGGCCGACGCGCGGAAACAGGGGTCCATATATTCGAGCGGATTGATCGGGAAGAGATGTCAGTTGGTGATCGGAGTGAAGGACAATGGACGCATCAGATTCGCCTGGCGGATTGGTATTGGGCCAATTTGAACAATTTCCATTGCCATATCCAGGATCAACGGATCTTCTGGGCGTTACAGCGAGATCTGACTAAACTACTCTATCAACATCTGCATGCCCTGTTTCGGGTGGGGCGGGGAGCGGCGAGTGAGTCTTATGCAGAGTTATCCATGAACCTGAGTTTAAAGCGGTTGCGAGCCTTTTCTGAAATTCGACGCCAATTGAAGCCTGCGCATGATGAGTTGCTCAAACTTGGATTTATTGGAAAATGGTCATTGGAACTGATGCCCTCCCAGACAAAGGAATATATTGTTGTCTGGGAAGCGGGCCCAACATGGCATGAAGTGTATCGACATGAGCGGGAAAAGTTGCAGGAGATTGAACGTGGCCCTGTGCGGGAGGTCATCGTCCAACAGGAGGATACTACGAAGCTCGGTCTCGATATTCCTGAGGAAACAGAAGATAGGGTGTACGCGTTAAAGGAAATCTATGATTTCGTTGGATATCACGATCAGGCCTATGAGCCATTCTGGAAAAAAGTAATCGACAGTTTTAGTCGGTCGATTCGGCACCGTGTAATGGCGGAAGTTCGAGAGCTGGCCTTGAGTCGATGTATTCGAACGACGAGAGCCCGTGCGCTGGTTGCGGCATTTCAACGAGAAGGGAAAAAGCAGAAACTTGAGGGCTGGGGAGGACAACCGAGGAAGGTCCTGCCGGACTATTCGAGACGCGCACCATCATCAAAGGGCCGGTTCCCAAATAAAATGGAATAGTCGGCATCCGATCGGACAAACAGTGTCAGATACCTTGAAGGCGGACAATCGTGGAAGGTTCGGCAGACTGTCTCAATTCGACCGAGGCTGTGTGAAAACGTGGGCCGCATCCGTACGGAATCGTTTGTTCTTGCCCACGTCACCTACTTCGGTGACCGAGTGGACGGTAGCCATGCATTCGGGAATCGGTTGCCATTGCGATGCCGCTCGATACGTTGTATTTTCCGCCACATGATCACGCGTCCCATGGTGATGATGTTACGACGGATCTCATCGGTACAGTCCACTCACCTGACGAGGTATACCTGATGAAGCGCTTCATGGCAGGTCACGACCGGTCGCAACACACCCTGTTTCCGGAGTCACTTGAGGACGACATCGCCGAGGACAATCCCGTTCGTGTGGTTGACGTCTTCGTCGATGGGCTCGACTTGGCCAAGCAGGGGTTTGATGGCGTGCAACCGGAAGCGACCGGCAGACCGTCCTACCATCCCGCGGTGCTGCTCAAACTCTATATCTACGGGTACCTCAATCGAATTCAATCCAGCCGGCGCCTGGAACGCGAATCCCAGCGTAATGTCGAGCTGATGTGGTTGCTCACCCGGCTCATGCCTGACTTTAAGACCATTGCGGACTTCCGGAAAGACCAGGGCTCGGCGATCCGTCGCGTCTGCCGCGAATTCGTCCTGCTGTGCCGGCGGCTCAACCTGTTTTCCGACGCCCTCGTCGCCATCGACGGCAGCAAGTTCAAGGCCGTGAACAATCGCGACAAGAACTTCACCGACCGGAAGCTCCAAGCCCGTATCGAGCAACTCGAAGCCAGTATCGCCCGCTACCTCACCGAGCTGGATCGGGCCGATCGCGATCCCGCACTGGTGCCCGAGGCCCGTGTGCATCATCTGAAGGAGAAACTGCAGACCGTCAACACGCAGATCCAACGCCTGAATGACATTGGTGCGCTCATGCGTGACGCGCCCGATGGCCAGCTGTCACTCACCGACCCGGACGCCCGCTCCATGGCCACGAGCGGTCGCGGCACCGGCATGGTGGGTTACAACGTGCAAATCGCCGTGGACACGACACACCATCTGATCGTGACTGACGAGGTGACGAACCACGGACATGACCGTCAGCAGCTCTCGCCTGTGGCCCAACACGCGGCGCAGGCGACCGGCCATGCACGCCTCACGGCGCTGGCCGACCGAGGCTATTTCAATGGCGAGCAAATCCGGGAATGCGAGCAGCAAGGGATCGCCACCTTGGTGCCCAAGCCGCTGACCTCCAACAACAAAGCGGCGGGCCTGTTCGACACGCGCGATTTCGTCTACCTCCCCGAGCGCAACGCCTACCGCTGCCCTGCCGGGGAGCACGCAATCTATCGCATGACGAGCCTTGAACGCGGCCTCACACAGCACAGATACTGGTCCTCGGCCTGTCCGCGCTGCCCGCTGAAAGCGCGCTGCACCACGGGCGACTACCGGCGTATCTCGCGCTGGGAACATGAATCGGTCCTGGACGCCATGCAGGATCGGCTGGATCGAATGCCGAACGCCATGACACAACGCCGGCAGACCGTGGAGCACGTCTTCGGCACGCTCAAGGCGTGGATGGGGGCGACGCATTTCCTGATGAAGACGTTGCCGAAGGTCAACACGGAGGTGAGTGTGCACGTGCTGGCGTACAACCTGAAGCGCACCATGCGAATCTTCGGCGTACAACCCCTGATGGCGGCCATGACAGGGTAGCAAGTCTGGTCTTATTGCAAAACTGAACGGCACGTCCGCCACGCCACGTCAAACTGAGCCGCAATGTCGCAGGTGCAAAGATTTCACTCGCTCGGCATTTCGGTTTTCACACGGCCTCGACCCAAAGCAGAAGTACATGACCGACCGCTACCGGAAAGGGGGCTTACACCGATCCGCATAAGACCCTGTGATCAATGGTCGATGGGCCGTCACGCATTGCACCACCGTCGATGATGGGATATTGTTCACGATCATTGATGGTGTGTTACCCGGATAGAAAATAGCAGATCCGGTTCTTCTGCGGATCGTCCTAAACATAGTTAGGCGCCGAACGAGCGTGAGTGAACAGAAGCCCATCCTTGCGGGAGGGTTCAGAATCAGCACAAGCACATCCACTCCTGGCCACCTCGCGTGGCTCATCGACACCGGACAGATCATCAAGACAGCCAACGGACGCCCAGTGCGAGTTATGAAGCTGAAACACGCGAAGGACGATACCGTCCTTTCGTTGTGGGCGAAGCACTTCCGCAACCAGTACTGCAGCGACGACCAAATCGATGATCTGTGTAAGGGCACAAAGCTCTCGCGTGCCGAGTACCTCCGGGCAATAAAGTTCCCGGACGAGAGCTGTACTCCGGGGCCAAGTATTCGGGCAGGCGATTTCGGAGAAGTTCTCGTCGCGGACTATCTCGAGTTCGTTCTCGCCTACTGGCTGCCTCGCACGCGCTATGACAGCAAGACGGTGCGCAACGAGTCCACGAAGGGGACCGATATCATCGGCTTCAAGATCGTTGCTCCTGGTCGGGACGACCCGAAGGATACCCTCGCACTCTTCGAGACGAAGGCACAGTTCACGGGCGGCACGCCGACCGGGCGGCTGCAAGCAGCCGTGGACGGATCCGCGAAGGACGAGATTCGCAAGGCAGAGAGCCTCAACGCGATCAAGCAGCGCTTCCTTGACCGCAGCCGATCAGCTGAGGTGCAGACGGTCGAGCGGTTTCAGAATCCGGAGGACCGCCCCTACTCGGAGGAGTACGGAGCAGTGGCTCTCCTTTCTTCCTCGGTGTTCGACAAGAAGGACGTCGGCGCTACGAACACCGCTGCTCATCCCCACGCCGGCAAGCTGACGCTGATCGTCATCCACGGCCCTGACCTAATGCCGCTGGTTCACGAACTCTATCGGAGGGCCGCCGATGAGGCCTGAACAGAGCTCTCGCGTGCTACTCGCCATCACCCGGTCGAAGGCCAAGATGTTCGAATACGGCCTCCCGGAGCGCGAGCACATCAAGGTCCTGCGCGATCCGGCACGACTGCTGCGGCTCGCCGTGGGGATACTCGGAGATCTCGCCGCAGCGGAGTCAAGGAACGGAGCCGGCGCAACGCGAGTGACTGAACTCTCATCTTCGCTGCGGTTCGCGGCGCGCTACTTCGATGCCTACGCGGCTAGCAAGCTCGCTCAGACCAGCGACGCACACCTGCTCGTACTCGCCTCCGCCGCATACTATCTTTGCGACCGTCCCGGCAGTGCCAGCGTCCTCGCGTCGCGCGTTCCGAGCGCGCCGGATCTCGATGCCGGTGGACTGGATTGTCTCCTCTGGTGGCTGCTGCACGGCGACTTCTCGTCCGCGCTCGAGCAGACTGTGAGCGCGAGATACAGCAACGGCATTAGCCGTGTCGCGCGCGGCCTAAAGACGTTCTATGAGTTGGGCGCCGAGGATGATCGCCAGCCGCGGGAGGCTGCGGTGTCGCTAAGGGAGACCGCATATCGCGAGGGCACCCCTCGGGAGCTGCTGTTTGCCGATGCGTGTTGCGCGATCGTGAACCTTCGGATCGAGAACTCTGCCCGAAGCACGCTGCCCCAGTATTCGGGCCTGCCGCTGGAGATCTGGCAGCCCGCTCTCGGCAAGAAATCGTTCGTGCGAGAGCTGTGGCCTGCGCAGCGCCTTCTTGGGCAGCGAGGCATTTTCGCGGGTGAGTCGGCGGTCGTGCAGATGCCTACGAGCGCGGGCAAGAGTCGCGCGATAGAGCTCGTCATTCGCAGCGCATTTTTGAGCGGGCGGGCGTCCCTCGCAGTCGTCGTGGGCCCGTTCCGCGCCCTCTGCCACGAGATCCGAGAGAACCTCGCGCGAGCATTCAGCGGCGAGGATGTGAGTGTTAACGAGCTGTCGGACGTCTTTCAGAGGGACTTCGATTTCGATGAGCTCGTTTCGGGGCACGTAATCTTGATCATGACCCCGGAGAAACTCGTCTACGTATTGCGGCACGTTCCAGAGCTCGCCGGTCGGGTTGGGTTGCTCGTCCTAGATGAGGGCCATCAATTTGACACGGGGCCTCGCGGCGTTACCTATGAACTGCTCGTCACGTCGCTGAAAGGGATGATCCCGGCGGTGGCCCAAAAGGTTCTGATCTCAGCGGTCATCATTAACGCCGCGGACATCGCCAAGTGGCTGACCGGCGACGAAGGCGCGGTGGTCGCTGGCTCTGACCTGCTTCCGACAGAGCGTTCGGTCGCGTTCGCAAGTTGGAAGACCCAGCTCGGCCAACTTCATTTCGTCTCGGCCGAGAACCCTGACGAAGACGAGTTCTTCGTTCCTCGGATCATCAGGTCCTCGTCATTGGCCCTCCGTCCGAGAGAGACGAAGGCGCGCCGATTTCCTGAGAAGCGCGATGGCCAATCGGTGGCCTTGTACTTGGGGCTCACGTTGGTGCAAAACGGTGCCGTCGCCATCTTCTGTGGAAGAAAGGATACGGCAACGGGCCTTTGCGAGGCCCTCGTCGACGTGGCGGATCGTGGGCTTGCGATGCAGATGCCCGTCGTGTTCTCGGATGGTCCGGAGGTCGCGCGTCTAGCCTACCTGTACGAGCGGAACCTTGGAACCGCTCCGGCAGCTGCTCGCGCAGCGAGGATCGGCGCGTTCACGCATCATGGGAACACTCCGCATGGCGTGCGTCTCGCGGTTGAGCACGCGATCAAAGAGGGTCTCGGCAAGTTTGTCCTCTGCACCTCCACGCTGGCGCAAGGGGTGAACCTCCCCATCCGGTATCTCATCGTGACGACCGCGCAGCAGGGCGGCGAGAAGATCAAGGTCCGTGACTTCCACAACCTCATGGGCCGCGCTGGCCGCTCCGGCATGCACACGGAGGGAAGTGTCCTCTTTGCGAACCCGGAGGTGTACGACGCGCGCAGCGGTACGGAGAGCAAATGGCTGGAATTCAAGGCGCTGCTCCAGCTCAGGAACGCGGAACCCTGCGCGAGCACCCTCCTGTCGGTATTGGGACCGCTGAAAAGCGACGGAGGACAGGTAACCCTGGTTATCGACCCCTTGGAGTTCGTGAGGGCCTATGCTGCTGATCAAGAGGGTGATGGCACCTGGGTCAACGACGCGGCGACGCAGCTGACCCGCAAGTGGTTCGCGACGGATACGCTCCGAAGGCAACTTGCTGAGAGGCGTGACATTCTTACAGCCATTGAAAGCTTCCTGTTGGCTCATTGGGAGGAAGCCGGAGATGGGCAGAGCTTCGGCGCGGGCCCTGTCGGCGAGCTTGCGAAGCGAACGCTCGCGTACCATCTGGCATCAGTCGAGCAACGCACGCAACTGCTCCAACTCTTTGAGCTCCTCGCGGCGAATGTCACCGCGCGCACCGGCGACGACGAACGGAGGCAGGTGTACGGCAGGACGTTGTTCGGCGTCGCGCATACCGTCGCGCTCGAAAAGTGGGTCGCCGAGAACCTGGAACGCATCGCTGGCTGCAATGACGTTGACGAACTCTTCGACATCGTGTGGCCATGCATTGCGGCCCAGATCGAGAACGACACGTTCCAGAAGTGGCGACCAGTCGAGACAAGGGAAGTCTTTGCGAGAGGTTGGCTCGCGGGTGTTGCCTTCGGGGCACTTCACGACAGCATGATCGCTGCGAGTGTGCGGATCGGCCTTGGCGCGAAGCCACGCAAGCCGAAGGTCGAGCACATCGTCGAGATGGGAGAAAACGCACTAGGGTTCGATGGTGCACATGTGCTCGGGGCAATCACCGAGCTATTTAGGCTTCTGAGCCCCGATGAAGAGTTGCGGGGGGCGGTGCCCGTGCTCCAGACGCTGCAGAAGCGCTTCAAGTATGGACTGCCGTCGGATGTTTCGATTCTCCTGTACGAAGCGGGCTTCGCAGACCGGCCTCTTGTCAGCGACCTCGCCGTAGTCGTGCCCGAGATCTCGTCTCGCGCGCAGTTGCAAGCGGCGATGCGCCGGTCGAGGGAGGCCGTGGAGGATGTTCTTGGGAATTACCCGCAATACTTCTGGAGGGTCTACGAGCGTGTCGCCGGTTAAGCGATGTGTGCAAGACGATGCGCCTGAGGTCTACAAGGGTGAGTGTCACAACAGTATGGCGCCCAACAACCGGTTGCAGCGGATGGTCCGCTACGCGACTCGCCGCTGAATCGAAGCGTTAATTCGGCAGGGCTGAGGACCACTTTACGGCGGTGCGACCTCGTCGCCGAACTTCCGCACTTGGCCGACACTTGCCTGGTGCCCTGACAGGCAAATCACGACCCAAACCCGAAGTCCACGACCGATCGCTACCAGAAGGGGGGCTTACACCGATCCGCATCAGAACCCGTGATGCATGGTCGATGGGCCGTCACTCATTGCACCACCGTTGATGATGGGATATTGTGCACGATCATTGAAGGTGTGTGACGCGGATAGAACATGGCGGATCCGGTTCTTATATGGATCCGCCTAAACATTGTTATGTAGGTGAGGCACATTGTTGCCGATAGAGAATCTTCTCATCATCGCGACGGATTTCAGAAAAGCATTCGAAACGTGCGATCTTTCAAAAGCGCCAGGCTTTCTCCCTCATTTCCCTGAAGGCTGCTGCAGTTGGGCAACCTGGATGATCGGTCATTTTCTTAAATTCGAAATGTGCCAATCGGTGGAAGAAATAAATGCAGAAAGGGCATCACTGAGCGGAACGCTCCCTCATGCATGGCTATCCGCTGACGGAATAATCATCGATATAACGTCAGATGAATTCGAGGATAGTGAGGCGAAAGTCATTGTTAGTCGGAACTCGGATTGGCATAAGACCTGGTCAATTGTACAAACTATAGAAATTCAACGGATAGATACATACGATGGAATCGGAACTGGTCCCTGCCCGTCAGATATCTATGAATTGCTGGTCACAAGCCTTCGACGAAAGCATGTAAACACATAACCAGCCGATCGAGCGGGCGCTTTCGCGCTGCGTGCTTCAGCACTGCTCATCGGCATGTTGGACCCACCCATGCAGGACCTGAATCGAGACGCTGTTCAGCAGAGACTGGAGGCCCTGGGCTTCACCGTTCATCCCATTGTGGAAACGGAAGACTCGCGTCAGCCCGATCTTGTCGTACGAGCCGATGGTGCTACCATGTATGTGGAGGTTAAGACGCGGGTTGAGGACCATGTCCTGCGGGCCAAGATGGAGGCAGTGCGTGTTGGCGAGACAGCTGAGATCTTGACGGGACTCGACAAGCACAATGGTCTTTCGAAGGAGATCAAGCATGCCAGCACCCAGCTGTCCGCTGCCGCATCGCCTGACGACCTTCGTTTGCTCTGGTATCGAGCCGACCGGAGCCCATTTGTGCACGATGCACTCGATCAGATCGGGGCGACGCTGTACGGCATGAGGATGGTGCTCGTCGAGTCGGCTTCGAGGCAGGAGCAGCGACATTGTGCCTACGCTGGGTACGCAGACTTCCATAGATTTCAGGAGATCGACGGCGCCATGGTGGAGGTCGATGGCTTGATCACGCTGCTTCTCAACCCGTTCTCCCCTCGCAAGGTTGCCTTCGCTGCGAGTCGGATAGCAAGGGTTGTCCATCCCTCAGTGTTCGATGTCGAGCGGGCGGGCGAGGAGGGCACCTTGTTTATCGCAGATGGACAAGCTCCTCGACACAGCGACGTTGAAATGCTGAAACATCTCGGATCCAAGTACCCGACGTTCGAGTTCCTTCGGTTCCTTCAACACTGTGCCGGCACGGTCATGACAACCATCGACGGATCTCAAAGGGTGTCTAACTAGGCGCAGGAGCCGACGAGCGCCGCAGTACCCCAACCGTTTATGTGACAGGGCTGAGGACCGCTTTATGGCAGGGCGATCTCAATGCCGAACTTCCGCTCCTGGCCGGTAGCGGACAGTGGGTGCGGGTGACGACATTCAACACCCAACATGATTCTTGGTGGTCGTTCATGCCCCACACCAAGGCGCACGGCATCAACGTCGAGGAACTCTTCTGCCGCAGTTTTTTCATCATTGGTCCATGATCGTCGTGATCGTGCGCGGCGCGGTCCCCTCACGTTGGTACCACTCAGATCGGTTTGGCGTCTCGCCTGCGGCGACCGCGCGGCTCCGGGTTCGCTTCCGCTCATCCCGCCAGACGGCGGGACTCACGCCTTGCACATGACCCCAATCACACACCGATGGACGGCACCGCGCACGCGCCGTGCCGCACCTGTATTCGATAGCACCGTCCATCCGCGCCGCGCAGATGGACCGTGCGAAGACGCCTCCTCAATCCGGTCTCGTCACTCGCATCAGTGGGGAAGACAGTCCGCGGACAGACAGGAGGGGAGGGGGCGTGCTTGCCAGTGTGTCGTGAGGCTATCACACCGGTCTCGACGTCAAGGCCTCCGCGCGCGGCTGCGCCTCGTGCTCGCAAGCGTGTGTCACACGGCCCTGACTCCTGCGCGTGCGGTGTGCTGGAGACCCTCCACCCAGGCAATTCCGCCTGGGACAATTCGGAGGGACTGACATGAAACCATTCAACAACGAACAACCAGCGATCGTAGCGACCGTGGTGCCAGAAGAGGACCGGCTCGAGTTTCTGCCGCGCCACTTTGGCACGCACATGCTCACGGTGGAGAATTGTCTCTACGCGCAGTTCGCCAAGCTGTGTCCCACCTACACCGGCGGGTATTGGCACTTCTCTGACTTGAGCAATGGCGGGTGTTATCTCGCCCCGAGTCATGTGAGGTATCACCTCATTCATGCGGACAATTTCTTTGACGCCACGGTCTCGGGCGATGCCGCCGGGATCATCGTGTCCCTCTTCACGTTCAGCCACCTGTCCTTCCTGTTGGAAGACGATCCACGTGGTCCTCGGATCGCCCAGTACTTTCATCTGTTGCGTGATTTCGCAGGCGAGCATCCCGAGGCCGGCCTGATCGTTCGCGCGATCGACTGATTCGCTCCACAGGGCCGGCGGGCCTCGCTCGCTCGTCGGCCTTGTCTGATCAGACCCGTTTTCCCTTCCTTTTCCATAATTGATCTCTCCGATCCTGACCCACGAGTGTGGTGGCACGGTCCACCAGTATGGTGGCACCGCGCCCGCGCCGTGCCTCTCATTAAGCACCGTCGTGTCGCCTGCGGCGGCTCGACCGTGCTGACTCTTTTTCCATTCCATCCCATTCCCTCGCCCCCCACGGTGTGTGGCACTCCCGACAGCAACCGCGCCAGCCAACGGCCCGGAGGGCTGTCACGCTCGCACGCGTCCGTGGCCACAGATTCGGAGATGGTGTTGCGCCTCCTGCTGTGCGTGAGAGGCGCAACACATGTTCGTGAAAGAGACCGGTGGGCCGGTCGACGCGATGTGGCCGTTGGTCTCGTGGGTGGCTGTTCTCATGGGGAGACAGTCCAACAGAAAGGAACGAACGATGAGCACAGGCACGATGTATCGGGCGAATGTTCGAAGGGTGAAGCGGCATCCGAATGCGATCCGAGCGGATCGAGCCGTGCAGGCGCTGGCCTACTATCGTGTGGCGGCTCTCCGGGAGCCGGGCGCCTCGGTCGATACCGTGCTGGCCGATTTGCTCTCCGACCTCCGTCATTTCTGCGATCGGGTGAACCTCGATCTGGCGCAGCTCGATCGGATGGCCCATCGCAAGTATCTCACCGAGAAATATCCACGGTAGGCCGACAAGCGGGAGTCGGAACGACCGCACTCGTTCCGGCTCCCTGACCACGCATCACACAGAAGCGAAAGGCGAGAAGATGGCGAAGAAGATCGTACCAGCAAACCAGAGCCAACAGGGCACCACGTCAGTTTGTATCCCCCTCTATCGGCTGCAGGTGGTGAAAGAACCTCATTCGGCCCTGTATGGCGCACCTAAGATTGCGGATTCATCCGATGTGTCGAGATTGCTCCGCGCCCACTTCGAGGGGCGACCACACGAGGAATTCGTCGTGGTGTTCCTCGACGCGAAGAACACCCCCATCGGCTATCAGGTCGTGTCGGTCGGAAGCCTCACGCTCTCGATCGTCCATCCACGTGAGGCGTTTAAAGCCGCCGTGTGCATGAGCGCGGCGGCCGTGATTTTTTCGCATAACCACCCTTCGGGGGATCCCACACCGAGCCTTGAGGACCGCACGTTGACGAAGCGACTCGTCAGTGCCGGGGAGTTACTCGGCATTCGCGTCCTCGATCATATCGTGATGGGGGAGGGGCGGCACGTCTCCTTTGCTGATGAAGGCTGGTTGTACGGGGAGGGGTGAGGCGTCATGTCGACATACTGATGACGGATGACACGAATGGAACAGGATAACAGTTGGAAACAAGAAAGAAAGGACAGCATCATGACACCAGACAGGATCGACGAATCACCGAATACGAAAAAGGGCGAGAACTGGCACTGCCCGGACTGCCAGAGCTGGGGACCCTTTACCATGACCATGATCACGCGCGCGAGGCTCCGCGATGAAGGAACGACCTTTGTTGACGACGAGGGAGACGCCGCCGCCGTCGACACAGTCTTTGCGAGGTGTCCAGACTGCCAGCGACAACCCCCCGTGTCTTCTTTTCGACATGCAGGAGTGATCATGGACGAGACCGAACGACACGCACGGGCCTACTGGACACAACAAGGCGTCGATAGAGCCGTGCAAGACCAGATCATGGCCGACCTCACCGCAAAGGCGCACCCGGGCGCCTGGGTCGGCCCGTTTCAGATTCCAGACGAGAGTCCGATCGTGGGAACAGAAAGGACGCCAGCATGACGACCCAAGCGGAGACCATCTTTGTGAGCCCGGACGGTGACGCAGGACAAGAAAATGAACTGATCCCGAGTCTCAGCATTGCCAATCTGTTGCAGCAACGGGAGGCGGTCCTGATCTTGTTTCAAGAGGCATTGGAAAAATTGGAGCAGGCGCACGCCCTGGCAACTGCGGCACGGCTCGGATTTCCTGATCTCTCCATGGCCCGCGGGTGGCGAGGTCACGGTCTCCGTATGACTGGGGAATGTTCGAATAGAACGACGCTGTTGGAGACATTTCAAGCCTGTCTCGATGCCGGCGGATGGACGACACTCTTACAGGATTCTGGCCTGCGGTCCATGATGTCCGCGTCGAAGAGAAAGGAGGTGGATGAGCAAATCGGAGCAGAGAAGGTGCCGGAACTCACGCGCGAGGCGATTCACGCCACTTTTGCCACGCTCCATGATTCACGGGTGGACATGTTCGAGCAGGGGGTGATTGAGTGCTTTCGCCGTCTCTCGTGGGATTACAAAACAAATCTCCCACAGAAATTTGGGAAGCGCATCGTGATGACGTATTTGACTTCCTACGGAAGCGCCAATATGCAGCAGACCGATCATCTGGACGATCTGCTCCGCGTCTTTCATCTCTGTGATGGCAAGCCAGAGGCCGATCACCGGAGAGGAGCCTATCGGCTCATTGCCGATGCGATGCAGAGCACCGCAGCGTGGCCGAAGCATGCCGAGAATGACTATCTCTCCATTCGGCTCTTTAAGAATCACAATGGGCATGTGACGTTTAAGAGACCGGATCTGATCCAGCGGCTGAACCGGATCATCGCGAAGCACTATCCTCACGCATTGCCCGCGCCGAAAGACTGAGGGGGAATAGAGCTGGTGCGATGGGACAGCAGGTAGGAGGGGAGGGAACCAGGACTCCCGTTCCTTCTTGCTAGTGCGTTTCCCGCCCCTCACCCACGACTGGGCGGGGACGCACGATTCTGAGTTCGGCGAGTGGGGCGGTTGGCTGGCGCGGGTGCTCGCTCTACGAGCCGCCCCACTGTCCCCATGTTTTGGGGATAACCGTGTGAACAGATCGAGCAGTGGCTCTGAATGTTCGCGACTGAAGACCGAGTGAGCATGTTGCCTACTCTTTAGGCATCGGTTCTGTGCGGATGTCGCCACAATCTGTTGGGGTGGTCTCGCAAGTTACGGTCGGAGTGTCCAATAGACCACGACGGCTGAGAGAAAGGTCACGAGTGCGGCGAGGAGATTCAGATACCCCACTGTGGTGGCCCAGCGCATTCGCGTCTCGGTCGTTTCCACTACCTCGGTGACTTCCTTCCGGATGGTGCGAGCCAGGTCCGTCGTGGTCGTCGTCATCTGCATCTTCATGGTCTCCGTGCTCGCGGTCAGCGAGGCCGTGACGATCCGCTCTGCTTTGGCTGTCGTCTCCGCGCTCCATCGATCGAGTAGGGCTTCGAGCGTCTTGCGATAGTCCTCGAGCATGGCCTGTTGCGCGGACCGGCTCTCGGCCAATAACCGAGCGTGCAGGGTCTGCACCATCAAAATCGGATCTTCTCGGTCCAAGGCCACGCCATGCTTTGACGCAATCTCTTTGAGTAAGTCGTCGGTGTGATCGTCGCCCATCACAACACCGGCACCGCGGCGAACTGTTCAAAGAGCTGCTTCTTGATGATCGACAACCGTTGCCGCGCCATGATCGTGAGCGAGGGGAGAGCGATAGCCTCCTCAAAGGTGAGATGGGCTTGCAGCATGTCGCTGAGATCGCGCCCGAATGTTTCTTTCTTGAGATCCGGCAGCCGGATCATGGCCGAAATCCGATCCTTGTGTGCGGTGTAGGCCTTCATCTGCTCAAACGGTTTCCCCTCACGCTCGATCGGACCCCAATAGGGATTGAGCCAGACGACAAACGACACATCTGCAGGAAATTGTTTCACAAGTTGTGTCAAGCCATGCAGGGTATCCGACTGGGCTTGCCCGCCGGTAATCACCGTATGCACGACAAGCTGATGTTTCATCTCGTGCAGTAAAGCCGGAACCTGATTCGTGATCAGATAGGCCGAAAGCGGCACGAAGGAGCTGGCCCCATTGTCGATCACTACATCGCCCTTCGCGGTCGAGATCAGTTCCACCAGCTGATCAAAACTGCGTGGATCGATCTCCTCGTCCTGGAGGATGTTGAGGCGGGTCACGGGGAGGCCCTTATAGGCCTGAAACGACGCATTCACGGGGTCCGTATCAAGACAGAGCGGGCGCTTCCCTTTGGTCAGTTGGTATTGGGCGATCAAGGCCGCAATCATGGACTTCCCGACGCCGCCTTTACCTTGCAAGATCAGATGAATCGTGGCCATTAGTACAGCTCCTCCTCATTGGGAACGGGGTTGAAGACGAAGCCACTGTTCTTCTCGGTTTCTGAGGATGCTGGCTTCGTCGTGTCCTTGAGCAGTCGTGAAGGTGTCGTTGCCGGATGGGAAGCGGGACGGGCCTCCGGGTGAGGCCGGATTAGTTTACGGACATGCGCACGAAACGTCTCATAGCCGAATACAATCGTTCCTTCCTCATGCAGGGTATTCCAAATCATGGCGAGCGTGCAGCCGTCAGTGATGGCTTGCTCGATCTCCTTCCGAAGGGCGACCACCTGGGCTCGATTGCGTGCGGCCGGCAAGACCCGTTGGGCCCGTTCTTGCACCCGGACCGAGAGACTTTTCTTCACCCCCATGCCGTTCCCTCAATGGTTCCTGGCCCCTAGAATACCCGAACTCGAGCGACACAGTACAGAGAGAATTCTGACTCAGAACAGATAGACTCATCGGAGGATTCAGCGTAGAATGCAGGGCAGGATAGGTGAAGGGGGCCCACCAGTGTGACTGGTGCGCCACCCTTCACAATTCCCTTCTTCGCGCCTCCGCGCTCAACGGGGGGCCTATCCTGCGGAACAGACAGATGAAGGCAAAAGAACCGAAGAATCGCAAAGACTACCAACCGATCAAAGTCTATTGTTTCCCAAACGAGCGGCAGACCATCGAGCAACAAGCCCGCTCGACCGGACTGAGTAAGTCGTCCTATCTCTTGCGTGTCGGCATGGGCTATCCCATCCGCAGCATCGTGGACAACCATCAAGTAGAGGAGTTGGTCAGAATCAATGGGGATCTGGGACGACTCGGCGGACTCCTAAAATTGTGGCTCTCGAACGGGAAGCCCGCCCCGGGGATCGACGCCCGCACCATCCGCGAGACGTTGAAGAAGATCGACCGGACGCAGGATCAGATGTTGGTGCTAATGCAGAAGGTCCTTCGGCCACAGGCCGACCCCTTGACGAGTTCACGCACGAGCTCAGACAGGAGTTCACAGAAGGACGACGGCACATGATCATCAAGCATGTACCGATGCGAACCCTGCGGAAGAGTAACGTCGTGTCTCTCGTGGACTATCTGACGAACACCCAAGGTCGACAGGAACGGGTCGGGGAGATCACGCTGACGAACTGTCAGAGCGATCGGCACGACGCGGCGTCACTCGAAATGCTCAATACCCAATCGCTCAACACCCGAGCGCAGTCGGATAAGACCTATCATCTCATCATCAGTTTCCGGCCCGGTGAACTGCCCTCGGCGGCGACCCTGCGCGCGATTGAAGCCCGCGTCTGTCAGCGATTGGGATTTGGGGAACATCAGCGGGTGAGCGTGCTCCACCATGACACCAACAACGTGCATCTGCATCTGGCGATCAACAAAATCCACCCGACCCGCTACACCCTCCATGAGCCGTATAAGGCCTATCGGGCCTTTGGAGAATTGTGCGACAGTTTGGAAGACGTCTTTCATCTCGAACGGGACCATCACCAGGTCCGGAAAACCAGTGGGGAGAATCGGGCGTCAGATATGGAACGGCAGGCGGGGACGGAAAGCCTGATCGGATGGATGCAGCGGGAGTGTGTTGACCACCTGCGTGCCGCGCAGTCCTGGTCTGCATTGCACCAGGTGCTGCGTCAGCATGGCTTGGCCATCCAACCGCGCGGCCAAGGGTTGGTCATCACGGACGGGCAGGGGACCTTTGTGCGGGCCAGCTCGGTGGCGCGGGACCTCTCGAAACAATCCCTTGAACGCCGCCTTGGTCGGTTTGAGCCTCCCGGTCCCGTTCAGACCGCGACGCCTACCAGACGCTATGCACCGACACCGGTTCGGAGCCGCATGGATACCCGGGCGCTCTATGCGCGGTATCAACAAGACCGGCTCACCCGCACTCAAGCACGAGCGGTCGCGATGCAGGAGGCGCGGACCCGCAAGGCACACGCCATGGACGCCGCGAAGCGAGCGGCACAGATCAAACGGGACACGATCAAATTGACCATGCGCGGACGGATCACGAAGAAGCTCCTCTACGCGACGGTGTCGCAGACGCTTCGATCTGATCTCCGTCAGATTCTCGATCAGCATCGACGGGACGGTGTCGCTATCACCGCACGCTCCACCAGACTGACGTGGGCTGATTGGTTGCGCCAGCAGGCGCTCGCGGGCGACCAGGAAGCCTTGCGTGCGTTACGTGCTCGAGAGGCCGCGCACGGTCTGACTGGTGACACGATCACGGTGGTTGGAACGAGACTGATGAACGCGGTCGTGGGCGCGAAGCAGGACTATGTGACGAAACAGGGCACGATCATTTATCGGGTCGGGCTCTCGGCCGTCCGTGACGACGGGACCCGTTTACAGGTCTCGCGTGAAGTCACGAATGACGGCATCGACGCCGCGCTCCGACTCGCCGCGCAGAAATACGGCACCACGATTGCGGTGTCGGGGTCCGATGCCTTTAAAACCCGGGTGGCAGAGGTCGCGGGGCGCTCCCATCTTACCATTCGCTTCGATGATGCCAGACTAGAAGCACAGCGCCAACGTCACGTGCGGGACTCGCCATGCCCCTCTACCGCAGAGACTCCATCGGCCACCGCTCCGATGCAGACAACACCACCACTCACGCCACCGAGTGATGCGATGCTCCGGCGTCTTGTAGAACAAGAACGGAAACGATTACAGGTTATACGGACCCCGACCGTTCGACGGTTTGAGGCAGGAGACGAGGGGATGGTGCAGTTCGGTTCTGTGGAGCAGATCGAAGGGACGCATTTCGCATTGGTCCATCGTCAGGATGAGACCTTGGTGCTGTCAATCGATGAGGCCACCTACAAACGACTTACATCGTCCACGCGAGGACGCACGCTTCATCTGAATGCGTCAGGATCGATCAGGCTGGGGAGAGGACACCGGCGATGAGCCCCACCTACAATAATGCGGTGGGTCCTCACGTGCGAGCCTCACAGTCGGCCACCCCTCAATGCCGCGACAGTGGTGACCGGCTCGACCACGGGCGCTGCGCGGCGCGGCATCCGAGCGGTCAGAGGGATGCCAATATTATTGACTTCACGACGCGGGGCACCATCGTGCAAGACGTGGTCGACGATGAAGAGTATGACGACGGCGTTGAATAACACCGCAGATTTTCGCAAGGCTCTTGCGTGAATTGGCTGTTTCCCGTTACGGTAGTCTGATGAAACCGTCAGAAGCCCTGACCCTGCACCGTGACGCGCTGCGGCACATCATCAGCCGTCATGGGGTGCTGCGTCCTCGCGTGTTCGGTTCCGTCTTAGCTGGTGTGGACACCGACGAGAGTGATTTAGATTTGCTGGTCGATCCGACCGACTCCACCACGTTGTTCACCTTGGCACGGCTTGAGCACGAGGCCCAACAACTGTTGGGTGTGCCCGTGTCTGTGCTGACCCCACACTTCTTATCGATCAAGTTCCGGGATCGTGTGTTGCAACAGGCCGAGCCTCTATGAAGCACCCGGAACGCGTCGAAGATTATCTTGAACACATGGTGGAAGCCATTGATCGGGCGGTCAGGTACGTAGGCCCGCTCAACGATGTGGGTGCGCTCTATCAGAACCCGCAGGTTCAGGATGCGGTCGTCCGTAATATAGAAGTCATCGGAGAAGCGGCCAATCACATTCAGAGAATGGATCCCACCTTTGTCGAACAACATCCTGAATTGCCGTGGGTTGAGCTGCGGGGCATGCGCAACAAAATCACCCATGAATATTTTGACGTGGATTGGCACATCCTATGGGGTACGGTGAGAACCGACCTGCCCCTCTTACGGGAGCAGATTCGCACACTCCTCATCGAACAACGCCACACCCACGATCACCAGCAGCAGAGTGACGAAGACAGAGGGCATAGCTAGCACCCCTTCACGCTTCCAACCGGAACGTATCAGAACTGGTTGTGTGTTTCCCACGTGGTCAATGTCGTCGCCCGGTGTGTACGTTCACCTTGTTGTGACGGGGCATTTGGGGTAAGGTACTCCTATGCTGACCGAAGCCGAAATCCAGCGCAATCTCGATGCGGTTGACGATGCCGTTGCGCAGCAGGCGCTCGAAGGATTGACGGTTCCCGCCGAGACGGTCGAGGACATGCGCAAGATCGCACGTGGTGAAATGTCCAGCGACGATCTGATCAGGAAACTCTACAACCGTTTCCCGAATGTCCCGATATTCCAGCCACGATGAGTCAGTCGATCCGGCAACGGGGGTGCTCAAGAACCGCTTGGGCATTAGCGACGCAACCACGTTAGAACAGACCGAGGCGCAGTTCGTCGCCGAACGCGCGCGTGAACTGACGCACCAGACCATTCCTGGCGCGTTCGATCTTCCCCATCTGCAAGCGATTCCTCGTCATCTGTTCGGTGATCTATATGATTGGGCGGGACACTTGCGGACGGTGGATGTCATCAAGGACACGAGCCGCTTTGCGCACCATGCCTATCTTGAACGCGCCGCTGGGACGATCTTTCGTGAACTGGCGGAGGAGAACTATCTCCGCGGCCTTGAGCCAGCAGCCTTTAGTGAGCGTACGGTGCATTATCTGGCCGAGTTGAATGCGCTGCATCCCTTCCGGGAAGGGAATGGCCGAGCGCAACGGGAATTTGTCAGCCAGTTAGCGCGAGAACATGACTATGCCATTGCGTGGGAGCACATTACTCAGGCAGACATGCTCGATGCCTCGCGACGTTCGTTCTCTGGCGACCTAGCTCCTCTGACGACACTGATTCAGCACCATCTGCATCGAGACGTTCCCATCCACGCGCACCCGTCAGCGCAGGCGTCACGGTCCACGCAGGCCGCACCGTCACTCACCCCACCGAGTGAGGCCGTCCTCCGCGACCTTGCCGAACAGGAACGAACACGGTTGCAGGTCATTCGCACCCCGACCGTCAGACGGTTCGAGGCACGAGACGAGGGGATGGTGCAGTTCGGTTCCGTGAACAAGATCGAAAGCAGGCATTTCGCGTTGGTCCATCGGCAGGACGAGACTTTGGTGCTTCCCGTTGATGAAGCCACGTACGAACGGCTTCAATCGTTCACACGAGGGCGCACGCTTCATCTGAACGCGTCAGGATCGATCAGACTTGGAAGAGGACGACGCCGATGAGCACGACCTACAACAATGCGGTGGGTCCCCAGGTTCGGGCTCCACACCCCAAACCAGGCCTGGTCATTCCCTTCCTCGCCTGTGCCTCCCTCGTCGTTGGCTTGCAGGCGGCCACCCAATATTTTGCCCATACCTTCCAGTATCAAGCGGTACTTGGTCAGCATGTTGGTGCGCTGTATCAGCCCTGGGCCATTCTTGAATGGGCCTGGCGGTGGGCGTACGACTATCCGCTGCAGCTCCGGCAGGCCGGAGGAGTCGGCATGATCGTGGCAGCGAGTGGGCTCCTGTGTCTTGCCATCGTGCGCACCGTCCAGGCGTCACGGCCTCGCCCCAATCCCTTTCTCCACGGCTCCGCCCGGTGGGCGAACCGAGCGGATCTCGAAGACGCCACGTTGCTGCCTCGAGCACGAACCGTCTTTGATTGGTTCAACGGCACGCCGCAATCTTCCTCTGATGGTGTGTATGTGGGCGGGTGGCTGGATGGCAAAGGCACGCTGCACTACTTGCGCCACAGTGGGCCGGAACATGTCTTGACCTATGCGCCCACGCGATCGGGCAAAGGGGTGGGCTTGGTCATTCCGACGCTCTTGTCCTGGCCGCAGAGCGCCCTCATCGCGGATCTGAAAGGGGAGTTGTGGGAGCTCACCGCTGGATGGCGACAGCACCACGCGCAGAATAAAGTCTTACGTTTTGAACCGGCCGCCGCCCAGGGCACGGTCCGGTGGAATCCGCTGGATGAAGTTCGGCTCGGCACCGAACACGAAGTGGCCGACGTGCAGAATCTGGCCACGATCCTCGTCGATCCAGACGGCCGCGGACTGGAATCCCACTGGCAGAAGACGAGCCAAGCCTTGCTGGTCGGCGTCATGTTGCACGCGCTCTACAAGGCCCGACAGGACGGCACGACCACCTCCTTACCCGCTGTCGATCGGATGCTGGCCGATCCACAACGGCCTATCGCCGAACTGTGGAAGGAGATGACGGCCTACGGGCATGTGAACGGGCAGGTGCATCCCGTGGTGGGCGCCGCGGCCCGAGACATGCTGGATCGACCGGAGGAGGAAGGGGGCTCGGTCCTCTCGTCCGCAAAATCCTACCTCGCGCTGTATCGTGATCCTCTTGTCGCCCACAACGTCAGCGCCTCCGAGTTCAGGATTCGAGATCTCATGCACCATGCGAGTCCGGTGAGTCTGTACCTCGTCACCAAGCCGAACGACAAAGCCCGGTTGCGTCCGTTGATTCGCGTGTTCGTGGCCATGGCACTGCGCTTGCTCACCGACACGAGTGCCGTTCATCGAGAGAGGGTTCCACCATCCGGATGCATGGGCCTGCTTGAACGCCTCGGGGGCCGATCCACAGCGCCACACCTGACGACCAAGGCCGCCTACGCCCATCGTTTGCTTGGGATGCTGGATGAGTTTCCGAGTCTGGGCAAACTCGAGATCTTTCAAGAATCTCTCGCCTTCATGGCGGGCTACGGGCTGAAGTTCTATCTCATCTGTCAGGACATCAACCAGCTCAGGAGCCGGGAGACCGGGTACGGCGCGGATGAAGCGATCAGCTCCAACTGCCACATCCAAAATGCGTTTCCGCCCAATCGCCTCGAAACGGCGGAACATCTCTCGCGTCTGACGGGACAGACGACCGTCATCCAGGACAAACTGACGGTGAGCCGACGCCGTATGAGCATGTGGCAGGCGCAGGAATCCCGCACGCACCACGAGGTGCAACGGCCGTTGCTCACCCCCGATGAATGTCTTCGCATGCCGGGGCCGAAGAAAGACGTGCAAGGGCAGATCCTTGAAGCCGGGGATATGGTGATCTACGTCGCGGGGTTTCCGGCGATCTACGGCCGGCAGCTGCTCTTTTTTCAGGATCCCATCTTTGCGGCTCGCGCGGCAATTCCACCCCCGGCGGTGAGTGATACGCTGCGTGACCCACATGTTCCACAGGCCGTGAAGATTGAGCTATGACCTGGTGGAGCCGCTTGCGTCACCCGATTGTGATCGCAGGTCTCTGTCTCGCACTGGGCCTCGTCCTAGCGCATCAAGCCGGTCTTCGTCTCAACACCACGCGCAGTATTCCGCTTGGGCTCTATCGGATGTCGCACGATCCGATTGTGAAGGGGGCTTCTGTGTTGTGGTGTCCTCCGAAGCGCCCGGAGTTTGACCTGGCGAAGGAGCGGGGCTACATCGGGGCGGGATTCTGCCCCGGCGGATACGGGTCCATGATGAAAAAGGTTGTGGCGTCAGACCATGATGTCGTGAGCGTGACGGGTGAGGGTGTGACAATCAACGGGACGCTTCTTCCAGCGAGCCAGCCGCTCGAGGCGGATTCGATGGGACGACCGCTTCCACGGTTTCGAGCGACCGATCATGTGCTGGCCTCGTCGGAACTCTTCTTGATGTCGGACACCAACAGCCGTTCTTTCGATGCGCGCTACTTTGGGCCCGTGCACCGCATGCGCATCCAAAGTCTCATCTATCCTGTGTGGACGTGGGAGTGAAGATGGACGCCCCCGGCCGAGGTCGGTCAGCGGCCACTCCGCTCCATGATCCACAGGTTAGCGTGGCCGAGGAAGACCGAAACCACTTCGAGGTCGCTCAGGCTGAACGAGTCCGCGCTTCCACGTCCCCTCACTCGTTTTGTACGAGTGGGTAATGGTCACGTTGTAGAACATGCCTTTCTCCCCTTCGTTCTTCCCGACGGTCGCAGTGCTGCTGCCGCATGTGAACTTCGTGACCGACTGAACTTTTGATGGGTGACTGTGAGTTGTCATGGGCTGCTCCTTACTCAGAAGTTATAAATTTGAACAACAGCACATCCAATATCCATGCAGGTTACATGGTTGTTTATGTTGTCTAAGTTGCTGACTTCTGAGTAAATCACATCCGCTCGACCTCATCCAGCGAGACTTGATCGGTGCGCCGATCATCATAGAGGCCCGTCGTGCGGGCGCTCTCATGGTTGGCCATCTGCAGCCCAATTTCGAGCTTTCCGCCGTTGCGCAGATATTCGGTAATGTCGGTGGCACGAAAAAAATGGTTGCCGATCTTGGTGCGAATACCCACGTCGGTTGCCCGGCGGCGAATCATGCTGTAGGCATCCAGCTGCGTCATTGGCTGCCCTGAGAGCTGCCCCTCCGACCCTGCATCATCCGAAAGAGCGGAATTGTGGCCTCGCTCAACTGGGCGGCCTTAATAGGGTCGTTGGACGAGTTGGTGAATAATATTGTATGCTAAGGTTGCTACTGTTGAGGCATAATCAATGCCTTATGACACCCTAGGGCTAGGTTTCAAGTACACAATTGACCCGAATGCCAACCCATTGATTTGTGAAGCATCACTTGGTCTTACCGTACAGCCCGCACCGTATGTTCCCTTCCAGGGATTTATCAAGATGTCCGTTGAAAATGTTCTGAGTCGCTCCATGGTTATAGTTCTTGTCAGGCTGCCTTCTTGCTCGGCGCAGAGGCCGCCTCTGCCTGCTCGGCCTCGATTGTGGCCCTGACCTGCGCAATCTCGGCATGGCCCTTGACCTTCAGGAACCGCTGCTCACAGCAGAGCAGCACGGTCCCCAGCCAGCGGTGGCGCATCGCACTCCCGCGGGTTCGCTTGAGGTTCCGCTCACTGTGCCGGACCAGCGAGAACATACTCTCGATCGGATTGGTGGATATGAGCGTCTTGCGCAGCAGGGGCTGGACTTTCAGCCGATGCAGAGTCAATAATTCCTCAAAGGCTTCCCGGAGCGATGTGGCCGCCGACTCGTTCTTGGTCCGCAGCCACGCCTCCAACTCTATCAGCATCCGTCGAGCATCGGCATAGCTGCTCTGCTCCAAGGCCGCCATGAGTCGCCGATGAGCCTCGTTGCGAACGGGTTTTGCCAGATGCCGCTGCAGGTTCCGGCTCTTGTGAATGGCACACCGCTGATGCACCAGCTTCTTACCGAACCGGGCTCGAAGCGCCTTGATCAGCCTACTGCCGCCATCGGTGACGAACAGAATTCGGCGGGAGAGGACTAGCCCGCGACGCTCCAGGTCCACAAACAGCGCCTCACAGATCTCGTGATTTTCTGAAGAGCCCTGCCAGAACCCCAAGGCCTTCTTCTCCCCACCCTGGTCCACCCCCGGAGCGACGAGAAACGCCTCGCCCCCCCGGTGGATTGTGTCGAAAAAGAGGGCAAATGGCGTGACGTCGGCCAGAGATCGTTTTTGGAAGGCCGTCAGTTTCGTCGCGGTCAGCTCCACGAGCTTGCGAGAGACCGAGGAGGCGGACACGCCGAACGCCCCTGCGGCCTCGATCACGGTGTCCGCGTAGCGCTGCGCCGACACGCCTCGGAGAATCTTCGCCAACAGTTCCTCCGAAAATGCCCCCGGCGCACGCATCCGGGCATAGGACTGCAGGGTCAGCTCTCCCTGCGTCACGTGCCGCAAGCGGGGGCGCGTCACCTTGACCTTCTGATCTCCCAGGAAGATCGAGCCGTCCTCATGCGCCCACTTTTGAAGAGCAGGGTCCGTCGGATGGTAGTCCGGTCCCGCGATCTCCTCGCGCTCCATCAGCATGATACTCTCACCCACCATCCGTCCCATCTCCAGCATCACCGCATCCAACGCTTGTTTCCCGGAGTGAATGACACGGACCAGGATCCCCAGCATTCGGTCCTCACCCGTCATCGCTCGCAATCCTGCCAACACCTGTTTCCGTTGTCTGGTCTCCCGCCTCATCAGTGGCTCCTTTCCTGTGTGCCCGTAGAGTATTCTACGGCAGGAGCCCCTCATTCAAAATTCAACGGACTTCAATATAACTCCCATTCCGGCAAGTGACCCAGGTAGGGCCAACTGAATGCGATAGATCCATTCATCCTTACTCGCTTTTTTAATTGTAAAGTGTAACTCACCATAGTAATAGTCCTCAATACCTAGTTGAGTTAGGTTAGCAACCGACAATTATCAAGCATGACCCATTCTCCATGCGTCATGACAGTTATAGTGGTCCCCGATTTTGAGACACCGGTTTAAGCTATTGTCCGAGGAGGGCGATAGCATGAGTGAAAGCAAGAAGCGCAAGGTGCATCGTGCGGAATTCAAGGCGAAGGTAGGACTGGAAGCGGTCCGTGGAGCGAAGACGGTCAACGAGATTGGCCAGCAGTACGGCGTGCATCCGGTTGTGGTGGGGCAGTGGAAGAAGGAGATTCTGGATCGGGCCGGGACATTGTTTGAGGGCAAACGTGGCCCGAAGCCTGCCGCGCATGCTGACGAGGACCACCTCTTTGGGGAGATCGGTCGGTTGAAGATGGAGCTGGACTGGCTCAAAAAAAAGTCCGGACTATGAGTGCAGACGCAAGAATGGGCTGGATAGAGCGACAAGGAGCACTGGCGGTCACGCGGCAGTGCGAACTGGCGAGCGTGGCGCGGGCGAGCTGGTACGGTCGGCAAGAACGGCGCGAAGAGTCCGCAGAAGACCAGCTGCTGTGCCGACTAATTGATGAGGAATACACACGGCGGCCATTTTACGGAAGTCGGCGGATGGTGGTCTATCTATCGCGTCAGGGACACATCGTCAATCGCAAGCGGGTACAACGGCTGATGCGCTTGATGGGGCTGGCGGGCCTAGCGCCGGGGCCAACAACCAGCGCCAGGCATCCGGAGCACAAGGTCTACCCCTACCTCCTGCGGGGCATCAAGGTCACCCGGCCCAATCAGGTGTGGAGCACGGACATCACCTATATCCGGCTGGCACGAGGCTTCGTGTATCTGGTGGCGGTGATCGACTGGTATTCGCGCCGGGTACTCGCTTGGCGGATCAGCAACAGCATGGACACCTCGTTTTGCACCGACTGTTTAGAAGATGCCTTGGGGCTGTACGACAAGCCGGAGATCGTCAACACCGACCAGGGATCGCAGTTCACGAGCACGACGTTCACGGGCGTGCTCAAGCGAGATGGAATTGCCATCAGCATGGACGGACGCGGGCGGGCGCTGGACAACATCTTTGTTGAGCGGCTGTGGCGCAGCGTCAAACATGAGGATGTGTACCTGAAGGGATATGCCACGGTGGCCGAGCTGACGCGCGGTCTGGCGGAGTACTTCGCGTTCTACAACGACGAACGTCCGCACCAGTCGCTGGGCAATCGGACGCCCAATGCGGTATATGCCGATGGCGATGGCGGTGGGGCGACTATCCCAGACCGTTTTGGCGACGCGAGGGATGCTTGCCTTGCACACACGGGGCAGCGCTGTTCCGCTGCAATTGAAGCAATGGACGCAGCTTAAACTCGGGGGAATTCTGTCTTGACATCGGGGTCCAGTTTATTTCCGTCGCGCCGAACGCCTTCTGATAAAACTCCAGCGCACGAGTGGCATCTTTAACAATGAGATACGGCATCGCGCCTTCATAGCCCTTCGGGATCGCGTTCACCTTGCCTGCCATGGATGACCTCCTACCTTAATAAGTGGATAAACTTCAACTATGTTGGTCAATTGACAGAGGACTTCGCGATGTGGAGAACCACAAAAACAAACACTGTTTGAACCTATTATGCTGGCAACATCTTATTCACTTATTCACCCGAGGAACCCCGTCCACTCCATCGTCGACGGTCCTTTTACCTCGGGCAAATGATAAATATGACCAACCTCGCTGCGGTCTTGTTCAGAACCTCGCCATAAACGGCACGCTTCTTTTCAAAAAGTCAGATGAGAGGTCTATTGATCTTTGGCCCACCCCATCAACCGAGTGACCTGCCTCATGATACACGGGGGCATTGAGTGAATCAGTATCTGGATCAACATCCGCCTGAGACCCTTTATTCGTGAATGCGCCGAAGAGGCAAGGTTGTACATCTGAATGCGCCTGGCCATTGCGTGACTTCCGAGTAGTCGATCGGAATCGGCACCAGCCCCCGTCGGGTTAACTCGCCAGCCAGTCGTTCGCATCGCTCGTCCAGTATTACGTTACCATTTCCAATCGTCAGCGCGTTTATTCCAAGTCCCCGGACCTCGTCCTCTGTCGCATCGATGAGGTCGAAGTGCCGCTCGAACCAGCGAAGGGTTTCCCCTGCAAAACTATGGCGAGCAAATACGGCAATAGATTCTCCGACCACATTGAACTTCGTGTCGAGGTGAATCACGCCTTGGTGGGGAAAGTGGAGCGGCAGGACCTCCCGTGGACTGCCGAGCTGGACAAGCCGGCGGCGGAGTTCCTCTATTCCCGCCAGGTCCGTGGCCTCGCCAAGCCCGACGAGAACCTTTTCGCCCCACACCATAACATCGCCGCCCTCGATACGTCCGCGCTCCAGCCACATCACCCTCGACAGTCGGGGTAGCAGCGGACCCAGGGCTCGGACCTCCGACCGCCGGTAACGGCTCCCCATACGAGCCACGAAGAACACATCGTCGACGGAAAACCCAATGTCCCGAGTGTAGTGCTGGCTGCAGATACCTCCAATATTCTCTAGTAGGAGGACTTCCACCCCATACTCCCGCAACCGTTGTGCCAAGCACTCTTGCTGCACACGAACACGGCGCCAATCATAAGTGGACCAGAAATTATGACGGAGTTGTTTCCTGACGGATGATTCAAACAAGGACAGTATAGCCATCAAGTCGATCGTGTAAGGGTTCGCCCAGCACATCACAACCGTCGCGAGCCGATCCGTCTCTGAACGCACATCCACCCGGATTTTATCAGTGTCGGCAAATGGGAACTCGGCGCCGTCCGCAGGACGATTAAGACCCACATTGCTCTCCTTCGTCGAACGGCCTCACGTCTCGAACCATGAGCTCCACCACCGGCTCAACCCGCGTGAGTGAACTGCAGGCTCTCAAAGCCGATGTCGCAGGCCGGAACCAGTGCAACGACTGATTCGGCACGCTATTCATGAAAGTATTTTTTCAGTGAAACCCCGATGGGCATTCGCTCAATAACTCCGCCTATCGATAAATCCAATAAGTAGCGAGACCAATGAATCACACTCGCGCGATCGATTCGTTCTTGATCACCGATGGTCTAAGACAAACAGTTGACGATCGTAGGTCAATGTTTGGAGCCTATTCGCCCCACGGACTCATCATCCAAACGCCGTGACCTTGCCACTGTGTAAGTCGTAGACGGCGCCGACGACCTTCAGCGTTCCCTTCTTTACCGAACCGGCCAGGATCGGCTCCAGACGCTTGAGCCGCTCCACACCCCGCTCAACGTTGGCTTTGATGGCGTTATCGAGTATGTTGCCCTGCTTATTCTTCACCACTGCCACGGCCGGCCTAATCAGATCGACAAGACCGCCGATGGAACCCGGCAGGGTGTCTTTGGCATCAATGTGCTTGATGGCAGCCTTGACCGCGCCGCACTGGCTATGACCCAGCACCAGGATCAGCCGTACGTCGAGTTCCGCAACCGCATACTCGATGCTTCCCTTCACGGAATCGCCCGCGCCGGTGATGACGTTTCCGGCCACGCGGACCACGAATAGGTCTCCCACGCCTTGATCGAAAATTAGTTCAGGGGCAACGCGTGAGTCCGCACAGCAGACGATCGCGGTAAGTGGAGCCTGACCCTCCGCCAGTGGCACGAAATCCTCCGGTTTCCGGCGAGGGTGGGCAAGATCCCCCTTCATGAACCGTTTGTTCCCCTCGAGCAATTGAGCCAGCACCGTATCCGCATCCCGTCCTCCTGTCGGTAGATCGGCTGCCCGTCCCATCGTCGAAAGGGCGAGACCGGTCGCGCCAACCGCTAGTCCGGAAAGCCGCATGAACTCACGCCGAGACACCGGTTTCGGAACTTGCATGACATGCCTCCCTCAAAATCAGCAGTCAGGTTCAACATCCTTTTCGTTCGACAACACCAAGCATTCTGTCTTCTGAGGAAGAACCGATCTCTTTTCAATGGTGAAACTTACAAACGTTCGTAAGTAAGGATTTTGGTTTTCTCTTTTCCAAAAGACTCGTACGGGCAAGAACATGTCCCTAATCGGAACAAATCGAGTGTGATGAGAGGCAATGTTTTGAGATCCAGCGATGGTTAATGCAACCCCTCTTCCTGTCGCCACGAGAATTGGACAACATTCTCCATCGCCTTTAATGTAAATCTTCGGCCTCCGTGTCATCCCTTTGATCAGACGGGCGACTCTGTCATGCCATTCCGCGACCTCTTCTCGGTGATGAAGAATGATCGTGTCATCCTTCAGGTCGGAAAGCTGAATTTCCTTTCGTGTTGATAGCGGATGTTTTTTGGGAAGAAGAACACCCAAATTTTCTGAATCGACCTCATGGCTTTCGATCTCGGGGTCGTAGATCACTCCTTCCACAAAGCCCACATCAAGACACCCATTCTTTACGAGCTTGACGATTTCTTTACTCGTTTTCTCTCGAAGATCCAGCGTGATTTTTGGGAAACGAACTTGAAACTCGTCAATAACCGCAGGGAAGCGAGCCATAAATGCCGCCCTCGAAAATCCAATCTTAAGGATGCCGGTCGTCTTTTTCCCGACGGCACGGATATCCGATTCAATCCTTGAAATAGCCGACGCAATCTCCCGTGCTTCTCTCAGAAGCAGAACGCCCGCTCCAGTCAACCGGACGCGTCTCGTAGTTCTTTCAAACAACTTGGTGTCCAGTTCATGTTCCAACGAAGCAATAAGTCTCGTAAGTGGCGGCTGAGACATCCCGAGAATCTCAGCGCTTTTTCTAAAGTTGAGTTCCTCTGCAACAACGATGAATGCCTTCAACTTGCCAACGTCCATGCTGCACTATTACCTTTTCAGTATCAATAGATCAATAAATGAGGAACGATCGAAGTCAGCATCCATGCTACTATCGCAACGCGGTAAGAATTAGAAGGGATTACATGATGGAGATTCGGGAGGAGCGTGGAACGCCGAGTTTTACGAGGATGGGGAAATGTCACAAGAGAACAAAATGGCGAAGGAGTTTTTTGATAAACAGGCTTCGGAGACCTATGATCAACGTATCAAACCGATCGCCCCGATCATCGATAACCTGCATTTCTTGATACGCTTGATCCTGAAAGACCTTCCCTCCGACGCACATATTCTCTGCGTCGGAGTCGGAACCGGGACGGAAATATTGGAATTAGCGCAAGCGTTTCCTTATTGGCGGTTTACCGGGATCGATCCCTCCGCATCGATGCTCGATGTCTGCCGGAAGCGCCTGCAGCAGAGCGGGCTTCTGACTCGTTGCGAGTTGTATCATGGATATCTGTCGGACCTGCCGAAGATCGAACAGTTTGACGCAATTCTCTGTCTGCTCGTGGCTCATTTCCTAAAAGATAGCCAAGAGCGACAGGCCCTTTTCAACAGAATGGCGGCACGGTTAAAGGTGGCTGGCTATGTGATCCATGCAGAAATTAGCTACGATCTGTCGGCAGTGGAGTTTCCGGACATCGGTGAAAAATGGAAAACCCTCCACAGGGTAGCGGGCGCATCGGAAGAACGGGTGGCAAATATCCTAAAAACATTACAAGAAGACGTCGCGGTGTTGCCGCCCGCCTCGACCGAACATCTGTTCCTGAACAGCGGGTTGCCGATGCCGATCCCGTTCTTCCAGTCATTGCTCATCCGGGCTTGGTACGCCCAAAAAACGTAAACGTAGATGACGCTTTCGCTGAAACAGTTGAAGCGATCCGGGAATCAGCCTTCGATTTCATCTCATCCTATGTCATGGGAGGGTCACTCATGAAATATCTGTTGCTGGTCCATCATAATGAGGACACGTTTAACAAGATCACAGAAGTAAAGCGGAAGGAAATGCTCGAGGAATCAATCCAGCTCTGCCACCGGCTCGACGGCAAGAGGCAATACGTTCATGCCTCCCCGTTGCAGCCTGAGTCGACAGGAATCGTCGTTCGGGTGCGCAACGGAAAGGCAACGGTAACCGATGGACCGTTCGCCGAGACAAAAGAGCAACTCGCCGGCTACTTTCTCATCGAAGCCCAGGATCGTGATGACGCCGTTCGTATCGCCAAGCTGATACCCGGCGCTCGTATTGGAACAGTCGAAGTCAGGCCGCTAAGAGAGATCACCGGTCTGCCGGGCGAAGCGAAGCAACCATGACTTCATAATATCCGGTGCAGTCATGGCCTCTTGATTCTCTCACCAAGCCAATGGCAAGGCTACCGCCCCCCAGGAAGCCGGTGGAATGCCCCTATTGAGCCGCGACAATCCGATACGTCATACTACGCTGAAACTATGGATCCCACTTTTGCATCGCCGGATAGCGCACTGACCGAGCGGCACCGGGCACTATTGGAGGTTGCGGAAGCGATCTCTGTACACTGCGACCTGCACAAACTCTTTCGCGATTTAGTCCAGCGCCTCCCCCGGGTGGTACATGTGAACTTCGCGTCCCTCTCCTTGCACGACCCGACACGCAACCACATTCGCCTCCAGACCATTCAAGCGAACGTGCCGGCTGAGTTCGCGGGCGGCCATGAGGAGCCTCTCGATGAGACTCCCGCCGGCTTGGTTTTTCTCACACAGCAGCCGATCCTCGTGCCCAACCTTGCCGACGAACATCGTTGGCCCAAGGTCGTTCAACGTATGAAGGAGGACGGCATCAATTCGCTTTGCGTCGTCCCCCTGACCACCGCCGTGCGGCGACTGGGAGCCATGGGATTTTCGAGCCTGCGGAAGGAAGCGTATAGCGAATTGGACGTGGAATTTCTCCATCAGGTCGGGAAGCAGGTCGCAGTGGCGGTCGACAACGTCCTGCACCATCAGGAACTGATCCACGATCGGGATCGATTGCGCCTTCTGCTGGAGGTCACGGAATCCATCGCTTTACACTATGACGTGGACCGCCTGCTGCACGACCTCGCGCAACGGCTTCCCAGCATCGTCCCCTTCGACTACATCAACATCGTACTGCATGATCCGGCCAAGGAAGTCATGCGCCTCCGATTGTTGGTCACGTCGATACCCGTTACGATCAAGCAGGGACTCGAATTGCCGATGGAGGAATCCCCCGGAGGTCTCGTCTGGAAAACGCAGAAACCCTTGACCGTGCCTGACATTGAAAATGAGCGCCGCTTCCCCAAATTGATCACGTTGCTGCGGGAGAACGGCGTGCAGTCTTTCTGCGTCGTGCCGCTGACCACCGCGAACCAACGCCTCGGCGCCCTGGGATTCGGCAGTCTGGAGCGCCGAATCTATGAAGCGTCCGAGATCGAATTCATGCACCAAGCCGCGAAGCAAGTCGCCATCGCCGTCGAGAACGCGCTGAACTATGAACGTGCGCAGTCCACTCAATCGCAACTTACACGTGAGCGAGACCATCAACGGTTGCTGCTTGAAGTGAACAACGCCGTCATCACCCATCTTGATCTCAACGACTTGTTCATGGCCGTCAGTGAGTGCTTGAGAAAAGTGATTCAGCACGACGGGTCCAGTCTGCTGCTTTGCGACGAGGAGACCGGGAAGTGGCGTATTCATGTGTTGGATTTTCAGAACAACGAAAGTTTCGTTGAAGAAGGAACAATTGAAGAGAGTACGGAGTCTCCGTCCTGTCTCGCGATCAACACGGGTAAAGCCGCGCTGTTTAGAGAACAGGATCTGAAAGAGATGGCAAACTCTTCGCCTTGCGCGCAAGACCTCCTTGACCGTGGCGTGAAATCGTTCTGCTCTCTCCCGCTCCTTGCGCACAAACGCACGCTCGGTGCATTGAACGTGGGTCGACGAAGAGACGACGGCTTTATGTCGGAGGACGTGGAGTTGCTCAGCCAGGTCGCGAAGCAAGTCGCCATCGCCGTCGAGAACGCCTTGGCCTATAAGCAAATTGCGCAGCTGAAGGATAAGTTAACGGAAGAAAAACTGTACCTTGAAGAAGAAATTCAGACGGACTACAACTTTGAAGAAATTATCGGCGAGAGCCGGGCGCTCAAGCAAGTCCTCAAGCAGGTCGAGACGGTCGCCCCCACGGACTCCACGGTCTTGATCCTGGGTGAAACCGGCAGCGGGAAAGAGCTCGTCGCCCGAGCGCTCCACTATCTGAGCAACCGACGGGAACGCACGTTCGTAAAACTAAATTGCGCTGCGATCCCGACCGGCCTGCTCGAAAGCGAATTGTTCGGACACGAAAAGGGGGCCTTTACCGGTGCGATTGCGACCAAGGTCGGCCGGTTTGAATTGGCCGACCGAGGAACGCTTTTCCTCGACGAAGTGGGAGAAATTCCCCTAGAACTCCAAGTCAAGCTCCTCCGGGTGCTCCAGGAGCAGGAATTCGAACGGCTGGGTGGCACTCGCACCATTCGTACGAGTGTGCGGGTCGTCGCGGCCACGAATCGGGACCTCGCTAAAATGGTGGAAGAGCAGAAGTTTCGCAGCGATCTTTACTACCGGCTCAAGGTTTTCCCGGTCACCCTCCCGCCGCTTCGGGAGCGTCCGGATGATATTCCGTTGTTGATCCGGCACTTCGCTCAGAAATCCGCCCAACGGATGAAGAAACACATCGAAACGATTCCATCCGAGGCTATGAAGGCGCTGCAGAATTATTCATGGCCCGGGAACGTGCGCGAGCTGGAAAACTTCGTCGAACGCGCCGTCATCCTGACGCATGGATCGGACCTCTACGTGTCGCTGGCTGAATTGAAACCGACGCAGAACCACGTGGAGAATTCCGCGGCTGTCACCCTCGAACAGGCCGAGCGCGAACATATTCTCAGAACCCTGCGCGAGTCGAGCTGGATCATCGGTGGGGCCGCTGGTGCCGCGGCAAAGCTCGGCATGAAACGGACTACCCTCCAATCCAAAATGCAAAAGCTCGGGATTGCCCGTCCTCGGTAATGCCGACCTGTGACAGGAGCGTATGGAGACCTTGAAAACTCTCTCAAGACGCGGCGTCCGACAAAGCCTTCATCTCGTCCATCACGCGGGGGGCGGACCGGCGGCTCACGCCGGTTGGCGCATCGTTGATCATTCAGTTGCGGGACGCCGATGTTGATCGATATCGCTCCTCTGAAGAAGTATGCCGATTTTCGTCTCCTCTTCATCGGTCAGATGATCTCCTATCTCGGCACGATGGTCAGCTATATGGCCGTCTCGTATCAGGTGTATCAACTGACGCATTCGACCGCCCTCGTAGGTGCATTGGGTGTCGCGCAACTAGTGTCCTGTCTCTGAAGTTCATGGAATAAGTTGTGCACCGCTGGTGTTCTAGGGAGGACACCATGCGAACAGGACGACCAACCGCTCCGCTGATTTTGACGATGACCGAACGAGAGACCCTACAGCAATGGACACGTCGCCCGAAAACCGCTCAGGCCTTGGCGCAGCGAGCCCGGATGATTCTGGCCTGTGCCGCGGGGCAGACGAATACCGCCGTGGCTCGGGATGTGCGTGTGGCGCAGCAAACCGTCTGTAAATGGCGGCAGCGCTTTGTGACCCACCGCCTCGATGGGCTGCTGGATGAACCGCGCCCCGGCGCGCCACGCAGGGTGACCGACGTGGAAGTGGAACGGATTGTCACTCAGACCTTGAAGACGACACCGACCCACGCGACCCACTGGAGCACCCGCGCCATGGCGCAGCGGAGCGGAGTGAGCCGGAGTACCGTGCATCGTATTTGGCGAGCCTTTGGCCTTCAGCCGCATCGGAGTGAGACGTTCAAGCTGTCGGCCGATCCGCTGTTTGTCGAGAAGGTGCGCGATATTGTGGGGCTCTATCTCCATCCTCCGGACAAAGCGCTGGTCTTGTGCGTCGATGAGAAGGCACAGATTCAAGCCCTGGACCGTACACGTCCGTTGTTGCTGATGCGCCCGGGGCAGGTCGAGCGCCGCACGCATGACTATCGTCGTCATGGTACGACCTCGCTCTTCGCCGCCTTGGAAGTCAAAACGAGCCGGGTCATTGGGCAACTCCATCAACGACATCGTGCCGTTGAATTCCGTCAATTCCTCGACACGATCGACGCCAGCGTCCCGTCCCACTTGGACGTGCATATGATCCTGGACAATTACGGCACCCATAAAACCGCTCGGATTCGTCGGTGGCTGTTGAAGCACCCACGGTTTCATCTGCACTTCACCCCCACCAGCGCCTCCTGGATCAATCTGGTGGAACGCTGGTTCGCGCTGCTCACCGAGCGCCAACTACGCCGATGCGTTCACTCCAGTGTCCGAGCCCTCAAGGCCGCCATCCAGCAGTACATCACCGTGACCAACAGGCACCCCAAACCCTTCATATGGACCAAAACCGCCGATGAAATCCTGGCCAGCGTCGCCCGATTTTGTCAGCAAACTTCAGAGACAGGACACTAGGTCCGGTGTTCATATTCGGGTTACTCGGAGGGACCTATGCCGACCGCATCAATCGCCGCAAGCTGTTGCTGGCGTCGGAATTAATCATGGCGCTGCTGGTTCTTCTCTTACTCCTGAACAGCCTGTTACGTCAGCCGTCTGTGAGCGCCATCTTTGTCCTGGTCGCCCTACTCCAAGCTGTCACGGGGTTTCACACCCCTGCCATGGAAGCGTTGACTCAGAAGATGGTTCAACCGGCTGATTACGCGGCAGTCGGCGCATTGAGCGGCTTTCGGGCTTCGGCCGGCGCCATTGTCGGCCCACTGCTCGGCGGCATACTTGTCGCGGCTTTCGGCCTGACCGGCGCGTATGTGTTCGATCTCTTGTCTTTCCTGGGAGCGGTGATCTGTCTTCTGTTGATGACCAAGATGCCGGATCCCGAGTCCAGTCTTCGCTCGCCTCTGGCCGATGCCGCAGCAGGGATACAATTCGCCGTTTCGAAGCCGGAACTCGTCGGCACCTATCTGATCGACATCGCCGCAATGTTGTTCGCATTTCCAGTGGCGCTGTTTCCTGCCATGGCGGAACAATGGGGCGGCGCTCGAATCGCCGGACTATTGTTTTCGTCGATGGCGATCGGTAGCCTGATCGCCATGCTTTTCAGCGGCTGGAGCGGGCGTGTGCGCCGCCAAGGCCGCGTCGTGGTCATCGCCGCCGCCTGTTGGGGACTCTTCATCATTGGTGTCGGGCTGGCACCGGTGCCATGGCTGGCCGTGCTGTTTTTAATCCTGGCCGGAGGCGCCGATATGATCAGCGGATTGTTCCGGAGTGTCATCTGGAACCATGCAGTTCCGAATAGTATACGCGGGCGGCTGTCCGGCATCGCGATGATTTCCTATATGACCGGTCCGCTGCTGGGGAATACGCGCGCCGGCTGGGTCGCCCGCAGAGCAGCGTTTCCATCAGCATCGAACGAAAGTCGGAAACGGTGGAGAAATGTTACGGTGGGAGTCCAGGGCCTACGGCGGCGCCCAGGGTTGGAATAAAGAGTCCTCACGTTCGGCCCTGACGGGGTCTTAAGGAATCTCAACGGCTACTGGCCAAAAGAGCAATGATTTTGAGCGCAGTGTGCGCCGATATTTCGTCAGTTGACGAATGGACGACGGATTAACTTCGTCACCTCGCATATCTTCTTTTCTATAGTTAAAGTAAAAGTCATTGAAAGTTTATTTTATATCAGTCGGTTGCAAGATTTGTCTGTGTCTCGAATCTACTTGGAACAGTCATTGCTGTTCCTTCGAACTAAACATGTGATAGGAAAAATTCTACATGATTTTTGGTCAAGGCACTTTGGAGGGTCGTTCTCATGAATCGTCGTAACTGGATCGGAACAGTCCTGCTTCTCGCATTGGTACTATCCACAGGCATCGGGTTAGTCGCCTGGAAGTACGAATCCATTCAAGACTCCGCCGCGGCCTCTGCCAACCAACCGGAGCCGATGGAGTCCATCACCGTCGCCGTCGCACGCGAGATGGATCATCGCCAGACCACCACCTCTATCGGGACGGTTCTGGCCTTACGTTCGATCATGCTGAAGAACGAACTCGCAGGGACAGTCCGTGAAGTCCGGCTCACGCCGGGCCAGATCGTGGAAGCCGGTACCTTGTTGGTTGCGCTCGACGTCTCCGTCGAAGAAGCCGACCTCAGGGCGCAGGAAGCCCAGGCCGCTCTTACCAAAACGGTGCTCAGTCGCCGACAGAATCTCAGTCAGGAACTCGCTACGACTCAGGAGGAAGTCGACCGGGCTCGTGCCGACTTGGACATTGCCCATGCCCAAATTGCCCGTACCGGGGCGATCATTGCCAAGAAGACCATCCGCGCGCCATTCCGGGCGCGCGTGGGTATTGCCGATGTTCATCCCGGCCAATACCTGGACGAAGGGACCTTGCTCACAACGCTACAGGGCGTCGGCGAAGCGGTCCATGTCGATTTCACGGTGGCCCAGCAGGTCGCGGCCGGCTTACGAAGTGGCGAGACGGTCGAGGTGTTTGCGGCCGGCGAAGTCCCCGCCGTCAGAGCCAACATCGTCGCGCTCGATGCACGCGTGGATCCGACGACTCGGAATGCCGTGGTGCGGGCGCGGGTTGATGATACGCGCCATATACTGGCCCCCGGCGCGTCGGTTCGGGTTCGAGTTCCCGTTGGTCTCTCGCGTAAAGCTGTCGCCATCCCGGTCAGCGCGTTGCGCAAGGGACCAGGCGGCGATCAGGTATTCGTGATCGCGCCGGATCAGGATCACAAGAGTCGAGCGCATGTGCGGCAAGTGGAAAGCGGCACGATGGTCGGCGATCAGGTCGTGATTCACGCCGGCCTCGACGTCGGCGAGACCATCGCCGCGTCGGGGTCGTTCAAGTTGCGTGAAGGTGTGCTCGTCGCGATTGCGCCTGAACCTTCCTCGCAAAACCAGGCCCACGCACAAACGGTCAGCAAAGACTGAATCGATCACCAGTCGAAGAAGAAATAAGGATATACCCATGCGATCGTTCACCGATATCTTCGTGAAGCATCCGGTCCTTGCCGTGGTCGTCAACCTCGTGATCATCCTCGCCGGCTGGCGAGCGCTGACGTCCTTGCCCGTGCAGCAGTACCCCCAAATCGAGAGCTCGTCCGTGATCATCACGACGATCTATTACGGGGCGAGCGCCGAAACGGTTCGCGGATTTTTGAGCACGCCGATCGAGCGGGTCGTGTCCGCGATCAGCGGCGTCGATTACGTGGAGTCAACCAGCCGGGCCGGTGCCAGCACCGTGACCGTGCATTTGAAGTTGAACCACAGCAGCACGGCAGCCCTAGCTGAAGTCACGGCGCGGCTCCAGCAAGTGAGAGCGGAGTTGCCGACTGCAGCGGAACCGCCGGTAATCGAGCTGCAGCGCGCCGATCGGCCTTATGCTTCGTTCTATATCAGTTTCTCCTCCACGGAACGCAGCGTCTCGGCCGTCACGGACTGGCTGCTGCGCACGCTCCAGCCGCAACTGGCCACGCTGGCCGGTGTCCAGCGAGTCACCTTCGAAGGTGGGCGACAAATCGCCATGCGCATCTGGATCGATCCCGACCGCCTCGCATCCTTCAATCTGTCGCCCGGCGACGTGCAGAACGCGCTGCGGAACAACAACTACCTGGCCGCAGTCGGGCGGACCAAGGGAAACTTCGCTCAGATCAACCTGCTCGCGAATACCGATCTGCGCTCCGCCGCCGAGTTCGAAGAGCTGATCGTCGCCGACCGAGGCGGGGCCATCGTCCGGCTAAAAGATATTGCGAAGGTCGAGCGCGAGGCGGAAGAAGCCGACATGATCGCCAAGTACAACGAGACGGAAGGCGTGTACCTCGGGATCTGGCCGGTACCGGGTGTAAATGAAATCGAGGTCCAGCACCGGTTGGTCGACGAGATGGAGCGCATTCGGCCGACGCTGCCCCCCGACATCGACATGCAGCTGGTGTGGGACGGCACGATGTTCATGCGGAATGCGCTGACGGAAATCACGAAGACATTGTCTGAGACGATCTTGATCGTCGCCGTCGTCGTGTTCCTCTTTATGGGCTCGGTCCGAACCGCGCTGGTCCCCCTTGTCGCGATGCCGGTGTCGCTGATCGGCGCGGCTATCTTCATGGTTGCGTTCGGCTTCAGCCTCAATCTCCTGACGCTGCTCGCCATCGTCCTGTCGGTCGGGTTGGTCGTGGACGACGCGATCGTCGTCGTGGAGAACGTCGAACGGCACGTGCGCCTCGGCAAGTCGCGGATCGACGCGGCCCTGGTCGGCGCACGCGAGTTGCTCGGTCCGATCATTGCCATGACGATCACGCTGGCGACGGTCTACACCCCGATCGGATTCCAGGGCGGGTTGACCGGCTCGCTCTTCTTGGAGTTTGCCATCACGCTCGCCGTGGCGGTCGTGTTGTCGGGCGTCGTCGCCATCACGCTGTCGCCGGTCATGAGTTCGCGGTTCGTCCACCCGCAAGGGAAGGAAGGTCGGTTGACTGCCTTTGTTAATCGACGCTTCGAAGAGGTGCGCCGTATCTACACCTGGCTGCTCGATGTCGCGCTGACGATGCGTTGGGGCATCGTGGCGGCAGCGCTGCTGATAATGATATCAATCTGGCCGCTGTATCTCTTTTCGCGCCAAGAACTCGCGCCGGTGGAGGATCAAAGCCACATCAGCTTGTTCTTCGAAGCGGCTCCCGACTCGACGGTTGCCGCCAGCAACCGCGAACATCTGAATGTCGTCCAGGCCATCACGTCTCTTCCTGAAACGAAGTTCACCTGGTCGCTGACGACATCCTGGGGCGGGTTCGGCGGCTTAGTCGCGAAGGACTGGCACGAACGGACACGCTCGACCGAGCAAATGTACGGCGAGCTGTTCGGCCGGGTCTCTCAAGTGCCGGGCCTGCGAGTCTTCCCGCGTTTGGATCCGCCTTTGCCGACGCCCGGTCAATACGACGTCGAACTACTCTTGCAGAGCGACCAGCCGATCGAGCGATTGCTCGAGACGACGGGAGCAGTCCTGGCCGCTGGGTGGCAAAGCGGCATGTTCTTGTATGTAGACACCGACTTGAAGATCGACTTACCCGAGGCGCGTGTGGTGTTGGATCGAGAGCGGCTTGCCGATCTTGGGTTCGACCTGGCCGGAATCGGCCGTGAGCTCGGCACCATGCTCGGCGGCGCGTACGTGAACCGGTTCAACTACTTCGATCGAAGCTATAAGGTCATCCCGCAGCTCGGAGACAAGGACCGTTCGACCGTCGGTCCCCTGCTTGATTTGAAGATCAAGACGCCGGGCGGGCAGATGGTGCCGGTGTCGACGTTTACACACATCGAAACGAGCACCGCGCCACGCACCTTGAACCGTTTTCAACAGCGCAACGCCGTGCGCATCTTCGGCGGCGTCAAGCCCGGCATCACGAAAGATCAAGGGCTGCGCGTGCTGGAAGAGGCTGCGGCGAAGGCGACCAATCCTCCGGTCATGCTCGATTATGCGGGCGAGTCGAGACAGATCCGCCAAGAGAGCGCCGCGCTGACCGTCACATTGGGCTTCGCCGTCGTGCTCATCTATTTGGTGCTGGCCGCCCAGTTCCAGAGCTTCCGCGACCCGTTGATCGTCTTGTTGGGTTCAGTGCCGCTCGCAATCTCCGGCGCGCTGATCTTTAGTTTCTTAGATTTCACGACCATCAACATTTACTCGCAAGTCGGCCTGATCACGCTGGTGGGATTGATCGCAAAAAACGGCATCCTGATCGTGGAATTCGCCAACAAACTGCAGGCGAGCGGCCTCTCACGGATCGCGGCGGTGCGTGAAGCGGCCTTGACCAGGCTGCGGCCGGTGCTGATGACCTCCGCCGCCACCGTGTTCGGACACCTTCCCTTGGTGCTGGCCTCTGGGCCGGGAGCCGCGGCCCGCAACAGTATTGGGACGGTATTGGTCTCAGGAATGACAGTCGGCACGATCTTCACGCTGTTCGTTGTGCCGGTGTTCTACTCGTTGATCGCAGCCCAACACCAGCCGGATCTTGAGCCTGAAGGGATCGCGCTCGATGCTGATGATGAAGCGCTGCTCACAGTGGCGGCACAGAACTGACGAAAGGTTCGAAAGATATTTGCCATGCTGAAGATCACTTCGGAGAAGAATCGAAATACGGTGCGACTCAGACTGGAGGGCAGCCTGACCGGACCTTGGGTCGGTGAACTCGAGCATGAGTGGCGAACCACCCAACCGGCTGAAGGAATCCCTCTTGTCGTGGATCTCACGAGCGTAACCTTCGTGGGAGAGGACGGCAAGCTTCTCTTAAAGCAGATGTGGCGAGAAGGCGCACAATTGATTGCAACAGGATGTTGCATCGGTCACCTTGTGGAAGAGATCACCCGGTCACAACCGGATCTGTCCTTCACCCGATGCGAAACGAAATGAGCGGAGTCGTCATGCGCATATTTAGTCTCTTCATAGGGTCGTTCTTCCTGGCCGCCTGCGCCGTTGGACCGGACTATACCCGGCCGGACCTTTCCCCACCGGCGTCATTCAGGATGGCCGGCGCTGAGGCAGAAGGTGAGTCCTTCGCGAATTTGCCGTGGTGGGAGCTCCTTCAGGATCAGGCGCTTCACGATCTGATCCAGACGGCTCTCCGAGAGAACAAGGATCTCAAACGCGCGGTCGCCTCTGTCGAAGAATTCCAAGCGCGTCTATTCGTCGCCAGGATGGACTTTGCTCCAAAGGCCGACATCACAGGCAACGCACCGATCATGGGACGGAAGGCAGAATTTCTGTTCCCGGGCTTTCCGAACCCGTTCAACTATTATCTCCAAGGCAACCTCGCCTGGGAACTCGACATCTGGGGTCGCATCCGGCGGTCCAATGAAGCAGCTCGCGGCGATCTTCTGGCACGCGAGGAAGCCCGGCGAGCCGTGGTCTTGCAGCTCGTCAGCGGTGTTGCGGAATCCTACTTCGACCTCTTGCAGTTCGATCGACAACTGGAAATCGGGAAACGCACGCTGCAAACATGGCAGGAGTCGGTACGGATCGCGCAGGCGCGCCTACGGGAAGGCGTCATCGCCAAACTCGACCTGGATCAATTCATGTCGGAGCGAGCCAACGCAGTGGCGCGTGTCGCCGAGTTGGAACGACAGATGGTGCAGAAAGAAAACCAACTCAGCGTGCTGGTGGGACACAGCTCCGGTCAGATCCCCCGCGGACGCTCGTTGACGGAGCAGGTCCTGCCTCCCGCCGTTCCGGTCGGACTTCCGTCGGAGTTGCTGCAGCGCAGGCCGGATCTCGTACAGGCCGAACAAGAGCTGGCGGCCGTGACGGCCCGTATCGGCGCCGCCAAGGCGGACCGGTTTCCCAAACTCACCATCACCGGCATTTTAGGTGTCGCCAGTCCGCAGTTCTCCCGACTGATCGCGAACGAGACGGCGTTCGGCGTGGCCGGTCCCAGCTTGGCCGGCCCCCTGCTCAACGCCCAAGCACTCGGGTTCCAGCAGGACGCCGTCGAAGCGCAAGCCCGGCAAGCATTGGCCCAGTATGAACAGTCGATTTTGGTCGCGTTCAGAGAAGTGGAGAATGCCTTGGTCGCGGTGAGGACCGCCCGAGAGCAGCGGGATGCGCAGGCCGAGCAAGTGGAGTCTCTCCAGTCCGCCCATCGCCAAGCGACGCTTCGATACAAGAGCGGACTCGCCAATTATCTGGACGTGTTGATCGCCCAACGTAGTTTGTTCGAGGCCGAACTGTCGTTGACGAGCACCCATCGGCTCCATCTCGTCTCGGTGGTGCAACTCTATAAGGCCTTGGGCGGAGGCTGGTCGCCCAAAGATTCCGCTCAACAGATGCCGACGGCCAAAGTCGTCGAAGCCGGGAAGGGCTGAGGGAACGTCGAAAGACATCGCCGACGTAGCGGCCTTCGTCGGCGGCGAGACAGTTCAAATGGAGGTGCTGCGTGACGACTCAGACGAATCTCATTCTCGTGACCGGAGCGACAGGACAGCAAGGAAGTGCAGTGGCCAACGCACTGCTCAAAAAAGGGAAGAACGTTCGTGTCATGACGAGGAATCCGGAGAAGGCGGCCGCACTCGCGAAAGCCGGAGCCGAGGTGGTCAAAGGGAACCTGACTCATCAGGGTGACCTGCAGGCGGCACTGCGCGGAGTGCAAGGGGTCTTCGCCATGTCAACTCCATTCGAGGCCGGGACGGACGAGGAGGTGCGCCAAGGGGTGATGTTGGCGGATGCGGCGAAACAAGCCGGGGTCTCGCACTATGTCTATACTTCCGTGGGCAGCGCCCATCGTCATACAGGAATTCCGCACTTCGAAAGCAAATGGAAAGTCGAGCAACATATCGAGAAGATCGGACTGCCCGCGACTATTCTGCGCCCCGTCTTTTTCATGGAGAACTTTACCACTTTTTCGAAACCCTCCCCTGATGGCGTCCTCACCATGCCAATGCGGCCTGATAGAACGCTTGCGATGGTGGCGGTGAGAGATATCGGCGCATTCGGTGCGGCGGCATTCGTCCGTCCCAATGATTTTCTCGGACAGGCTATCGACTTAGCCGGAGATGAGTTGACGATCCCTGAGACAGCGACGATCCTGACCAAAGCGACGGGACGACCGATCCGATTCCAAGAGTTTCCTTTGGATCGAGTCGAAGCCGCCATGGGACACGATATTGCCACGATGTTTCGTTGGTTCAACGAGGTCGGGTACACCATCAACATTCCCGCATTGATGCAGAAGTTCGGGATTCCGTTGATGACCTTTCAGGAATGGAGCAGAACGATCGATTGGTCGAAAACCTAGTTTCGCGCTATCCAACGCAATCACCCATTGTGCAGATGCGGGGCAATGTAGAATCGGCGAAGTTCTTCGCGGAGATTTTCCGACTTTTGAGAAACGCCGATACCACAAACTCCTGCCATGGCGTCAAAGCAGATCCATTTTGAGGACAACTCGAATTTTCGTGACCGTATGAAGGAAGGACCACGCATGAAGACTCACGACCATCTGCTTTCTCCAGTGCGTGTTGGTCCTTACACCCTGCGCAATCGTTTGGTGATGGCGCCGATGACGCGGAATCGCGCCGGTCATGGCAACGTGCCGCAACCCATGAATGTTCTTTACTATGCTCAACGTTCTTCGGCCGGCCTCATCGTGACCGAAGGAACACAGGTATCTCCGCAAGGTGTGGGCTATCCTTATACCCCGGTATTCACAACGCAGAGCAAGTACAAGGCTGGCGGTTGATCACAGAAGAAGTGCATCGAAACGGCGGCCACATTTTCCTGCAGCTATGGCATGTCGGGCGGATTTCACATCCATCACTGCAACCGAATGGTGCATTACCGGTCGCACCATCGGCAATAAGACCGGAAGGTAGTGCCTATACCTATGAAGGCCAAAAACCTTTCGTCACACCACGAGCCCTTGGTCTGGAAGAAATTCCGGAAGTCATCGCACAATTTCGGGATGGGGCCATCCATGCGCTCGACGCAGGCTTTGACGGAGTGGAAATCCATGCAGCCAACGGTTATCTGATCGATCAATTTCTTCGTGATGGCACGAATCGGCGCGCTGATACCTACGGCGGATCGGTAGCCAACCGTGCTCGTTTTCTCATGGAAGTAGTCGAGGCGGTTGCACAAGTCTGGGGAGCCAACCGAGTTGGCGTACGGTTGTCGCCCGTCAATCCCTTTAACAGCATGTACGATTCGGATCCTCAAACGACATTCGAGTTTGTGGCTCAACGGCTGGGCCGACTCGGACTCGCATATCTGCACGTTGTCGAGGCTGACGAACATGGAGAGACCACACATCCAACGATCAATTTTCAGCGGTTCCGCGATGCCTTTGGAGGAACCTACATCGCTAACGGAGGCTTTGGTTACGAGCGGGCCAGCGCGTACCTCGCTCAGGGTCACGCCGATCTGATTTCTTTCGGGCGGCTGTTTTTAGCTAACCCGGACTTGCCGGAGCGTTTTGCGCAAAACACCTCATTGAACCTCCCCGATCATGCGACGTTTTACGGAGGTGATGAGAAAGGGTATACCGACTATCCCTCTTTAGAAATGAAATCCGTTTGTTGCCCATAGCTGATAGCTAAGCAAAATAAGCGAGCCGGAGATTGACCACGCTCTGCATGCACACACCTTATATGGCGCAACGAGGTCGCTCGTGACGATCGAACTCAATCACACCATTGTGCCGGCATGGGATAAAGTCGAGTCGGCGAAGTTCTTCGCGAAGATATTCGGATTGTCGTTCGATGAAGGTGAAGTCGGGTACTTTGCGCCACTGCGAATGAATGACACGCTCACTTTTGATTTCGACGACGATCTCGACGATGAACGGTTCGACATCCATCACTATGCCTTCAAGGTCAGTGAAGCGGAGTTCGACGCAATCTTCGGACGCATTCGGGCGGAAGGTATCCCTTATGGGAGCGAACCTCACTCGCGGGACGATATGAAGATCAACCATCGCGGCGGCGGACGAGGCGTGTATTTTCAGGATCCGAACGGCCATATCCTCGAGCTACTCACCATAACGTAGCGGTGTAATGGCCGCGTGAGCGATCAGAAACCAGAAAAGCGAAGGACGTGGGATTTAAGTGATTCCCTGAGGCTCGCTGGGTACCGCCAATACTCTAAATAACTTGTGATCCGGATGAAAAAGTGCGGCCGATGATCGACTTACTCCTTTCCGCCTTTCACTTCTTACTGGTCCTTACCCTGGTTGCCATCCTTGCCGCACAGAGCGCCGTGATCAGACCGGGGATAACCGCTTCGAGTCTGCGTCTGGCGGCAAGCTTAGACCGAGGCTATGGCGCAAGTGCGGTATTGCTGCTCGGAGTGGGATTCGGCCGAGTCTATTGGGGCGCAAAGGGCTCATTTTTTTATCTATTGAATCCCCTCTTCTGGACTAAGATTGCTCTCTTCGCAATTGTGGCCATGCTTTCGATACCACCGACTCTCCAGCTCATCCGATGGACCAAGCAAACACATTCGCAGCCGGAATTTCTTCCGTCTGACGAAGAAGTTCACCGTATTCAATGGTGGTTGCGCGCAGAAATGATCGTGGTCGTGTTCATCCCGTTTCTCGCAGCCGCCATGGCGCGCGGTATAGGGCTTTCATGACCGATCTTGATGAAACTACAATGTTCTTCAGAACGAGTCGTTGCCATGAAGACCGATGTCGATTTGGAGCCTTTCGATTCGACTAATAGGCAGGCAACCATCTTTTCCAAGGAGTCACGCATGTCTAAGGTCACACCCTTCTTATGGTTCAACGGTCAAGCGGAAGAGGCCGCGAGGTTTTACACTTCCATCTTCGAAAATTCGCGGATCGATTCTGTTTCACCAATGTCCGCTACGTTTCACCTTGACGGTCAGAAGCTCATGGCACTTAACGGCGGTCCGCAGTTCAAGTTCACCAAGGCCATCTCCTTCTTCGTAAGCTGCGACAGACAGGCTGAAGTCGACGAGTTGTGGGAGAAGCTCTCCTCCGGGGGCACAAAACAACGGTGCGGCTGGCTGAAGGACAAGTTCGGCGTCTCTTGGCAGATCATTCCGTCTATATTAGGAGAAATGCTGCAGGATGAGGATCATGAGAAATCCGGACGGGTCATGCAAGCCATGTTACAGATGAGCAAGATCGACATCGCTCGTCTAAAGCAGGCCTATGAGAGCCAGTAGTCTGACCGGAGACCGTGGATTAGGTGCGTTTGTTCGACTGTTGCGCGATATCCACAAAAACTCAAAAAGAAGGAGATTGACGATGCGATTCATGGTCATTGTGAAGGCGACAAAAGAGTCGGAAGCGGGTGTCATGCCGAGCACACAACTGCTGACCGAAATGGGCAAATACAACGAAGAACTGGTGAAGGCGGGGGTAATGCTTGCAGGTGAAGGGCTCCAGCCGAGTTCGAAGGGTGCACGCGTCAGATTTTCTGGAAACAAGCGCACCGTGATCGACGGTCCCTTTGCCGAAACCAAAGAGCTTATTGCCGGCTATTGGCTCTGGCAGTGCAAGTCGAAGGAAGAGGCGATCGAATGGGTCAAACGCTGCCCCAACCCCATGCCTGGAGAATCGGAGATCGAAATTCGTCAAGTCTTCGAAGCGGACGACTTCGGCGCCGAGTTCACGCCGGAACTGCGGGCGCAAGAAGAACGATTGCGGACAGAGACGGCCAAAAAGAAGTAGGGACGTCTCGCTCAAAGTCCGGGACTATGCTAATGGGCGCCCAATCTCAAACGTACGGCAGGATAATAAGAAAGGATGATCATATGGGATACGTCGATGGATACGTTCTGCCCGTTCCAAAGAAAAACCTGAAAGCATATCGACGCCTCGCGCAGCAAGCGGCGAAGCTCTGGCGCGAGCACGGCGCCCTCGACTACAAAGAGTGTGTCGGCGACGATCTCACAACGAAGATGGGCGTACCGTTTCCGAAACATGCCAAGGTCAAAGCCGGCGAGACGGTCATCTTCGCGTACATTGTGTTCAAGTCGCGGGCGCACCGCGACCGGGTCAATGCCAAAGTGATGAAAGATCCGCGTATCCATGACATGTGCGATCCAAAGGACATGCCATTTGATCATAAACGTATGGTCTACGGCGGATTTAAGATCCTAGTCGGCGCCTAGCTGCTTCATGAACCGGCATGATGCTGGGAAATCGACCGATGCAACCGGTTATCGATAGTAGCGAATGCAGTCTCGTTCAAAACTTAACCAGAAGGAGGCTACCATGCAGTTGAGACCCTTGGCAGCGACCACATTGTGCATCATGCTGACCGTCGCACCGGCTTTCGCGAAAGAGAAAAAGCATGAGAAAGCCATGGACCCGCAAGCAATGATGGAGGTCTGGAAGAAACTAGCGCATCCCGGTGAGCCCCACAAACTATTCACCGGCCTCGCCGGCAGTTGGACGACGCAAACCAAGGAATGGATGGAGCCGGGCAAGCCGCCGATGGAATCCACAGGCACCGCCGAGATGAAGATGTTGCTCGACGGACGGTTTCTCTTCCAAGAGTACGACGGTCAGATGATGGGGCAGCCCTTCTCGGGAGTCGGCATCGACGGGTATGACAATCTGACCAAGAAATATGTAACCGCCTGGATCGATACGATGGGGACCGGCATTTTCTTCATGGAAGGCACGGCCAGCGCCGACGGGAAGACCATTACACTGCGAGGCTCACATCCCATGCCTGGTGGCGGGAAGATGTCTCATCGTGCGGTCTGGAAGATCGCCGACGCCGACAACCCTGTGTTCGAAATGTACGGCGCCCATGGCAAGGAAAAGGAAATGAAGTTCTTGGAGATCGTCTATACCAGAAAACAGTAATCGGAAATTCAGAACAATTTATGGACGGCACATGGCATCAGGATCAAGGAGCAGCCGTGTGTCTTTCGCTCATATCGTGAATCCTGTAGCGCCTTTCACGCCGCTGTCGATTTTCTTGCGGTCGGACGACTAGCTTGCGAGAGACAACCGTCGAAAACCGGTCATCGAAGAAAGGAGTCATGCAATGAGCAGTGTTCGAGTACTGGTCGGCACCCGCAAGGGTGCATTCATTCTCACATCCGACGGCGCTCGCAAGCGGTGGGACGTGCAAGGGCCGCACTTTGGAGGATGGGAGCTGTACCACATCAAGGGCTCACCGGCGGATCCGAACCGGCTGTATGCTTCACAAACCAGCAGCTGGTTCGGACAAGTCATTCAACGCTCGGATGACGGTGGGAAAACCTGGAACGCCCCCGGCACCAAACCCGAAGATCTCATGGGATCCGACGGCATGCCGAAGGGTGAGAGCAACATGTTTCTGTACGATACCTCCGCGGAGACAGGGAAACCGCTCACGACGCACCAGCATTATGACGGCTCGCAGCGCCCGTGGGAATTCAAACGGGTATGGCATCTGGAGCCGTCCTTGACCGATCCTGATACGGTCTACGCCGGAGTCGAGGACGCGGCCTTGTTCCGTTCGACCGATGGTGGGCGCACCTGGCACGAGCTTGCCGGGCTACGCGATGTGAAGGGAAGTCTGTGGCAGCCCGGCGCCGGAGGGATGTGTTTGCATACGATCATCCTGGACCGGACAAATCCTCAGCGCATCTATATTGCCGTCTCCGCGGCCGGCGCGTTCCGAACCGATGACGGTGGCAAAACATGGCGGGCGATCAACCGCGGCTTGAAATCGCAATATGAGTTGCCTGATCCGGACGCAGATGTCGGCCACTGCGTGCACAATCTCACCATGCATCCATCACGCCCGAATGTGCTGTTCATGCAGAAGCACTGGGACGTGTTGCGGACCGATGATGCCGGCGGGTCCTGGCACGAAATCAGCGGCAACTTGCCGAGCGATTTCGGATTTCCGATCGCAGTACACGCCCACGAACCGAACACGGTCTATGTCGTGCCCATCAAGAGCGACTCCGAACACTATCCACCGGAAGGCAAGCTGCGCGTATATCGCAGCCGCACGGGAGGCGACGAATGGGAAGCGCTGACGAAGGGTCTGCCTCAAGAAAATTGCTACGTCAATATTCTGCGGGACGCGATGACCGTCGATCAGCTCGATCCCTGCGGCATCTATTTCGGAACGACCGGAGGACAGGTCTACGGATCAGCCAATGGTGGGGACAGTTGGGAGCCGATTGTAAGGGATTTGCCGGCGGTGTTGTCGGTCGAGGTCCAGACATTGCGATAGGGCGGAAGATGGGCGGGTGAGGCTACGGTTCTAAAGCTCAGAGGCGGGTATATTTCCCACCTCAACCTTGACCTTAACCTTATGAGAGAAGAAATGATTCGGGTTGTACTCCCAGCTCATTTGCGGACCCTGGCACGCGTCAGCGGTGAAGTGACCCTGGAGGTCAAAGGTCCGGTGACGCAACGCGCGGTTCTCGACGCGCTTGAAGCTCGCTATCCGATGTTACGGGGGACAGTCCGTGATCATGTCACACACAAGCGCAGGGTGTTCGTGCGCTTTTTCGCCTGCGAACAGGATCTCTCCCATGAGCCGCCGGATACTCCCCTGCCCGACGCCGTTGTAACAGGAAGCGAGCCGTTCCTGATTGTGGGGGCCATGGCAGGGGGGTAACATTACCTGAGATGTCTAACCTGTGACTGATTGGAAACACTCATAACACGGGTTCTAGAGCTAACAACCAAGGAGGGACCGATGAGCGCGCGAGCCAAATCTAAGTCAGGGACAAAACGGAAAGGCACGAAAAGCAGGCGCACCACACCGACCATATGCTGGTTTGAAATCCCTGCGGACGATCCCCAGCGTGCCAAGAAGTTTTATGGTTCGTTGTTCGGCTGGAAAATCCAGAAGTTCCCTGGAGCAGAGGACTACTGGCATATCGACACGGGCAGCGGTGATAGAACGCGCGACGGCGGACTGATACTGCGCAAGCATCCGGAACAATCCAACACCAGCTACGTAGCTGTGGCCTCAGTGGATGACTCGGCAGCTAAGGTTGAGAAACTGGGCGGGACAATCTGCAAGCCCAAGACAGCGGTACTACAGATGGGCTATTTCGTGCTCTGCCAGGACACGGAAGGCAACGAGTTCGCCTTGTGGGAAATGAATGCTCAAGCAAAATAGATGTCTTGAAGAAAAAGAGACGGGGCTGTTCATGGTGTGCGGCCAGAGTTTTACAGGGATGTAGTTTAATCAACAACCTCGCATCATTGATGCGGCAGAGAGGCTGGCTTTGTACTCTGTGAAACCAGACTGATGATCTAACCGTTCGAGGATGCATCATGGCATCAAATACAGGTTCTTCTCCTCACCGAGTGGGTGATTTTGGCCTAATTTCATATCGAGTCGAGCCTGCAGGTGAGAACTTTCAGACGCAGATACTCCTCGTCGCGTAAGCCTTAGCTCCACCGCTGCATGACGCGGATCTTGTTGTTCATGCCCTCGACGAATCCCAAGGCACCCTGTTCTCCGGCTTGCAGAAGGCCGCGATCCCGTCCTAGTGCCGGTTGAGCTAGGCTCGAAAAAGTGGACGCCTTCAACCTACAATGAGAGGTCTGGAGGTGTGAGATGAAACAGGTACCGCGACAGCAGTATACGAAGGAATTCCGGTAGCAGGCTGTACGGCTGGTCCTGGAACAGCAGGTGACGCTTCCGGAGGCAGCCCGACGCCTCGCCATTGTCGATCACCCTCCAACCCCACTGTGTCCCAGTTGGTGTGGCGTTGATCGCTTGAACCTACCACCGCGTACTTTGCGAAGGTGCAGCTGCCCGGTACGTGCTCATGAGGAGTCTCCGTCTCCAGTATCCCCTGAGTGTGTTGTGTCGGGTGCTGGAGGTGTCCCGAAGTGGGTACTCTGCCTGGCGAACGCAACGCCCCTCGAAGCGCGCTCAGGACAACGCGCACCTGGAAGTGGCGATCCAGGCCGCGCATATACGCACGCGGCAGACCGATGGGCGAAGCGTCTCCAGGCGGAATTGCGTGAGGACGGCTTTCCAGCCGAGATCAGCCGCGGATTCGACGCACGCGCTGCCGGTCGCGGACAACGTGTTGGCTCAGAGTTTTGCCACCAGGCGACCGAATGAGACGTGGGTCACCGATATAACGTCTGTGCCAATCGTGAAAGGGTGGCTGTATCTGGCTGGCGTGAAGGTCATACTGGCTGGGTGTATGGCCACGATGAGCCAGTCTCAGCAGCAACCTTTTCTGCGTTGCGCACCATCCATTCCATTCGTAGGTCGCTGACCCCATAGCCAAAGCACTCGCTGGATCAATATAGGTCTCAACTTCCGATATGAGTGCTGGATAGCTGGAATCATTCAGATCGCCGAGAGGGAAAAGCCACGCCAGCTAATCATCTTCGGTTGTAATGAATCTGTCGAGGCTTGTGGCTGTATATTACTGAGGTCTCATCATTGGATTTTTCGGCGCTCTATGTTGCCGTCTAACGCCCAAGCTCAGCTGCGGGCTTGCCTTCGCTTTCCTCCGGCAAGCCCGTCCGCTGGAGTGTCCTTGTTAGGCATCTTTTCTAGTGTAGTAATTCATGCTGTTCTTGTCTTATCCAGGGCGATCTTGGCTCGATTTACTTTTGTCAGGATCTCCTGGGCGGATTTGGTCCACACAAACGGTTTAGGCTGGGCATTGCGCTGGGTCATGTACGCGTCAATGGCCGCAATCAGCTCGTGGACGCTCCGGAACACACCCCGCCGCAGCTGTTTGGCCGTCAGATCACCAAAGACACGCTCCACGAGATTAAGCCACGAGCTACTCGTCGGGGTGAAGTGCATGTGGATGCGGGGGTGCCGTGTCAACCACCGCTGGACCGTGGGGTGTTTGTGGGTGGCATAATTATCGGCGATCAGATGCAGGGCTTTGTCCTGAGGACTCTGCCGATCAATCAGCCGTAAGAACCGCAGCCATTCCTGGTGCCGATGGCGGGGCAAGCAGGCAGAGATCAAGGAGCCCTCCGCGACGTTGAGGGCGGCAAAGAGCGTGGTCGTGCCGTGGCGCTTGTAGTCATGGGTCATCGTCCCGCACCGGCCTTTCTTCAGCGGGAGGCCAGGCTGTGTGCGATCGAGCGCTTGGATTTGGCTTTTCTCATCGACGGCCAGAACCACCGCATGCGCTGGCGGGTGGAGATAGAGCCCCACCACATCCTCCAATTTCTCCTGGAAGTGCGGATCCTGACTGAGCTTGAAGGCGCGGACCCGATGGGGGTGCAGCCCATGCGCGGTCCAGACCCGCTGCACGAACGTGGGATTCGTCCGCAGGTGTCGCGCCAAGGTGCGGGTGGACCAGTGGGTAGCGGCAGGTAGTTTCGTGTGCGTCGTCGTCTTCAGGATGCGCGCGGTCAGAGTCCGGCGTGCCTTAGGGGGCCGCCCTCCGCGAGGGGCATCCTGGGCAAGGCCGAGCACGCGCTGGGTCACGAAGCGCTGCCGCCAGAGCCCCACGGTTTGCCGGCTCGTGGCCACGGCAGCGGCAATCTGATGATTGTCGTGGCCCGCGGCCGCCAACAACACAATCTTGGCGCGGAGCACCAGTCGCGCAGGCGTTCGTCGTCCACGCGCCCACTGCTCGAGTTGCTGGCATTCAGGGCCACTCAGATGAACGGCGGGGGCAATGCGCATGGGTCGATCCTCCTTGGGGAACAGAGGATACTCACGCGAGACAATAAGTCAAGTCACTTATGACCCACTACACTAGTTGATTCTTGGGGCGACATCTCAGCAGATTAGCCCTCAAGCCCAGTAGATTACCTAGTTCCTCACCGCACAGGGCTCCTCCATTATTAAGGCAATGCTTTACCAGCGACTTTTCTTTGCAGCGACGATATTTGAAAAGGAGAAGCACCATGGATCTACTGAAGATGGTGTTATTCGGCTTCATGGGAGTCGCGGCCGTTGTCGCATTCATGGCATTGATGACAAAGGCACTCGGTCTTGGCGTCCTCGCCGTCGGCTGAGGTCTCGCTCTGGACTCGATCGAAGTCGGCCCATTTAAATAGAAGCCTTGACGTCTGTACCCTACGGGACGACCCCTGAGCGGCCCTCTAGGAGTGAAAGGAGAGCGTGTGCCTTAGAAGGTGTATTCCAATGGGGCAGCGCAGGATTTTCTCAAGAGACTCAGTCAAGAGGAGAGAGGAGAGGCTACGGACTATTCACTCCAGCCGATGATCGTTCGCCTCTTCCACCAGACAAGACAGGGGCTCGAACGTCGCCGAACGCAAGGGGATGCGGGGTGGCTCACCGTAGCCCGGTTCGTCGTGGGACGAGGCCAACCGGTGTTGCTGGAGGCTTTTGAACTACCTGATCGAGTCAACCCGCAACAATCACGGATCGTATTCAGAATGGAGGCGGTCGCCACTTCCGTGCCGACCAAGCTGTAGCTTCCCTTTCCACTGCAGAGGCCAAGTTGCCATGAGAGTCGCGGGAGGGACGGCGCGCTATCCCTCAAGAAGGACGAGCATCTCCGCATATTAAACACATCCACTCGAAAATCCAGATCGAGAGTCGAGACCACTCCACCACCTGTCCGCTAGATCTGCGTCACCGCATCTTCCGCTCCCTCGAGCAGTTTTTGCACTTCTTCGACATAAATCTCCGTCGTCGTATAGTGCCGATGCTGCATCATCTTCTGCACCCGCGTGGGATTCGCATCACAGCTGGAACGCAATCCCTGACTTCTTCACCGGCCAGGAGCCTGCCCCTGTTTAGAATACGTCCGCCTATCTGGTCCACGCGGGTGACCATTGCGATCGCACATCGCTGTCGTTCTACAACGTGACCATCACCCGCTCATACAAAACGAGTGAGGAAATGTGGAAGCGCGCAGACTCGTTCAGCTTGGACGACCTCGAAGCGGTCTTCGTCGGCCCTCGCGCTGGAGACGTCCTGCTTCACTACCAGGTCAACACAGGATAAATGACGCTTTGAATGTGTACTCGAGGCACGGGGCCAAAGTAGCGCGCATCGAAGGAACGGCTATTCGCGTCCGACATCAACAAAATGTCCGAGGCGGCCAGTACATGATCGGTCACACGAAACCGTGGAAGCGGTCGTCCCACTGAGTCTTCCTCAAATGGCTGACTGGCTGGGATGAGCGTGCCGTTAACCATGACCCCCTCATCCGTCACGCTTACCACATCGTGGTGGATGGCCACGACCTTTTTCATCATATTGCCGTATCCGCCCGGACAAAATCCCGCCCCGATGTAGCCCCGCTCCTTCGCCAGGTCAAACTCAGGGCGCGCCGGAGGACACCACAACTCACAGTAGCCTGCGCAGTCAACTTCATAGCCACAGTAGACCAGTAGGCGGAGGGCTCACGAGCGACTCTCATTACTATTTACTAAGGTGCTACGTATTGCGAGCTGTCCCCGATGGACTTCCTTTTTAGGCCTTGCGTCATGAGAACTAGGATCCGCGTCGGTCGTGAAAATCACCCAGGCACGCATCAGTGATCTCCTTCGCGGATGGAGCTCGCACTCTTCATTGGATGTGCTGATGGACATGGTCGCGGCGCTGGGGGTGACCAATACGAGTAGACTTACAGTATCGCTCGCGCAAGCCGCTGACCAGGTGCATCGTTCTGCGACAGTCCTGTCTTGATAAACGGGAGAGATCCCAGCCCGATTAGGGAATTGTCATATGTGTGCTTATGGCTCTGGCGAGAATCGAACAGGCGATAGGAGATGTGTGTCGTGAATAACGCTCGCCTTCAAGAAAACATCAATGAGTCTCTTGGCTGAAGCCAACCTGCAATTCTGGGAAGAATTCTTGGTGCACATCGTCCAAGTCGGCGCTCGAGGGTTCTCTCTTGAATGAGCCTTGGCAGGCTGCCGGTCGACTTGACCGTAACACTATGGACGGCCAGGGGTGGCAATCCCAATCGGGGCATGCGGAGCGGTCGAAAACGTAGCGGGAGTTGTTGGAGCGAGAATGCCGCCGAGTCCAATGGTGAAACCAGACACGCCCGTGGAGCCTGAATTCGCGACATACAGGAATTGGCCGTCTGGATTTATTGTGATGCCGACAGGTGTCGCAGCCGCTCCTGTGGTAAATGTCGCAGGAGTCGTCGGGGTTAATAATCCTCCCGCTCCAATGGTGAACGCTGCCACCTCGTTCATGCCGCTGTTCGTGACGTACAGGAAAGAGCCGTTCGGTGAAATGACGATCCTTTGGGGGCTGGATCCTAGTACCCCGGTGGAAAAAGTGGGTGGGACTGTTGGGGTGAGCGCGCCTCCCCCTCCAATGGAAAACACGGCGATGGCGTTCGTTCCACTATTTGCAACATAGAGATATGACCCGTTGGGTGAGATGGCAAGCCCCTCTGGGCTCGGAGAGCCAGCACCTGCTGAGAATGTTGCTGGCGAGGTACTGGTCAAGGCGCCCCCTACGCCAATACTGAAGCCAGAAATAGTGTGCGTGCCGGCGTTCGCGGCGTAGAGAAACTGACCATTCGGCGACACAGCAATGCCCCTCGCGAGCGATCCACTCGTGGGGAAGGTGGCCGGGCTGGTTGGTGTCAACACACCTCCCGCGCCAATAGAGAAGGCCGCAATGGTATTTGAGCCGCTATTGGCGACGTAGAGAAACTGTCTGTTTGGGGTGACCGTGACTCCTCGTGGGGAAGATCCTGCACCGGTGGCAAACGTGGCTGGGACCATCGGGCTTAGGTTTCCTGTTGTCGAATTGATCGTGAAGCCAGAGACCGTTGCGGAATTCTGGTTCGAGGCATACAGAAACTGACCATTGGGGGAAACTGCCACCCATTCGCTATTGGTCCCACCAGTAGAAAACGTGGCAGGGGTCGTGGCAGTCAGTGCACCTGCCGTTCCAATCATGAACCCGGACAGGGTATTGGCACCGCCATTGGCCGTATAGACGACATGAGACGTTGATCCTGTCCCTTCAAAAACTCCTCCACTGCCACCACCGTCCGGACACCCGGTGAGAAGGAAAACCATCGGCATCGAGTACCACAAGTTCCAATGGATGTCTTTCATTGGGCCCTCACAGCAAAACGTTTATCGAACGTAGGACCATGAAGCACAGGACAAATCCATTGGTGAGCGGCGACCCCAGCATGACCATGCGCTATCTGCGCTCACGATCAATACGTATCACCTTATTCGTGTTAGATGAGAAAGTGACTGTAGTCGTCCATTCTCCCTGACCCGTATCGCCACCCCAAATGTATTGATAGCTAACCAGACGTTGGCCAAGAGGTGTCGGTTCAAATTGGTCGATGCGTCGATCAGGCTGGCCAGCTCGAGCGACCACTTCCGCTTCTGTCATGCCGTGGCTGAGCATTTGATAGATTTCTTGATCTAGTTCGCGGGCATTGAGGAATGACATACCCGATCCTGTGATGATGCAATAAAGAGTAAGTCCACCTATTACCCACATCCTTAGTTCGCGCCTCATGCACCGTCTCCGCTAGAAGGTTTTCCAACCTGCATGAAGCCTAGCGCGACATAGGAATTCCGTCAAAGATCTTAAGAAATTGTGCACCTCGCACGAATTGACAGAATGACAACAGGAGAGGTTGCTCAACACTTGTCGAGGCCTCTCCTGTTACTACAACGTCATCGAAACCGTAATAGTATTCTGGGAAACCTAAGCCTCATGGACACCCGGTTACATTCTGTTGTGACCCAGTCCGATCTGTTATGCGGATAAACCCACCGAGCTGCAAGCTTGAACACACCTCAGCGCCCGGCTGCCCGTCTGTATTTTGAACGGCCCTAACTGTAAAATTTCCAGGAAAGAAGTAATTTTGCCAATTTTGACTGCGATCGTGGATCATGCTTATACCTGGAGAACCTCCCACCTTCGCGAAGATGAGAATTACATCAGCACCCACAATCCCGTTCGTGTCCACAACTGAATTGATTGAGACGGTTCCCCAGTTAGAGAAATCGCGATAGGTGACAAAGCCGCCGCTTCTGTCGTGGATGACGCAGACGCACCAGAACGCTCCCGCCGAGTTTGTGGCGAGAAGCACAATGTCAGATCCCACCGTCCCGTCTGTATCGATCACCGCACGAACAGTAACAGAGGACCAATTCGCTGAGTCCCGATATGTTGAATAGCTACCAACCCGATCATGTATCACGCATACACACCAAAATGCCCCGGAAGAGTTCGTTGTGACAAGAACAACGTCCGCCCCAGCATTGCCATCAGTATCAGCAACACTGGCGATAGTCACAGAGATCCAATTACTTGAGTCTCTATAGCTCGTAAAACTGCCAACTTTGTCATGAATGATGCAGATACATTGAAATGTTCCCAGAGAGTTGTAAACTGGACCCCGATGTCAAGACAGAATTCCCCCGAGTTTAAGCTGCGTCCATTGCTTCAATTGCAGCGGAACAGCGCTGCCCCGTGTGTGCAAGGCAAGCATCCCTCGCGTCGCC
>WBZP01000105.1_pt1 | contig 123677 bp, 117 predicted proteins | sample 5204301 | NCBI WGS metagenome assembly WBZP01 (sample SAMN12412401, study PRJNA552823) | activated sludge metagenome | isolation source: activated sludge from nitrification reactor of wastewater treatment plant... | place: USA: Pennsylvania | collected 2017 | reverse complement strand
CCCGCCGCCCCGGGCAGCGTGCTCGGCGCGCTGGTCGCCGGGGGTCAGCCGACGGCCGTGGCGGCGCTGTGGACGGTGGCGTTGGCGGCGCTGTCGGTCTTCGCCACAAGCCGCCCGTGGCAGGGCCCGGCGGCGGTGCTGACCGCACTGGCGGTGGCGGCGCTGCTGGTGGCGCACTGCGTGCGGCGTTTCGGTGGGATCACCGGCGATGTGCTCGGTGCGACGGTCGAGTTGACGACGACGCTGACCGTGATCGGGTTGGTGATCAAAGCCGGGTGAACCCGCGACGGCCCGCGCTAACCTCTTGCGGTGTCGAGTGCTCTACAAGGCAAGCGCTCCGGCCGCAACGCGGTGCGGGCCTATTGAGCCGGTGACCGTCGATGCTGGGTGAACTGGATGCGACACAGATCGAGGACGTCTTGCACGCCGAGGTGATCGCGCGCATCGGCTGCATCAGTGACGGCCGCGTCTACGTCGTGCCCGTCACCTACGTCTACGACGGCACCTACGTGTACGGCCACGCGATGGACGGCGCCAAACTGCGGGCGATGCGGGCCAACCCGGAGGTGTGCGTGGAGGTGGAGCAGGTCGACGACCTGTCGAACTGGCGCAGCGTCATCGCCCGGGGCAGCTTCGAGGAGTGCCGGGGCGCCGACTGGGACGCCGGCTTCGCCATGCTTGCCGAACGGATCATGCCGCTGCTCACGCTGCCCCGGGATCAGCCGCCACCCGATCTGTCGGCGTTGCGCGATGGATCGGTGTACCGGATCAAGCTGCACCACAAGACCGGCCGATTCGAGCAAGTCAAACCCGACTGAGGGTCTACTCTTCGCCAATGCGTCGCCAACAAACGGGGGTGCGATGAGCCAGGGTGCGCCGCCCGACGGCGAGTGGTTCCGCCGCCTGGCCGACCATGGCGCGCTGGTGTTCTTCATCCTGCGAGTGCAACCGGATCTGGCCTTCGAGTTCATCAACGATGCGCTGGAAAGCCAGATCGGGGTGACGGCGGGCGAGGCACTCGCCGACCCGGCGGCCGTGTTGGGCCGGATCGACGCGGCTTCCGCAGGGCGGTTGGCTGAGGCGCTCGCGCTGCCCCCGGGCAGCGAGACCACGGTGGAACTGGTCTGGCGGCACCGCGACGGCCACGAGCGGGCCAGCCGAATCCGCGGCTGGTCGCGGCAGCGCGATGACGGCTCGGTGGTCCTGGAGGGCACTGCGCGCGACATCACCCAACTGCGCGAGGCGGAGATCGAACTACAGCTGTCGGAGAAACGACACCGGCTGATGGCCGAGAACGCCTGGGAAGTCATCTGGACCATGGCGATGGACACCACCATCACCTACGTCAGCCCGGCGGTCGAGCAGGCCCGCGGCATGACCCCCGAGGAGGCGATGAGTCAGTCGCTGGCCGACGCCCTCACCCCGGAGTCCGTCCAGATCGCGCTCGGCTATTTCCAGCAGTTGTTCGAGGCGCAGGAGAACGGCGCCGCACTCCCGCACTTCCACGGCGAGGTGGACTTCTACCGCAAGGACGGCTCCGTCATGAGCGCCGACCTTCAGGTGATCCCGCATGTCGACGACGACGGGCACATCATCGAACTGCTCGGGGTCAGCCGGGACATCAGCGAGCGCAAGCGGGTCGAGGCCGAGTTGCGCAAGTCCGAGGAGCGTGCCCGGCTGATGGCCGAGAACGCCTGGGAGATCATCTGGACCGCCGGCCCGGACGGCACCGCCACCTACATCAACGCCGCCGTGGAGCGGGTCCGCGGCATCACCGTCGAACAGGCCATGGACCAGCCTCTCGAGCAGATCTACGCGCCATCCTCGGCGGACAGCATCCGCACCTACTTCCGGGACCTGCACGCCGCGATCCGCAACGGTGAGAAACCGCCGGTGTACCGGGAGGAGCACGAGCAGTACCGTGCCGACGGCTCGATCATGGTCAGTGAAACCCAGGTTATTCCCCATCTCGACCCGGCGGGCCGGCTGGTGGAGATCATCGGCGTCACCCGGGACATCAGTGAACGCAAGAAGGCCGAAGCCGACCTGCGGCGCTCCGAGGAGCGCTATCGCCTGCTCGCCGAGAATGCGTGGGACGTGGTCTGGACGATGGACATGGACGCCCGGATCACCTATGTGAGCCCGTCCATTCATCGCGTCCTGGGCATCACTCCGGAAGAGGCGATGTTCGCCACCCTGCGGCAGACCCTGACCCCCCAGTCGGAGGCTTCCGTGCTGGACTACTTCCGGCGCCTCTGGGCCGCCATCGAGAACGGCACCGAGCCGCCGGTGCTGCGCGATGAACACGAGTACCGCCGCAGCGACGGGTCCACGCTCATCGGCGAGCTGCAGATCGTGCCGAATGTCGACGCCGACGGACGCGTGGTCGAGGTGCTCGGCGTCACCCGGGACATCAGCCAGCGCAAGGCATTCGAGGCCGAGCTGCTCCGGCTGGCGGTAACCGACGCGCTGACCGGAGTGTGGAACCGGCGGCACGGCGAGCAACTCTTCCAGGCCGAACTGACCGACGCCCGGGAGACCGGCAGGCCGCTGACCCTGCTCATGCTCGACATCGACCACTTCAAATCCATCAACGACCGCTACGGCCATCAGGCCGGCGACCGGGTGCTGATCGAGGTGAGCCGGCGGCTGCAGCAGGGCCTGCCCAGTACCGACGTGGTGGCGCGGTGGGGCGGCGAGGAGTTCGTCATCCTGTTGCGCGACGCCGACATCGAGGACGCCGTGGTGACCGCCGAGAAGCTCAGGGGGCTGATCGCCGACAACGTGTTCCTCGACGCCGGACTGGTGACCGCCAGTATCGGCGCCTCCGAGCTGACCGCCGGCGACGATCTCGACTCGTGGCTGGCGCACGCCGACGAGGCGCTGTACAAGGCGAAGCGGTCGGGTCGCAACGCGGTGCGGGCCTACTGAGGCGACCTCGTCACATCCGACCGGAATTCCCCCGACCGGTGCTGGGATGGTGAACAATCGGGTCACACTGCGTAGCTGACGCGCGTCCCCGGGGGTGGAGACTTTGCAGACATCGGATGGTCGCCCCGACGCCGCCTGGTTCGAGCTGGTTGCCGACGGCGGTGGTCTGGTCTTCTTCGTCCTGCGCGTGCAACCGGATGTGGGGTTCGAGTTCCTCAGCGATGGCGTCGAGGAGCAGATCGGCTGTACCGCGGCCGAGGGGCTCGCCGACCCCGCCACGGTGCTGGCCCAGATCAAACCCACCCATGCCGAGCGGCTCGCCGAGGCGATGGCGATCCCGCCGGGCAGCGAGACGGCGGTCGAGCTCACCTGGCACCACCGCGACGGCAGGCCGGTGCACAGCCGCACCTGGGCCCGCTGCCGGCAACGGCCGGACGGCTCGGTGGTGCTCGACGGCGTGACCCGGGACATCACCCAGTTGCGGGAGGTCGAAGCCGAACTGCAGACGTTCCAGGACCGCTATCGACTGCTCGCCGAGAACGCCTGGGAGGTGGTGTGGACCGCATCGCCCAACGGCGCCATCACCTACATCAGCCCGTCGGTCGAGCGGGTCCGCGGCTTCACCCCGGCCGAGGCGATGAGCCAGTCGATCGAGCAGACCCACCCGCCCGCCACCGCGGCCGGCGTGATCGACTTCTACCGCCGCCTCTTCGCGGCCGTCGAGGCCGGCACCGAGTTGCCGGTGTTCCGCGGCGAGCAGGAGTACTACCGCAAGGACGGCTCGATCATGGTGGGCGAGGTCCAGGTGATACCGCAGGTGGACGCCGAGGGCCGGCTGTACGAGATCCTCGGGGTCACCCGAGACATCAGCGAGCGCAAGGAGTTCGAGGCCGAACTGCGACGCCTGGCGGTCTACGACCCGGTGACCGGGGTGTGGAATCGCCGCCACGGCGAGGAACTGATCGCGGCCGACCTCGAGCAGGCGCGTGACTCCGGCCAGCGCCTGACCCTGTTGATGCTCGACATCGACCACTTCAAGTCCGTCAACGACACCCACGGCCATCAGGCCGGCGACCGGGTGCTGGCCGACATCTGCCGCCGCATCCTCGACACCGTCAACACCACCGACGTCGTGGCGCGTTGGGGCGGTGAGGAATTCGTCGTCATGCTGCGCAACTGCGGCATCGACGACGCGCTGAGCGTGGCCGACAAACTCCGGCGGGGCATCGCCGACTATCCTTTCGGCACGGTCGGGTCGATCACCGCGAGCATCGGCGCCGCCGAACTGGCCGCCGGGGACGACCTGGCTTCCTGGCTGGCCCGTGCCGACGTGGCGCTCTACCAGGCCAAGCGATCGGGCCGGAACTCCGTTCGCCCCGGCTGACCCGCACCGGGCGGGCCCGGTGGTTACCATCAGCGCCATGCCGCTGAGCGCTCGGATGCCCGAACTCGGTGCGCTGCAGGTCCTCGCCGAGATCGCCAGGTCCGGCAGTCTCGGTGCTGCGGGCCGCGAGCTCGGGCTGTCCCAGCAGGCGGTCTCCGCACGGCTGCGGTCGATGGAGTCGCAGGTGGGGGTCCGGTTGGTCACCCGCTCGGCGCGCGGTTCGACCCTCACGCCCGCGGGCGTCGTGGTCGCCGGGTGGGCCGAACAGGTCCTCGAGGTGGCCGGCCGGCTCGACGCCGGCCTGGCGGCCATGCGCGCCGGCGCCCGCGGCCGGCTCAAGATCGCGGCCAGCCTGACCATCGCCGAACAACTGCTGCCCGGCTGGTTGGTGTCGATGCGGGCGGCAGCGCACCGGCACGGCGCGGTGGCCCCGGAGGTGACGTTCACCGCGACCGACAGCGACCGCGTCATCGCGGCCGTCCGCGAGGGCGATGTCGACCTCGGGTTCATCGAGACCCCGGGTCAGCTCAAGGGTCTCCGCGGCCGCGTGGTGATGCGCGACGAACTGGTGCTCGTGGTGCCGCCCGAGCATCGGTGGGCACGGCGGGCGGCGCCGCTCCCTGTCGCCGAGCTGAACCGGACGCAGCTGGTGTCCCGGAAACTCGGCTGGTGGCATCTGCTCGGCGACGTCGACGCCACCGAGGGCCTGCTCGACAGCGACGCCATGACTCCGGAGTCCCTGGAGTTCGGTTCGGCGGCGTCGGTGCGGGCTGCGGTGCTGGCCGGCGCCGGGCCCGCCGTGATGAGCCGCCTGGCCGTGGCCGACGACCTCGCCCAGGGCCGGCTGGGCGCGGTCGCGGTCGAGGGCGTCGACTGGCGGCGCACCTTCCGGGCGATCTGGGTCGGTGAGCGCACTCCCCCGGCCGGCGCGGTACGCGATCTCCTGGCGCACATCGGTCACAAGCCAGACTTGTGAGCTCACAACGACAACGTATCTACCGGGGCGGTGATCACCCCGCGACGATCAGTTCATGACCACAAACAAGAACACCAACGCCAACCGCACCAACGCAATTCGCCACCTCATCGCCGGCGCGATCCTGGGTGCCGCACCGCTGCTGATCGCGGTCGGCACCGCCACCGCGGCCCACGCGGAGACCACCACGTCGAACAGCCCGGATCCGGGGTTCCACGCCCCGGCGCACCACGAGGCCTTCCCCGAGGAGACCAACCAGCCGGCGCCCGGCACCCCGGCGCACCACCACCATCAGCACAACCACCACCCGCGCTGATTCCGCCGGGGATGGCCTAGTTGAGCTTGGCCATCCAACCGCGGGTGTCGGCGAAGGTGCCGCGCTGGATCCCGGTGAGGGTGTCCCGCAGCGCCATCGTCACCTCGCCGGGCTCACCACCGGCGATGCTGAACTCCCCCTCGCCGTACTTGACGTGCGCGACCGGGGTGATCACCGCGGCCGTCCCGCAGGCGAACACCTCGGTGATCTCGCCGGCGGCGACACCCTTGCGCAGCTCTTCGACGTCGATCTTGCGCTCCTCGACGGCGAAGCCGGCGTCGCCGGCCAGCTGCAACAAAGAGTCGCGGGTGATCCCGGGCAGCAGCGAGCCGCTGAGTTCGGGGGTGACCAGCCGCGCCGAGCCGCCGCTGCCGAAGACGAAGAACAGGTTCATCCCGCCCATCTCCTCGATGTAGCGGCGTTCGATCGCGTCGAGCCAGACCACCTGGTCGCAGCCGTGCTCGGCGGCCTCGGCCTGGGCCAGCAGCGAGGCGGCGTAGTTGCCGCCGAACTTCGCCGCGCCGGTGCCGCCCGGGCTGGCGCGCACGTACTCGGTGGACAGCCACACGCTGACACCCTTGATGCCGCCCTTGAAGTAGGCGCCGGCGGGCGAGGCGATCAGCAAATAGCGGTACTCCGACGACGGGCGGATGCCCAGGCCCGGCTCGGTGGCGATGATGAACGGGCGCACGTACAGCGATGCCTCACCGCCCGCCGCCGGCACCCACGCGCCGTCGACGGCGATCAGCTGCCGCAGCGACTCGACGAAGAGTTCCTCGGGCAGCTCGGCCATCGCCAGCCGCCGCGCGGAACTGCGCAAACGTGCAGCATGAGCTTCCGGGCGGAACGAGACGATGGAACCGTCGGCCCACCGGTAGGCCTTCAGGCCCTCGAAGACCTCCTGCGCGTAGTGCAGGACGATGGCCGACGGGTCCAACTGCAGTGGCCCGTACGGCAACACCTCGGCGTGGTGCCAGCCCAGGTCATGGGTGTAAAGGATGGACACCATGTGGTCGGTGGGATACCGGCCGAAACCGGGGTCCGCGAGGATCCCGTCGCGTACCTCGTCGCTCGCCGGACTCGCGTTGCGCTCAACCGTGAACTCGAGTGGGCCTTTCGTCATACCGAAGATTGTAAACCTCGCAGCTAACGAGTTTTGACCTGGACGAAGGGCGGTTTGACCACTTCGCACTCCAATGGTCGGCCGCGGACGTCGACGGTGACCAGCGCGCCGTCGGAGATACCGGCACCCGCATCGATCAGGGCCAGGGCGATGCCGACCTTGAGCGTCGGAGAGAACGTGCCCGAGGTGGTCACCCCCACCTGGGTGGACCCGTCGAACAGCGGGAGGTCCGCTCGCAGCACACCGCGGCCCACCGCCCGCAAACCCCGCAGCAGCCGGCGCGGTCCCGCCGCCTTCTCGGCCAGCAATGCCTCGCGGCCCCAGAACGCGTCCTTACCCCAGCCGATGGCCCAGCCGCAGCGGGCCTGCAGCGGGGAGATGTCCAGCGACAGCTCGTGGCCGTGCAGCGGATACCCCATCTCGGTGCGCAGGGTGTCCCGCGCGCCCAGCCCGGCTGGCGCTCCGCCGGCGGCCTGCACCTCGGTCACCAGCGCATCGAAGACCACCGGCGCCGCGTCCCACGGCGGCAGCAACTCGTAGCCGTGCTCGCCGGTGTACCCGGTGCGGCACACCCGCACCGGCACACCCGAGTAGGAGGCGTCGGCGTACTCCATGTAGTCCATGTCGGTCGGCAGTCCCAGCGCGCCCAGCACGTCGGCCGACCGGGGGCCCTGAACCGCCAGCACCGCGTGCGAGCGATGCTGATCGGCAACCGAGATCCCTTGCGGCGCAGCCCTTTGCAGGGCGGCCACCACCGCCGGCGTGTTGGCCGCGTTGGGCACCAGGAAGATCTCGTCGTCGCTGACGTAGTAGGCGATCAGGTCGTCGATCACACCGCCGTCTTCGGTGCAGCACAGGGTGTACTGCGCCTTGCCCGGACCGATCCGACGCAGGTCGTTGGTCAGCGCGGAGTTGACGAACTCCGCCGCGCCCGGGCCGGTCACCAGCGCCTTGCCCAGGTGGCTGACGTCGAACAGGCCGACCGTCTCGCGGGTGGCATTGTGCTCGCTGACCGTGCCGGCGTAGGACACCGGCATCAGCCATCCGCCGAACCCCGCGAACGTCGCGCCGAGTTCGCGATGCTGACTCTCGAGGGGGCCGTGCAGCAGGTCTGTGTCGGTCACGGCGAATCACATTAGTGCCCGTCGTTAGGGTGAACGGCGTGAGCACCCAACCCGGATACAGCGCCCCCACCGTCACCGTCGCCACCTCGCTGCCCAAACGGGGCATGGGGTCGGCGGTGCTGATCGTCCCCGTGGTCACCGGCGCCGACGGCGACGGCGCCCCGAAGGTCGTGGGTGGTCCGTTCCTGGACGCCGAGGCGATCGGTGAGATCGAGGTCGGCCTGCGCGCCCTGGGCGCGAAGGGCGGCGCCGAGCAGGTCACCCGGCTGCATGTGCCGTCCCTTCCGGTCGCCAGCGTGCTGGCGGTCGGACTCGGTGCGCCCCGAGACGAGTGGCCGGCCGAGACCATCCGCCGGGTGTCAGGCGTGGCGGCCCGGTCGCTGAACGGCGTGGCGTCGGTGGCCACGCTGCTCTCCGAACTTCATCTTGAGGCTGCGGTCGAGGGGCTCATCCTCGGCGCCTATCAGATGCACGAATTCCGCAGCGCCAAGACCGCGCCCAAGGATCCCGGGCTGGCCCGCATCACCGCGCTGAGCACTGCCGCGGGAGCGAAGCGCGAGGCCGCCCGGGCCGTGGCGATCGCCTCCGCGGTGGCCACCGCCCGCGATCTGGTCAATACGCCGCCCAGCCATCTGCACCCGGAGGAGTTCGCCAAGCGGGCGAAGCTTCTGGGCACCGCGGCGGGTCTGACGGTGGAGGTGCTCGACGAGAAAGCTCTGGCGAAGGCCGGCTACGGCGGGATCGTGGGCGTGGGCAAGGGATCGGCGAATCCGCCTCGGCTGGTGCGGCTGACCCACCGCGGCGGCAAGGGGAAGAAATCGCCGAAGGTGGCCCTGGTCGGCAAGGGCATCACCTTCGACACCGGCGGGATCTCGATCAAGCCGGCCGCCCAGATGCATCACATGACCTCCGACATGGGCGGGGCGGCCGCGGTGATCGCCACCGTCGTGCTGGCCGCCCAACTCGGGCTGCCGATCGACGTGATCGCCACCGTGCCGATGGCCGAGAACATGCCGTCGGCCACCGCGCAGCGCCCCGGTGACGTGCTCACCCAGTACGGCGGCACCACCGTCGAGGTGCTCAACACCGACGCCGAGGGCCGGTTGATCCTGGCCGACGCGATTGTGCGGGCCTGCGAGGACAAACCCGACTACCTGATCGAGACCGCCACGCTGACCGGCGCGCAGACCGTCGCCCTGGGCGCGCGCACCCCCGGGGTGATGGGCAGCGAGGAGTTCCGCGACCGGGTGGCGGCGCTGTCCCAGCGCGAGGGCGAGAACGCCTGGCCGATGCCGCTGCCCGAGGAACTCAAGGACGACCTCAAGTCCGCGGTGGCCGACCTGGCCAACATCAGCTCGCAGCGCTTCGCCGGCATGCTGGTCGCCGGGGTGTACCTCAGCGAGTTCGTCGCCGACGGTGTGCAGTGGGCGCACCTCGACATCGCGGGCCCGGCGTACAACACCTCCGCCCCGTGGGGCTACACCCCCAAGGGCGGCACCGGGGTGCCGACCCGGACCATGTTCGCGGTCCTGGAGGATATCGCCGCGAACGGGTGAGCGGCGCAACTACTCCCGCCGCGAACGGCTAGACCACCTTGGTGCGGGCGGTGCTGCGCAGCGCCTGCGGCGCCAGCCGCGACGTGCCGTACACCAGATAGGCCTCCGGTGAGACCGGGCGGATCGGCGTGTTCTTGCGCACCGCGGCCAGGATCGCCGTGGCCACCTTGTCGGGGCCGTAATTCCGCGCGGCGAACATCTTCTCCACCTGTGCCCGCCGACCCGGCACCTTCGTACGCCTACCCTCCGGAACGTGAAAAGCGGTGGTGGACACGATGTTGGTGTTGATCACGCCCGGGCAGATGGTGGTCAAACCCACTCCGGCGGCGTCGAGTTCGGCGCGCAGGCAGTCCGAGAACATGTAGACCGCCGCTTTGGAGGTGCAGTACGCGCTCATCGAGCCCATCGGCGCGTACGCCGCCATCGATGCGACGTTGACGATGTGGCCGCCGGTGCCGCGGTCGACCAGTCGGCGGGCGAAGGCGCGGCAGCCGTTGACCACGCCGCCGAGGTTGACGTCGAGCACCCGATCGAACTGCTCGGCCGGGGTGTCCAGAAACCCCCCGGCCATCCCGATGCCCGCGTTGTTGACCACGATGTCGGGCACACCGTGCGCGTTGCACACCTCGTCGGCGAAACGTTCGACGGCCTCGGCGTCGGACACGTCCAACACATAGGGGTGCGCGATGCCCCCGTGCGCGGTGATCCGATCGGCCGTCTCCTTCACCGCGGCCTCGTTGATATCGCTGACGACCAGTTCGGCGCCCTCGCGCGCGAAAGCCAGTGCGGTCTCCCGGCCGATGCCGCTGCCGGCCCCGGTGACCGAAACCAGCGTGTCCCCGAAGGGCTTTCGCGGCCTGTCGGCCTGCGCCCGCAGCAGCGCACGAGTGGCGGGTTTGCCGTCGAGGTGCTCGGCCAGTTCGGTGACGGCGACTGCCAGCACCTGGGGATGGGAGAACGGCGACCAGTGCCCGGCCTTGATGTCGCGGCGCCACAACCGCGGCACCCACCGCGCCGTGTCGTCGTAAACATAGGGGCGCACGTAAGGGTCGTCGAGGTTGACGATCACCTGAACGGGCACCTGCACGGGACGGTCCCGGGTGGCACGCCCCACCGAGCGGAAGAAGTTGGCCCGATAGATGTTCGTGCCGTTGGCCGCGTCGGTGACGAAGGTATCGCCGTAGTGGGCCTTCTCCCGCGGTATGCCGCGAATCAGGCTGCGCCGTAGGCTTTTTGCCCCGGCCCGCATAAAGGCGGGCGCCAGGACCGGCACGGACAAGCCCGCCATGTAGCTCAGGTGACCGGCTTGGGACAGCGCATGGGCTAATCGCCTGGGACGGTAAGGCTGCTTCAGGCCGTCCCGCACGTAGCGGCTGACGTGGTCGGCGCTCGGGCCGGACACCGACGTGAACGAGGCCACCCGGTCGGCCGCATCCGGGCGCGCCACGTACTCCCACATCCCGGCCGAGCCCCAGTCGTGGGCAACCACGTGCACCCGTTCACTCGGGCACACCTCGTCGATGACCGCGGCGAAATCATCGGCAAAGTACGGCATCGCGTAGGACGACGCCTTCTTCGGCACCGACGACGCCCCCGCCCCCCGGTTGTCGTAGCGGATCACCCGGAAATTGTCGGCGAGCAACGGCACCACGCCGTCCCAGAGTCGATGCGAGTCCGGCCAGCCGTGCACGAGCACGACGGTCGGCCCGTCGGGGTTGCCCTCCTCGTACACCGCGATGCGGGTCCCGTCATTGCCATCGACGAACCGCTCAGCTATCCGAGCCATTCGACCTCCCGTCCCCGACTGACTGTGACGGTAAGTAGCCCATACCGTTGGTACCAACGCGGTCGACCCTGCCCGTCGCGGGACGCGGGTGTCAAGGCGCCTCAACGCTCGCCGAGCTCCTCCCGCAGCGCCCGGCGGCGTTCGACTCGGCGCCGGGCGTCGTGATCGCGCATCCGCTGCGGATACCCCACCTTTTCGACGTCGTACACCGGAATGCCCAGTTGCTCGCCGACGCGGCGCGCCCCGGCCGCGCCCGCGACCGGGCGCCGGGTCCACTCACCGTCGCCGGCGACCAACACCACGGTCATCGGGGTGACGCTGGTCTCGGGCTCGACGAAGGCCTCGACGCCGGTGCGCTGCGCGGCCCACTCGTGCAGATACCTGAGGTCGGCCGCGCGTCCCGATTCCGCGCCGCGACCGGACCGGAACCTGTCGAACAACCCCAACTCGACTCACTCCTTCACTGCGGTCCTTTTTCCATCGATGGTGCCAGAGAAAACGCACTTCGCCCTGAGTGCATGTGAGAGCCCGAGTGGTGACAGGATGAGGACACGACGCTGTGGTATGCCAGAGGTCGACCCGTACGACTGACCGTTCGAGGGAGTCATCACACATGGCCGTGTCCGTCCAGATGCCCGCACTTGGTGAGAGCGTGACCGAGGGCACCGTCACACGGTGGCTGAAGCAGGAGGGCGACACCGTCGAGGTCGACGAGCCGCTGCTCGAGGTGTCGACGGACAAGGTCGACACCGAGATCCCCTCCCCGGCGTCGGGTGTGCTGACCAAGATCATCGCGCAGGAGGACGACACCGTCGAGGTCGGCGGCGAGTTGGCGCTCATCGGCGAGGCCGGCGAGGCCCCGCAGACCTCGTCGGACAGCTCGCCGGCCCCGGCCGAGCAGGAGAAGCCCGCCGAGGAGCCGGCCGCCCAGCCCGAGCCGGCCGCCGAAGAGGTCGAGCAGCCCGAACGCGGGCCGGAACCGGAGCCCGAGGCGAAGCCGGCCGCGCAGTCGTCCGGTTCCTCGACGCCGGTGAAGATGCCCGAACTCGGCGAATCCGTCACCGAGGGCACCGTCACCCGCTGGCTGAAGAAGGTCGGCGACACCATCGAGATCGACGATCCCCTGGTCGAGGTCTCCACCGACAAGGTCGACACCGAGATCCCCTCGCCCGTCGCGGGAACGCTGCTGAGCATCACGGCCGAGGAGGACGTGACGGTGCCGGTGGGCGGGGAGTTGGGCCGCATCGGTGACGCGGCCGCGGCGCCGCAGGCCCCGCCCGAACCGAAGCCCGAGCCCAAGCCCGAGGCGGAGCCCAAGCCGGAACCCAAGCCCGAGCCCGCCGCGGAGGCCAAGCCCGAGTCCAAACCGGAACCCGAGCCCAAGCCGGCGCCCGCGGCGCAGCCCGAACCCGCCGCGGGCGCCGAGCCGAGCGGCGACAGCCCGTATGTGACCCCGCTGGTGCGAAAGTTGGCTGCCGAGAACGGAATCGACCTCGGCAGCCTCAAGGGCACCGGCGTCGGCGGCCGCATCCGCAAGCAGGACGTGCTGGCCGCGGCGGAGGCGAAGAAGGCCCCGGCGGCACCCGCCGCAGCACCCGCGGCCCCGGCCGCCTCGGCACCGGCGCCCGCCGTCGCTGCCCCGTCGGCGCTTGCCCACCTGCGCGGCACCACGCAGAAGGCGAACCGGATCCGGCAGCTAACGGCGAAGAAGACGCGCGAGTCGCTGCAGGCCACCGCTCAGCTGACCCAGACCCACGAGGTCGACATGACCAAGATCGTGGCGTTGCGGGCGCGGGCCAAGAACGAGTTCGCCGAGCGCGAGGGCGTCAACCTGACGTACCTGCCGTTCATTGCGCGCGCCGCCATCGACGCCCTCAAGGCGCATCCCAACATCAACGCCAGCTACAACGAGGACACCAAGGAGATCACCTACTACGACGCCGAGCACCTCGGCATCGCTGTCGACACCGACCAGGGCCTGCTCTCCCCGGTGATCCACAACGCCGGCGACCTCTCGCTGGGCGGCCTGGCCCGGGCGATCAACGACATCGCGGCACGGGCGCGGTCCGGCGACCTCAAGCCCGACGAACTCTCCGGCGGCACCTTCACCATCACCAACATCGGCAGCCAGGGCGCCCTGTTCGACACCCCGATCCTGGTGCCGCCGCAGGCCGCGATGCTGGGTACCGGGGCCATCGTCAAGCGCCCGCGGGTGATCGTCGACGAATCCGGCAACGAGTCGATCGGCGTGCGTTCGATCTGCTACCTGCCGCTGACCTATGACCACCGCCTCATCGACGGCGCCGATGCGGGCCGGTTCCTCACCACCGTCAAACGGCGACTTGAAGAAGGGGCGTTCGAGGCCGACCTGGGGCTCTGAGCAGGTGACCCAGCGCGACTTCGGGCGGGGGCGCGGCAAGCTCATCGCGATCGCCGGATCGTCCGGACTGATCGGCTCGGCACTGGTGTCGGCGCTACGCGCCGCCGACCATCGGGTACTGCGCATCGTGCGGCGGGCGCCGTCCAACGGTGACGAACTGCACTGGAACCCCGACAGCGGCGACTTCGACCCCGCCGGACTGGACGGTGTCGACGCGGTGGTCAACCTGTGCGGGGTCAACGTCGGCGAGAAGCGGTGGTCGGGCGCGTTCAAGCAGAGCCTGCGGGACAGCCGCATCGACCCCACCGAGGTGATCTCGGCGGCGGTGACGACGGCCGGGGTCCCCGCGCTCATCAACGCCAGCGCGGTCGGCTACTACGGCGACACGCGCAACCGGGTCATCGACGAAACCGCGCCGCCCGGAACGGGTTTCCTGGCGCAGCTGTGTGTGGACTGGGAGGCCGCCACCCTGCCCGCACAGGACGCCGGCGTCCGGGTGGTGCTCGCACGCACCGGGCTGGTGCTCTCCCCCGGCGGCGGCGTGCTGGGCCGACTGCGGCCGCTGTTCGCGTTCGGACTGGGTGGGCGACTCGGGGGCGGCAGGCAGTACATGCCGTGGATCAGCCTGGAGGACGAGATCCGGGCACTGCTGTTCGCCATCAACAACGACGAACTCTCCGGCCCGGTGAACTTCACCGGACCCGCACCGGTCACCAACGCGGAGTTCACCGCGGCCCTGGGCCGCTGCCTGAACCGTCCGACCCCGTGGCTGGTGCCCGGCATCGCGCTGCGCACCGTGCTGGGGGAGTTCGCCGATGAGGGCCTGCTCGGCGGCCAGCGCGCCATCCCGGCAGCACTCGAGCGGGCCGGTTTCGTGTTCCACCACAACACCATCGGCGAGGCGCTCGCCTATGCCACCGCGCCGGCCCCCGGGTAGTACCGTCGATCTGGTGCGGCAGTCCATCCGGTCCGGTTCCGCGCCCATCGAGGTGCGGCAACTCGGCACGGTCGACTACCTGGACGCCTGGCAGCTGCAACGCGAACTGGCCGACGCCCGGGTGGCCGGCGGTCCGGACACCCTGCTGCTGCTCGAGCACCCCGCGGTCTACACCGCTGGCAGGCGCACCGAGGCCCACGAACGTCCGGTGGACGGCACCCCCGTCGTCGACACCGACCGGGGCGGCAAGATCACCTGGCACGGTCCCGGACAGCTGGTGGGCTACCCCGTCATCGGCATGGCCGAGCCGCTGGATGTGGTGAATTACGTTCGCCGCCTCGAGGAGTCGCTGATCGACGTGTGCGCGGACCACGGCTTGGACGCCGGCCGGGTCGAGGGCCGCTCCGGGGTGTGGCTGCCCGCCAACGCCGGCCGACCGGAACGCAAGATCGCCGCGATCGGGATCCGGGTGGCGCGCGGCACCACCCTGCACGGGTTCGCGCTGAACTGTGATTGTGATCTGACGGCCTACACCGCGATCGTGCCGTGCGGCATCACCGACGCGGGGGTGACCTCGTTGACCGCTGAACTGGGCAAACGGGTCGGTGTCGACGCCGTGCGGGCCCGCGTCGCCGAGGCCGTGTGTGACGCACTCGACGGCCGCCTGGTGGTGTCGACTCACGTAGCATCGAAGCCGTGAGCGTCGAGCGGGAATCTGATGTCGCCGGCCCAGCGGCTCCGGGTAACCGCAAGCTATTGCGTCTGGAGGTTCGCAACGCCGAGACCCCGATCGAGCGCAAGCCGCCCTGGATCAAGACCCGCGCCCGGATGGGGCCGGAATACACCTCCCTGAAGGGGCTGGTCCGCCGCGAGGGCCTGCACACGGTGTGCGAGGAGGCCGGCTGCCCCAACATCTACGACTGCTGGGAGGACCGCGAGGCCACGTTCCTGATCGGCGGCGAGCAGTGCACCCGTCGCTGCGATTTCTGCCAGATCGACACGGGCAAGCCCGCCGAACTCGACCGTGACGAGCCCCGGCGGGTCGCCGAGAGCGTGGCCGCGATGGGCCTGCGCTACTCGACGGTCACCGGAGTGGCCCGCGACGACCTGCCCGACAGCGGCGCCTGGCTCTACGCCGAGACGGTCCGCGCCATCAAGGAGCTGAACCCGGCCACCGGAGTGGAGCTTCTGATCCCGGACTTCAACGGCGATCCGGAGCTGCTGCGCCAGGTGTTCGAGGCGCGTCCGGAAGTGTTGGCGCACAACGTCGAAACCGTGCCGCGGATCTTCAAGCGGATCCGGCCGGCGTTCCGCTACCAGCGCAGCCTCGAGGTGTTGACCGCGGCCCGCGAGTTCGGTCTGGTCACCAAGAGCAACCTGATCCTCGGCATGGGCGAGACCATCGACGAGGTTCGCACCGCGCTGGTCGACCTGCGCGATGCCGGCTGCGACATCATCACCATCACCCAATACCTGCGGCCGTCCCTGCGCCATCACCCCGTCGAACGGTGGGTGCACCCCGACGAGTTCGTCGCGCTCGCCCAGTACGCCGAGGGTCTGGGGTTCGCCGGGGTCCTCGCCGGACCGCTGGTGCGGTCGTCTTACCGGGCCGGGCGGCTCTACGAGCAGGCGGCCCGAGCCCACAAGCTCGGCTCGGCGGCTCCCACCACGGGCTGATCCGGGGCTTCCGTATCCTCTGTAGTTATGGCAAAACCCCAGAAGGCCGCCGCCACCAAGGCCGCGAAGGCCGAGGCGAAGGCCGCCCGCAAGGCCGCCTCCAAGCAGCGCCGCAGCCAGTTGTGGCAGGCCTTCCAGATGCAGCGTAAGGAAGACAAGCGGCTGCTGCCCTACATGATCGGCGCGTTCGTGCTGATCGTGGCCCTCGCTGTGGCCGGCGGACTGGCGATCGGCGGGTTCACCGGCTACCTGCTGATCCCGCTGGGCGTGGTGCTCGGCGGTCTGGTGGCGTTCATCATCTTCGGCCGGCGCGCGCAGAAGTCGGTGTACAGCAAGGCCGAGGGGCAGACCGGCGCGGCGGCCTGGGCGCTGGACAACATGCGCGGCAAGTGGCGGGTGACGCAGGGCGTGGCGGCCACCGGCCACTTCGACGCGGTGCACCGGGTGATCGGGCGCCCCGGGGTGATCTTCGTCGCGGAGGGCGCGCCATCACGGGTCAAGCCGCTGCTGGCCCAGGAGAAGAAGCGCACCGCCCGGCTGGTCGGTGACGTGCCGATCTACGACGTGATCGTGGGCAACGGCGAGGGTGAGGTGCCGCTGGCCAAGCTGGAGCGCCACCTGACCAAGCTGCCGGCCAACATCACCGTCAAGCAGATGGACACCCTCGAGTCCAAGCTGACCGCGCTCGGCAGCCGGGTGGGCCCGGCCGCGATGCCGAAGGGCCCGCTGCCCGCGCAGGCCAAGATGAAGGGTGTGCAGCGCAGCGTGCGCCGCCGCTGACTTTCTCCCCGTTCAGTCAGAACTCACGCACACAAAGTGCGAGTAGGTGAATGGGTGAGTTCTGGATCAACGCGGCCAGACCCGCTCGACCCGGCGCACGATGTCGGCCGCGCGATCGCCGGCCACCACCCTGATCCGGCGCCAACCGAGGCTTTCGAGGTACTCCGACCGCGCCACGTCGCCCCGGTACTGCGAAGTGTCGACGCGATGCTGCTCCCCGTCGTATTCGACCGCAACCATGAGGTCGGTCCAGCCCATGTCGAGGAAGTAGCGCGGATAGCCGTCCGGCGCGAGAACCGGAATCTGCGTCTGCGGCCGCGGAAAGCCCGCGTCGACGAGTAGCAGTCGGAGCCAGGTCTCCTTCGGTGACTGCGCTCCCTCGTCGACGAGGTCGAGCACCCTTGATACTCGGCGCAGGCCACGCACATGCGGGTGGCGTCCGGCGAGCTCCAGCACGTCGGCACCCTTGAAGCGGGTCGCCCGGGCCAGCGCGTCGAGACGCTCGACCGCGCGATTGACAGGGCCGCGCCGGGCGAGGTCGAACGCGGTGCGCTCGACGGTCGTCACCGCGATCTCGTTCAGCCGGAGCACCTCGTCGTCGAGCAGGGTCTCGTCACGCGCAACCAGACCGGCGGGTGCCTTGTTGTTCGGGTGGTTCAGCTCGATCGCCACGTCGTCGGCCACCCATCGCGCGCCGTGCAGGGCCGCGGCGGCCGAGCCGCAGACCACGCCCCGTCGCCGTGACCACAGCCACGCCGCGGTCGTCCGGTCGCTCAGCGTCAGCGAACCGGACCTCGCCGCGTACACGTCGGGAAACACCCGACGGTATGTGACGCGCAGGTCGTACCGGGTGACCGTGCCCGCCGCCAGGGCCTCGCTGCCCAGGAACACTCGCACGGTCGTGACGGTGTCAGATTCGCCCGAATCGCGCCGTCAGCGATGCACACCCACGTTGAGTCAGAACTCACGCACACAAAGTGCGAGTAAGCCGGTGCGTGAGTTCTGACTCAACGCCGGACGACGGCGGTGCCGGTGGCCCGGTCCTGCAGGCCGCGCCCGTCGGCGTCGGTGAACAACGGCGGGATCACCAGGGCGATCAGCAGGCCCCGGCCGATCGCTCGGCCGGTGCCGACGTGCAGCCGGTTGTCGACGGGCACCACCATCAGGCCCAGCGCGTATTGCCCGGGGGTGAAGCCGAACAGCCGCACCGACACCACGCCCAGGACGAACCAGATCACCAGGATCGCCGTCGAGAGCCAGGCCATGCTGATCAGCCCCAGACTCAGCCCGAGCGCGGCCAATCCATAGCTGATCAGCCAGTCGATGATCAACGCACCGAAGCGGCGGCCCATCCGAGCCAGCGACCGCGACCCGGTCTCGGGCAGGCCCAGCCGCTCGCCGGGGTACCCGGTGTCGCCGCCGGGCCGCACCGGTTCCGGTCCGCTCAGCCAGGACCCGATGTCACGCGCCATGGCCCCAAGGATAGGTGGGTCCGGTTGCAGGCCCGTGACCGCAGATGCGTAACGTCGGCGCAACATGAGCTTGACGGGCAGGCAACATCGGCTCCCTACCGTCAGCCGCGGGTTAAGAAACCTCTGTGCCTGCACCGAAGGAGTTAGTAAGTGGCAGAAAAGAACGCTGGCGACATCATCAAGCTGATCAAGGACGAGAAGGTCGAGTACGTCGACATCCGGTTCTGCGATCTGCCCGGCGTCGTCCAGCACTTCTCGATTCCGGCCTCGGCGTTCGACGAGAGCGTGTTCGAGGACGGCCTCGCGTTCGACGGTTCGTCGGTTCGCGGCTTCCAGTCGATCCACGAGTCCGACATGATGCTGTTGCCGGATCCCGAGACCGCCCGAATCGACCCGTTCCGGGCGGCCAAGACCCTGAACCTGAACTTCTTCGTGCACGATCCGTTCACCCGTGAGGCCTACTCGCGCGACCCCCGCAACGTGGCCCGCAAGGCGGAGAACTACCTGGCCAGCACCGGCATCGCCGACACCGCCTACTTCGGCGCCGAGGCGGAGTTCTACATCTTCGACTCGGTCAGCTTCGACTCGAAGATGAACGGCACCTTCTACGAGGTCGACTCGGAGTCGGGCTGGTGGAACTCCGGCGAGCCGTTCGAGGCCGACGGCAGTGCCAACCGCGGCTACAAGGTGCGCCCGAAGGGCGGCTACTTCCCGGTGGCGCCGTACGACCACTACGTCGACCTGCGCGACGAGATGTGCACCAACCTCCAGGACGCCGGCTTCACCCTGGAGCGCGGCCACCACGAGGTGGGCACTGCCGGGCAGGCCGAGATCAACTACAAGTTCAACACGCTGCTGGCCGCCGCCGACGATCTCGTGCTGTTCAAGTACATCATCAAGAACACCGCGTGGGCCGCCGGCAAGACCGTCACGTTCATGCCCAAGCCGCTGTTCGGTGACAACGGGTCCGGCATGCACTGCCACCAGTCGCTGTGGAAGGACGGCAAGCCGCTGTTCCACGACGAGGCGGGTTACGCGGGCCTGTCCGACACCGCGCGGCACTACATCGGCGGCATCCTGCATCACGCCCCGTCGCTGCTGGCGTTCACCAACCCCACGGTGAACTCCTACAAGCGGCTGGTGCCGGGCTACGAGGCCCCGATCAACCTGGTGTACAGCCAGCGCAACCGGTCGGCCTGCGTGCGCATCCCGATCACCGGCAACAACCCGAAGGCCAAGCGGCTGGAGTTCCGTTGCCCGGACAGCTCGGGCAACCCGTACCTGGCGTTCGCGGCCATGCTGATGGCCGGCATCGACGGGATCAAGAAGAAGATCGAGCCGGCCGCCCCGGTCGACAAGGATCTCTACGAGCTGCCGCCGGAGGAGGCCGCCAACATCCCGCAGGCGCCGACCTCGCTGGCCTCAGTGATCGACCGGCTCGAGGCCGATCACGACTATCTGACCGAGGGTGGCGTGTTCACGCCGGACCTGATCGAGACCTGGATCGCCTACAAGCGGGAGAACGAGATCCTGCCGGTACAGATCCGGCCGCACCCGTACGAGTTCGCGCTCTACTACGACGTGTAAACCCGCGCCGCAATAGGCCGGCCGAGCCCATCCGCTCCGCGATCCCCTCCGAAGTCGCGCAGCGGGTGGGCTCGTCCCGTAGGACTATCCGCACTGTGGTCCGAACAGTATCGTCGGCGCATGACCCAGAGACTGGACGCTCGCCTCGACACCTACCACTCTCCCGTGCTCGGCCTGTTCCGGATCGTCATCGGCCTGCTGTTCGCCGTCCACGGCACCACCAAGCTGTTCGGGTGGCCCGCCGCCCAGGGCGGCAGGCCATCCGTCGGCCAATGGCCCTATTGGTGGGCTGGTGTCATCGAACTCGCCGTCGGCGTGCTGGTGCTGCTGGGGCTGTTCACCCGGATCGCGGCTCTGATCGGCTCGGGTGCAATGGCGTTCGCCTACTTCACCGAGCACCAGCCGAAGGCGTTGTGGCCCATCGAGAACGGCGGCGAGTTGGCCGTGCTGTACTGCTTCTCGCTGTTCCTCATCGCCTTCGCGGGCCCGGGCGCGTTCGCCATCGGCGGCCGCGCCCGGCGCTGAGCCGGCTCAGACGCACTCGAGCAGGGCGTCGCCCATGTCCCCCAGCGCACCGACCGTGCCGTAGGCCCGCACCCGGCCGTCGTGATCGGTTGTGGCGCAGACGATCCCGCACCTGCCGGCATCGACCCGCTGGGCGATGACGGGTGAGCGCTCGAGCAGCGACATCCCAACCGAGACCACGTGCGCGGAGCTGACCTCGTCGGCGCTGCCGGCCGCCGAACCCAGTCGGACGATCGAGGACAGGGCCTGCTCGACGGCGAGGCGGCTGGCCCCGTCGGGCAGTTCGGCGTTCTGCCAGGCCCGCATCGCCGCGCGCATGGCGCCGCAGTTGTGATGGCCGAGCACCACGATCAGCGGCACGTCGAGGGCGTCGACGGCGTGCTCCAGGGTGCCGAGCACCCCGGTGTCGACGACATGCCCCCAGGTGCTGACGTCGATCAGTGATCCCCAGCTCTGGCCGAACACCACCTCGCTGGCGACGTCGGTGTCCGCGCAGCGGAACACCGCGGCCACCGGGGCGCCCTGGTGCAGGGTCTGCTGGCGGCCCTGAGTGGGTACGAAGAACAGTTCGTTGCCTGCCCGCAGTCGCTGCCAGGCGCTCATCGGATCGGACATATCGGTGAACCTTTCTCTTTGTTAGGCGAAGTAGTCGGGACGGCTGACGTAGGTTTCGCTGACGAACATCACGCCCGGTGAGGCGTCGAGCAGTGGCCGCAGGCCGGCCAGCAGGGCCTCGACCTTGTCTTCGGGCACCACCGTGATCAGCAGCTCGAGGGTGGCCTGCTGGTTGAACAGCAGGCGGCCCTGGTGGTAGCCGTGGTGGCCGAGCCCGGAGACACCGGACAGGCTGGTGAAGCCCGTCGCGCCCACGCTCTTGATCAGATCGCGGACCGCCGGCGCATCACTGCCGGCCACCACGACCTCGACCTTGATCATCTTGGTCAGTGTCGGAGCTGTCATCGAACAATTTCCTCCTTGTCGAGAACTTCTGTACTGCAATCGGTTTCATTCCAGGAGCGCCAGCCGACCGGCGTCCATCGCTGCCATTCCTGCCCCGCGCCTTCCCGGGCGGCCACGCTCACCCAGCCGTTGCCGAACAGCCGCTGCAGGATCGGGTTGCGGTCGACCACCATGTCGATTCGGGCCAGCGGGGCCTGGATGACCGCGAGCAGCCGCATCGGTTCGTGCACCAGACGCTCGCCCGTCGCCACCGACTGCCAGGGCAGGCCCAGGCGCAGGTCGCCCTCGTGGCCGGCGATGACACCGGCGGTGCCGACCACGTTGTGGATCGTCTTGGTGCCGGCGCCGAACACCTCCGGCGCCACCGTGGAGAAGTAGTACTGGCAGTTGATCCACTGCGCGACCACCAGCGGGGCGGTGAGAATGGTCTCCAGCGCGCTGCCGTCCGGGTCGACCTCGGCCTCATATGAGTGCAGGAAGACTCGGCGCTGGAGGTCAATTCCGCGCGAGACTTCGCGCGGCGCCACCAGGAAGGCCGCGTTGCCTGCGAGCCCCCACTCCGGGTAGACCTGCGCCCAGTCCAGCGACCGGCCCGCCACATGCCGCGCGGCGCGGCTGGCCGACATCTCGCGTGGTGCGCCGGGCAGCAGCGAGCTGCGTTCGGCGGCCAGGGCCGCACCCGCGCGGGCCAGGTCCGCCTCCAGCGTCGTGAGCTGATCGCGATGGCCGGCCGGCACCAGGTGGGTGTCCAGCAGCGTGACCCGATCGGTGGCCGTGTCGTGCTGGCCGGCGAGGAAGTACGTCTGGTCGGGGATGTCGATCCCGACCGTCCGCAGTTCCGCCCGCACCTCGGCCTGATTCAGGATCGCCGCGGCGGTGCGCGCGTTGGGTCCGCCGGCCTGCCCGCCGCAGGCACCGCAGTCCAGCGAGGCCTGGTAGGGGTTGTTCTCGGTGGTGCTGCCGTGCCCGCACAACACCACCAGTCGGCCGAACTCGCCGGTGAGGCCCATGGTGGTCAGCGCGACCTGGGCGAACAGGGCCCGCTCCTGCAGCGACAGGTTCTCGACGCTGAGTTCGCTCGGGGCGGCCGGTGCCACCAGGTCACGCAGCCGGTGGCGCAACTTGCCGACGGCCCCCGGAGTCAGCGTCTTGGCTGCGGCCAGTGGCGCCGCCGCCCAACCCGCCGCCTCGGCGAGCGTGAAGGGTGCCGCGAGGGCCTCCTTGGCGGCGTGGAAGGCCGACTCCGCGCCCGCCAGCCCGGTTACCCCGGCCAGCCTGCGCGCGGCCGCCGCCTCGGCATGCGGGGCAGGGGTCTCGCGGATGTCGTGGCTCGGTTCGATCAGCACCGGGCACAGGTCGCAGGACTCGCCGCCGAGCAGGTCGGTGAACCGGATCGCGACCGCGAAGAAGCCGGCGAAGCCGAAGGTCTGGTAGCCGTCGATGGTTTCCAGGTGTCGGCGTAGGCCCTCCGAGCGGGTGTCGATGCAGGCGACCACCTGGGTGTGTGGTGGACGGGTTGCCCGCGGCCGGTCCGTGGCCGACAGGGCCGCGAGCAACCCGCCCCGATAGTGGCACTCGAAGGCGTTCTGCCACAGCATCTCTCGTGACGTGACGGGCAGCGCCGCCAGCACCCGGGCGGCCGCGGCCATCCCGGCCTCGCTCACCTGGCCTACACCCCACACCTGGGCGAGGTGCGCCGCGCGCTGCCGCGCCGAGGGAATCGGCGCTATCACCGGCTCGGCTTCGGCTCCGTCGGGGTTGGCCGGCAGCAACACCGCCTCGTAACTCAGCCGCATTGCGAGGTAGCCCAGCAGGTCGATGCCGGCGTTGCGGCCGGCCCACCACTGGATGTGCGCCGCCCATCCGGGCAGCCGGCTCAGGTGCGCCTGCAGATAGACGGTTCGGGCGGACTCGTCTACTCCGAGCGACGAAAGCGCCTGTAGGAGGGCGTCATCCGGGCGTTCCGGCACCGAGCTCAGCCGGGCCCGGACCCGGCGGGACAGGGTCGGGTCGGCCGGGGCAAGCCCGCGCCAGGCGGCGTAGAACCCGGCCTCACGCCCGGGCATCGACCAGGCGGCCGAACCGAAGTAGGCCGCGCACCACTTGGCGGCCTGGGCATCTACCGTCGCCGCGACCTCCGGGGCGATCCGTTCGGCGTGACTGCGGTAGCGCCGCACCGGCTGCGGGGTTCCGGTGCCGTGCAGCAGGTCACCGCGCAGGAACTCGGCCGGGGTGACGTCGCGGTCACCGAAGCTGACCGCAGGCCCGGTCAGCAGGTTGGGATACCGGCGGCCCAACGCCCGGTCCAGGTCGGCGTCGGTGATGCGCTCCGCGTGGTACATGCCGCGGAAGGCCTCCTCGGGCAGGGTGCCCCGGGTGCCGTACAGGTCCCCGGCCCGGCGCAAGGCCTGCTCGAAGGGCAGCGCCTCGAAGCCGGCCAGCGGGTTGACCGCGATGAACGTCTCCAGGGGGTAGTGGGTCGGCAGTGCCCGCGCGGCCAGCGTGATGTCGCTGCGTAGCCGCGAGCGGCGCTCGGCGACACCGGTTTCCGGGTTGGCGATCGTCATGAACGTGCTCCTGTCAGGTGGGTGGGCAGGGACTGCGCCGGCGGCGCGATGTGACCGGCGCTCAGGGCGCGGGCGTAGAGGGTGCGCTGCAACCCGGTGGTGCCGGGTGCCCGTAGGGCGGCGGCCAGGCCGCCGAGGATGGCCAGGGCGGCCCCAGTGATCAACCAGGTCGCCGTGCCGGGCAGCGCGGCGGCGGGCAGATCCGGTGCCAGGAAGCCGCTGACTTTGCTGACCAGCCAGACGTAGGCCAGGCTGACCGGCACCAGGAAGGCGGCCGCAGTGAGCACCCCAGCGGCACCGGGCCGGCGGGTCAGCCAGCCGCTGGTCGCCGCGGCGCCGGTGACCCAGGCGAAGAGCAGCAGCGCCCATTCGGCAGTGTGATCGCCGGGTCCCATCGGGACCACCAGGAGCGCCAGTCCGATGCCGATGGCCGGCAGCAGCAGGGCGGGGATCGCGCTACGGCTGCGCGGCGCGACCGGCGGCAGGGCCCGCTTGCGTCGCCGGTAGGCGATCGCCGAGCCGGAGGACAGGAAGAGGGTGGCCTTGTAGAAGCCGTGCGCGACGAGGTGGAACACCGCCGCGGCCCAGAGGCCGAGCCCGCAGGTGAGGATCATGAAGCCCATCTGGGCCATGGTCGAATGCGCCAGGGCACCCTTGATGTCGGGCTTGGCCAGCATGATGGCCGCGCCGTAGGCCAAGGTCGCCAGCCCGGCGATGATGATGAGCGCCTGGACCGGCCCGGAGCTCGTGACGACCGGGCTCAGCTTGATCAGCAGCACGCCGCCGGCGTTGACCACCCCGGCGTGCAGCAGCGCCGAGACCGGCGTGGGCGCGGCCAGCGTGGCGGGCAGCCAGCGGTGGAAGGGGATCTGGGCCGAGCGCGACAGCGCGGCGACCACCACCAGGGCGGCGGCCAGGGCCACGATCGGGCCGCCCAATGACATCTCAGCCAGCGCGCCCAGTTCGACCGTGCCCTGGGTGGCCGCGATCAGCCCGACGGCCGACCACAGTGCGAGGTCACCGATCAGGAAGGACACCGCGGTGCGGCGCACGCCGTCGCGGGCGGCGGGCAACTGCCAGTAGGTGGCCAGCAGCAGGCACAGGGCGACCCCGGCCGCCGTCCAGCCCAGGGCCAGGACCACCAGGGTGTCGGCCGCCATCAGGGTGGCCGAGGCGCTGGTGAGCAGGCCGGCGCCGGCGCTGAACCAGCCGGCCCGGTCATCCCCGGCGAGGTAGCGGATCGCGTAGGTCTGCACGATCGCGCTGACCCCGAAGACCAGCAGGAGCAGTACCACCGCGAGGCGGTCGGCACTCGCCGCGAGGATAGAGCCGATCGCCAAGGAGGCCGGGTGGCCGACGGCCGCGGCGACGGCCAGGACCGCCGCACCGAGGAAGCCGAGGCCGGCCGTTGCCGCACCGAGGCGGCCCGCCAGCCGGGGCCGGCGTCGCCCGATGAGCGCGGCTGCCGCCGCCATCACCAGTGGTCCGAGCAGCAGGACCGCCAATACAGCGTTCATGACCGGGTCACCTCCATCGTCACCGTCAATTTCTTCAACATGCGACACAAACTACATGTGTTCTATTTCGGGTGTCAATCTTCGGGAATTATGAATCAGGTATGAGAGGACACGGGGGACGCCTATTTCCTGTTTCGGCAGTGCGGACCTACACTTCAGGGATGGGGGAATGGACCTTCCTGACCAACCACGCCCACACGCTGCTGTGCATCGCGCGGGATCCGGGGATCCGGTTACGCGACGTGGCCGAGCGGGTGGGCGTCACCGAACGTGCCGCGCAGCGCATCGTCAGCGACCTGGTCGAAGGGGGTTACCTCGACCGACTGCGCGACGGCCGGCGCAACTACTACCGGATCAAGGCCGACCGCCCGCTGCGGCACCCGGTCGAGCGGGGCCACGACATCGGCGAGATCCTGTCGGTGCTCCACGAGGCGGACGCGCCCTAGTCGTCCAGTCCCAAGTCCTTGCGGAAGCGCCGCATGCCGTCGATCTTCTCCGACACCGGGGCGTCCGGACCGCAGTAGAACACCCACGGCATGGTGATGATGCCATCGATGCCCGCCTGTGCGGCCCGGTCGTAGTGCTCGGGCAGGAAGGCATCGGCGAGCGGTGTGACCACCGTGTAATCGTCCATGCTCAACCCCTTTTCGGCCCGCAGGGCGCGCACCTTGTCGACCCGTTCGATGGCCTGGTCCAGGGTGATCAGATCGCCGATCCACCCGTCGAGACGGGCGGCGCGGCGCAGCGCGATATCGGACAGCCCCCCGCTGTAGACCGGGATCGGCGGCGGCGTCGGCGTCATCTCCAGCCGCGGGGTCTGGTAGAACTCGCCGTCGAACTCGGTCCAGCCCGGCTCCCAGAGCCTGCGCATCAGTTCGATCATCTCGTCGGTTCGCTTGCCGCGCTTGGCGAACCGCTGGCCCATCAGGGTGAACTCCTCCTCGCACCAGCCCACCCCGATACCCAGTTCCACCCGGCCGTCCGCGAGATAAGCGGCGGTGCCGATGGCCTTCGCCGCCGAGTACGGATCCCGCATCGCCGGGATGTAGACGGTGGTCAGGAATTTCAGTCGCTGCGTGGCCTGTGCCAGCGCACCGACCAGAACCCACGGGTCTGGCCAGTCGGTGAACGGCTGCCAGCGGCGCTCACCGTCGGGGGTGTACGGGTACGGGGTCGCCAGCGTCTCCAGGTTCACCACGTGATCCGGGATGCCCAGACCCTCGTAGCCGAGATCGTCGGCCGCCTTGGCGATCTCGACGACCTCGCTGGTCTTGGAGAACGCACAACTGACGTAGAACTTCATCCCGCCGCCACCCCCGAGTCGCTTCGCTCTCCCCCGCCATCGCGCGCCCAAGCCGGCATGATGAACACCCCTTCTGCTTCCACGGTCGGTCCCTGCGCGTCGGCGAGGAAACCGCGCGCATAGGTCTTGTGGCCTTCGGTTCGCTCCACCCAGGCCTCGGCCCGTAGCGGTCCGAGTGGCGTTCCGCGCAAATAGCGCAGCGAGATCGTCCCGGTGAACTTGGGCAACGACATCTGATCGGTGGCCACCTCGCCGAGCAGCTGGTCGAGCAGCAACGCGCAGATCCCGCCGTGCACCAGCCCCGGCGGTCCCTCGTAGACCGGCCCCAGGGTGAACTCGCTCGCCAGCCGGCCCCCCTCGTGATGGGTGGTGATCACCGGCGCGATCGGATTGTGGCGTCCCACAGCGGGATTCGCCCAGGCGACCGGGGCGCCGGTCTCGGCGCGCCGCACCGTCCTGGGCCTCCCGCTGGGCGTCGCCTCCAGCATCCGGCTGACGTCGTCGATGGCCTCGCGGGCCCGCCGGATGTCCTCGGCGTCGGCGCCGGTGTGGATGCTCGCGTCGATGAGCCGGCGCACGGCGTGCGCCAGCGGCTCGTGCAGTTCGCGAATGCGCTCGTAGTCCTCGGTGTCGATGAGGTCGAAATCGAAGTCCACTCAGCCTCCGAATACCTTGAGTACGACGGCTTTCGCCCGCCGGGTGACCCGCAGATAGTTGTCCAGGAACTCGCCGCCGTCGTCGTTGTGCCAGCCGGCCGCGACGGCGACCGCGTTGAGCTGGCGGCCGGGGCCGGGCAGCTGATCGGTCGGCTTTCCGCGCACCAGCACCAGCGCGTTGCGAGCCCGGGTCGCGGTGAGCCACGCCTCGCGCAGCAATTCGACGTCGTCGCGGTCGATCAGCTCCGCCTCGCCGATCGCGTCCAGCGCCTGCAGCGTCGAGGTGTTGTGCAGGGCGGGCACCTGGTGGGCATGGCGCAACTGCAGCAGCTGCACCGTCCACTCCACGTCGGCCAGCCCGCCGCGGCCGAGCTTGGTGTGGGTGTTCGGGTCGGCGCCGCGGGGCAGCCGCTCGGCATCCACCCGCGCCTTGACCCGCCGGATCTCCTGCACGGCCGTTGCCGACACCCCGCCGGCGGGATAGCGGGTCTCATCGGCCATCAGCAGGAAGCGATGTCCGAGATCGGCGTCGCCGGCCACCCGGTGGGCCCGCAGCAGCGCCTGGATCTCCCAGGGCTGGGCCCATTGCTCGTAGTAGGCGGCATAGGAGGCCAGGGTGCGTACCAGCGGACCCTGCCGGCCCTCGGGCCGCAGGTTGGCGTCGACCTCCAGCGGCGGATCGGCACTCGGTGTGCCCAGCAGCGCGCGGACCTGCTCGGCGATCGAGACCGACCACTTCACCGCCCGGGACTCCTCGGTGCCCTCGGTCGGATCGCAGACGAACATCACGTCGGCGTCGGAGCCGTAACCGAGTTCGCCACCGCCGAGGCGGCCCATGCCGATCACCGCGATCCGGGCCGGCGGCGCGCCGCCGCCGGGGGTGTTGGCTCGGATCACCACGTCCAGCGCCGCCTGCAGCACCGCCACCCACACCGAGGTCAGCGCCGAGCACACCCCGGTCACCTCGAGCATGCCGAGCAGGTCGGCCGAGGCGATCCGGGCCAGTTCGCGGCGCCGCAGGGTGCGCGCTGCCGCGATGGCCCGCACCGGTTCGGGATAGCGGCCGGAGGAGGCGACCAGCGCGCGGGCCACCGCGTCCGGGTCGACGTCGAGCAGCTTGGGTCCGGTCGGTCCGTCGGCGTACTGCTGGATCACCTCCGGTGCGCGCATCAGCAGTTCCGGGACGTAGGCCGATGTGCCCAGCACGTGCATGAGCCGCTTGGCCACCGCGCTCTCGTCGCGCAGCGTGCTCAGATACCACCGCTGGTCGGCCATCACCTCGCTGATCCGGCGGTAGGCCAGCAAGCCGCTGTCCGGGTCGGGGGTGTCCGACAGCCAGTCCAGCAGCCGCGGCAGCAGCACCGACTGCACCCGGCCGCGGCGCCCGTTCAAGTTGACCAGCGCGCTCAGATGCGTCAGCGCGGTCTGCGGGCCCTCGTAACCCAGTGCGGCGAGCTGTCTTTCGGCCGCGGCCGGGGTCAGTCCGGTGGCGAACCCGACCGACGGGCCGACGGACTCCAGCAGCGGCTGGTAGAACAGCTTGGCGTGCAGCCGCGAGACCCGCAGGTTCTGTCGCTTGAGCTCCTCGCGCAACACGCCGAGCGCGTCGTGGGTGCCGTCGGGCCGCATGTGCGCGGCGCGGGCCAGCCAGCGCAGCGCCTCCTCGTCGTCGGGCGCGGGCAGCATGTGGGTGCGCTTGAGCCGCTGCAGCTGAAGCCGGTGCTCGAGCAGCCGCAGGAACTCGTACGACGCGGTCAGGTTCGCCGCGTCGTCGCGCCCGACATAGCCGCCGGAGCCAAGGGCGGCAAGGGCTTCCAGCGTCGAGGAGACGTGCAGCGACTCGTCGGTGCGGCCGTGGACCAGCTGCAGCAGTTGTACCGCGAACTCCACGTCGCGCAGCCCGCCGGTGCCCAGCTTGATCTCGCGGTCCCGGACGTCGGCGGGCACCAGCGCCTCGACGCGGCGCCGCATGGCCTGCACCTCGGGCACGAAGTTCTCCCGCTCGCAGGCGGTCCACACCATCGGCATCAGCGCGGCCATGTACTGCCGGCCCAGTTCCGTATCGCCGACGGCGGGCCGCGCCTTGAGCAGCGCCTGGAACTCCCAGGTCTTGGCCCAGCGCTGGTAGTAGGCGACATGCGAGTCCAGGGTGCGCACCAGGGCGCCCTGCTTGCCCTCGGGCCGCAGCGCGGCGTCCACCTCGAAGAAGGTGTCCGACGCCAGCCGCATCATCTCCCCCGCCACCCGGGTGGTGGTCGCGTCGGCTTCGGTGGCGACGAAGATGACGTCGACGTCGCTGACGTAATTCAGTTCCCGCGCACCGCATTTACCCATTGCGATCACCGCGAGCCGCGGAGCGGGCTCATCCTCCTTGCAGACCGTGGCCACCGCGACCTTCAGCGCGGCGTCCAGCGCCGCGTCGGCCATGTCGGCCAGGTGCGCGCCGACGGTGGGGAATGGCAGCACCGGCTCGTTCTCGACCGTCGGTGCCAGGTCGAGGGCGGCCAGGATCAGCAACTGGTCGCGGTAGTGATCGCGCAGTCTCGGCATGACAGTCGTTGCGGTCGTACCGAATTCGGCGATGCAGTCGTCGAATCCGCGGCGCAGCGCCGCGGGGTCGGGCAGCGTCACCGTGCCCTCGAGTAGATGCCAGGACCGCGGGTTGGCCACCAGGTGGTCACCGAGCGCGAGCGAGGATCCGAGAACCGCGAACAGCCGGCCCCGCAGCCCGCGGTCCTTGAGCAGCGCGGCGTTCAGCTGTTGACAGTCCGGGCCCAGCGCCTCGGCGAGGCGGACCATGGTCTGCAGCGCGGCGTCGGCGTCGGGCGCCCGGGACAGCGACCACAGCAGTTCGACGTGGTTGTCGGTGTCCCAGCCCAGGGTGGCCAGGTCGGCCGCCGCCGTCGGCTCGACCAGCCCGAGCCGCCCGACGCCGGGCAGGCGTGGGCGTTGCGTCGCTGGTCCGGCCATGCGCACGACGTTATCGCACGCCGCGGGGCGCCCCGAACGCCTGCGGAGACTAGAGCGACAGGTAGGCCTTGAGCTCGAACGGCGTGACGTTGCTGCGGTAGTCCTCCCACTCCGCGCGCTTGTTGCGCAGGAAGTAGTCGAAGACATGCTCGCCGAGCGCCTCGGCCACCAGTTCGGAGCTCTCCATCTCGGCCAGCGCGATGCCCAGGCTGGACGGCAGCTCGCGGTACCCCATCGCGCGGCGCTCCTCCGGGGTCAGCATCCACACGTTGTCCTCGGCCTGCGGGCCCAGCACGTAGTTCTTCTCCACCCCGCGCAGCCCGGCGGCGAGCAGCACGGCGAATGTCAGGTAGGGGTTGCAGGCCGAGTCGGGGCTGCGCACCTCGATGCGCCGCGAGGACGCCTTGCGCGGGGTGTACATCGGCACCCGCACCAGCGCGGAGCGGTTGGCCGCGCCCCAGGACGCGGCGGTGGGGGCCTCGCCGCCGTGCACCAGCCGCTTGTAGGAGTTCACCCACTGGTTGGTGATCGCGCTGATCTCGCTGGCGTGCTCGAGGATGCCGGCGATGAACGACTTCGCGACGTCGGAGAGCTGCAGCGGGTCGTCGGGGCTGTGGAAGGCGTTGGTCTCGCCCTCGAACAGGCTCATGTGGGTGTGCATGGCCGAGCCGGGATATTCGGCGAACGGCTTGGGCATGAACGACGCCCGCACCCCCTCGGCCAGCGCCACCTCCTTGACGACGTAGCGGAACGTCATCACGTTGTCGGCCATCGACAGCGCGTCGGCGTAGCGCAGGTCGATCTCCTGCTGGCCCGGGGCGCCCTCGTGGTGGCTGAACTCCACCGAGATGCCCATCTGCTCCAGCGCGTCGATGGCGTGGCGGCGGAAGTTGGGCGCCGAGTCGTGCACGGCCTGGTCGAAATAGCCGCCATTATCAGCAGGGGTCGGCCGGGTTCCGTCGTAGGGGCCGGGTTCGAGCAGGAAGAACTCGATCTCGGGATGAACGTAACAGGAGAATCCGAGGTCGCTGGCCTTGGCGAGTTGGCGGCGCAACACGTGCCGGCTGTCGGCCCAGGACGGCGAGCCGTCGGGCATGGTGATGTCGCAGAACATCCGCGCCGAGTGGTGCTGGCCGGCGCTCGTGGTCCACGGCAGCACCTGGAAGGTGGAGGGATCCGGGCGAGCCACGGTGTCGGATTCGAAGACCCGGGCGAAACCCTCGATCGACGAACCGTCGAATCCGATGCCCTCTTCGAAGGCGCCCTCGAGTTCGGCCGGGGCGATCGCCACCGACTTCAGGAAGCCGAGCACGTCGGTGAACCACAACCGGACGAAGCGGATGTCCCGTTCCTCCAGCGTGCGCAGCACAAATTCCTTCTGGCGGTCCATGACGCGAGCGTATGCAGCGGCTGTTAAATCCGTGTTACGGCACTGCTAGCAGTGCAGGTTGTCCGGAAGCACCCGATCGACCAGGTAGCGCACCACCGCACCGTCGACGCACGCGTCGCCGTTGAAGACCGCGGTGTGCTGGGTGGCGTCGTAGGTGATCAGCGGCGCGCCGAGTTCGCGGGCCAGGTTCACGCCGGCCTCGTACGGCGTCGCGGGGTCGTGGGTGGTGGACACCACGACGACGCTGCCGGGCGGGGCGGGCGGCGCGGGATGCGGGAGACTCGTCGGCGGAACCGGCCAGAACGCGCAGATGTCGCGCGGGGCGAACCCGGTGAACGCGCCGTAGGCCTGGAACGGCGCCAGCTCCCGGGTCCGGCGGTCGAGATCGGCCCACACCGCGGGATCGGTCGGCGTCGGGGCGTCGACGCAGCGGACCGCGTTGAACGCGTCCTGGCCGTTGTTGTATTGGCCGTAGTCGTCGCGGCCCTGGTACTCGTCGGCCAGCAGCAGCAGGTCACCGGCATCGGTATGGCGCGCCAGCCCGAGCAGCCCGCTGGTGAGGAACTTCCAGTACTCCGGCGTGTAGAGGGCGTTGAAGGTGCCGGTGATCGCGTCCTGGTAGCTCAACCCGCGCGGGTCGGAGGTCGGGCCCGGCTTGGCGACGAGCGGGTCGACCAACTGGTGGTAGCGGGTCACCCACTGCGTCGGGTCGGTGCCCAGCGGGCAACCGACGGACTTCGCGCAGTCGGCGGCGTAGTCGTTGAAGGCGACCTGAAAACCGGTCATCTGCTGGGTGATCGAGGCCATCGGATCCTCGGCCGGGTCGATCGCCCCGTCGAGGACCATCGCCCGCACCCGGTTCGGGAACTTCTCCAGGTAGCTCGCGCCCAGATCGGTGCCGTAGCTGAACCCGAGGAAGTTGATCTGGTCGTCGCCCAGTGCCTGGCGCACCACGTCCATATCCCTTGCGGCGGAATCGGTTCCGACGCCGGCCAGGAACTCCCTGCCCATCTTGTCCAGGCATTCCTGAGCCAGGTTGCGGTTGAGCTGCTCGATCCGGGCCACCCCCGCCGGGCTGTAGTCCACCATCGGCTCGCGGCGCCAGGCATCGAATTCGGCGTCGGTGCGGCAGCGCACCTCCGGTGTCGAATGGCCGACACCGCGCGGGTCGAAGGCCACCAGGTCGAAGTGTTCGGTGATCGGGGATCCGGCCAGCCCCACCCCGAGGGCGGCCAGTGCGTCCACCGCCGACGCGCCCGGGCCGCCGGGGTTGACCAGCAGCGCGCCGATGCGCTTACCGGTCGCCGGGATCTTGATCAGCGCCAATTGTGCTTGTGGCCCAGTGGGATTCGCATAGTCGACCGGTACCGACAGGGTGGCACAGCGCGCGTCCGGCAGGACGTCGCTGTCCTGCCCGAGGAAGCGCTCGCAGCTACCCCAACTGGGCTCGGGCGCGGTGGGCTGGCCGTCGGTCGCCCCGGCCGGCGGGGCCGGAACGCCCACCGCGAGCGCGGCACCGAGTAACCCGGACATCAACAGAGCCGAGCCGATCCGACTCTTGCGCGCCATGGCAGTCATCGTTGCATGCCCTACCGGCCGCGGCGCCGGGGAGAGGTCACGGGTCAATCTCGGAAGCGCCGGACATCGATAACGGCACGCTTACGTGTGCGTAAATCGCCGCGTTGCGTAAGTCGTTGCGTCGAAACGCCTTCGCGATCAGCAGGAAGCGCCGGGCGGCGGCAGCGTCAGCTCGACGAGGTAGGCGCCGGCGTATTGGTCGACGCAGTTGTTGCCCTGGAACACCACGGTGTGCTGGGTGCCGTTGAAGGTCAGCAGCGCGCCGCCGAGTTGCTTGGCCAGGTCCACCCCCGCCTGGTAGGGCGTCGCCGGGTCGTTGGTGGTGGAGACCACCAGCACCGGCGGCAGCCCGGGCGCGGACACCGAGTGCGGCGTGCTGGTGGGCGGCACCGGCCAGAACGCGCACGTGCTCAGCGGCGCGTGGCCGGTGAACTCGCCGTAGCTCATGAACGGGGCGACCTCCCGCATCTGGCGGTCTTCCTCGATCACCTTGTCCCGATCGGTGACCGGCGGCTGATCCACGCAGTTCACCGCGATGCGGGCGTCGGTGGCGTTGGTGTAGTGGCCCTGCGGGTCGCGGCGCATGTACATGTCGGCCAGTGCCAGCATGGTGTCGCCGTGGCCCTCGTTCATCTCGGTGAGCGCCTGGGTCAGGTGCCGCCAGAGATTCGGCGAGTACAACGCCATGATGGTGCCGACGATGGCGTCGCTGTAGCCGAGGCCGCGCGGATCGGCGGTGCGCATCGGCTGATCCACCAGCGGGTCGACCAGGTCCCGGTAGGCCTCGACGGCCTTGGCCGGATCGCTGCCCAGCGGGCAGGTCGGATCCTCGGCGCAGTCGGCGGCGTAGTCGTTGAACGCCTGCTGGAACGCCGCCGCCTGGGCCAGGTCGGCCTTGATCGGGTCGGCGTTGGGATCCACGGCGCCGTCGAGGATCATGCCGCGCACCTTGTCCGGATACGCCTCGGCGTATGCCGCGCCGATCCGGGTGCCGTAGGAGTAGCCGAGGTAGGTCAGCTTGTCGTCGCCGACGGCCGCCCGCAGCGCGTCCAGGTCCTTGGCCACGTTGGTGGTGCCGACGTTCTCCAGGAAGTCCTTGCCCATCTTGTCGATGCAGCGCTGGATGAACGCCTTGGTCTGGCCCTCGATGTGCTCCACACCCGCGGGGCTGTAGTCGACCTGCGGGTCGGCCCGGATCCGGTCGTTGTCCGCATCGGAGTTGCACCACACGGCCGGGGTGGAGGCGCCCACCCCGCGCGGGTCGAAGCCGACCAGGTCGAACCGCTTGCGGACCTCGGCGGGCAGGTTCCCGACGATGCTGGTGGCGGCCTCGATGCCGGACTCCCCCGGGCCGCCGGGGTTGAGGATCAACGAGCCGATCTTCTCGCCGGTGGCGGGGAACCGGATCAGCGCCAGGGTGGCGACATCGCCGTCGGGCTTGGCGTAGTCGACCGGGACGCCGATCTGTCCGCATTGCGCGCCGGCCGGAATGGGCAGGGCGTTGCCCCCGCCGCCGCCCGCCGTCCGGCACGGGCCCCAGGTGACCGGCTGCCCGACCTTGGGCTCGGCGATCACCGCCGTTCCCGACACCGTCGTGCTGCACCCGGCGCCGGTGACGGTCAGCGCGACGACGGCAGGAAGCACCAACGCGGTGCGGACGGCCCGACGGCCCGGGGACAACCTCATGGCCAACATGCTGCCATGGTCGGTGACCGGGACCGGCGCAGCGACCCGCGCCCCGGTGTGGCGGCTCAGCGGCAGGCCGCCAGCAGTTCCTTCATCCCGACGGCGAAATCGTCGGCCATGTCCCACAGGTCGGGCAACAGCTCCGGGCACGAGATCAGCCCGACGTCGAGCTTGCCGTTCAGCGACATCACGGTGATGTTGAGCCCGGAGCCGTGGAAGATCGGCCCGAGGGGGTACATCGAGGCGACTTCGGCGCCCAGGAAGTACAGCGGAATCTGCGGCCCCGGCACGTTGGACACCACCAGGTTGTGTACCGGCCGCGACTCCGTCAGCCGGCTTCTGGCGTACACCCGCATCGCCACGCCGAAGACCGCCGGCCCGGCGAACTGGCTCCAGTCCTGCAGCAGCGTCGCGCCGATCGCCGTGCTGTGTTCCTTGGCGGCGTCGTTGGCCTCGGCGATCGCTTCCAACCGCTCGGCCGGATCGTCGATCTGGGTCTCCAGCCGGGAGAACATGCCCGACACCTGGTTGCGGCCGGGCCGATCCGACCGGTCGTGCACCGACACCGGCACCATGGCGACCAGCGAGGAGTCCGGCAGTTCGCCGCGGTCGATCAGGAACTGGCGCAGCACCCCGGACACCAGGGCCATCACCACGTCGTTGACCTTGACGCCGAAGTGGTTCTTGACCGTCTTGATGTCCTCGAAGTCGAGCTCGGCGAAGGCGACGTTGCGATGGGCGGTGATGCTGGCGTTGAACGGGGTCTGCGGCGCGGCGAACGGTGCGGCCATCGCGCGTCCCCCCGCGGCCCGGCGCACCGTGTCGACCACGGTCGACACCGTGGCGGGCAGCACGCTGGTAGCCAGGGTCAGCGGCCGGGTGGCGAATCGGCCCAGACCGCCGAGGGCGATCCGCAACGGGTTGGCGTCGCCGCCGCCGGCCACCGGCTCGGGCGGGGCGGCGTCGGGCTCGGTGGTGCACAGCTGCGACATCAGGTTGGCGCCGGTGACACCGTCGACCGCGGCGTGGTGCACCTTGGTCAGCACCGCCAGCCGGCCGCCCTTGCGGGCGTCGGTGCCCGCAACTCCCTCGATCACCCACATCTCCCACAGCGGGTGGCGGCGATCCAGCGGTAACGAGGCCAGGTGCCCGCAGATCTCACCGAGCTCGATCCGGCCGCCGGGGGCGGGCAGGCCGATGCGGTGCAGGTGGCGGTCGATCTCGAAGTCCTCGTCCTCCACCCACACCGGGTGGTCGAGGTTGAGGAAGCTGTTCGCCAGCTTCTCCCGGAAGTTGGGAATCGCCCTGATTCGCTGGGCCAGCGAGTCGCGCAGCCGGTCGAAGGTGTAGCCGCCGGGGATGGTCGAGGCGTCCAGTTCCAGGACCGAGCACACATGCAAAGGCTGTGAAGGGGTTTCGAGATAGAGGAAGCTTGCGTCGAGACCGCTGAGCCGTTGCAGATGTTGCACCATTCCGCGATGGTATGTCCGCGCTCGGGGGGCCGAGCCGGTTTGCCCACAACCCGCCCATTCGCCGCAATACCGGGTGTGAGCAAGTCCACTCCACTTCCCGTTCACCTTTGCTGGTCAGGGTGGCACACTGGACTGGTCAACGAACCCGGGGACCCGGATGGGCCACGAGGATCGACACAACATCATCAAGGGACAACGATGTCTGAACAGACTGTTTACGGTGGCTGTGGCGCGCCTTCGCCCGCTCGCACCAAGGTCCGCACCCATCACCTGCTGAAGTGGAAGACCGAGGGCCACAAGTGGGCCATGCTGACGGCCTACGACTTCTCCACCGCCCGCGCCTTCGACGAGGCCGGCATCCCGGTTTTGCTGGTCGGCGATTCCGCCGCCAACGTGGTCTACGGCTACGACACCACCGTGCCGATCTCGGTCGACGAACTGATCCCGCTGGTCCGCGGCGTGGTGCGCGGCGCCCCGCACGCGCTGGTGGTGGCCGACCTGCCGTTCGGCAGCTACGAGGGAGGCCCCGCCCAGGCCCTCGCAACGGCCACGCGGTTCCTCAAGGAGACCGGCGCGCACGCCGTCAAGCTTGAGGGCGGTGAGCGGGTGGCCGAGCAGATCGCCACCCTGACCGCCGCCGGCATCCCGGTAATGGCCCACATCGGCTTCACCCCGCAGAGCGTCAACAGCCTGGGCGGCTTCCGGGTCCAGGGCCGCGGCGACGCCGCCGAGCAGACCATCCACGACGCGATCGCCGTCGCCGAGGCCGGTGCGTTCGCGGTCGTGATGGAGATGGTGCCCGCGGAGTTGGCCACCCAGATCACCGGCAAGCTGACCGTCCCGACCGTCGGCATCGGCGCCGGGCCCAACTGCGACGCCCAGGTGCTGGTCTGGCAGGACATGGCCGGGCTCACCAGCGGCAAGACCGCCAAGTTCGTCAAGCGTTTCGGCGATGTCGGTAGCGAATTACGCCGGGCCGCAACGCAATACGCCGACGAGGTGGCAAGCGGCGCGTTCCCGGCCGAGGAGCACAGCTTCTAGGGGCTAGCCGAACTTCGGGGCGCGCTTGTTCAGGAACGCCTCGATGCCCTCGCGGCCGTCCGCACTGTCGGCGCAGGCCGCGATCAGCCTGCCCTCCAGCTCCATCTGCTCCTCGAGGCCGCTGCCGAACGACGCCAGCATCAGCTTCTTCACCGCGGCGCTGGAACCCTTTGCCGCAGAAGCCAACTGCTCCGCCAGCTCCTCGGTCCTGTCCGCCAGTTCGGCGGCGGGCACCACGGCGGTGACCAGACCCCAGTCGGCGGCCTCCGCCGCGCTCAGCGTGCGGTTGGTCAGCATGAGTTCCTGGGTTCGGCGGACGCCGACGAGTCGGGGCAGGTAGTACGACGAGCTGCCGTCGGGGCTCAGCCCGGCCCGGGTGTAGGCCATCGTGAACGACGCGGAGTCGGCGGCCAGCACCAGGTCACCGGCGATCGCCAGACTGAAGCCGGCCCCGGCGGCCACGCCGTTGACCGCGGTGATCAGGACCGCGTCCATCCGGGCGAACGTCGAGATGGCCTGGTGCAGGTCGTCGGCGATGCCCTTGACGAAGGGGCCGGGGCCCAGCGGCGAGGCCGCCATCGCCTTGAGGTCTCCCCCGGCGCAGAAGAACCGGCCGGCCCCGGTCAACACCACGACCTTGGTGGGGGCGGTGTCGCAACGCCGAGCCACCTGCGCGAGTTCGGCGGTCATGACGTCGTTCATGCCGTTGGCGTCATCGGGGCGGTTCAGCACGATCCGCGCGATCGGCCCGTCCTGCTCGAAGGTCAGGGTCTGGTATTCGCTCACGGCCGGAACGTTATCCGGTGGCCGCGTCCGATGAGTCAGTCGGTGGGGTGGCGGTGGCCGAGGACCCCCGCCAGATACTCGGCGCGGCACGCCCGCCGGGCCAGCTTGCCGCTGGTGGTGCGTGGGATGGCGCCAGCGGCGACCATCTGCACATCGGCGATGGGCAGGGCGTGGCGACGGGACACCGCGGCCCGGATCGCCTCGACGACCGGCCCCGGCTCGGCCCTGCCGGCCCCCGGCGCCCGCTCGGCGACGATCACCAGCCGCTCCCCCGAGCCGGTGCCGGTGCCGCCCGCGGCGGCGGGCAGCTCCTGGGCCGAGACGGAGAACGCCGCGACGAACCCGGCCCGCACCGCGTCGGAGGCCTCGGCCGCGGTGGCCTCGATGTCCTGCGGGTAGTGGTTGCGGCCGTCGATGATCACCAGGTCCTTGATGCGCCCGGTGATGAACAGTTCGCCGTCGAGGTAGACGCCCATGTCGCCGGTGCGGAACCAGGTGGCCTCCGGCGGCACACCCTCGGCGTGGCTGCCGTGCTCGAGGCGCACCTGCAGCTTGTTCTGGAAGGACAGTTCGGTTTCGCGCTCCCGTCCCCAGTAACCGCGTCCGATGTTGTCACCGTGCAGCCAGATCTCGCCGACCCCGCCATCGGGCAGTTCGGCCTCGGCGACCGGATCGATGATCACGGCCCACTGGCTGCACGAGACACGGCCGCACGACACATGCGGGACGGCGTTCGGCGCGTCCGGCGAGACGGTGACCGCCCGGCCCAGGGCCAGCTCGTCGAGGTCCAGGTAGACGGCGCGGGCCTCGGCCTGCGGGCCGATGGTCGAGACGAACAGGGTGGCCTCGGCCATGCCGTAGGACGGTTTGATGGCCGTGCGCGGCAGGCCGTACGGGGCGAACGCCTCGTTGAACTTCTCGATCGACTTGATGTTCACCGGCTCGGAGCCGTTGATCAGGCCGGCAACGTTGCTGAGGTCGACGTCCTCGCCCGTGGGCGGCAGGCCACGCTGGGCGGCCAGTTCGAACGCGAAGTTCGGCGCCGCGGCGAAGGTGCGGCCCCGTTTCGCCTCGACCGACAGCTCCTTGATCCAGCGGTGCGGGCGCCGCACGAACGCCGTTGGCGACATCAGCGTGAGGTACGCGCCGAAGATGGCCGGAAACATGATCATCAGCAGGCCCATGTCGTGGAACAGCGGCAGCCAGCTGACGCTGGCGATGTCGAAGTCCAGGCCGACCGAGATCACCATCTGCACGACGTTGGTGCACACGGCCCGGTGGGTGATCTCCACGCCGGCCGGGACCCGGGTGGAGCCCGACGTGTACTGCAGGTAGGCGATGCCGTCGCTCTTCAGCTCCGCGGGCACGAAGGTGGCGCCGACCGCATCCGGGACCGCGTCGATGGCGAGCACCCGGGGCCGCCGGTTTCGCGGGAGCTTTCGCAGGAAGCCCTGCACGCCCTCGGCGGCCGAGGTGGTGGTCAGCACGACCGTCGGGAGCGCGTCCGACAGCACGGCGTCGAGCCGCTCGGCGTGGCCGGGCAGTTCGGGCGCGAACAGGGGGACGGCGATATTGCCGGCCTGGATGGCGGCGAAGAAGCCGACCACGTAGTCGACGCCCTGGGGCGCCAGGATCGCGACGCGGTCACCGGGCTCGGTGACCTGTTGCAGCCGCGCACCCACGGCGCGCAGCTTGACCCCCAGCTGATGCCAGGTCAGCTCGACGGGGCGGCCGGCCGCATCGTGTTCGTAGTCCAGGTAGCGGTAGGACGCCGTGTCGCCGAACTCCGCGATGTTGTGGTCCAGGAACGAGGTGATCGTCACATCGGGCGGGAGGACGATGTTCCCGGCGGCATCCAGGTAGTCCTCGAGTTTCAGTCGGGACCCCGGCCCAGCGGTGGCATCCGGTCCGCGATTCATAAGTGAATCCTAAGAGCTCCCGTTTGATTGCCCCGGCAAGGGGTCGTGCGGCGCGGTTTAATTTACACGTCCGTGACCGCTTTGCGGTGGGACCAACGCCGACAGCGACGTCGTGTTCACTTGGTTGTGCTAACCCTGTGCGCAGTGCGCGTACGTGTGGAACTCGCGGGACGAAGGTGGGGATGGCTGCCAAATCGGCAAGTGGAAACCGGCACGTCGAGGTGGAACGCAAGTTCGACGTCCCGCCGGGCACCGTGTTCCCGTCGTTCGACGGCTTCTCCGCGGTCGCGCGGGTGGAGCGGCTGCCGTCGCACTCGCTCGACGCGATCTATTTCGACACGCCGAAGCACGACCTGGCCGTCCACCGGGTGACGCTGCGGCGCCGCACCGGCGGTCCCGACGCGGGCTGGCACCTCAAACTGCCCACGGGCCCGGATTCCCGGACCGAGGTGCACGCGCCGCTGGACGCCGATTCACCCGAACAGCCCCCCGAACAGCTGGTGGACATCGTCCTGGCCATCGTTCGGGACCGCCCGCTGGCCCCGGTTGCCCGCATCACGACGACCCGCAGCGTGGTGATGCTGCACGGCGCGGACGGTGCCGGGCTGGCGGAGTTCTGTGATGACGAGGTCAGGGCCTGGGCGATCGCCGACGGCGGGCACCAAGACGAACAGCAGTGGCACGAGTGGGAGCTCGAGCTGGTCGACGGCACCGTAGAGGGCGGGGCCGCGCTGCTGGATCGGCTCGGTAACCGGCTACTCGACGCCGGGGCGACGCCGGCCGGGCACGGGTCGAAGCTGGCCAAGGTGCTCGACGCGGCGGTGGCCGCGCCGGCCGATACGCCGGAGCCGCCCGCGGACCCGGTGCATCGCGCCGTCGCCGAACAGGTGGCCGAGCTGCTGGAGTGGGACCGCGCGGTGCGGGCCGACGTCTACGACTCGGTGCACCAGATGCGGGTCACCACCCGCAAGATCCGCAGCCTCCTGCAGGCCTCCGAGGACGCGTTCGGGCTGACGGATGACGCCTGGGTGCTCGACGAGCTGCGCCAGCTGGCCAGTGTGCTGGGCATCGCCCGGGATGCGGAGGTGCTGGCCGAGCGCTACGCGAGCGCGCTGGACGCCCTGCCCGCCGAGTTGGTGCGCGGCCCGGTGCGGGAGCGGCTGGTCGACGGGGCCAACCGCCGCTACCAGGCCGGCCTGCGCCGGTCCCTGGCCGCGATGCGCTCGCAGCGGTATTTCCGGTTGCTCGACGCCCTGGAGGGGCTGGTGTTCGCGCAGCCCCTGGACACCACCCCCGGCGCCGAGCCGCGCCGGGTGACCATCGACTCGGCCTACAAGCGCATCCGCAAGGCGGCCAAGTCGGCGGAGCAGGCCGTCGAGGAACACAAGGACGAGGCGCTGCATCGGATCCGCAAGGGCGCCAAGCGCCTTCGCTATGTGGCCGCGGCCACCGGGGAGTCCAAGGTCTCGGAGCGCGCCAAGGTCATCCAGACGCTGCTGGGCGATCACCAGGACAGCGTGGTGAGCCGGGCCCACCTCAGCCAGCAGGCCGAGGCCGCCCACCTCGCCGGTGAGGACACCTTCACCTACGGCCTGCTCTACCAACAGGAGGAGGACCTCGCGGACCGGTGCCGCGAGGCGGTCGACGACGCCCTGGCCGCGTTGCAGAAGAGCGTGCGCAAGGCCCATTAGCGGGGCGGACGAGCTGGCCTGTAAGCCGGATTCTGTTCCGCTCCGCCGGCGAGCGGCGGCGCGGTGGCGACCATCCATCTGGGCACACCGTCGCCGGGTGCCTCGAGCGGCCTACCCGCAGGCTCGGGCGAGCAGCCCTCGAACGCCTGCGCAGCCGCACCAGGTGCGGCCTCTTGGCCTTGCTTCGGGTGGGGTTTACCTAGCCATCCCGGTCACCCGGAATGCTGGTGCGCTCTTACCGCACCGTTTCACCCTTACCACCCGTACGGGTGGCGGTTTGTTTTCTGTGGCACTGTCCCGCGAGTCACCTCGGATTGCCGTTAGCAATCACCCTGCTCTGTGAAGTCCGGACTTTCCTCGACTCGTCTTTCGACGAGCCGCGGCCGCCCGGCCAACTCGTCCGCATGGGTAACGTAGCGCCTGCTCGGCCTGTTCCGTAATCGAGTCGGCTATTTGCGGCGCAGTTGAATCACGTTGTCGATGAGTTCGGCCTGCTGCCCGTCCGGCCCGGTGGCCGGCCGCGCCACGCTGTCCACCCGGACCCGCTCCCACTGCCCGGGGTCCAGCGCCAGGTTGTCGACGACCTCGTCGGCGCTGGGGAACACGTGGTGGCGGACCTCCTCGGGCGCCCAGGGCGGCGCACCGCCGTGGTCGACGATCAGCAGCGTGCCACCGGGTGCGACGGTGGCCGCGGCCCGGCGCAGGATGGCGGGCCGGTCCATGTCCACCAAGCTGTGGAAGAACTGCGCCGACACCAGGTCGAACGGTCCCTCCGGCATGCTCTGGGTCAGGTCGTGCTGCTGAAAGTCGATGTGCGACAACACACCCCGCTTATCGGCTTCCTCGGCGGCACGGGCCAGCGCGGTACTCGAGACGTCGACGGCCACGACCTCCCAGCCGTGTTCGGCAAACCAGATGGCGTCGCCACCTTCACCGCAGCCCAGATCCAGCACGACGTCGCCGTCGACCTGCGGCACGATCTGTTCCAACCGGGCGTTGACCCGCCCACTCCAGATCTGTGGCTTCTCGGCATAGCGCTGTTCCCAGTGGGTGTGGTGTTCGTTGTCCATGCCGCACAGCTTGCCGGTCCGGGGTGCACCTGCGCGATCAGCCCAGGTAGGAGGTCTGGTTCACCAGGCGGACCGACGCGTTGCCGTCCGGATAGAACTCGGCGATGCTCAGCGACGCCAGGTCGAGGTGCAGGCGCTGCAGGATGCTGGTGCCGGCGTCGAGCGCCAGCCGCAGCATCGTCTTGATCGGCGTGACGTGCGAGACCACCAGCACGGTGCCCCCGCCGTGCTCGGCGATGATCCGGTTGCGGGCGCGCTGCACCCGCTGCTGCACATCGTCGAAGCTCTCCCCGCCCGGCGGGCGCAGGCTGGTGTTCCGGAGCCACTGCAGGTGCAGATCGGGGTCGCGCTCGGCGGCCTCCCGGAAGGTCAAACCCTCCCAGGCGCCGAAGTCGGTCTCGATGAGGTCGTCGTCCACACGCACCTCGAGGCCCAGCGCCTTGGCTGCGGCGGCCGCGGTGTCGTAGGAGCGTTGCAGCGGCGAGGTGACGACCGCCTCGACGCCGCCTCGCCCGGCGAGGTAACGGGCCGCGGCGTCCGCCTGGGCGCGGCCGGTCTCGGTCAGTTCGGGGTTGCCCCGCCCGGAGTAGCGGCGCTGCCGGGACAGTTCGGTCTGCCCGTGCCGCAACAGCAGCATGCGGGTCGGCGCGCCCTGGTTGCCGGTCCAGGTGGCCGGCGGCACCGCGACCGCCCCGGCCGGTGGGTCGGCAATGGTCGCGCCCCCACCCGCGGCGGCGTCCATCGCCTCGTTGGCCAGCCGATCGGCGTGCGCGTTGCGCTCGCGCGGGATCCACTCGTAAGTCACCGCGTCGAACGTCGACGCCAAGGCCCTTGCCTGCTGATGCAATTCGGCCATGTCGGGGTGCTTGACCTTCCAGCGCCCGCTCATCTGCTCGATGATCAGCTTCGAATCGGCCGCCACCGCAACCTCGTCGGCGCCCAGGCGACGGGCCTCCTCCAGGCCGGCGATCAGGGCGCGGTACTCGGCCACGTTGTTGGTGGTGATGCCGATGGCCTGCTTGTGTTCGGCCAGCAGGGTGCCGTGGTCCGCCGACCACACCACACAGCCGAACCCGGCGGGGCCGGGATTACCGCGCGAGCCGCCGTCGCATTCGACGATGACCTTCACGGGCCCACCCGTAACAGGATCGCCCGGCACTCCGAGCAGCGCACCACCTCGTCTTCGGGCGTGGCCGCGATGCGGGCGATCTCGCCGCGGTCCAGCTCGATACGGCACGCCCCGCAGCGCCGGCCCTGCAGCCGCGCGGCGCCAACCCCGGTCGTGCCGCGCTGCCGCTCGTAGAGATCGGCCAGTTCGGCGTCCAGCCCGGACACCAGTTCCTCGCGGCGCGCCGAGCGCTGCCCGCGCACGTCGTCGATCTCGGCCAGGGCGATGTCGCGCAGCTGCGCGGTCTTCGCCAGGTCCTGTTGCAGCGCATCGAGTTTCGCGGCCTCATCGGCCTGCTCGGCGGCCAGCAGTTCGCGGCGTTCCATCACCTCGAGCAGGCTGTCCTCCAGGCTGGTCTGCCGCCGCTGCAGGGTGTCCAGTTCGTGTTGCAGCTCCTCGAGCTGCTTGGGGCTGACCGAACCGGAGTCCAGCAATCCGCGGTCACGGTCCTCACGCTGCCGCACGCCGTCGATCTCGGACTCCAGCCGCGTCACCTGCGCGTCGATGTCCTCCAACGCCAGGGTCAGCGCCGAGAGCCGGTCGTTGACCACACCCTGCTCGGCCTGGATCTCGGTGTAGCGCTGCTGCTCGGGCAGATGGGCCGCGCGGTGGTTCAGCCGCGACAACTCGACATCCAGCTCAGCCAGTTCCAACAGCGAAAGCTGTTGGAATGAATCAGCTTTCATCAGGAATCCTTCGGTAGTCGATGTTCCACGGGTCGGTGCGGATGTCGCTGACCGCAACCGGCAGTGCGGCGCCGAACCTCGCGCGCAACAGTCCGGCGACCTGATTGCACCAGGGTTGCTCGCTGGCCCAGTGGGCGACGTCGACGAGGGCGACCCCGCCGGCGCGGCGGTGCTCGTCGGCGGGATGGTGGCGCAGGTCGGCGGTGAGATAGGCGTCCACCCCGGCGGCCGATGCCGCGGCCAGCAGAGAGTCACCCGCACCGCCGCAGACCGCCACCCTGGCCACCGGACGGTCCGGATCACCGGCCGCGCGGATGCCCCAGGTGGTCTGCGGCAGAACGGAATTCGCGAACGCTACGAAGTCCGCGAAGCGCTGTGGCCGCGGCAGGCTGCCGATGCGGCCGAGACCCACCCCGTCGGGCAGCGGGACCGGGGACAGCACGTCGAAAGCAGGCTCCTCATAGGGGTGCGCCGCGCGCATAGCGGCCAGCACCGGCCCACGGAGCCGAACCGGGGCGACGACCTCCACCCGGTCCTCCGGCACCTGTTCGAGGGTCCCGACCGTTCCGACCGTCGGTGTGGCGCCGTCGTCCGGCCGGAACTGACCGATGCCCGTGATGCTCCAACTGCACTGCGAGTAGTCACCGATGTGGCCGGCTCCGGCCCCGAACACCGCGCTGCGCACCGCCTGGGCGCTCTCCGGGGGCACGTAGATCACCCACTTGTCCACCTGCGGGCCGCCGGCGGCCGGCTCGAGCACCCCCTCCACGGTCAGGCCGAGCACCTCGGCCAGCGCGTCGGAGACGCCCGGGTTGGCGGAGTCGGCGTTGGTGTGCGCGGTGAACAGCGCCGCCGATCGGCGGATCAGGTGGTGAATCAGCGCCCCCTTCGGCGTGCTGGCGGCGACCGTGTCCACCCCGCGCAGCAGCAGCGGATGGTGGGCCAGCAGCAGGCCCCGCTCGGCCACCGACGCCACCACCTCGGCGGTGGCGTCGACGGCCACCGTGACCGCGTCGACGGGATCGTCGGGATCACCGCAGACCAGGCCGACCGAGTCCCAGCCCTGCGCCAGGCCCGGTGGGTAGGCCGCGTCGAGCACCGCGATGACGTCGGCGAGTCGAACGCTCACCGCAACACCTGCCCAGTCACCACCTCAAGCACAGTAATGCGCGGGCCGCATGGGCAGGCATTCGCCTGCACCGGTCGGCGATCGGCGACAATGGGTCCGTGACATGCACCGCCTCCAGCAGCCGCCCGCAGTTGGTGATCTTCGATCTGGACGGCACGCTGACCGATTCGGCCGACGGCATCGTGGCCAGCTTCCGCCACGCGCTGGCATCGATCGGCGCCGAGGTTCCCCCCGGCGACCTGGCCGGACGGATCGTCGGACCGCCCATGCACCAGACGCTGCAGGGCATGGGCCTCGGCGAGCGCGCCGACGAGGCCATCGCGGCCTACCGGGCCGACTACACCAGCCGCGGCTGGGCCCGCAACCGGCTCTTCGACGGGATCGACCGGCTGCTGGCCGACCTGCGCGCCGCCGGCGTCCGGCTCGCCGTCGCGACGTCCAAGGCGGAGCCGACGGCGCGACGCATCCTGGACCACTTCGGGCTGACCGACCATTTCGAGGTGATCGCCGGCGCCAGCGTCGACGGTTCGCGCTCGAGCAAGGCCGACGTGGTCGCCCACGCGCTGGCGCAGCTTGATCCGGTACCGGCGCGGGTGCTGATGGTCGGCGACCGCGCACACGACGTGGCGGGCGCGGCCGAGCACGGCATCGACACCGTCGTGGTGGGCTGGGGCTACGGGGCCGCGGACTTCCTGGAGCCCGACGTGGCGGTCGCGGCGGCCGCGCACGTCCACTCGGTGCCGGCACTGCGCGAGGTGCTCGGTGTCTGAGCCGCTGCTGCACGTGACGTTCGTCTGCTCGGGCAACATCTGCCGGTCCCCGATGGCGGAGAAGATGTTCGCCCACCAGATCCGCGAGCGCGGTCTTGCCGACGTGGTGCGGGTGAGCAGCGCGGGCACCGGCGGCTGGCATGCCGGCGACGAGGCCGACGATCGCGCCAACCGGGTGCTGCGCGCGCACGGCTACCCGACCGGGCACCGCGCGGCCCAGGTGTGCGACGAGCATCTGGCCGCCGACCTGGTGATCGCGCTCGGCCGCAACCACCTGCGGATGCTGACCGACCTCGGGGTGGAGCCGGAGCGGTTGCGCATGCTGCGCTCGTTCGACCCGCGCTCGGGTGCCTACCCGCTGGACGTCGAGGATCCCTACTACGGCGACCACGCCGACTTCGAAGAGGCGTTCACCGTGATCGAGGCCGCCTTGCCCGGGCTGCACGCCTGGGTGGACGAACGCCTGGCCGATGAGGGGCTCGCGGGCTGATGCGGCGCTGGAGTTTCGTGTTCAAGCCGGGCTGGGTGGCCCTGGCGCTCGTCGTGGTGGCGTTCGCCTACCTGTGCTTCACCGTGCTGGCGCCCTGGCAGCTGGGCAAGAACACCAAGACCTCGCGGGAGAACCATCAGATCCAGGCCTCGCTGAGCGCCGACCCGGTGCCGGTGACGGCGTTGCTGCCGCACCAGGATTCGTCCGCGCCCGGTGCCCAGTGGCGCCGGGTGACGGCCACCGGGCATTACCTGCCGGTGCCGCCGGTGCTCGCCCGGCTCCGGGTCATCGGGGGCGCGCCCGCCTACGAGGTGCTGGCGCCCTTCGCCGTCGACGGCGGGCCCGTGGTGCTCGTCGACCGGGGCTATGTGAAACCCGAGCAGGGCACCGCGGTGCCGCCCGTCGCGGCGCCGCCCACCGGGACGGTGGACATCACCGCGCGGCTGCGCGACTCGGAGACCGCACCGGCGGACAAGCCGCCGTTCACCGAGGGTGGCCTCACCCAGGTGTACGCCATCGACATCGGCCAGGTCGCGAAGGTGACCCGGACGCCGCTGGCCGGCTCGTACCTGCAGCTGGTGGAGGACCAACCCGGCGGGCTGGGCGTCATCGAGCTTCCGCATCTGGACTCCGGGCCGTTCCTGTCGTACGGAATCCAGTGGATCGCCTTCGGCATCCTGGCCCCGATCGGGCTCGGCTACTTCGTCTACTCCGAGATCCGGGCGCGACGCCGGGAGGCCGCCGCGGCCCGGGCCGCCGAGCAGGCGCCGGCCGCACCGCTCACCGTCGAGGACAAGCTGGCCGACCGCTACGGCCGGCGGCGCTGACCAGCACCGCCAACGCGGCCGCGGCCACCTGCACGGTCAGCGACAGCCGCACCGCGCGGCGCAGGTCGTCGGAACCGGGGGCCGGGCCCGCGCCGAGGCTGGGCCGGATCTCGAGTTCATGTTGGTATTGGGTGGGTCCGCCGAGGCGCACCCCGAGCGCGCCGGCGAACGCGGCCTCGATCACACCGGCGTTCGGGCTGGGGTGCCGGGCGGCGTCGCGGCGCCACGCCCGCAGCGCCCCCGCCGGCGACCCGCCGACCGCCGGCGCGCACACCGCGACCAGCGCACCCGCCACGCGCGCCGGCGCATAGTTGGCCAGGTCGTCCAATTTGGCTGCGAACCAACCGAATCGGGCGTACCGGGGCGAACGGTTGCCGATCATCGCGTCCAGGGTGTTGATCCCCCGGTAGACCAGCACCCCGGGCACGCCGCCGAGCGCCGCCCACAGCAGCGGCGCGACGTGTGCGTCCGAGGTGTTCTCGGCCACCGATTCCAGTGCCGCGCGGGCCAACCCGGCGGCGTCGAGCACCACGGGGTCCCGCCCGCACAGCGACGGCAACAGCGCGCGGGCGCCCTCGACGTCACCAGCGTCGAGCAGGTCGGCCAGTCGGGTGCCGGTGCGGGCCAGGGTGGTGCCGCCCAGGGCCACCCAGGTGGCCGCGGCCGTCACCGCCGCCAGCACCGGACCACGACGGGCGGATCGTTCCACCCCTGCGCCCGCGCCGGCCAGCGCACCGACCAGCACCGCCACCTGCAGCGCTCCCGCGGCGCGGCCGTCGCGGTAGGTCAGCCGCTCCAGTGCGGCTGCGCACCAACCGAAACCCGCGACGGGATGTGCACGCGCCGGATCGGCGACAACAGCGTCGGCCAGTTGGCCGACGAGTATCCCGGCGCCCCGCCACGGTCTGCGCGCAACCACCCCGGAACTCTTTCACACGTGGTGTACTAGCCGCGTGTAGACCGGACGGCGACGTTCTCGAACCCGACGGACCTCGAATTCGGAGTCGGTACAAGAGAACTCACAGATTGGATTCCGCGATGAAATTTCCGGGCCTGACCCATGTGGCGATCACCGTGCGCAACCTGTCCGTCAGCGTGCCGTGGTATCGCGCCCTTATCGATGCCGATCCGGTTCTCGACGAGGACACCGAACCCGGCTTTCACCACGCGGTGTTCCTGATCGGCGGCGGCACTTTGTTCGGGCTGCACCAGCACACCACGCCGCCGTCGGCGCAGGGTTTCAGCGAGCACAACGTCGGCCTGGACCATGTCGCATTCGGCTGCGCCGACCGCGCCGAACTCCAGCGATGGGTGGCCCGACTCGACGAGTTGGGCATCGGCCACGGCGGCATCGTGGACGCCCACTACGGCTCGGGCCTGAGCTTCCGCGACCCGGACGGCATCACGCTGGAGTTCTTCGCGCCACCCGCCGTCTAGGTGGGTGCGGCCCGGGTGGGCACGGCTGCGTGACGATCCGGTCACGTTCATTGACCCCGTTGCGGTTTCGGTTTTGGATTTTGCTGTGTTCAGTTCCGAGTGGACCGGCGTGCTCGCAGCGGCCCTGGTGACCGGGGCGTTGACGGCAGCCGTCGTCACCGCGAAGATCCTGGCCGGCCCCGGCCGGCCCGCCGAGGAACTGACCGTGGGCCCGGACGGTGTCGAGAACTGACGACGTGGCTGGCGGCGCACCCTGTCGCAAATGAGCCGATAGGTACGCAAATGTGCTGGTTTGGCGTCAATCGAACTGTTTTGGCCGGTAGAACGCCCTTTGCCTCAACTGGCGAGCATAACGGGACGTAGGATGGCAGGGGTGTCCCCCCAGCCCGCGCCCGGCGACGACGCCGACCTCCTCGCGGCTCAACGCGCGGCCATTGCGGTGTTGCGGGCCAGTGCCGACGCGCTGCTGGACCCCTGTGTGCTCCTGGCAGCGGCGAGGGACTCCGCCGGCCGGATCGTCGACTTCTGTTTTCTGCAGGTCAACCAGGCGACGTGTGACTACATCGGGTTGTCTCGGGCCGAACTCGTCGGCCGCTCGATCACCGAGGGAACGCCGGGGATCAAGGACGCGATGCTGCCCGCCCTCATCCGCTGCCTCGATACCGGTGACCCACTGATCGTCAACGACTTCGCCTACGACAACGAGTTCTTCCTGGACACCCGCCGCTACGACCTGCGGGCCACCCGCGCCACACCCGACAACATCGTCGTCACCTGGCGCGACACCACCGAGCGATACCAGACCGAACAACGCCTCGCGATTTCCGAGGCGCGGTACCGCCACACCATCGACAACGCCGCCGTCGCCATGTGCCTGGCCGCCCCGGATGGTCGCTTCACCGAGGTGAACGACGCCATGTGCAAGTTGAGTGGCTACGACGCAGGCACTCTGATGACGATGACGTGGCAGGACCTGATGGCGCCGGAATCCCTCGAGATCGCCGTGGTCGATGTCCTGAAACTGCTGTCCGGGGAGGTCGACTCCTACCGGGTGACCAGACAGTTCGTCCATGCCGACGGCCACCGCATCTGGGGCGATCTGTCCCTGGGCGCCCTGCGCAGCCCCGGGGGCGAGTTCGAATTCTTCATCGCCCAGATCACCGACGTCACCCGGGAAGTCGCCCTCACCGAGACGCTGCAACAGCAGAACAAGCTGATCGCCGACTCGGAGACCACGTATCGCCTGCTGGTCGAGAATGCCGGGGACCTGATTTGCCACACTCGGGAAGACAGCATGGGCACCAACCGGATCGTCTGGATCTCACCGAACGTGCAAGCCGTACTGGGTGCGCCACAGGAGCATTGGCTGGGCCGGACTTTGCGGGAGTTCGTCGCGCCCGAGGATGTGCAGGCCCACGCCGACCGCTGGCGGAAGGTCAGTGCGGGCGAGGCCGTCAGTCAGCGCGTGCGGATGCGTTCGGTGGACGGCGCCGAGCACTGGTTCCACGTGAACGTCAAGCCTTTTCGCGATGCCGAGGGACACCGCGACGGCTCCGTCATCGCGGCCCATCTGGTCGACGAGGAAGTGGCCGCGGAAGAGGCGGTGGACGAAGCCCGCCGGCTGAAGGCCATCGCCGATGAACGGTTCCGCCGCGCGATGGAGCATGCGGCCGTCGGCATGTGCCTGATGAGTGCGGACGGCCGCGTGGAGAAGGTCAACCACGAGATGTGCCGGTTCCTCGGCTATGACGCCGACACGCTGCTTCGGATGGCCTGGGAAGACGTGACCGACCCGGACTACCGCGAGGAGAACTGGACCAACATCAAGGCGATGCTGAAAGGCCACAGCAACTCCTACCGAATGATCAACCAGTACGTCCACGCCGACGGTCACCAGATCTGGGGGGATCACTCGGTGACCTGCATCCGCGACGCGGACGGCCGCCTGGAGAACTTCCTGATCCAGGTCACCGACGTCACCCCGGTCGAGCGCGAACTGCGGGAACGCCTCGAGTTCGGGGAGCTCCTCTCGGGTGCGATCGTCGACGATCGGCTGGTCGCCTACGCCCAGCCGATCGTCGACGCCCGCACGGGCGAGGTGGTCGAGGAGGAGCTGCTGGTTCGGATGGTCGGCATCGACGGGCAGGTGATGGTGCCCGACGAGTTCCTTCCGCAGGCCCGGCGGTTCGGCATGATGCCGACCATCGACCGTTTCATGCTCACGCGGGCCATCGAGTTGGCCCGGGCCGGCCGTCGGGTCGACGTGAACATCTCGGCGGCCTCGATCAACGACGCGGCCACCATGTCGGCGATCGTCGAGGAGTTGCGGCGGGCCGGCGACGTCGTGGGTCGGCTGTCCTTCGAGATCACCGAGCACACCGCCCTGGCCTCGACCGAGCTCGCCGAGCGCTTCTCCGACGACATGCGGCGGCTGGGATGCCGCCTGGCGCTCGACGACTTCGGCACCGGCTTCGGCTCGTTCACCGAGCTTCGCGGCATGGCCGTGAACAAGTTGAAGATCGACCAGAGCTTCGTGTCCGGCCTGCTGCGCAACCCCCAGGATGAGTCCGTCGTCCGGGCCATCGTCGACATCGCCAGGGAATTCGGACTGCTCACCACCGCCGAGGGTGTCGAGGACGCCAAGACCCGGGACCGGCTGGTCGCACTCGGCGTCGACCAACTGCAGGGCTACCTGGTCGGACGCCCGGCGCCGGCACTGACGGCCGGCGCCGGAGCCAGCTGAGACGGGTGGGCGCGGACGGTATCGAACCGCCGACCGCTGGTGTGTAAAACCAGAGCTCTACCACTGAGCTACGCGCCCGTGCCCGGGCAGATTACCGGCCGATGGCCGGTGCGGAGAAATCCCGGTCAGGCCTTCAGGGCCGCCAGGGCTTCGGTCCACAACGACTGGTTCCGGGCTTCGCCGGGCTCGTTCATCTCGGCGAACCGGATCACACCCGAACGGTCGACGACGAAGGTGCCCCGGTTGGGAAAGCCGGCGGCGTCGTTGAACACGCCGTAGGCCTGCGCGACGGCTCCGTGCGGCCAGAAGTCCGACAGCACCGGGAAGGTGAATCCGCTCTCGGTCGCCCAGATCTTGTGGGTCGGCGGCGGACCGACCGAGATGGCCATCGTCACGCTGTCGTCGTTCTCGTAGTCGGGCAGGTGATCGCGAACCTCGTCCAACTCGCCCTGGCAGATGCCGGTGAACGCCAGCGGGAAGAACACCAGCAGCACGTTCTTCTTGCCGCGGTAGTCACTGAGCGTGACCTGCTGGCCGTTCTGGTCCTTCAGCGTGAAGTCGGGCGCCTCGCTGCCGACCGTCAGGGTCACGAATGCCGCCCGGCCGCTTTGGATTTCGGTTGGACCAGTCGGCTGGCGCTCCAGTCCCCCAGGTTGGCCGACGAGGTCTGCATCAACCCGGCGGTCGGCGCGGACTCGGCGATCTCGGCGGGCAGCACGTGGCCCGGCTTACCGGTCTTGGGCGTGAGCACCCAGATGATGCCGTCGTCGGCCAGCGGGGTGATCGCATCCATCAGCCGGTCCACCAGATCGCCGTCACCGTCGCGCCACCACAGCAGCACGACGTCGACGACCTCGTCGGCGTCCTCATCGAGGAGCTCAGCCCCGCTGGCATCCTCCACGTCGGCCCGGATGTCGTCGTCGGTGTCCTCATCCCAGCCCAGTTCCTGGACGACCTGGTCTTTGTGGATGCCCAGCCGCTGGGCGTAGTTCGGCCCGCTGTCACCCGCCGTGACCACCGTCGGGACCTCCTTCATCTCTGGGCCGGCTGTCTTGGCCTATCGTCGCACGACATCCTCGGTGTCAGCCGCGCGGTCGGCTTCTCAGTACGTCGCGTCGCACAGTTCCAATGCGGTGGAGCGGGTGCCGTTGAGCGAATCGACCGCATCGTTGAACTCACCGGGTGACGCCTTGGTGGCGATCGCCTTGGCCGTTGCCCGCGCGCCGTCGACCCAGGCGTCGAACGCGTCGCGCATCTCCTCGGGTATCACCGCGGTCACGCTGGCCGCCACGGCGTCGGCGCTCTGGTTGAGGGCGTCGATGGCCGGGCCCTCGGTGGCCGTCACGTTGGTGCCGCCCTCGTTGAAGGCGTCGACGTAGGCGTTCACCAGGTCGATGGCGTCCGCGCTGGTGGTGGACAGGGTCTCACAGGTGTCGTGCATGGCCTGGGTGGTCAGCGACGCCTGACGCTGGGACTCGCGGGCGCTGGAGCTTGCCGCCGACTCCGACACCGACACCGACATCGACGTTCGGTAGGCGGGCGCGTCAGCCGCGTTGACGGTCCCCTTGCCACCGGTGACGGTGGTACAGCCGGCGACGGCCAGCAGGGCCGTGGCGGCACTGCCGGCCAGCAGGCCGCCGAGACGGTACGCGCGAGCACTTCGGATCAGCACAGCCCGGAAGGTTACCGGGAAAGTGGCCTGGTGGGCGGGATGGCAAGAATTCACCGTTCCCGCCTCCGGCACTACCCGTCGTCATCGGCCCGATTGCGGCACGATAGGGGGGGATGGCGCAAAACCTGCGCCAGCTACTAAGGAGCTGACGTTGACCACTGAGTTCGCGCGCCACGATCTGGCCCAAAACTCAACCAGCCCCAATGATTCCGACCGGGTCCGGGTGATCCGGGAAGGTGTCGCCTCGTATCTGCCCGACATCGACGCCGACGAGACCGCCGAGTGGCTCGAATCGTTCGATGACCTGCTGTCCCGGTCGGGGCCGGCCCGGGCCCGGTATCTGATGCTGCGCCTGCTCGAGCGCGCCGGCGAGCAGCGGGTCGCCATTCCGGCGTTGACCTCCACCGACTACGTCAACACGATCCCCACCGAGCTCGAGCCGTGGTTCCCCGGCGACGAGGAGGTGGAGCGCCGCTTCCGGCGCTGGATCCGGTGGAACGCCGCGATCATGGTGCACCGCGCGCAGCGCCCCGGCGTCGGCGTCGGCGGGCACATCTCCACCTACGCGTCGTCGGCCTCGCTCTACGAGGTCGGCTTCAACCACTTCTTCCGCGGCAAGGCCCACCCGGGCGGCGGCGACCAGGTGTTCATCCAGGGCCACGCCTCCCCCGGCGTCTACGCCCGGGCGTTCCTCGAGGGCCGGCTGACCGCAGACCAACTTGACGGCTTCCGCCAGGAGCACAGCCATCCCGGTGGTGGGCTGCCGTCCTACCCGCACCCGCGACTGATGCCGGAGTTCTGGGAGTTCCCCACGGTGTCGATGGGCCTGGGCCCGATGAACGCCATCTATCAGGCCCGGTTCAACCATTACCTGCACGACCGCGGCATCAAGGACACCTCCGACCAGCACGTGTGGGCGTTCCTGGGCGACGGCGAGATGGACGAGCCGGAAAGCCGCGGCCTGATCCAGGTGGCGGCCAACGAGGCGCTGGACAACCTGACCTTCGTCGTCAACTGCAACCTGCAGCGCCTCGACGGCCCGGTGCGGGGCAACGGCAAGATCATCCAGGAGTTGGAGTCCTTCTTCCGTGGCGCCGGCTGGAACGTCGTCAAGGTGGTGTGGGGCCGCGAATGGGACGCCCTGCTGCACGCCGACAAGGACGGCGCGCTGGTGAACCTGATGAACACCACGCCGGACGGCGACTTCCAGACCTACAAGGCCAATGACGGCGCATATGTGCGCGACCACTTCTTCGGCCGCGACCCGCGCACCAAGGCACTGGTGGCCAAGATCTCCGACGCCGAGATCTGGAATCTCAAGCGTGGCGGCCACGACTACCGCAAGGTGTACGCCGCCTACCGGGCCGCGATGGAACACAAGGGCCAGCCCACGGTGATCCTGGCCAAGACCATCAAGGGCTACTCGCTCGGCGCCCACTTCCAGGGCCGCAACGCCACCCACCAGATGAAAAAGCTTGCGCTGCAAGACCTCAAGGACTTCCGCAACGCGATCCGGATTCCGGTCACCGACGAGCAACTGGAGGAGAACCCGTACCTGCCGCCGTACTACCACCCCGGTCCGGAGGCGCCCGAGATCCGCTACCTGCTCGACCGGCGCCGGGCGCTGGGCGGCTTCGTGCCCGAGCGGCGCAACAAAGCGAGGGCACTGACCCTGCCGCCGCGCGATGTGTACGCGCCGCTGAAGAAGGGTTCCGGCCAGCAGCATGTGGCCACCACGATGGCGATCGTGCGCACCTTCAAGGAACTGTTGCGCGACAAGAATATTGGCGATCGGATAGTCCCGATCATCCCCGACGAGGCGCGCACGTTCGGGATGGACTCCTGGTTCCCGAGCCTGAAGATCTACAACCGCAACGGTCAGCTCTACACCGCGGTCGACGCCGAGCTGATGCTGGCGTACAAGGAGAGCGAAGTCGGTCAGATCCTGCACGAGGGCATCAACGAGGCCGGCTCGACGGCATCGTTCACCGCGGTCGGAACGTCGTACTCCACGCACAACGAACCGATGATCCCGCTCTACATCTTCTACTCGATGTTCGGCTTCCAGCGCACCGGCGACGGGTTCTGGGCGGCCGCCGACCAGATGGCCCGCGGCTTCGTACTGGGGGCGACAGCCGGGCGCACCACCCTGACCGGCGAGGGGCTGCAGCATGCCGACGGCCACTCGCTGCTGCTGGCCTCTACCAACCCCGCGGTGGTGGCCTACGACCCGGCGTTCGCCTTCGAGATCGCATACATCGTGGAGAGCGGGCTGGCCCGGATGTTCGGCGAGAACCCGGAGAACATCTACTTCTACATCACCATCTACAACGAGCCCTACGTCCAGCCCGCCGAGCCGGAAAACTTCGACCCGGCCGGCCTGCTGCGGGGCATCTACCGCTACCGCGCGGCCAGCCAGAAGCGTTCCAACACCGCGCAGATCCTGGCCTCGGGGGTGGCGATGCCGGAGGCGCTGCGCGCGGCCGACCTGCTGGCCGAGCGCTGGGACGTGGCCGCCGACGTCTGGTCGGTGACCAGCTGGGGCGAACTCAACCGGGACGGCATCGCGGCCGAGAAGGAGATCCTGCGGCACCCGGACCGCCCGGCCCCGGTGCCGTACGTCACCGAGGTGCTCGCCAAGACGGCGGGCCCGGCGATCGCGGTGAGCGATTGGATGCGGGGCGTCCCCGAGCAGATCCGGCCCTGGGTGCCCAACACCTACGTGACGCTGGGCACCGACGGGTTCGGCTTCTCCGACACCCGGCCCGCGGCTCGGCGCTACTTCAACACCGACGCCGAGTCGGTGGTGGTGGCTGTGCTCGAGGCGCTGGCCCGGGACGGCGAGATCGACCCCTCGGTAGCCATCTCGGCGGCCCGGGAGTATCGGATCGACGACGTGATGGCGGCGCCGGAGCAGACGAGCGACCCCGGAGTCGCGTAGGCGACGACATCCGGCCCCGGAGTCGCGTAGGTGCTCGCCCCGCGAGTGTGCATCTGCATACGCCCAGGCCCGCGTGTCGGGGATGAAATCGCACACTCGCGGCGGGAGCCGCGTTGCCGAACGGACTCGGCGTCGCGATTTGGTGGGAACATCCAGAAAAGCGGCGTAGCTTTTAGGGGTGGCCGACAACACCAGCTTCGAGCTCTCGCGCTCGCCGCTGCAGTTGTTGAACTCCGTGCCCGAGTCGACGCTGCGCCGGCTCCGCCAGTACTCCGGCCGCCTGGCCACCCAGGCGGTGCACGCCATGTCGGAGCGGCTGCCGTTCTTCAGTGATCTGGAGGCCTCCCAGCGCGCCAGCGTGCAGCTGGTGGTGCAGGCCGCGGTGGTCAACTTCGTGGAGTGGATGCGCAACCCATCGAGCGACGTCGGCTACACCGCGCAGGCCTTCGAACTGGTGCCGCAGGAGCTGACCCGCCGGATCGCGCTGGCCCAGACCGTCGACATGGTGCGGGTGACGATGGAGTTCTTCGAAGAGGTCGTCCCACTGCTGGCCCGCAACGAGGAGCAGCTCACCGCGCTCACCGTCGGCATCCTGCGCTACAGCCGCGACCTGGCGTTCGCCGCCGCCTCGGTGTACGCCGACGCCGCCGAGGCCCGCGGCTCCTGGGACAGCAGGATGGAGTCCAGCGTCGTGGACGCCGTCGTCCGCGGCGACACCGGACCCGAGTTGCTGTCCCGCGCGGCGGCACTGAACTGGGACACGACCGCCCCGGCAACGGTGCTGGTCGGCACGCCGCCGCCGGGGCGCGAGGAACTGGCCAGCGAGGACCTTCGGGACATCGCCCTGCGCCACGGCCGGCCCGCGCTGGCCGACGTGCACGGCACCTGGCTCATCGCCATCATCTCCGGCCCGCTGTCGCCCACCGACAAGTTCTTCAACGACCTGCTCACCGCGTTCTCCAGCGGACCGGTGGTGATCGGCCCGACCGCGCCGATGCTCACCGCGGCCTATCACAGCGCCAGCGAGGCGATATCGGGCATGAACGCCGTCGCCGGCTGGAGTGGCGCCCCGCGACCGGTGCTGGCGCGCGAACTGCTGCCGGAGCGGGCCCTGCTCGGGGACGCCTCGGCCATCGCCGCCCTGCACACCGAGATCATGCGCCCCCTCGCCGACGCGGGTCCCGCGCTCACCGAGACCCTGGATGCCTACCTCGACAGCGGTGGCGCCATCGAGGCCTGCGCCAGGAAACTGTTCGTTCATCCAAATACGGTGCGCTACCGACTCAAGCGGATCACCGACTTCACCGGCCGCGATCCCACGCTGCCCCGGGACGCCTACGTACTGCGCGTCGCGGCCACCGTCGGCCGGCTCGAGTACCCGGCCCCGCCGCAGACCATGGCAAACGGCACCGCCAACCCCCTCACCCCGCCCCTGGTCGGCGAGGCCGGGCCGGATTCGGCCGTCAAGCAGGTAGCGGCGAGATATCAATAAAGTCGCAACGGGTGCAGATTTGTAGGGTCTCCACAAAAACCTAAGATCAGGTTCATAATCTCTTACACCGCGAAAAACCGCTTTCACAGTGTTCTCTTAAACATGTGATTGCGTTGCTCGCCCCCGGCCAGGGATCACAGACTCCCGGCATGCTCGCCGAATGGCTCGAGCTCCCCGGCGCCGCAGATCAGATCGCCCGGTGGTCCGACATCAGCGGCCTCGATCTGGCCCGCCTGGGCACCACCGCGACCGCGGACGAGATCACCGATACCGCCGTCACCCAGCCGCTGGTGGTGGCCGCGACCCTGCTGGCCAACGCCGAGCTGATCAACCGCGGACTGCTGGCCGGTAAGCAGACCGTCGTGGCCGGCCATTCGGTCGGCGAGATCGCCGCCTATGCCATCGCCGGCGTCATCACCCCCGACGACGCGGTCAGGCTCGCCGCGGTCCGGGGTGCCGAGATGGCCAAGGCCTGCGCGGTCGAGCCCACCGGCATGTCCGCGGTGCTGGGCGGCGACGAGGCCGAGGTGCTGGCCCGCCTGGAGGCCCTCGACCTCATCCCGGCCAACCGCAACGCCGCCGGTCAGATCGTCGCCGCCGGCGCCATCGCGGCGCTGGAGAAGCTGGCCGAGGATCCCCCGGCAAAGGCCCGGGTGCGTCCGCTGGCCACCGCGGGTGCGTTCCACACCGGCTACATGGCCTCGGCCCTGGACGGCTACGCGGCGGCCGCGGCCGCGGTCGTCACGGCCGAGCCCACCACCACGCTGCTGTCCAACTCCGACGGCCAGGCGGTCACCTCCGGCCAAGACGCGATGATCAAGCTCGTCGCACAGTTGACCCGTCCGGTGCGCTGGGACCTGTGCACCGAGACCATGCGTCAGCTCAACACCACGGCGATCGTCGAGTTCCCGCCCGCGGGCGCCTTGACCGGGATCGCCAAACGTGAACTTCGGGGCGTCGCGACGCACGCCATCAAGGCACCCGCAGACCTGGACGGACTGGCCGATCTCTGATCAGCCGACCGCGGTCCAGGACAACCACATAAATCGCGTTTCCACCGTTACGAAGTAACACAACCGATAAGGAAGGGAGCCACGCTGTGGCCGCCAGTCAGGAAGAAATCATCGCCGGTCTCGCCGAGATCATCGAAGAGGTCACCGGTATCGAGCCGTCCGAGGTGACCCCGGAGAAGTCCTTCGTCGACGACCTGGACATCGACTCGCTGTCGATGGTCGAGATCGCCGTCCAGACCGAGGACAAGTACGGCGTCAAGATCCCGGACGAGGACCTCGCCGGTCTGCGCACCGTCGGTGACGTCGTCACCTACATCCAGAAGCTCGAGGAAGAGAACCCCGAGGCTGCTGCAGCGCTTCGCGAAAAGTTCGCGCAGTGACCAGGCCTTCCACTGCTAACGGCGGTTTCCCGAACGTCGTGGTGACCGCCGTTGCGGCGACCACATCGATCGCGGGTGACATTGAGAGCACGTGGAAGGGTCTGCTGGCCGGCGAGAGCGGCATTCGCGTTCTCGAGGACGATTTCGTCACCAAGTGGGACCTTCCGGTGCGTATCGGGGGTCACCTCGCCGACCCGGTCGACGACCACATGGGCCGCCTGGACTTCCGCCGGATGTCCTACGTGCAACGGATGGCGAAGTTCCTCAGCGCGAAGCTTTGGGACACCGCAGGTTCCCCCGAGGTCGACGGCGATCGCTTTGCGGTCGTCGTCGGCACCGGGCTGGGCGGCGGCGAGAAGATCGTCGAAAGCTATGACCTGATGAACGAGGGCGGCCCCCGCAAGGTGTCGCCGCTGGCGGTTCAGATGATCATGCCGAACGGCGCCGCCGCGGTGGTCGGGCTCGAGCTCGGCGCCCGCGCGGGTGTCATCACTCCGGTGTCCGCGTGCTCGTCCGGTTCCGAGGCCATCGCCCACGCATGGCGTCAGATCGTCATGGGTGACGCCGACTTCGCGGTCTGCGGCGGCGTCGAAGGCGGGATCGAGGCGCTGCCCATCGCGGCGTTCTCGATGATGCGCGCGATGTCGACCCGCAATGACGAGCCGGAGCGCGCCTCGCGGCCGTTCGACAAGGACCGTGACGGGTTCGTCTTCGGTGAGGCCGGCGCCATGATGATCATCGAGACCGAGGAGCACGCCAAGGCCCGCGGCGCCACGCCACTGGCCCGGCTGATGGGTGCCGGCATCACGTCGGACGCCTATCACATGGTCGCTCCCGCGCCGGACGGTCTGCGGGCCGGACGGGCGATGACCAGGGCGATGGAGTTGGCGGGCTTGTCCGCCAAGGACATCGACCACGTCAACGCGCATGCGACGTCGACTTCCATCGGTGACATCGCCGAGGCCAACGCCATCCGGGTTGCCGGGGTGGAGCACGCCGCGGTGTACGCACCCAAGTCGGCGCTGGGCCACTCGATCGGTGCAGTCGGTGCGCTCGAGTCGATCCTGACCGTGCTCGCCCTGCGCGACGGCGTCATTCCACCGACGCTGAACTACGAGACGCCGGATCCTGAGATCGATCTGGACGTCGTCGCCGGTGAACCGAGGTACGGGGACTATCGGTACGCCATCAACAACTCATTCGGATTCGGGGGACACAACGTGGCGCTCGCCTTCGGGCGTTACTGAGGTCTCGGGGGGAAAGGACCGGAAAGAGCACATGGCAGGGTTAGCCACGGGGAACGGTTTCCCCAACGTGGTCGTGACTGGCGTAGCCATGACGACTGCCCTGGCATCGGATGCCGACAGCACCTGGAAGGCGTTGCTGGACGGGCAGAGCGGGATTCGTACGCTCAACGACGAGTTCGTCGAGAAGTACGACCTGCCCGTTCGGATCGGTGGGCACCTCGTCGAGGAATTCGACGGGGAGCTCACCCGCGTCGAACTGCGGCGGCTGTCCTACCTGCAGAAGATGTCGACCGTGCTGGGTCGGCGAGTGTGGCAGAACGCCGGCTCCCCGGAGGTGGATCTCAAGCGCCTGATGGTGTCGATCGGCACCGGCATGGGATCCACCGAGGAGATGCTGTTCGCCTACGACGGCATGCGCGAGCGCGGCCTGCGGGCGGTCTCGCCGCTGGTGGTGCAGATGTACATGCCCAACGGCGCGGCCGCCGCGGTCGGCCTGGAGCTCAAGGCCAAGGCCGGGGTCATCACCCCGGTGTCGGCCTGCGCCTCGGGTTCGGAGGGCATCGCCCAGGCGTGGCGCCAGATCGTGCTCGGCGAGGCCGACATCGCGGTGTGCGGCGGGGTGGAGACGAAGATCGAGGCGGTGCCGATCGCCGGCTTCGCCCAGATGCGCATCGTGCTGTCCACGACCAACGACGATCCCGCCGGCGCCTGCCGGCCGTTCGACCGGGACCGCAACGGATTCGTGTTCGGCGAGGGCGGTGCGCTGATGGTCATCGAGACCGAGGAGCACGCCAAGGCCCGCGGCGCCAACATCCTGGCCCGCATCATGGGCGCGGCGATCACCTCGGACGGGTACCACATCGTGGCCCCCGACCCCAACGGTGAACAGGCCGGGCACGCCATCACCCGGGCCATCCAGCTGGCCGGCCTGCAGCCCTCCGATATCGACCACATCAACGCGCACGCCACCGGAACCTCGGTCGGTGACGTGGCGGAGGGCAAAGCCATCAACAACGCGCTCGGCAGCCACCGGCCGGCGGTCTACGCGCCCAAGTCGGCGCTGGGTCACTCGGTGGGTGCCGTCGGTGCGGTGGAGTCGATCCTCACCGTGCTGGCGCTGCGGGACGGCATCGTGCCGCCCACGCTCAACCTGCGCAACCTCGATCCGGAGATCGATCTGGACGTGGTGGCCGGCGAGCCCCGGCCAGGCAACTACCAATACGCGATCAACAACTCGTTCGGATTCGGCGGTCACAACGTCGCAATCGCCTTCGGGAAGTACTGAAAACGAACAACCAAGGCGCGCAGTGACATCCGACGCCAAGAGGAGGTTTAGGTGACGATCATGGCCCCTGAGGCTGTCGGCGAATCGCTCGACCCCCGCGACCCGCTGCTGCGGCTGCGCACCTTCTTCGACGAGGGCAGCGTCGAGCTACTGCACGAGCGGGACCGCTCCGGCGTGCTGGCCGCGGCCGGCACCGTCAACGGGGTGCGCACCATCGCCTTCTGCACGGACGGAACCGTGATGGGTGGCGCCATGGGCGTCGAGGGCTGCCAGCACATCGTCAACGCCTACGATACCGCCATCGAGGAGCAGAGCCCGATCGTGGGCATCTGGCACTCCGGCGGCGCCCGGCTGGCCGAGGGTGTCAAGGCCCTGCACGCCGTCGGGCTGGTGTTCGAGGCCATGATCCGCGCCTCCGGGTACATCCCTCAGATCTCGGTCGTCGTCGGCTTCGCCGCGGGCGGTGCGGCCTACGGGCCCGCGCTGACCGACGTGGTGATCATGGCGGCCGAGGGCCGGGTCTTCGTCACCGGACCCGACGTGGTGCGCAGCGTGACCGGTGAGGACGTCGACATGGCGAGCCTCGGCGGTCCGGACACCCACCACAAGAAGTCGGGAGTGTGCCACATCGTCGCCGACGACGAGCTCGACGCCTACGCGCGCGGTCGCCGCCTGGTCGGATTGTTCTGCCAGCAGGGTCATTTCGACCGCACCAAGGCCGAGGCGGGCGACAGCGACCTGCACGCCCTGCTGCCGGAGTCGGCGCGGCGCGCGTATGACGTGCACCCGCTTGTCGAGGCGCTGCTGGACAAGGACGATGAGGGCAACTCGAGCTTCGAGGAGTTCCAGGCGAAGTGGGCGCCGTCCATCGTCGTCGGCATCGGCCGGCTGGCCGGCCGCACCGTCGGGGTGCTGGCCAACAACCCGCTGCGGCTGGGCGGCTGTCTGAACTCCGAGAGCGCGGAGAAGGCGGCCCGGCTGGTCCGGCTGTGCAACGCCTTCGGCATCCCGTTGGTCGTCGTCGTCGACGTACCCGGCTACCTGCCCGGTGTGGACCAGGAGTGGGGTGGCGTGGTGCGCCGCGGCGCGAAGCTGCTGCACGCCTTCGGCGAGGCGAGCGTGCCCCGGGTGACGTTGGTGACCCGCAAGATCTACGGCGGCGCCTACATCGCGATGAACTCGCGGTCGCTGGGCGCGACCAAGGTGTTCGCCTGGCCGGACGCCGAGGTCGCCGTGATGGGCGCCAAGGCGGCGGTCGGGATCCTGCACAAGAAGAAGCTGGCCGCGGCGGCCGACCACGAGCGCGATGCGCTGCACGAGGAACTGGCGGCCGAGCACGAGCGGATCGCCGGTGGCGTCGACAGCGCGATCGAGATCGGCGTGGTGGACGAGAAGATCGATCCCGCCCACACGCGCAGCAAGCTCACCCAGGCTCTCGCCGAGGCGCCGACCCGGCGGGGTCGCCACAAGAACATCCCCCTTTAGGAATCGGACGCCGTAGCGATCAGACGCCGACGAGGAACTCCTCGGCGCAGCCCAGGGCACGGTCACGGTCGCCGGCCACCAGGCCGATGCGGGTCCGGCGGTCGAGGATGTCGTCGACGGTCAGGGCGCCCTCGTGGGTGACGGCGAACTCGAACTCCGCCCGCGTCACGTCGATGCCCTCGGCCACCGGATCGGTCGGCCGCGCACAGCGTGCCGAGGCGATCACATTGGGCGACTCCGCGCCGTACCGGGCCATCAGTGAGCCGGGCAGCTCACCGGTGGTGCGAAGCGTCGCAACGGGATTCGCCGGCGCGCCGACCAGCGGGAGGTTGCGGGTCCGGCAACCGCCGGCCATCACCCCGCGTTCGGTCAGGGCGGTGTCGAGCACGTCCTCGGCCATGTGCCGATATTCGGTCAGCTTGCCGCCCACCACGCTGAACACCCCGGAGTCGGATTCGATGACGGCGTGGTCGCGGGAGACGTCGGCGGTTCGGCCCGCCCCGGTGTCCAACAGTGGGCGCAGGCCGGCGTAGGCCCCGATCACGTCGGCGGTGCTCAGCGCGGTGGCCAGCGCGGTGTTGACGGTGTCGAGCAGGAAGGTAACTTCGTCCGGGGTGGGCTCAGGCACGTCGGGGATCGGGCCCGGCGCCTCCTCGTCGGTCAGCCCCAGGTAGACGCGCCCCAGTTGCTCGGGCATCGCGAAAACGAACCGGTTGGTCTCCCCCGGTATCGGAACCGTCAGTGCCGCAGTCGGATTGCCGAACGAGGCGGCGTCGAACACCAGGTGGGTGCCGCGGCTCGGCCGCAGCTTGATCGACGGGTCCACCTCGGCCGCCCACACACCGGTGGCGTTGATGACCACCCGCGCCGAGACGTCGAACCGCTCCCCGGTGAGCTCGTCGGTGAGCCGCGCCGACGAGCCGGTGGCCTCCTCGGCGCGGACCCGGGTCAGGATCCGGGCGCCGTGCTGGGCCGCGGTGCGGGCGACGGCGACCACCAGCCGCGCGTCGTCGATGAGCTGGCCGTCGTAGGCGAGCAACGCACCGTCAAGACCGTCGCGGCGCAGGGTCGGCGTCATGGCCAGGGCCTCGTCGGCGCCGATGCGGCGGGAGCGCGGCAGCACCGATGACCTCGTGCCCGCCAGGGCGCGCAGCCCGTCGCCGGCCACGAACCCCGTGCGCACCAGCGCCCGTTTCGCCCACCCGGTGTCGGCCAGCAGCGGGACCAGTTGCGGCATGGCGTGCACGAGGTGGGGGGCGTTGCGGGTCATCAGGATTCCGCGCTCGACGGCGCTGCGGCGGGCGATGCCGACGTTACCTGTGGCGAGGTAGCGCAGGCCCCCGTGCACCAGCTTCGAGCTCCAGCGGCTGGTGCCGAACGCCAGGTCGTGCTTCTCGACCAGTACGGCGGTCAGCCCGCGACTGGCGGCGTCCAGCGCGATGCCCGCGCCGGTGATCCCGCCGCCGATGACGAGCACGTCGACGAGTCCGCCGCCGGCAACGGCGGCCAGGTCGGCGTCGCGGCGGGCGGCGTTGAGGGCGGTCAGGTCTCGCATCAGGCCAGGTATCCGTTCAGTGCGCGGGTGAGTTCTGCGGACAGCGAATCGGCGTCCAGGATCGGTTCGACGATCTGTCCGGACTGGATGGTGGACTGGGTGATCAGCAGCACCATCGCGGCCAGCTCGCGGGCGTCGCCGGCCCGGACGCTGCCGTCGGCCTGGGCGGACCGCAGTTCTTCGGCGACGGTGTCGATGAGGATCTGCTGGCTGGTGCCCAGCCGCCCGGCGATGTAGATCATCGCGAGCTCCGGTGCCGAGCGCAGCACCGTCAGGATCAGGTCGTCGGAACGCAGCTTGTGGGCGACCGCGACGATCCGGGCGACCAGCGGGCCGCGCCCGGTGCCGCGGGCGGGCACCTCGGTCCAGGCGCCGGTGATCCGGTCGGTGAGCAGCGCGGCGAGGATGGAGCGGGTGTCGGGCCAGCGCCGATACACCGTCGGTCGGCTCACGCCGGCGCGCCGCGCGATCTCGGCGAGCGCGACGCGCTCCACCCCGAAATCGCGCACACAGCTGGCCGCGGCGGCCATGATCCGGTCGCTGATGTCCGCCGGCACATCGTTACTGATTGACAACATCTGTAATACTGTAACGCATGCCGAACCGCGACGCACAGGAAACCCTGCTTCCCCCGATGGCCTGGAACGCGTGGGGCGACCCCGCCGCCGCCAAGCCACTCTCGGACGGGATCCGCAACCTGCTGCAGCAGGCCCTCGGCGTCTCAGCCGGCGACACCACCGCACCCGGCATCGACGACGTCGAGTTGGCGCCCCCCGCACTGGCCGGACCGCACCGCGACGCGCTGGCGTCGATCGTCGGGGCCGGCCATCTGCGTACCGGCCACCTGGACCGGATCCTGCACGCCGGCGGCAAGTCGACGCTGGATCTGTTGCGGCGCAAGCAGATCCGGCAGGATTCGCCGGACGCGGTGCTGCTGCCCGCGACCGAGGACGAGATCGCCCGGATTCTGGCCTACTGCTCGGAGCACGCGATCGCGGTGGTGCCGTTCGGCGGCGGCACCAGCGTGGTCGGCGGACTCGACCCGATCCGCGGCCGGTTCGGCGCGGTGGTCACGCTGGATCTGCGCCGCCTCGACGCCCTGCACTGGCTCGACGAGGTCTCCGGCGAGGCCGAACTGGGTGCGGGTGTCACCGGGCCGGACGCCGAACGACTGCTCAGCGAACGGGGCTTCTCGCTGGGGCACTTCCCGCAGAGCTTCCGGTTCGCCACCATCGGCGGCTTCGCCGCCACCCGCTCCTCGGGGCAGAACTCCGCCGGCTACGGGCGGTTCAACGACATGATCCGCGGGCTGCACGTCGTCACCCCGGCAGGCGTCCTGGACCTCGGCCGGGCACCGGAATCTGCCGCTGGGCCGGACCTGCGCGAACTCATCACCGGCTCCGAGGGAGTCTTCGGGGTGATCACCCGGGTGCGGTTGCGGGTGCACCCGAAACCGCAGGCCGTGCGCTATGAGGCGTGGTCGTTCCCGGACTTCGCCACCGGCGCCGACGCGCTGCGCGCGGTGACGCAGACCGGAACGGGCGCGACCGTGCTGCGGTTGTCCGACGAGGCCGAGACCGGGGTCAACCTGGCGACCACCGAGAGCATCGGCGAACAGCAGATCACCGGCGGCTGCCTGGCCATCACGGTGTTCGAGGGCAGCGCCGAGCACGCCGAGAGCAGGCACGCCGAGACCCGGGCCCTGCTGGCGGCCCACGGCGGCACGTCGCTGGGTGAGGGCCCGGCGAAGGCCTGGGAGCACGGCCGTTTCAACGCGCCGTACCTGCGCGACTCGCTGCTGGCCGGCGGTGCGCTGTGCGAAACCCTGGAGACGGCAACCACCTGGTCGAACATCCCGGCGCTGAAGGCCGCCGTGACCCAGGCGTTGACCGACGCGCTGGCCGAAAGTGGCACGCCGGCGCTGGTGTTGTGCCACATTTCCCATGTGTACCCGACCGGCGCATCGCTGTACTTCACCGTCGTCGCCGGTCAGCGCGGCGACGTCGCCGAGCAGTGGCAGAAGGCGAAAACCGCTGCCAGTTCGGCGATCACGGCTACCGGCGGCACCATCACCCACCACCACGCTGTGGGCGCCGACCACCGCCCGTGGATGACGGCCGAGGTCGGCGCGCTCGGCGTCGCGGTGCTGCGGGCCGTCAAACAGACCCTCGACCCGGCCGGAATCATGAACCCCGGCAAGCTGATTCCGTGACCATCGGGCGCATCACGGTCCTGACCAATCCGATGTCGGGGCATGGCAACGCCCCGCACGCCGCCGAGCTGGCGGTGGCGCGATTCCAGGAACGCGGCATCGACGTCGTCGCGATCGTCGGCCGCGACGCCGCGCACGCCCGGGTGCTGGTGGACGAGGCGGTGGGCCGCGGCACCGACGCGCTGGTGGTGGTCGGCGGCGACGGCGTCATCTCGCTGGCGCTACAGGCCCTGGCGCGCACCGACATTCCGCTCGGCATCGTGCCGGCGGGCACCGGCAACGACCACGCCCGCGAGTACCGGCTGCCGACCGGCGACCCGGCCGCCGCGGCCGACGTGATACTCGACGGCCGCACCGAAACCGTCGATCTGGGACTGATCCGTGGCGCCGACGGCGCCGTCACCTGGTTCGGCACGGTGGCGGCGACCGGATTCGACTCGCTGGTCAGCGACCGGGTGAACCGGATGCGCTGGCCGCACGGCCGGATGCGCTACAACCTCGCGATCGTGGCCGAGTTGTCGCGGCTGCGGCTGCTGCCGTTCCGGCTCGTCCTCGACGGCGAACGGGAGATCATCGCCGACCTGACGCTGGCCGCCTTCGGCAACACCCGAAGCTACGGCGGCGGCATGCTGATCTGCCCGAACGCCGACCACGGCGACGGACTGCTCGACATCACCATGGTGCACACCGCCTCACGAACCAAGTTGATCCGGCTGTTCCCCACCGTGTTCAAGGGAACCCACGTCGATCTCGACGACGTCACCACCGATCGCGCCCGCACCGTCACCGTGGAATCGCCCGGCATCAACGCCTACGCCGACGGCGACTTCGCCTGCGCGCTTCCGGTGGAGATCTCGGCGGTGCCGGCGGCGCTGAAGATCCGCTGCCCGGCGTGACCGCGGCGGGCTAGCGGTTGACGCCGCGGAGGAAGATGTCCAGGACCACCTCGGCGTAGTCCGGCCGGACCGGGCCGTCGGTGTAGACCGTGTCGAAGTTGATGGCGGCCGACAGCATCTTCATCGCCTCGGATGTGTCGAGGCCGTCGCGCAGTTCGCCCCGTCGGGCGGCCCGCTCCAGCATCACCGACATCCGCTCGATGCGGATGTTCCAGAAGTCCGGGCGGACCTCGGTGCCGTCCAGGTCGTTGGCGTGGTTGGGCAGGAAGGCATGGAACAGGGCCCGGCGCTGCTCGGAGTTGTGGTACTCGATCTGGGCGCGCACGTATGCAGTGAGGTCGCCGCGCAGGCTGCCGGTGTCCGGGACCGGAACGTGCTCCTGGGCGTTGCTCAGCACCGCGTCCATCAACAGCACCCGACGGTCGTGCCAGATCGCGGTGATCACCTCGGGATCGACGCCTACCCGACGGGCGACCCGATCGATGCTGAACCGGTCGACACCCACCAGCGCCAGTTCGGTGAGGGCGGCGTCGACGAACTTGCGGCGCTGCTGCGCCGAAACCGCGTTCTCCGTCGTCATCTGATTCACCCTGTGTCGTGGCTTGCCGTAGGCACGCCGAGTCATGGGGCTGTGGACTCAACCGGGCAGTAATTTACCCGACGGTCAGCGCGCCGCAACCGCAACGACGGCTCAGCCGACGCCCCGGCTCAGCCAACTCACCTCGGCGCCGTCCCCACCGTCGCGGTAGGCCTCCAGCGCCTCGTCCCACGCCGTGCCGAGCACCGAATCCAGTTCGGCGGCGAGCATGTCGGCACCGGCTGCCATCAGCGAACGGAGCCGCATCTCGCCGACCATGATGTCGCCGTTGGCGCTCATCGCCCCGTGCCAGAGACCGAGTTGCGGGGTGTGGCAGAACCGCTGTCCGTCCACGCCGGCGCTGGGATCCTCGGTGACCTCGAAACGCAGCACGGGCCAGGAGCGCAGCGCGTTGGCCAGCCGGGCGCCGGTTCCCACCGGGCCCACCCAGTTGGTCACCGCACGCAGCTGGCCGGGCATGGCGGGCTGCGGGGTCCACTTGAGGTTCGCCCGGGCATCGAGGGTCGACGACAACGCCCACTCGACATGCGGGCACACCGCCGCGGGCGAGGCGTGGATGTACACCACGCCGGTTGTCGCGTCGGCGAACTGGTTCGACGCACGCATCGCTTGCTCCTTCGGCTCCACTAGGGACGTCTTCCCCAACGACCTGGTGTTTCCGACGGTGCAGGTGTGTCGTGCGTGTCTATTGTGCCTCTTGAGGCCTGTGTTGCGCTAGTCCGGCCCGAACTCTCTCAGAACTTCATCAGATAGCGCCGGCCACAGCGGCTTGGCCCACTCGTCGAAGTCCCGCGCGGTCAGCACGACCAGCGACAACTCCCGGGCGGGGTCGACCCACAGGAAAGTGCCGGTCTGGCCGAAATGCCCGAACGTCCGCGGCGAGTTTCTCGTCCCCGTCCAGTGCGGCGACTTGTCGTCCCGGATCTCGAAACCCAGACCCCAATCGTTCGGGCGCTGCACGCCGAAGCCGGGCAGCACCCCGGTCAGCCCCGGGAACTGCACGCTGATCGCCTCGGCGTGCAGTTGCGCCGACACGGTCCGCGGCGCGAGCAGGTCTGCGGCGAAAAACACCAGGTCATCGACCGTGGAGATCCCACCGAAGCCGGCCGCGGCCGCCCCGCCGTCCAGCCGGGACGCCGTCATGCCCAGCGGTTCGAAGACGGCCTCGGACAGGTACCGGCCGAACTCGATCCCGGATTGCGACTCGATCGTCTCGGCGAGCACGCCGAAGCCGAAGTTGGAGTACACCCGTCGGCTACCGGGTTCGGCCAGGGTCTGCGCAGAGTGCATGGAGTAGCCGGACGCGTGCGCCAACAGGTGCCGGACCGTGGCGCCGGGCGGTCCGGCGGGGGTGTCCAGGTCGACCACCCCCTCCTCGACCGCGACCTGTGCGGCCCGCGCGACCAGGGGCTTGGTCACCGAGGCCAGCCGGTACTCGCGTGCGCCATCGCCGTAGGCGGCGAGCACCCCGGATCTGCCGATCACCGCGGCCGACGCGGCCGGAACCGGCCAGTCGGCGATGACGTCGAGCGGTGTGGGCATCGGGTGGGACTAGCGGGTGCCGTGCCCGCGGGCCACCTGAATGCCCAGCCTGCGGTAGAGCTGGGCCGCGGCCGCCTCGTCGGCGGCGGCGAGGTGGTGGGCGCCGACCCCGCGGTGCGCGGCGGCCATCCAGCCGTACACCCGGGCCGCCTCGTACGCCGAGCGGCGCGCCCGGTGCCGCTGCAGCGCCGCCTGCAGGGCCGTCAGCGCCTCGGCGTGCCTGCCGCGGCGCACCAGTACCGCCCCGCGCCAGTCCTCGGCGCCGGCGTCCAGCTCGTCGCAGTACCGCTCGGCGGCGGCCAGGTCGTCTCTGGCCAGGGCGATCTCGACCGCACCACGCAGCACCCGGGCCCGGCGCCGGCGGTCGAGTGTGTTCAGGGTGGCGAGCAGGTCGGCCCAGGCCGCCTCGCGGTCCCCGACCGCGAAACGCAGCAGCGCCTCACCGGGCTGCGGTTCGGTCTGCAGCTGCCGGGCCCGGGCATAGGCCGTCGCGGCCCCTTCGGAGTCGCCGCGCAGCCGCCGGATCTCGCCGAGCTGGTAGTAGGTCTCGCCAGCGGCGCGCGGATGCGCTTCTTCCAGCACCCGGCTCAGCGCGAGCAGCCGGTTCTCCAGTTGCCGATGGTCATCGTCAGCGGACAGCAGCGCGAGCAGGTTCGGTGCGGCCGGCGCGGATTCGTCCGCCCGGTCCGCCAGCTCGCGCAGCGCGGCGGCCCGGTCGGCCAGGGCGTCGGCGTCCTCGGTGAGCACGGCGACCACCGCCTCCAGGTAGGTCAGCCGGCCGGCCGCGGGCCCGTCGCCCGGCAGCAACCGCCGCGCGCGGCTCAGCCAGGTGCGGCCCATGTTGACGTCGCCGCGCAGCAGCCAGGCCTGGGCCAGGTCGACGGATTTCACCGCCGCGGCGTTCGGATCGGTGCGGGCCAGCCGGGCGTGGACCAGTTCGGCGATGCGGACCGCCTCGCGGTCGTGGCCGAGGCGCCAGGCGGCGGTGGCCATCGCATCCTGGTCGTCGACGGTCAGCGGGCCGATGGCCCCGGCCCGGCAGAACGCGGCGTATGCGGTCTCCCAGTCGCCGAGGCGATAGGCGTCGCGCGCCTGGATGACCAGATCGGTGTGGGGTTCGGTTCTCGCGGTGAGCAAGTCTCCACCGTATCGCCCGAACCGCTCCGTCAGCGGGGAGATCATCAAGCTAAGGTTTGACTCATGAGTCAAACAGTGCGCGGTGTGATCTCTCGCAAGAAGGGCGAGCCGGTCGAAGTCGTCGACATCGTCATCCCGGATCCCGGCCCCGGCGAGGTGGTGGTGAAGGTCATCGCATGCGGTGTCTGCCACACCGATCTCACCTATCGCGAGGGCGGGATCAACGACGAGTACCCGTTCCTGCTCGGCCACGAGGCGGCAGGCACCGTGGAGTCGGTCGGCGCGGGCGTCACCAACGTCGAGCCCGGCGATTTCGTCATCCTGAACTGGCGCGCGGTCTGCGGTCAGTGCCGCGCCTGCAAGCGCGGGCGGCCGTGGTACTGCTTCGACACCTTCAACGCCTCCCAGAAGATGACGCTCACCGACGGGACAGTCTTGACCCCCGCGCTCGGCATCGGCGCCTTCGCCGACAAGACGTTGGTGCACGAGGGCCAGTGCACAAAGGTCGATCCGGAGGCCGACCCCGCGGTCGCCGGGCTGCTGGGCTGCGGTGTGATGGCCGGAATCGGCGCGGCGATCAACACCGGCAACGTGCAACGCGACGACACGGTCGCAGTCATCGGCTGCGGCGGCGTGGGTGATGCCGCGATCGCCGGGGCGCGGCTGGTCGGGGCGAAGCGGATCATCGCCGTCGACACCGACAACACCAAGCTGAACTGGGCCCGCGACTTCGGCGCGACCCACACCATCAATGCGCGCGACCTCGATGTCGTGGAGACCATCCAGGACCTCACCGACGGCAACGGTGCGGACGTGGTGATCGACGCGGTGGGCCGCCCGGAGACCTGGAAGCAGGCGTTCTACGCCCGCGATCTGGCCGGAACCGTTGTGCTGGTTGGGGTTCCGACACCGGACATGCGCCTGGAGATGCCGCTGGTGGACTTCTTCTCCCGCGGCGGATCGCTGAAGTCCTCCTGGTACGGCGACTGCCTGCCCGAGCGGGACTTCCCAACCCTGATCAGCCTGTACCGGCAGGGCCGACTGCCACTGGAGAAGTTCGTCTCCGAGCGGATCGGCTTGGACGGGATCGAGGAGGCCTTCCACAAGATGCATGCCGGCGAGGTGCTGCGATCGGTGGTGGTGCTGTAGTGCCCGGCATCGAGCGGGTGGTCACCCACGGCACCTTCGAACTCGACGGCGGCAGTTGGGAAGTCGACAACAACATCTGGATTGTCGGCGACGATTCCGAGGTGATCGTCATCGACGCGGCGCACGACGCCAGGGCGATCGAGGACGCGGTCGGCAATCGGCATGTCGTCGCGGTGGTGTGCACCCACGGCCACAACGACCACATCACCGTGGCACCGCAGCTCAGCAAGGACTTCGACGCGCCGATCCTGCTGAATCCCGCCGACACCATGCTGTGGGAGATGACGCACGGAGACAAGGGTTTTCGCGCGATCGAGGACGATCAGGTACTCAAGGCCGACGGTATCGAGTTGCACGCCATCGCGACGCCCGGCCACTCCCCCGGTTCGACCTGCCTGTACGCGCCGGCGCTGGGCGCGGTGTTCTCCGGGGACACCCTGTTCCAGGGCGGCCCGGGCGCGACCGGACGGTCGTTCTCCGACTTCCCGACCATCCTCGGCTCGATCAGGGACAAGCTGGGCAGGCTGCCCGCCGACACCGTGGTCTACACCGGCCACGGGGACAGCACCCGCATCGGCGACGAGCTGGTGAACTACGACGAGTGGGTGGCCAGGGGCCACTGAGGAAGTGGCCGGTCAGCAAGAGCCACTGACTACGGCGCCGTCGCGTCGCTGCGTGGGTCGACGAGGATCTTCGCGTGCGTCTCGGGGTCACCGAGCGCCTCGAACGCGGCGGCCACCCCGTCGAGCCCCACCTTGCCGGTCACCAGCGGTGTGGCGTTGAGTTTTCCGTCGGCCAGCATGTGCAGGGTGTCGCGGAACTCCAGTGGCGTGTAGGCGAAGACGAAGCGCAGGTCGATCTCCTTGCCGCCGGCCAGCGCCGGGCGGAACCGATCGGGACTCATGCAGACACCCACGACGACCACCCGGGAGCTCAGGGGCGCGGCCGCGATGATCCCGTCGATCAGTCCCGGCACGCCGACGCATTCGAAGATCACCGGCCGCTTGGGACCGGCGGCGCCGAGGGCGTCGGCGGCGCGGTACACGTGCTGCCACCCGGGCAGCTTGCGCAGCTTGTCCATCGAGCCGACCGCGAGGTCAGCCAGACCCGAGAAGTCGGTCACGATCCCCTTGCCTGCCGCCTTGTCGTAGGGCGATTCCACCTTCGGGTCCACCACGATGTCGGCACCGCACCGGGCGGCCAGAACGCGCCGGCCCGGTGAGAAGTCACTGGCCACGATCGTCTCGACGCCACGCGCCTTGAGTTGGCAGATGACCGCCAGCCCGACCGGCCCGCATCCGATGACGATCGCCGTGTCCCGCTTGGCGATCTCGCTGCGCCGCACGGCGTGCAGCGCCACCGCCATGGGCTCGGTGAGCGCCGCGATGTCCATCGACAGCCCGTTGGGCACCGGGAACGTCATCGAGGCCTCCACGAGAACCTGTTCGGCGTACCCGCCCGGCGCGAAGGGTGAGAGCCCGGTCAGCTGGACTCCACCGTGCGAACGCACCATCGGGAAAGACACCACCCGGGTACCGATCTTGAAAGCCTTGGCGGCCTTGGCGCCCCGCTCGGCCACCACGCCGGAGAACTCGTGCCCGAAGATGGTAGGGGTGTCACCGCGCATACCGTCCGGGTAGCCGGTCTCGTCGAAGATCTCGGCCAACTCGTCGGCGTGGTCCTTGGCGTGCAGATCCGAACCGCAGATCCCGCAACTGGCCACGTCGAGCACCAGCTGGCCCTCGCCGGGCCGTGGTGCGGGCACATCGACCACCGACAACGTCGCGTTGACACAGCTGACAGCCTTCACGTCCGCCGAGTCTAGCCCCGCAGAATCCGGCGCTTCTCGGCCTCGAACTCCGCTTCGGTCAGCGCCCCGGAATCCCGCAACGCGGCAATGGTTTTCAGCTGCTCCAATCGGACGCCCTGATCGGTCGGCGTGAACGGGTCGACGGGCGCGATCGACGCTGGAGAATCCTGCAGCGCGACGCCCGGCGATCCTCGGCCCTGGAGCCGTTTGAGCACCCGGGACATGATCACGTCGAGCACCCCGACCCCGAACATCGCGGCGAACACGTAGTGCAGGTAGTCGTAGTCGCTCTCGTGGCCGAACGCCAGCCGCGGGTTGATGTAGCCGTCGACGTCGCCGCCGGTCCGTACCCGATAGAGGCCGGCCACCGGGACCTGGGCGGTCCAGATCCGCATGTGCACGTCGTTGTTGAAGCTCGTTGTGGCGCCGTGGTCCTCGGTGAGGACCGGGTCGGGTGCACCCGGCGGCGGGTCGATGCCGAGTGTGAGGGGCGGGTACCGGAACGAGCTCGACGGCGCGCTGGTGACCTCGGTGTGGAAGCTGATCGTCATCGCACCGGCGGGCAGCTGCACCTGACCGGCGCCGGGGATGGGGACCTCGCCATAGGCGTCGAACTCGTCGAGGACGAACGCGTTGAGGGTCATGACGACGAGGAATCCGATACCGCCGACGAGCATCGTCAGGACGCCGGTCGCGGCCATGATGCGCGGGGCGGTCCAGGTGCCCTTCATGGCCGGAAGTGTGTCATGCGGGGTGTTGCGCGGACGCCCCGATCAGCCAGGTGGTCAGCCCGGTTTGCAGACCCTCGCGGAAGCGACACCCCGGGTCGGGGAAATCGAGTTCCTCCATCGCCTGCCGGACCGCCTCGGTGGGCACCGAGAAGGGGTACATCCCGGCCGCCAGCGTCAGGATCGCCTCGCCGATGAAGCCGGTGAACTCCGCGGGCAACCAGGGCAGCTGCGCGCCGACCAGTTCGGAGAGCGCGGTGATGTTCGCCATGGCGCGCAGCTTGAAGTCGCGGGCGAACTCGACCGAGATGTTGCGTTCCAGTACCCCGGCCATGGCGCCGAGCAACTCGCACATCAACCGCCGGGCGGCCAGCGTCTCGGCGATCGTGGTCGCGATCCGGATCTCGTTGGTGTAGCCGGGTTTCCGGGCGCGTGGCCGGCCGAGTGCGTCGCCCAACTCGGCCAGCCAGTCCCGGCATTCCTCGTCGAGGAGTTCCAGGAAGATCGCTTCGCGACTGTCGAAGTAGCGCAACACGTTGGACTTGGCCAGCCCGACGCCCTCACTGATGTCGCGCAGGGTGACCTCGTCGACCCGTCGATCCGCCAGTGCGGTGCGGGCGGCCGCCAGGATCGCCGATCGCCGGGCGGCCAGCTGCTCGGGCCGGCGGGCCCGCTGGAACGTCGACGTCACGCCGCACAATTTAGCAGACCTTCGTTCTCTTGTTATCAGACCGTTGTTCTGTTACTGTCGCCGGCATGGCTGACCTCACCCTCACCGTTCCCGATCTGTCCGGCAAACTCGCCGTCGTCACCGGCTCCAACAGCGGACTGGGCCTGGGCGTATCCCAGCGCCTGGCCGCCGCGGGCGCCGACGTGGTCATGGCGATCCGCAACCGCGCCAAGGGCGAGGCCGCGGCCGCCGAGATCCGCGCCGCCGTCCCGGACGCGAAGCTGACCCTCAAGAGCATCGATCTGTCCTCGCTGGCCAGCGTCGCCGCACTCGGCGAGGAACTGAGCGCCGAGGGACGGCCGATCGACATCCTGGTCAACAACGCCGGGGTGATGCAGCCGCCCGAGCGGGACACCACCTCCGATGGCTTCGAGTTGCAGTTCGGCGCCAACCACCTGGGCCACTTCGCGCTCACCGCGCACCTGCTGCCGCTGCTGCGCGCCGCCGGCAGCGCCCGGGTGGTGTCGCTGAGCAGCCTGGCCGCGCGGCTGGGCGGCATCAACTTCGACGACCCCAACTTCGAGCGTTCGTACTCGGCCAACGCCGCCTACTCACAGTCCAAGAGCGCGACGCTGATGTTCGCCCTCGAACTGGACCGGCTCAGCCGCCGACACGGGTGGGGGCTGATGTCCAACGCCGCGCACCCGGGCTTGTGCAAGACCAACCTGCAGATCAGCGGTCCCTCGCACGGCCGGGCCAAGCCCACCGCGCTGGCGCGGTTCTACCAGTTCAGCTGGCGCTATATGCCGTTCATGTGGCAGGAGGTCGACGAGGGCATCCTGCCGGTGCTCTACGCAGCGGCCGATCCGCACGCCCGCGGCGGGGTGTTCTACGGACCGACCGGTTTCTACGAGATGGCCGGCGGCGGCGTGGCCGAGGCGAAGGTGCTGCCCCGCGCGTCGGATCCGGACGCCGGCCGCCGGCTGTGGACCCTGTCCGAACGGCTCACCGGGGTCGGTTATCCCGACAATTGAGAACCGGGCGACTACCGTCACCTGCTGACGATAAGGAGGTCGCCATGTCCCCTGAGGAAACCCGGCCTGCCGGCGGTGCGGTAGGTCGCTTCGCGCTGCGCTACTGGCTGGCCATCCTGCTGGTCGGCCTGGCCGCGGTGTTCATCGGGCAGAACCGGGACCGCAAGCAGGTGCACATTCTGTGGATCACCGTGGAGTCGCCGATGTGGCTGCTGCTGACCGCGATGCTGGCCATCGGCATCGTCGTCGGCCTGCTGCTGCATCGGCGCCGCCGGAACTGACGGTGCCCGAATCCAGTTTCGTGGTGCGTCCACAACCCATGGACAGCGCCACCTACTCCGCCTCGTCGCGCCTGCAGGCGGCCGGATTGCAGCCAGCCATAGCGCTTTTCGAGGATGCCGCGCGCAGCGTGCCGCTGCCCCGGGCGCCGCAGCCGATCGCGATCGCCGACTATGGCGCGGCGAACGGATACAACTCGCTGCTGCCGGTCAACACCGCGATCCGGGTGTTGCGCGGGCGAACCCGCTCCGACCGGGCCATCCTGGTCGTCCACACCGATGTCGCGGAGAACGACTTCAGCGCCCTGTTCGCCACCCTGGTTGACGACCCGGACAGCTACCTGAAGAAGGAGCAGGCGGTCTTCGCATCGTCCGTCGGCCGCTCCTTCTACCAACAGATCCTTCCGTCGAACAGCATTGCGCTGGGCTGGAGTTCGTGGGCCGTGCACTGGCTGAGCCGGATACCGATGCCGGTGCCGGACCATGTGCAGGTCTCCTACAGCGCCGACGACGAGGTCCGGCGCGCCTACGCCCGGCAGGCCGCCGAAGACTGGCATGAGTTCGTCGCGTTCCGCGGCCGCGAACTGGCCCCCGGCGGCCGGCTGGTGGTGCTGGCCATGGCCATGGAGCCCGACGGTGGTTCGGGTTACCGCGCCGCCTTCGACGCCGTCGTGGCCGGACTGCGCCGACTGGTCGACGACGGTGTCATCACCGCCGAGGAGGCCCGCCGCATGTCGGTGCCCTCGATGGCCCGCGACGAGAAGGACTTTCGGGCTCCGTTCGCCCCGTCCGGGCGGTTCGAGGGGCTCTCGATCGAGCACCTCGAACTGTTCAACGCCGAGGATCGGTTCTGGGCGCAGTACCGGCTGGACAACGACGCCTCGGCCTTCGCCGCGAAGTGGGCCGGGTTCCTGCGGGCCGCCATCTTTCCGTCGCTCGCCGCCGCCCTCGACGGCGGCGTCGGCGATGCCCGCGCGGCGGGGTTCGTGGAACGACTCGAGGCGTTGGTGGCGACCGAACTGGCCGGGGGGCCCGAACCGATGATCATTCCCCTGGCCAAGTTGGTCCTGGCCAAACGGACGGCCGGCTCAGCCTGACGCCGACGGCAGCGGCAGCAACTGCGCCAGGCCGGGAATCTTCGGGATCGGTGGGATGGTCGGGATCAGCGGCCCGGGCTGGAAGGTCGGCGGCGGCGCAACGGTGGCGGTTTCGGTGACCGGCGGCGCGGTCGAGACCGCCGTACTGGTGACCGTCTCGGTGACCGGGGGCGGGGGCGCCTCGGTGCTGACCGGCGGCGGGGCAGCCGCGGTGGCGGCGGGCGGCGCCTGAACAACCCGGGTCGGGGCGGTCGCCGGGGCCTGCGTGGCCTGGTTCTGCAGGGGCGCGGACGGCGGGTTCGCCGGCGCCTCGGACGGCGGCGCGGTCTGCGGCGACGGCGACGGGCCGGTGCTGATGCTCGGGGCGGGGGCGGCCGGGGCGGCGCTGCCGTCCTGCTCGAGTGCGAGGGCGGTGCCCGCCCCGGCGGCGAGGATCACCAGCAGCGCGGCCGCCACGACGGGCATCGGCCTGCGGTACCAGGGTGCGGGGCCGTCGGCCGCGGCGACCGGTTCCTGGTCGAACTTCAGCAGCGGGCCGGCGCCGGTCGTCGGTGCAGGGTCGCGCTTGCGCCGGGCATGGCCGGCCAGCGGCGGCGCCAGGTCCGGGATGTCGTCGGCCTCCGACCAGGCCAGGGCACGCCCACTCGGGACGGGCGGTTCGGCGAGGACCGGTGGGACGACGACCGGGGCGGCGGGTGCCAGTGCGGTGGCACTGTCGTCGGCCGGGCCGCGGGATGCCCGCAGCGCGGCGCCGATCGCCGCGGTCAGCGCCGGCCGCGGGGTGGTGATCACGGGCACCCGCAGATGCTGGGACAGCGCGGTGGTGACCGCCGGGACGGTGGCGCCGCCGCCGACGGTGGCGATCGCGGTGAGATCGGCGGGGCGCACCCCGGAGCGGGCCATACCGTCCTGCACGGCGGCGACGAACTCGGCGAGTGCCGGTGCGATGGCGTCGTCGAGTTCGGTGCGGGTGAGCCGGACGTCGCCGCGGAAGCCGCGCAACTGTGCGGGCAGCGAGGTGACGCTGGCCGAGGACAGCCGCTCCTTGGCGGCCCGGCACTCGGCGCGCAGGTGGGTCAGCGAGCCGATGGCCGAGGTGCTGGTGGTGTCCACCGCGCCGCCGGCGGACAGTTCGGCGACCACGTGGGCGAGGACGGCCTGGTCGATCAGGTCGCCGGAGAAGTCGAGGTGCCGCACGCTGGCGGCGATCGGCTGATGGGACCCCGCCTCCACGAACGTGATGCCGGTCCCGCTGCCGCCGAAGTCGCACAACGCCACCACGCCGCGGGTGTGCAGGCCGGGATCGGCCTGCAGGGCGGTCAGCGCCGCGGCGGTGTCCGGTATCAGCAGCGGTTCGGTGGCCGACCATTCCGGCATCCGGCGCAGCGCGCGGCGAAGCGCCTCGACGGCGGGGCCGCGCCAGTGCGCCGGGTAGGTCACCGCGACCGCGGGCGGCAGCGGGCGTCCCCCGGTCGCGACACCGGCGAGCGCCCGCAGGGCCTCGGCCAGCAAACCCTCCCCGGGGTGTACCGAGCCGTCGGTGGCCACGACCGGCACCGGGTCGCCGACCCGGTCGACGAAGTCGGTGATCACCAGGCCGGCTTCGTCGGGCACCGGGTTCTCCGTCGGCAGCCCGACCAGGGCGGGCTGATGACGAAAAAGCGTGATCACAGCCCTGCGGGTGACCGAGCGGTCGGCGGTGACCGCGGCCAAGGTGGTGCCCCCGACAGATAGGCCGATGGCCGGCCTGGGTGACTCTGCCATGTCGTCCAATCCGGGCCCCCGGCCTGGTCTCGCAGGCATGCGGGTACCCCCAGCACCGATATTTGGATTCACCTGGAGTGTCGAATCCGGCGCCGGGGGCGTTACTCAGCGAATGGTGCCGTGCCCCGGAATCAGCGGTAGATCGAGCGGGGTGACCCAGCCCGGCGGCAGGTCGTTGACCGCGGGGACCGCGTTGAGCGCCCGCAGGCCGGTGGCCAGGCAGCCCGCCGCCGCCGCGTCGCGCCCCGAGCCGTCGGTGAACCGGAACGCGGTCTCCTGGAAGATGCTCGGGGTGCCCTCGATCTCGACCCGGTAGACGTCGTCCTGGTTGCCCGACGGCCAGTCCGGGGCGGCGTCGTGGCCGATCCGGTTGACGTGTTCGAGCTGGATCCGGGTCTCGCCGCGGTAGACGCCGTTGATGGTGAACCGCACCGCGGCCACATGCCCGGCCGGGATGACGCCCTTGACGGTGCTGCGTTCGGTGGGTGTCACCCACTTGTCCCAGGTGGTGGTGATCTCGTCGAGCTTGATGCCCGCGGCATGGGCGATCATCGGCACCGTCGCGCCCCACGCGAACACCAGGATGTCGGAGTTCTCCAGCAGCGGCTGATACTCCGGTTCGCGGCCGATGCCCATCTCGAACTCGTAGTCGCCCTCGTAGTTGGTGTAGTCCAACAGTTCGGAGGCGCGCACCCGGCGTACCTCCGAGCACAGCCCCATCAGCGTCATCGGGAACAGGTCGTTGGCGAAACCGGGGTCGATGCCGGTGGTGAAGCACGACGACCCGCCCGCCTCGCAGGCCTCGGTGATCGGCTCGATCCAGTTCGGCGGGTTCAGGTGCATCTTGGGCCACACCCACGGTGTCATCGCCGTCGAGCAGACGTCGACCCCGGCCCGCAGGAAGCGGCCGATGAGGTCGATGTTGGTGTCGGCGTGTGCGGCGGTCGGTCCGTAGTGCACCAGCGCATCCGGCTTGAGCGCGATCAGCGCGTCGACGTCGTCGGTGGCCAGCACGCCGGTCGGTCCGGGCAGCCCGCAGATCTCGCCGACATCCACCCCGACCTTCGCCGGGTTGCTCACCCCGACCCCGACGAGCTCGAAGTCCGGGTGCCGCAGCACCTCGGGGATGACCATCTTGCCGACGAAACCGGTACCCCAGATCACGATGCGCTTGGCCATCGCCTCACCTTCTCCTTCGGCCCCCGGACGTTCAGGTTAGCCACCGGTGTTGGCGCGCAGGGCGTATCGGCGCTCGGCGTACGCCAGGTCGTCGCGCCACAGCCGGGTTGCGGCGAAGCGCATCATCGGTGTGATGAGCCGGGCGGCGCGCAGCGAGTGCCGGAATCCCTCGCGGTCGGACTGGGCGATGACGGCCTCGAGCACCGCCGTGCGGGGCCGGCCGTCCGGCCCGCGGCCCACCGGGGTGGCGTGGGTCTCGACCACACTGCCCGCGCCCTCGCCGTCGACGATCCGCATCACGATGGTGCGCGGCTCGGGCGCGGTGAACTCGGCTATCACCGGGACCCCGAGGCGCCCCATCCGAAACGTCACCGCCACCAGGAACCGGTCGGCGTCCTCGTCGGCGTCGAGCGCCGGGGCGCTGAGCACCTCGAGTTGGGTGAACGAGTACGGGTGGAACCACGCGCCGTGCCACGGGTCGAGACGGTTGGCGATGACGTCACCGGGTTCGCAGGTTCCCTCCAGCCGGGCCACCGCCGCCAGCGCCGCGCCGGCGGGCCGGACCGGGATGACCGGTGCGTCCAGCGACTGCTCCCGGCCCCCGCCTTCGCCCACATCGTCGCCCACCGCGTCGAGCCGCACCCACACCAGCACCCCGTCGTCATACGCGCGCAACGGTTTCCAGCCGAACTCGCGGCCACCGTCGAGGCGCAGCCCGTGCCAGGGGCAGATCAACCCGCCGCAGTCCACCTTGCCGGTGGCCAGGTCGGCGCCCAGATGCGGGCAGGCCGCGGGGCCGACGTGCAGGGTGCGCTGCTGGTCGCGCCAGGCGACGATCTCGACGCCGTCGACCTGGGTACCGAACGGCCGGTCGGTTCGCACATCGGTGCTCGCGGCGAAGGCGTACCAGTTCCCGCTGGGCCTGCGCAGGGCGCGCTGCAGGGCGGCATCGATGATCTGCGGTTGGGCGTCCTGATACGTGGGCTGCTGCATGCTCCACTCGAGCTTTGGAATGAGTTGCAGCGGTATGTCTTTGGGCCATCGGTCGGCCAGCCGTGACCGCAGGCTCATATCGGGGCGCGCCTTTCTCGGGTGGCGAGCCGGCGCAGAACAGGTGAGCGCCCCTGCACCGGCACGGTGTGCAGGGTGTGCCCGCTGATCCCCCAGCCCGCCAACAATCGGTTGGCGGCGGTCCACCCGGTGGTGGCGGCCCGCTCCATCAAGGCTACCGGCAGGTCGATGCGGATACCGTCGCCGGCCAGCATCAGGCCCTCCACCGGCGTGTTGACCGTCGGCCGTTCGGCGTAGGCGCCCGGCCAGAACAGCGGGCAGTCGTCACGGAACAGCACCCGCTCGGCGACGATGCCGGCCCGCGCGGTCTCCGGATAGAGCTGGTGCAGCCGCGCGAGCATCCGCTCGCGCAGACCGTCGAACGGCGGCTCCTCCACCACCGAGTAGGAATGCACCTCGACCACCGAACCGCCGTGCGCCCGAGCCCATTCCGCGGCCTGACGCTCGTAGTTGCTGACCACGCTGATGTTGTCGACCGGTTCCAGGCCGCCGGTGCCCAGGAACGCCGGACGGTCGGCGTCGACCGGCCGGTCCAGCCAGAGCCGCTGCACCACGAAAGGTGGCGCGGTACGCAGCGCGGCCACCTGCCCCCGCCAGTGCGCGTCACCGAGCCCGGGCGAGTCGGCGACGATCCGGCGCAGTCCCCCGACGTCGGTCGCCAGCACCACACCGTCGGCGTCGATGGTCGCCCCGGTGCTGTCGAGGACCCGCAGCCGCTTGGGTCCGCCGGTGCCGACCGATGTGGCCAAGACACCGGTGCGGAACTGTACGCCCTGCTCGATCAGATACTCCCCCAACGGATCCCATAGGGCCGTGTTGAAGTTCGACTCGGCGACGTCGAACACCAGCCCCTCGCTGGAACCCAGGAAGTAGATGTGGAACATCGCTGCCAGCTCCGCCGCCGACAACCGCTCGGGGCGGGCGAAGAAGCTGCGCGCGAAGACCTCAAAGGCGAGGTGCCGCGCCGCGACCGGGAAATTGATGTCGGTCAGGAACGTCTCGGCGTCGAGGTGGTCGAGCCGGTCGTAGATGTCGGGCACCGACACCGCGGCCAACGGGGCGGCGGCAACGGCATTGAGCCGCAACAGGTCCCGGAAACGGAAGGTGGGACTGCGCAGCGCGAAAACCAGCGCGTTCCAGGGCGGGCTCTTGGGCAGTCCGCGGAAGGTGTCGCGCCTGCCCTCGCCGTCGATCAGCGGGTAGTCCTCCACCGCGCGCAACCGGTCCAGCCCGGGGTCGCTGCGGCGCAGCAGCGCCCGCAGGTTGTAGTACTGGCGGAAGAACGCGTGAAAGCCCCGGTTGTTGGCCACCTCGGTGCCGGCCAGTTCACCTTCCTCGAGCGTCTCCGTCCAGCCGGCCACCCGGCCGCCGAGGTTGGGCTCCCGCTCGAGCACCTCGACGGAGATCCCGCGCTCCACCAGTCCGGTGGCCGCGGCCAGCCCGGCGATGCCGCCGCCGACGACCACGACGTGCGGGGTGGTGGGCAGCGCATTGGCGTGCGCCAGCCCGGGCGGGGCCGGGTGCGCGACGCGGCGGGAGTCCATCATCGCGGCGCGTCCCCGAGGAAGGTGTGCACGATGTCCCGCTGCCAGCCGGGCACGGTCTCGCTGTGCACGCCGGTGAATCCCGCTGCGGCGATGCGGCGTTGGAAGTCCGCGGCACCGTCGAAGGTCTTCACGCTGCGCCACAGATGGCGGTAGAGCGTGCTGTCACGGGTCTGCCTCCAGCCGGACGGGATGATGATGCCCCAGCAGACGGCGTCCCAGATGCCCGACGCCAGGCGGGAGTCCCGCACCGAGTACTCGTGCACGGCCAGGGTGGCGCCTGGACGCAGGATCTCCCGGAACGCCCGCAATTGGGTGTCCGGGTCGTCGAGGTTGCGCAACAGGTAGGCGGCCAGGATGCCATCGAAAGGGCCGTGCACCCCGGCGTCGGCCAGGTCCTCGATCGGGGTGTGCACGAAGCGCACCGAGTCCGGCCAACTCTTCTCGGCCGCCTCGGCCAGCATGCCCGCCGAGGCGTCCACGGCCACGATCTCGGCGTGCGGGGCGGCCTCGAGCAGTGCCGCCGTCGAGGCACCGGTCCCGCACCCGGCGTCGAGCAGGCGTAACCCCTTGCCGCCGTTGGGAATCCGCATCCGGCGCGCCGAGATGCGCAGATGATCGTGGTAGCCGGGGTTGGCCCCGACCAGCCGGTCGTAGGCGCGAGCGCCCACGTCGAAGGCCCCGGGGACCTCGGACTTGGGCAGGCCCCGATGCCCGACGCTGGTCATCGCTGCCGCTCCCAGAGCATCAGAACGGCGGTCACCAGCGCGAAGCCGAACAAGAAGTCCTCCACCGGGATGTCGAAGGGAAAGCGCACACCGGTGCTGTGCTGCTCGTTGTAGATCACGATCGGGGCGGACAGCTTGGTCAGCCAGCCGTCGACGATGACCTGAAAACCCAGCACGATGCCCATCGATATCCAGTATTCGGCCTTGCGGAACAACCCGGTGCGGAACACCGCCAATTCCAGCACACACACCACGATCACGGCGATCGCGGCGGGCAAGGTGTAACCCAGTCCGGTCATCGGCGCAGCCAGCCCAGGATCGTGCTGACCGCGGAATAGGTCAGCAGGCCGCAGATCGGGATGACGATGAAGAACAGCACCTCTTCGATGGGAACCGCGAACGGCAGGTGCAGGCCGGTGATGTAGCGCGGGTTGTAGGTCCAGACGTGACCGGCGATGGCGATCGCGTCCCAGATCACGAAGATCAGCGCCACCGGGCCCACCGACTTCAGCAGGCGCAGCGGTTGCCGGTAGACACCGGCGCCGAACAGTTCCAGCGGGGCGGTGATCAGCAGACAGGCGCCGAGGACGATGAGGTACTGCCACCGGTCCATCAGGCGGCGCCAGCGGTCAGGTCACCTCTCGGGCTGGTGTCGGCCCGCCGCGCCCGCCATGCCCGCACCAGTCCGGTGCCGAACACCTGCCCCCGCCGGCGCAGGCTCACCGACGCGCGCTCGCTGAACACGGCGAAGTCGATCTCCTCGATGCGGTCGAGGATCTCCGAATACAGGGTGAACGCCGCGGTGACACAGGGCCGCGACGCGGGGGCCAGCAGCGCGATGCCCTTGCGCGCCTCCCGGTACACCCCGCGGGTGATGTCGTGCTGGGCGGCCAGGGCGCTGCGCACCCGCGGATCGGTGCGGCCGCTGCGGTGGCACCACATCAGCAGCTGACGGTCCACCCCGAACGCGGCCAACTCGTCGGCGGGCAGGTAGACCCGGTTGCGCGACAGGTCCTCGTTGACGTCACGCAGGAAGTTGGTCAGCTGGAAGGCGGTGCCCAATGCCTCGGCGTACGGCTCGGCCGCGCTCCTCGGGCCGACCGTGCCCAGGATCGGCAGCATCTGCAGACCGATCACCTCGGCCGAGCCGCGCATGTAGCCGTTGAGCGCGGCGCGATCCGGATAGTCGGTGACGGTCAGATCCATCCGCATCGAGGCCAGGAAGTCGTCGAAGAGGTTCAGCGGGATGTGGTATGTGCGCGCGGTATGCAGCACCGCGGCCAGCACCGGGTCGTCGGCGTGGTCGGCGCCGTCGAAGAACTTGGCCGCCAGCTGCTCGAGCCGGCGCGCCCGCTCGGCGGTGTCGGCGTCGGAGTCGAGGTCGTCGAGGATGTCGTCGGCGTAGCGGGCGAAGCCGTACAGCGCGTGTACGGCGGGCCGCTGCGAGGGCGCCAGCAGCCGGGTGGCCAGGAAGAACGTCCGGCCGTGCTGGGCGTTGAGCCGGCGGCAGTACCGGTAGGACTCGCGGAGCTGGGCGTCGTGGACCCCGGCCGCGTGCAATTCGGTGTGGATCATCACTACCTGCTTCCCGACTTCGTAATGGTCCGCCTGTTGACGACATTGTCGGTGACCCCGGTGACACGATCGGCGGCCAGCCGTCCGGACAGCAGCGCGGTCGGCACACCGACCCCGGGCACCGTGGAGGACCCGGCCAGCACCGCGTTGTCGACTCCGCGCACCGTGTTGGCGGGGCGGAACGGCCCGGTCTGGGCGAAGGTGTGCGCCAGTGCGAACGGGGTGCCCGCGGCCATCCCCTGCCGCGCCCAGTCGGCCGGGGTGACGACGTCGAGCACGTCGGCGTTCTCGGCCAGCCCCGGCAGCAGCCGCTCGGCGGCCTTGGCCACCACCCGGTGCGCGTACGCGTCACCCTCGGCGGCCCAATTGACCACGCCCACATCGAGATTGGGCGCCGGGGCCAGGATGTAGAGCAGGTCGCGGCCGGGCGGGGCCAGGCTGGGGTCACCGGCGGTGGGCCGGGTCACCAGCAGCGACGGGTCACTCATCAGCGTGCCGTCGTCGATGATCTCGTCGAACGTCTTGGCCCACTGCGCCCCGAAGCTGATGTTGTGGTGCACCAGTGCGTCACCGACCGCTGGGCACCCGACGTGCACGACGACCGCCGAGGGCGCCGGGCGCACCTTGAGCGCGCGGCGCGGGGTGCGCCCCAGCAGCTGGTAGGTCAGCGGCAGCTCGGTGGTGAGAATCACTGCGTCGCAAGCGATCCGGTCACCACTGTAGGTGCGCACCGCGGTCACCCGGGAGCCGGACCGTTCCAGCGCGCTGACCGTGGTCTCATAGCGGAACTCCACGCCCGCCTCGGCGGCCGCCGCGGCCAGCGCCTCCGGGACCGCACGCATGCCGCCGCGCGGAAAGTACACGCCGGCCACGGTGTCCATGTAGGCGATCACCGCGTAGGCGGCCAGCGCGTGTTGGGGCGGCACACCGGCGTAGAGCGCCTGGAAGGTGAATATGCGCTGCAGCCGTTCGTCGCTGATGAACCGGCGCACCATCTTCTCCCAGCCGCGGAACCCGCCGATCGCCGCGAGCCGGGCCAGCTGGGGTGTCAGCAGCGACAGTGGGGAGTCGAAGTTCGAGGCGATGAAGCCGTTCATCTCGAGCCGGTACAGCTCGGTCAGCCAGTCCCGCAACCGCTGGTAGCCGGCGGCCTGGTCGGGCCCGGCGAACTCTTCGACGGCCGCGGTCATAGCCGCGGCCTCGGTGTGCACGTCCAGCGAGCTGCCGTCGGCGAAGCTGGCGCGGTAGGCCGGGTCGACCGGGGCCAGGTCGAGCCGGTCGGCCATCGAGGCGCCGACGGCGGCGAACGCCTCCTCGATGATGTCCGGCATGGTCAGCACGGTGGGCCCGGTGTCGATGCGGTAGCCGCGGACGTCGGCCTGGCCCATCCGGCCGCCCGGGAAGCCGTAGCGCTCGACGACGGTGACCTGTCGCCCGCGCCCGGCCAGCTGCAATGCGGCCGACAGGCCGGACAGGCCGGCGCCGACGACCACGACGTGGTCGGTGGGACCCGGGACGGTACGCATCATTGGCTCCTTGCCGTGCAGATCGACGCCATGTTGGCCAGCGCGGAGCGCGCCCAGCCGTCGATCCGGTCGTCAGAGATGTGGTCGTGGGCGGTCGTGACCCGATCGGCGATCATGTCCTCGACCCACTCCACCGCGCCGGTGGCCACGATGAGGTTGCGCCAGTGCGCGATGTCGTCGTCGGTGAGTTCCTCGGCGTTCATCAGTTCGACGAACTGGCGGCGGATGGTCGAGTCGGCCATCTGGTGCGCGGCGACGACGACGCTGGTCGCCTTGCGCTCGGCCAGGTCACCGCCGACGGGTTTGCCCGTGACGGTGGGCGCGCCGAACACCCCCAGTAGGTCGTCGCGCAATTGGAAGGCCTCACCCAGCGCACTGCCGTAGGGCCCGAGCACGTCGACCAGGTGGTCGCAGCCGGCCATGGCGGCGCCGATCTCCAGGGGCCTGCGCACGGTGTAGTTGCCGGACTTGCGGCGGGCCACGTCGAGCACCTCGTCGAGGGTGGGCAGCGCCCCGGCATCGTTGGCGACGTCGGCGAACTGGCCGACGGCCAGTTCGACCCGCATCGCGTCGTAGCGGCGCCAGGCCCGCGACAGCGCTTCGGGCGGCAGGCCGCTTTCGCGCATCATCTGTTCGGCCCACACCAGGCACAGATCGGAGAGCAGGATCGCCGCCGAGGCGCCGAACCGCCACGCCGAACCGGACAGGCCGCGCTCGGCGTGCCAGTCGCCGAACTGGACGTGCGCGGCCGGCCGCCCGCGGCGCAGTGGTGAATCGTCCATGACGTCGTCCTGCAGCAGCGCGAAGCCGTGCAACAGTTCCAGGCCGGCCGAGGCCCGCAGGGCGGCGTCGTCGGGTTCCGCGCCGCACAGCCAGCCCAGGTACATGAACGTCGACCGCAGGCATTTGCCACTGCTGACGAACTGCACCAGGACATCGGCCGCCAGGTCGACACCGGTGCGGGCCAACTGCGCGGTGCAGTGGGCGTCCACGAAGTCGCCGACATGGGCCAGCGCGGCCTGGCGGACGCCGTTACGCCACACCTCGAACTGGGCGTCGGGCGGTTCGACCGCCATCCGGGCTGCGGACGAGCGCGCGCCGCTACGCGTTGCGGCATCGAATGCGCGCAATGGCCGCTCCTTCCCCGATCGGGCGCGGCAACGCCCGTGACCAACGGTGATCCTCTTTGCTCATTCAAGGCGAGGCGACCGCCATCCGCCGACTCGGGCGGGACATGGTCACGCTCGCGTAATTTTTACCCGACCCCCCGCAATGTGTCCCCGCAAGCCTTCTAGCTGCAGATTCCAACCTGATCGCACTGTAGTGGACAACGCGTCACCGGCGCGGGCGGTGGGGCGACGAAGGGTGAACCAGACCTTGGCCAGTCCACGGTGACGGGTCCCATCTCCCCTCCGGAATCCCCGGCCGTGAGCGATTATCGCCCGGGCCGCTGACCGACCGATAGGGGTTTGGCCGAAATTCGCCCGGCCGGGTGTGCGCCGGCCCGCGACCTGACATCCTCGAAACATGAAGACACGCCTGCCCGTTCGTCGAGCCTCGTCCGCGGGGAACGTCGCGGTGTCGGGGTCGATTGCCACCGCGGGCAGCGCCGCGGTCGCCGGGTCGATCGCGACCGCCGGAAGTTCCGCGGTCGCCGGATCCATCGCCACCGCGGGCGGCGCCGCGATCGCGGGGTCGGTCGCCACGGCGGGCAGCGCCGCCGTCGCGGGTAGCGCGGTGACGATTCTGTCGGTGCTGCTCGCCGGGTGCGTGGCGTGTGTCGGCTGTTTCGCGTGCCGGCGCTGCGTGGGTTGCGTGGGCTGCGGCCGGTGCCGCGACTGCGTCGGCTGCGTGGGGTGCTACAACTGCTCGGGACTGCGGAACGCGGTGGGCGTCCGCAACGTGCACGTGTAGTCCCACGAATAGTCCAGGTAGCCGGGCTCGGTCCGGCGGAAGGGTCGGGCCGTGACGCAGTTGAGCGGGAAGGTGGCCCTGGTGACGGGCGCGTCGTCTGGACTGGGTGCGGCGGTGGCGCAGGTGTTCGCCGAGCGCGGGGCATCGGTGTTCGGCATCGCCCGCGACGCCGAGCGGATGGCCGAGGTGTTCACCGCGGTACCGGGCGGGGTCTACTCCTCGGTCGACATCGCCACCCCGGAGGCCTGCCGGGACGCGGTCGCCGCCTGCGTGCAGCGGTTCGGCCGGCTCGACGTCCTGGTCAACGCGGCCGGCTTTCACCAGATGCGGCACACCACCGCCGTGACCGACGAGGACTGGGACTACGACCTGGCGGTGAACCTCAACGGCCCGTTCTACCTCTGCCGCGCCGCGCTGCCACACCTGCTGGAGACCGCGGGCAACATCGTCAACGTCGCCTCGATCGCGGGCGTCGAGGGCGAGGTGTACTCGGCCGGCTACTGCGCCGCCAAGCACGGGCTGGTCGGTCTTACCCGGGCACTGGCCATCGAGTTCACCAAGGAACGGCTGCGGGTCAACGCGGTGTGCCCGGGCGGCATGCTGACCCCGCAGGTCACCGAGTTCCAGGCGCCGGAGAACGCCGACTACAACCTGATCATGCGCATCGCCGCGCCGCGCGGGATGATGGCCCCGGTCGACGTCGCCAACGTGATCGCTTTCCTGGCCAGCGACGACGCCGCCACCGTGCACGGCGCGGTGTACAACGTAGACAACGGCAAGACGGCCGGCTGACCGGCTATCCGCCGGCGAAGTGCCGCCGGATGCCGGCCAACATCTCCTTGTGCGCCGCCACGGCCTGCCGGACGGTGAGCGCCAGCAGGGGTCGCGGCGCGATGATCTCGATGCGCTCGGTGAGCCGGGTGCCCGCTGGGACCGGGTCGAAGGACACCACGGAGTTCAGTCGCACCGCCGGGAACTGGCGGGCCTCCGCCGTCACGGGACCGTCGTCGGGGACGTGCAGCCGCGCCGTGTAGGTGGTGGGAAGCGTGAACGGCCCCAACGGGATTCGGTCCTGCACCCGCCATGTCTCGGTATAGCCCTCCGGGCTTTCGTCGCGCGACACGCTGCGCACCGACACCACGAGGGGATGCACGAGGGCGATGTTGGTGAGGTCGACGTAGTGCTCGAGCACCTGGCGCGGCGGGGCGGGGATGTCGTCGGTGACGCTCTGGTGATCGCGCGCGGTCAGGACGGCCACGTCAGCTCGGCGAGGGTGCTACTGCACGGAGGCTCGCTGGAGCACGCCGATCTGCTCCGGGCAGTAGGCGGCGATCGCGAAGCCGAGGAACTGCAGCGCCTGGCCCTGGTCGGTGCCCCGGGGCAGGTTCTTATGCAGGAACGCGGCCGAGGCGTAGGCATCGCCGTCGAGTCCGGTCCAGAGCCGCTTGCAGGCGATCTTGCCCAGCCACGCGTTGTAGTCGCGGGGGCCGTAGATGCCGACGGTGTGCAGCTGATTGGCGAAATCGGTGTCCACATCGGCGTGCGATGGCGCGGCGAGGACAACCGGTGCCGCCACGGCCGCCACGGCCGTCGCGATCAGCTTCATTACCTTCATGGGACACGATTGTAGGCCCGTCCCCGGCGGGCGGACACCCGAACCCAGCAAACCCGCTTCGAGCGCCCCGAATCGGCCGGCGCGGCCGGTCGCCGGATCCCGCTCGGCGACCAGCCCGTCGGCTGTGACACCCGGCACCTTCGGGCGCCCGGAGACCGCAGACGCGGCTTGCGGGCAGGTATCGTTCGATCACTTAAGTAAGCTAATCTCTCTAGTTAAGTGGGCTAATCTGTCGCCGCGGCGGCGGACGGGTTCAGGTGGCGTGGACGGGCAGCTGAGGCGGGTCACGGGGAAGCAATGGTCAAGACGCTGAGACGGGCATGGCTCCCGCTGGTCATCCTGGTTGTGGTGGCCATCGCCGTGTTCGGCGTCTATCGGTTGCACGGCGTGTTCGGGAAGACCGAACTCACCCGACAAGGCAGCGGCCTGGCCAACGACACCAAGCCGTTCAACCCCAAAGAGGTCACCTACGAGATCTTCGGCCCCAGCGGCGCGGTGGCGACCATCAACTACCTCGACCTCGACGCCCAGCCGCAAATCGTGCGGGACACCACGCTGCCCTGGTCGCTCACGCTGACGACCACCGCACCGGCCGCCAGCGCCAACATCGTCGCCCAGGGTGACACCGACACCATCGGCTGCCGGATCCTCGTCGACGGCGTGCTCAAGGACGAGAAGACCACCAGCGGCGTGAACGCCCAGACGTTCTGCCTGGTGAAGTCCGCATGAGCCGCAGGCACGGAGCGCGCCCGCTGATCCCCCGGTTCGTCCGGATGTTCTCGGTGCCCATCGTGCTGTTCTGGTTCGGCCTGGTCGTCGTGCTCAGCGTCGCGGTGCCGCCGCTGGAGCAGGTGAGCCAGGAGCACACCGTCTCGCTGTCACCGACCGACGCGCCGTCGATGAAGGCGATGCAGCGGGTCGGCAAGGACTTTCAGGAGTTCGATTCCAACTCCTCGGCGATGGTGCTGCTGGAGGGCGATCAGCCGCTGGGCGCCGAGGCGCACCACTACTACGACGGGCTGATCCAGAAGCTGCGGGACGACCCGAAGCACGTCGAGCACGTCCAGGACTTCTGGGGCGACCCGCTGACCGCCGCCGGCTCGCAGAGCGCCGACGGCAAGGCCGCCTACGTCCAGGTGTACCTGGCGGGCAACCAGGGCGAGAGCCTGGCCAACGAGTCGGTCGACGCGGTGCAGAAGATCGTCAACGCCAATCCCCCGCCGCCGGGCCTGAAGGTCTACGTGACCGGACCGACGGCGCTGAGCCACGACCAGCACAACGTGGGCGACTCGGCGGTCAAGGTGGTCGAGGCGGTCACCATCGGCGTCATCTTCATCATGCTGCTGCTGGTCTACCGCTCCGTGGTCACGACGGTCCTCGTGCTGGTGATGGTGTTCCTCGAACTCACCGCGGCCCGCGGCGTGATCGCCTTCCTGGGCAACGCCGAGGTGATCGGGCTGTCGACGTTCGCGGTGAACCTGCTCGCGACCCTTTCCATCGCCGCGGCCACCGACTACGCGATCTTCCTCATCGGGCGATACCACGAGGCGCGACTGGACGGCGAGGACCGCGAAACCGCCTACTACACGATGTATCACGGCACCTCGCATGTGATCCTGGGCTCCGGGCTGACCATCGCCGGCGCCACGTTCTGCCTGCATTTCACCCGGTTGCCGTACTTCATGTCGCTGGGCTTCCCGCTGGCGATCGGCATGCTGGTGGTGGTGTTCGCGGCGTTGACGTTCGGACCCGCGGTCATCGCGATCGGCAGCCGGTTCCGGAAGATCTTCGAGCCCAAGCGGAAGATGAACACCCACCTGTGGCGGCGGGTGGGCACCGCGGTCGTCCGCTGGCCGGCGCCGATCCTGGCGGCCTCGACGGCGTTGGCGTTGATCGGGCTGCTGGCCCTGCCCACCTACACGACCAACTACAACGACCGGAACTACCTGCCGAAGACCATCCCCGCCGCCGCCGGTTATGCGGCGGCCGACCGGCACTTCCCGCAGGCCCGGATGAATCCCGAACTGCTGCTGGTGGAAACCGACCACGATGTGCGCAATCCGGCCGACATGCTGGTGATCGACCGGATCGCCAAGAACATCTTCCACATCCCCGGCATCGGCCGCGTGCAGAGCATCACCCGCCCGCTCGGCACGCCCATCGAGCACACCTCGATCCCGTTCATCATCAGCATGCAGGGCACCACCCAGATGATGAACATGTCCTACATGCAGGACCGCATGCGCGACATGCTCACGATGGGTGACGACATGCAGGTCACCATCGACACGATGACGCGGATGTACGCGCTGACCAAGCAGCTCACCGGCGTCACCCACGAGATGGTGCTCAAGACCAGGCAGATGGTGGCCGACACCAACGAGATCCGGAACAACCTCGCGAACTTCGACGACTTCTTCCGTCCGATCCGTAACTACCTGTACTGGGAACCGCACTGCTTCGACATCCCGGTGTGTTGGTCGCTGCGTTCGGCGTTCGACGCCCTGGATGGAATGGACGCGCTCAGTGACGATCTCGAGGCCATGATGAAGGACATGGACAGGATGGACGTCCTGATGCCGAAGCTTGCCGAGCTGATGCCGCCGATGATCGCGACGATGACGTCGATGAAGCAGATGATGCTGACCATGCAGTCCTCGATGAACGGACTGCAGGACCAGATGCAGGCGATGATGGACGACGCGACCGCCATGGGTCAGGCGTTCGATGCGTCGAAGAACGACGACTCGTTCTACCTGCCGCCGGAGGTCTTCGACAACCCGGAATTCAAGCGCGGCCTGAAGATGTTCGTCTCACCGGACGGAAAAGCGGTGCGGTTCATCATCTCTCACGAGGGTGACCCGGCGACACCCGAAGGCATCTCACACATCGACAAGATCAAGAACGCCGCCTTCGAGGCCATCAAGGGCAGCCCGCTGGAGGGTTCCAGGGTGTACCTGGGGGGCACCGCGTCGGTATACAAGGACCTGCAGGAAGGCGCCAACTACGATCTGTTGATCGCCGGCATCGCGGCGCTGTGCCTGATCTTCATCATCATGCTGGTGATCACCCGAAGTGTGGTGGCGGCCGCGGTGATCGTGGGCACGGTGGTGCTGTCGCTCGGTGCGTCGTTCGGGCTCTCGGTGCTGCTGTGGCAGCACATTCTGGGTCAGCCACTGCACTGGCTGGTCATCGCGATGGCGGTGATCATCCTGCTGGCGGTGGGATCCGACTACAACCTGCTGCTGGTGGCCCGGTTCAAGGAGGAGATCCACGCCGGGCTCAACACCGGAATCATCCGGTCGATGGCGGGTTCCGGTTCGGTGGTCACCTCGGCAGGGCTGGTGTTCGCGTTCACCATGGGTTCGATGGCGATCAGCCCGCTGAAGGTCGGCGGTCAGGTGGGCACCACGATCGCGCTCGGCCTGCTGTTCGACACGCTGGTGGTGCGTTCGTTCATGACCCCGTCCATCGCCGCACTGATGGGTAAGTGGTTCTGGTGGCCGCAACGGGTGCGCCAGCGCCCGGTTCCTCAGCCGTGGCCCAGTCCGGCGCCGGATTCCGTTTCGGCACAACCGGATTCCGACTCGACCGATCGGATGACGCTGACCTCGGGTCGGCCCGATTCGACGTGACGGCCACCTCGTGTTCGGCACAAGTTCAGCCGCCGTTACCCCGTCGGCCGCTGCGGCCATGACTTTGCTGCCATCCTTGAGGCAGCCAGCTTCAGAAAGGACTGCGATGTCACTGCAGCCGCGATCCCTCGTGCCGCTGTCGATCGGCGGGGCCGCCGTGTCGATCGCCCTGGCCCCGTCGGCGGTGGCCGACCCGCCCAACATCCCCGAGCCGGGCTCGGCCGGCGCCCAGGGCAAATGACCGTCCCCCCGGTTCTCGAGCGCTGGTTCGAGATCATCGCGTCCGGCGGCAGCGGTGATGTCGAGGAACTGCTCGCCGACGATGCGGTGTTCTACTCCCCTGCGGTGTTCACCCCGCAGCGGGGTCGCGCGCAGGCGGCGGCATACCTGCGGGCCGCGGAGAAGTTGTTCGCAGGCGCGAACTTCCGGTATGTCGGCAAGTGGTTCGACGCCCATTCGGCGGTCCTGGAGTTCGCCGCCGAGATCGACGGGCTCACCGTCGAGGGCATCGACATGATCCACTGGAACGCCGACGGCAAGATCGTCTCGGTCAAGGTGATGATCCGGCCGCTGAAAGCCCTGCAGGCGATCGTCCCCAAGATGGCCGCCCTGCTGCAGGGCTGAGCCTTCAGCCTGAATTCCGCAGCGCAGCTACGGTTTCGAGCTCATCGAGCGCGGTCACGGCGCGCCGCAGGCCCTCCAGGGCAATGCCGTCGTCCTGCAGGCCGCCGAGGCCCGCGGTCGTCAGCGCGGACAGATACGGGTGCACGACGGCCTGCCGGTAGCGGGTCCACAGGTCATCGGCATCCAGCACGGGGCCGCCCTCGGCGGCGAGCGCCTGCCGATAGGTGTCGAGCAACTCACGCTCCACGGCGTGGCGGACATGTTCGGGTGTGCCGAGCACGATCGCGTAGGCGAGGTCGCGGGCCGGGTGCCCGCGCCGGACCACCTGCCAGTCCAGCAGGCCGGCGTGCCCGTCGCAGAAGTAGGTGTTGCCCGGGTGCGAGTCGCCGTGCAGGACGGTGTGCGGCCCGCTGTCCACGATGGCCGTTGCGCGGGCGAAGTTCTCCCAGATGTAGCGGCCGGTGTGCACCGGGATCGCCGTCGACGCGGCAAGGCGCTTCGCCGACATCTTCATGACGGACGGTGTGAGCAGGTTGGCCGGGTCGGAGGACGGGCTCTGCAGCCAGCCGAACTGCCCTGTGCCGCCGGGCTTCACCGGCAACCGGCCCCAGAACGTGCCGTGGAGATGGGCAAGGACACCCACCACCTGAGCCATCCGGTCGGTGCTCAGCGGATGAAGGGTGTCGGGGAACTGGCAGTCCGATACGGCCATGTCCTCGAGAACCACGAGGTAGCGGCCGGTCAGCGGGTCGAAGGCCGATCCGTGACACCGGGGAAGGCCCCGGCGCAGTTGCGGAGCCAGTTCACGGTAGAAGCGTGCCTCGGTCTCCCCCAGTCCGGCCAGCTCACCCAGCATCCGGATGCCCGCGGTGCCGGCCGCCATCTTGACGAACACCGACTCCGGCACGCCGTCTCCGGCCAGAACCAGCCGGGCCCGGCTCGACGTACCGGCGGTGGCGTCCAGCGGCGTGCTGGCGCAGACCCCGCCGCCGATGATCTCCGACAGGGACTCGGGTGTGAGGTCGGTGACTCGACGCGGGAATCGCCGCCTGTCGCCCAGCACCGCGTCGGCCGTCAACCGTCGCACCCCACGGCCGACGTGGGCGCCGAAGCGCATTACCGAACGCATCGGGCCACCATACCGATGCGCCGCACGGCGAAGTTACAAATTAGCGCGCAAGTGTAAACTGCGCTGACTGCGGACAAGAAGGGGCAACGCAATTGGGCATCGTGACCACGAGTTCGGAGACAGCCTTCTCCCACTCCGCCGAGACGCTCTACGACTTCGTCACCAACCCGGCCAACTGGACCAAGACCTACCCCGGCAGCAACTACGTGGGCAAGCTGGACAGCCTGCCGTTGCAGGTCGGCGATAACTGGGAGGAGGGCGGTCCGGACGGTGAGCGCATCTTCAGCTGGCAGCTTGCGATCGCGGACCGGCCTCGGCTGTGGGTGTTCACCTCGGTCGGGCGGCTCGGTCACGACCGGCAGGGCAACGGCGGAATGGACGGCCGGATCACCGTCGAGTACCGCTTCACCCAGCCGGGTGCCGGTGTCACGCTGTTCGCCAGAACGATGACCGTCGAGGCGCCGAAGGACTCCCCGATGCCCGACGGCTTCTTCCGAATCGTCAACCCCGCCAACATCGACCGCTACCACGCCGCGATCGCCCGGGAGTTGCACCTCTGAGCGCTCGGCGCCGCCAGGTAGGTTGGACCCATGAAATACCTTGACGTCGAAGGGGTCGGCCGGGTCAGCCGGATCGGGCTCGGCACCTGGCAGTTCGGCTCGCGCGAATGGGGCTACGGAGACCAGTACGCCGAGGGCGCCGCGCGCGACATAGTGCAACGGGCACTGGCGCTGGGAGTCACGCTGTTCGACACCGCCGAGGTCTACGGGTTCGGCAAGAGCGAGCGGATTCTGGGCGAGGCGCTGGGCGACGAGCGGGCCAGCGTGGCGGTGGCGAGCAAGATCTTCCCGGTCGCGCCGTTCCCCCCGGTCATCCTCCGGCGTGAGCGGGCCAGCGCGGAACGCCTGCAGCTCACGCGGATTCCGCTCTACCAGGTGCATCAGCCCAACCCGGTGGTGCCGGACTCGGTGATCATGCCGGGCATGCGCAGCCTGCTCGACAGCGGCGCGATCGGCGCCGCCGGTGTGTCGAACTACTCGCTGGCGCGGTGGCAGAAGGCGGACGCCGCGCTCGGGCGGCCGGTGATCAGCAATCAGGTGCACTTCTCGCTGGCCCACCCGGGCGCACTGGACGATCTGGTCCCGTTCGCCGAGCGGGAGAACCGGGTGGTCATCGCCTACAGCCCGCTGGCCCAGGGCCTGCTCGGCGGCAAGTACGGCGTGGACAACCGGCCCGGCGGGGTGCGCGCGCTGAACTCGTTGTTCGGCACCGAGAATCTGCGCCGCATCGAGCCGTTGCTGCAGACGTTGCGCGATGTGGCGGCCGAGGTGGACGCCAAGCCGGCGCAGGTGGCCCTGGCCTGGCTGACCAGCCTGCCCGGTGTGGTCGCCATCCCCGGCGCGTCCAGCGTCGAGCAGTTGGAGTTCAACGTCGCGGCCGCCGACATCGAACTGAGCGCCGAATCACGCGATGCGCTGACGGCGGCGGCTCGCGCCTTCCGCCCGGCGTCGGCCGGTCGCTTCCTCACCGACCTCGTCCGGGAGCGGCTAGGACGCTGACGCGGCCGCCGCCGGCCGCACCGCCCTGCCCCGGGCGAACGGGTTCAGGTTCCGATACGGGTCGTCCTCGCGCAGTCGGAGCAGGTCGGCCAGAATTGCCTCCAGGGCGCGCTGCGTCCGGTTCTTGACGTCGAGCTCCCACTGGTCCGCCTGGGTACGGGCGGGCTTGGCGGTGTCGATGGGTGCACCGAAGCGCAGATACATCCGCTGCGGATCCGGGAGCAGGGTCGGCCCCAGACCGCGCATCGGCGGGATGGCCATGTCGGGCCTGCCGCCCACCCGGCTGCCGATGAACTGTCCGGCCCGGCCCAGCAGGCTGTCGCGTTCGACCAGCCCGTGATAGACGTCGTCGCCGCCGACGAGGCCGACGGGCACGATCGGATAGTCGTGCGCGATCGCCAGCCGGGCGAATCCGCTGCGGCCCTGCCAGCGGAGTTTGTACTTCTCGCCCTTGAACTTCGGCATCTCGCGGCCGCCGCCGGGAAAGACCAGCACCGTCTCGTCGTTGGCCATCAGGCAGGCGCCGTTCTCCCGCTCGCCCACCACCGCGCCCGCCGCGGCCAGCAGGTCGGCGGGCAGGCCCCGCATGTCGGCAAAGCCGCGGTCGGCCAGACCGCGGACCCGCACCCCGAGTTCGCGGTGCACGAAGTAGGGAATCATGACGATCTCGGCCATGCCGAACGTGGTGTGGTTGCCGACCAGCAGAAACCGCCCGTCACGGGGCAGGTTCTCCAATCCGTCCACGTACGGTCGGGACAGGTCCACGACGGGGTCCAGTCGGTCGGCCACGGCGAAGATCGCCCGCCGGAGCGCCTGCACCCGGCCGGGTTGATCGATCAGGCGGTCATGGCGGTCGTCGGTGGCGGCCGCCGTGGGCGGGGTCGGCTCGGTGGTCATGGCATCTCCTCGTCCGGTCGGAAGCTGCCCGCGACGATACACCCAAACTGACCAAATGACGATTTTGGTCAGTTTGCCTACTTCGGGGATGGCTGCGCCGGGCACCGATATAGTCACCCCGGTGAGCACCCCACTCGGGGAACTGCCCGAGAAGCACTCGGCCAAAGCGGCCCGGTTGCTGGCCGCCGCCAGTGAGCTACTCGTCGGCCGGGGCGCCCGCGGATTCACCGTCGCAGACGTCGCCCAGCGCGCCCACGTCGGCAAGGGCACGGTCTATTTGTATTGGCCGACAAAGGAAGACCTGCTGATCGGTCTTATCGGCCGCGGCTTCCTCAGCCTCGTCGACGACCTGATCGAGCGCTTGACCGAGGAGCCCGATCTGGCGCGGCCGTCGCGGTTCTGCCCGATGATGCTCGAGATCGCGACCAGCCAGCCGTTCATCGCGGCGCTGCAACGGCACGACGAGGACCTGCTGGGCATCCTGGCCCACCATCCCCGCTCCGTCGCCCTGCACGACCAACTCGGCCCGAGCGCGGTGCTGCACGCGGTCCTGCCCATCTGGCGGCGCCACGGGCTGGCCCGACAGGATTGGGACATCGATGACCAGACTTTCGCCCTGCACGCACTGATCAGCGGTACGGCGCTGTCGCTCATCGGCCCCGCGCCGGCACCGGTCACCGCCGACGACCCGATGGGCGTGCTGGGCGCGGCGATCACCGCCCTGCTGGGAACCGAGCGGGCCACCCGCAAGCAGATCCGTTCCGCGGCAACCGAGATCATGGCCTTCCTGCGGGACGGACACAACGCAGCCCTCGCGGTGATCGACCCGCCGCGCCCGGCCGGATGACAACCCCCGACGACGGCGCAGAGGACGGCGCGGACGCGCCACCGGTGAGCCGGTGGCCGCACGTCCTGCGCCTGGCCCTGTTCGCCGCCTTCCTGCTCACGCTGTTCTATTTCGTGGCGGTGTCCCGGGTGGTCGATGTGGGCCAGGTCCGCGACGCCGTCGCCGCCACCGGACCGGTGGCACCGCTGGCCTACCTCCTGGTCGCCGCCGTGCTGGCCGCCGTCTTCGTCCCCGGGCCACTGCTGGCGGCCGGTAGCGGCTTCCTGTTCGGACCGCTGGTGGGCACGTTCGTGACGCTGGGATCGACGGTCACCACGGCGATGATCACCGCCCTGGTCGGCAGGCACGCGGGGCGGGAGAGCGCCCGGGCACTCCTCGGTCCGGCCTGGGCCGAGCGCATCGACGGCCAGATCCAGCGCCACGGGCTGTGGGCGGTCGTCGGCCAGCGCTTCATCCCGGGAATCTCCGACGCCCTGGCCTCCTACGCCTTCGGCGCGTTCGGGATGCCGTTGTGGCAGATGGCCATCGGGGCGTTCATCGGGTCGGCGCCGCGGGCCTTCGTCTACACCGCGCTGGGCGCCTCGATCTCCGATCTCTCCTCGCCGCTGGCGTTCGCGGCGATCGCGGTCTGGTGTGTCACCGCGATCATCGGCGCGTTCGGGGCCCACCGGGGGTATCGCAGTTGGCGCGCGCGCAGCCGATAATGGCGACCGTGGCTGATCGCAATGTGCTCGGTGGCGACCTGGAACCGTGTGGCAACGACCCGGTGACCGGCTTCTACCGCGACGGTTGTTGCTCCACCGGGCCGGAGGACATCGGCCTGCACACCATCTGCGCGGTGGTGACCGCGGAGTTCCTCGACCATCAGCGCTCGATCGGCAACGACCTGTCGACGCCGATGCCGCAGTACCGGTTTCCCGGTCTGGTGCCGGGTGATCGGTGGTGCGTCACCGCCCGGAACTGGCTACGCGCGTATCAGGACGGCTGCGCCGCGCCGGTCGTGCTGGCGTGCACCCACCAGCGCACCCTGGACGTGGTGCCCCTCGAGACGCTGCGCGAGCATGCCGTCGACGTGCCCGACGACCTGGGCGGTCTCTAGCACCCGCGGGCAGGACCGCCGCTAGCCCCCGAGGCCGTGGTGGTGGTTACCGGGCGCCTCGGTGGGTGCCGGCGGGGCGTGCACCGTGGGGGTGAACACGTTGCCGCCGGTGGGATTGATGGACTTCTCCGTCGGCGACACGGACGTGGTGACCGGGCTGGTGGTGGGTGTCGTGGTGCCCGACGGGCCCTGGTTGCCGCCGTTGCCGCACGCGCTGGCCAGCGCGCTCAGGCCGATCAGCAGGGCCGTACCGCCGATGACGACGGGACGGCGGGTGGCGCCGGTGGTGGAGCGGGCGATGGTCATCTGGACTCCCTCTCTTGCGGCCATCAGGATATGTCAGACGCGCAAATTTCCGGCGGTCATCTCAAATGCAGTCGGAGGCCCCGTCCACCACGAACACCGCTCCGCTGGTGTAGGAGGAGTGCTCGGTGCACAGAAACGCGATGGCCGGGGCGATCTCGTCGACCCTTCCGAATCGGCCGAGCGGAACATGGGCCAGCTCGGCGTCGACGATGGCGGGCACCGCGTGCATGGGCGCGGTCATCGGGGTGTCGATCGCACCGGGCGCCACCGCGTTGACGCGGATCCCGTCCTTGGCCCACTTCACGGCGAGAAGCCTTGTCACCGCGATGATTCCGGCCTTGGCCGCGCTGTAGCCGGGCACCATCGGCACCGCCCGCAGCGCCGACATCGAGGCCAGGTTGACCACCGAGGCGCCACCGGCGGCGGTCGACGCCTTCAATGCCCGCCGCAGCGCGACGGTGAGCCGGTAGGGGCCGTCGAGGTTCAGGGCGACGGATGCGTCGAACCCGTCGGGCGCGGATTCGTCGAGGCCGCCAGGGAAATTCGCCCCGGCGTTGTTCACCAGCACGTCGAGGCGCTCGAACCGGCCCGCCACCGCCGCCACGGAGTCCGGGTCGGTGAGCACGAGTTGGGCATAGCTCATCCCGGACAGGTCGGTGTCGTAGTCGGCCGCACCGGTTCGGGTGCCGGTGACGGTGACGTCCGCGCCGGCGTCCCGGAACAGCGCGGCGGTCGCAAGGCCGATCCCACTGGTGCCGCCGGTGATCAGCGCGCGAACACCAGTGAAGTCGAAGCGAACCCGCGCGTTCACGCGTAGCCCGCGATCTGCTTCGTCAGCCATGCGGTCTCCCAGAAGTTGTCGGAGTCGGCGAGCAGCCGTTCGTGGGCCGCCCTGAGCACCCGGCGGGCGCCGGCGTGATCCGGGGCGGTGTCGGTCACCAACTCGGCGAGCTGGATCGCCGCGACGGGCCGGCCGGCGTCCAGGTGGACCTGCGCCCGATCGACGATGGCCTCGGCCCCGGCCAGGTCCACCAGGTCGGCGCTGACGCCGGACGGGTCGACGGGGTACAGCTCGGCGGTGGAGCGGTGATGGAACCAGCCCGAGTAGTTCTCCCAGATCGCCCGGACGTCCCAGGCCACCTTGCCGTAGCCCTCCCCCACCTCCAGTTCGGCCGGCAGGGTGATCTCCCGCATCAGGGTGCGGACGTCCTTGCCGGCGTTCATGCCGGCGACGGTGGCGTCGTGCACGTAGCGGACCGCGTCGCGGAGCCGGATGAGTTCGGCCTGGATGCGCTCGGCGCCGCTGATCGGCCCGAAGTGACCGGTGAGCAGGACGTCCGGCTCGAGGGCGCGGACCCGCTCGATGGTGTCGATCACGGTGAGCGCATCGCGGTAGCGGTCGCCGCGCATGGTCACCAGGTTCGGGATGTGACCGAAGAGTGCGCCGAAGACGTTGCCGCACAGACATATCCGCTCGTCGGGCAGCCAGACCACCATCGAGTCGGTGGTCTCCCCGCCCGGCGTGGCGATCAGTTCCAGCGTGCGTTCGCCGACCTTCAGGGTCAGGGTGTCGTCGACGAGGATGTCCGCGGTGGGGGTGCTCTGGCCCGGCAGCTTCCGGCCGAACTTCTCCTGGATCCTGGCGATGCCCGCGGCGAGGGTGTCGGAGAACGCGAACGCGCTTCGGGCGGCCCGGTAGCGGGCCAGTCGCTCGTTGTCGTCGCGCCACTGCTGCCAGTTCGCCTGCGCCACCACCTCGGTATCGGGGTCGCGCACGCTGTCCAGGCCGCCGACGTGGTCGTAGTGCCCCTGGGTGACGATGAGGTAGCGCACCGCCGCGGCGTCGACGGAGTCGAGGTTCGCGCGGTGCACCGGGCCCTCGAAACCCATGCCCGCGTTGATGATCACCCGGCCCGCGGTGGTCGGCAGCAGGTAGACGTTGGACAGTCCGGGCGAACACCAGATGCCGGGAACGATCTCCGCCACCTGGCCGGGCACCGCGGGCAGCATCGCCGCCGCACCGGGGCGGCTGCGGTACGCCGGCGCGGCGTCGTCCACGCCACTCGTCATCGCATGCTCCTTCAGGTTCGGGCGGACCCGCCCTGGACTTCGGGCCGGACATCGAAGCGGTCGAAGTAGAAGCCGAATCGCGACCGCAAGTCCTCGGGGGTGACACCGAAGTGGCCCCGCAGGTCGTAGCGGATGTTGCCGTGCTTGCCGCGGGGGTTGTCGTCGAGATAGCGCGCGAAGCGCTTGCGAACCCCGGGCGTCAGCTCGACGCCGGCCTTGTCGTACAGCGACTCCAGGACGGTGATCTCATTGCCGTTGAGTTGGTGGAAGCTGATGTCCACACCGCGGTCTGCGGGCACCAGGTCGCGGTCGCGCACGCACGAGCTGAGCAACCGGTGCACCCGGTCGCTCCAGTAGGTGACGAGCCATTCCGGGTCGATCGCGGTGCGGCGCAGGCGATCGGCGTAGGCCATCATCGTGATCGCAGACTGGATCACCGCCACCGGGTCGCGGTGCGTGAACGCGAAGGTGGCGTCCGGGAAGGTGGCGGCCAGCGCGGGCAGTTGCTCGGCGTGCTGCGGCGACTTGAGCACCCAGGTGCGCGGCCCCCGCAGGAACGTCAGAGCCTGCAGCACCGTCTTCAGGTACGCGTAGTGCACCGTCTGGTCCAGCGCAAGGTAGGTGTCCCGCCAGTCCGGGACACGGGCGTGCCATTCCAGGACGTAGCCGGCGAAGTCCAGGTCGAGCAGTTCGACCTCTTCCTCGATCGCCTCCGGGAACCGGTCATGCATGGCGGCCACCAGCGGTGAGCTGGCCATCAGCGCGTCGTGCTCGCTGCGGGCCCGCGCGTAGCGGGGATCGACGCCGAACAGGTCGGGGCCCTCGCCGCGGGACGGGATGGGCTCCTGGCTCTCCCAGTACGGCAGCGCGCGCCGGCGCCGATCCTCGGCGAGCAGGTTCACCAGGTGCGTGGTGCCCGAACGCGGCATGCCGACCACGATGATCGGTTTCTCGATCGGGATCGCCGTGATCTCCGGGTACCGCTTGAGCAGGTCGGTCAGCGACAACCGGTTTCGAAGCAGCCGAACAATGCGGCTGCGCAACGTGTTTCGGCTCAGCTGCCGCAACCCGGTGTCGGCCTCGATGGCGGCCACGTGGGCGTGCAGCCGCTCGTCGAATCCGTCGGTGCGCCCGAGGTCGGCGACCCCGGCGTGGGTGACGGCCTCCGCCAGCATCTGGTCGATGTCGAAGGTCACCGGCCGGGCCTCGGTGTACTCGAGGATCTGCCGCTGGACATCGGTCAGGCGCGGCGCCACAAGGTCGTCGAGATCGATCGCCTCGGCCGGTGCACCCATCGCCTGCCTTCTGTCCGGCTTGTCCTGCTGCGGCAACTCCGCCACGAGCTGATGCCCATGGGCCAGTTCGCCCGAATCCCCGGCCCCAGCAAACAACCGATCGGCCGAGATTAATGCCCCTATCCGGCATACTGCGCCCGCCGGTACCGTACCTTACCTATCACCGGGACCGACGTCGCTAATCATCCGAGGGGATCCACCCAGGCCGATCGGCGCGCACCCGCGACAAACTCGAAGAACGGCCGCGTTCTGGTCAGCGGCCGACAGGGGTGGTAGTGAAGGAGATTCGGAAGATCGCATGAAGAACGGGGACTTCAGTTGACGGAAACGTCGGAGGCCGACAGCAACAGCCGGGTTCGACGTCCCGGCCGACTTCGACGCTGGTTTCCGACGGCTAATGCCGATGAGTCGCCCGACGCGGCCGCCGGAACCCTGCGGCCGGGATTTCGCCAGGACATCGAGGGTCTGCGCGCCATCGCGGTACTGGGCGTCATCCTCTTCCACGCCGGCGTGCGTCAGGTGGACGGCGGGTTCGTCGGAGTCGACGTTTTCTTCGTCATCTCGGGCTTTCTCATCACCGGGATACTCGTCCGTGAGGTGAACGGCACCGGCACCATCGGGCTGCGTCGGTTTTACGGCGCGCGCGCTCGGCGGCTGCTGCCGGCGTCGGCCACCGTCGGCGTCTTCATTGCGATCACCACGGCGCTACTGGTGGGCCCTTTGCAGGCGAAGGGGATCTATCTGGACGGCATCGCCAGCGCGCTGTACGTCAGCAACTATCGATTCGCGTTCGAGGGCATCGACTACCTGGGCGCCACCAAGCCGCCCTCGCCCTATGAGCACTACTGGTCACTGGGTGTCGAGGAACAGTTCTATCTGATCTGGCCCGCCTTGATCATCGGTACGGCGTGGTTCGTGCGCCGTCGCGCCGGCAGGCGCACCGACCCGCCTGCCGGGTCGACGAAGAATCCTTACGTCGTCGTCTTCGGCCTCGTCGCAGCCGTTTCCTTCGCGTTGTCCCTGATTGCCACGAGCGCCTTGCCCCCGTTCGCATTCTTCTCACTGCCGACCCGGGCGTGGGAGCTGGCCGCCGGAGGTCTGGTGGCCCTGACCGTGAACCAATGGCGCCGATTGCCGGCGCTGGCCGCTGCGATTGCGGGCTGGGCCGGCCTGCTGCTGATCCTGCTGGCCTTCTTCCAACTGGACAGGGCCACTCCGTATCCCGGCACCGCCGCGCTGTTGCCGGTTCTGGGCACAGCGCTGGTCATCGGGGCGGGATCCGCCGCGCCCGCGTTCGGCTGCGGACCGTTGCTCGCATTGCCACCGATGCGCGCTATCGGCCGGCTGTCCTACGCGTGGTATCTGACGCACTGGCCGGTACTCCTGGCGCTCTATATGTTGCCGATATTTTTGATTCATCCGGGGTGGCTGGCGCCGGCACTGATCGTGATCTCCGGCGTGCTCGCCTGGCTGCTGATGCGGGTGATCGAGAATCCATTCCGGTTCCGGCCGCGCTGGCGCCGATCACCCGGGCGCAGCCTGGCGCTCGGCGGAGCAGTCACCGCCGTGGCCGTCGGCGTATGTGTGGCCATGCTCGTTCTGCTTCCCAAGCCCGTGGGCAGCGGCCCGGCTGCTCTGGCGCTGGCCGTCAAGCTGGGGCCGAGCCCGACCGGCCAGGATGTTGGGCCTTACAAGGCGGCGGTACAGGATGGTTTTGCGCAGGTGCAGGCCGCGGTCACGGCATCTGCCGGTCTCAAGGCCGTGCCATCGAACCTCGAACCGACGCTTGCTGACGCGCAGAACGACGTCGGAGGCGGCTGCAACCTCGACTTCCTGAGTGTCACCCCGATTGAGTGCGCAACGGGTGACACGACGTCCTCGACCACCGTTGCTTTGGTTGGCGACTCGAACGCAGCCATGTGGTCTCCGGCGTTCCAGGAGATCGCCAAGCAGCGAAAGTGGCGGCTGGAGACGCAGGCGAAGTCCGGCTGTCCCGTGCTGCTGGATCTACCGGTGTTCAACGCCACACTTCGCGAGCAGTACAAGCAGTGTGACCAATGGCGGACGAATGTCGCGGCGCGGCTGCAGGCTGAACACCCGCGACTGATCGTGCTGGCCTTCTCCCGGCAATACGGGAAGCGCTACGACTACGCCTCGAGTTACGACGCCTACGACTCGATATGGACGAGCAAGCTCGCCGACCAGGTCCGGCAGTTCCGCGCCACCGGTGCCGACGTGCTCGTCCTCGGGTCGATCCCGAATCCGATCTTGTGGGTGCCGAACTGCCTGTCCGTCAATCTCGACAACGCAACGGCGTGTTCGCCATTGCGGTCCGCGGCGGTGAACAGGACCGGTATTGCGGCCGAGACGGCCGCAACCCAGTCCGGCGGCGGGCACTATGCCGACATCTCCGACCTTTTCTGCACCGCGGAGATATGCCCCGCCATCGTGGGAAACACCTTGGTTTACCGCGACTTCAATCACGCGACTAACAGATACATCCTGCAGTTGGCCCCGGTGATCGGCGCTCTGGCCGACCTGACCTTGGTCGAGAGGTGACCCGCTCGGAGCCGATGGTCCGCTTCAGTTCCGGCTATCAACAATGCGGACCATCACAGAACGGACGCGCCGTGGCTTCCTCACCGAAGAACGAGTCACTGGACTCGATCAGCCGGACGCTGGCTCGGGTCATGCGGGTCAGCGGCAGCCGGGCGATGTTCGCCCGGCAGGCCGCCGCGGCCGGCGTCTTGTTGACCCAACCGTCCTATCTGTTGTTGCGCGTGCTGATCGACGACGGCCCCCTTGCGATGGGCGCGCTGGCGCGCGCCGCACAGATGGACGTGGGGATGGCCACCCGGCAGGTAGGCGCGCTGGTCGAGGCGGGACTGGTCACCCGCGATCCCGACCCGGCCGATGCGCGGGTGTCCCTGGTCACGCCGACCGAACGCGGGCGCCGGGTCGCTGGATCGCTGCAGGACGTGCGGCGCCGGCATCTGCAGCGCGCGCTGTCCGGTTGGACGGCGGCCGAACTGCAGGAGTTCGACCGGCTGCTGACCCGGTTCTTCGACGACTCGGTCGGCACCCCGATCGACGACTGACGCTAGCCGGCCCGCAGTTCGGCGACGCACGCCGCCAGGGGCCCGTCGTCGCCGCGGTCGGTGATGGGCGGCAGCACCACGCCCCGGGCCAGGCCGCCGAACCGGGCCAACAGAATCCGGGGCAGCTCGTCGTAGCGCCCACTGACCAGCAGTTGGTCCAGCACGTCGTCGGTCAGCACGGCGGGCAGATCGTCCCACCGCTGTTCCTTGACCACGGCGCGAAGCCGATCGGCCAGCTCGGCCAGTCCCCGGCGTTCCAGGGCCGGCGCATACGCCGGCGTCGAGTACAGGAAGGCCAGCATGCCGCGCTGGCGTTCCCGGTCGGCGGTGACGGCGTGGCCGTCGGCGCCGGTGGCGATCGCGGCCGAGGCGATGATCGCCGGCGCCTCGCCGCGTCCGGCCGACGCCGCCCCGCGATCGAGGGCCGGACGGACGACGCCGGCAAGGAACGCGGGATCGGAATTGGTCGAGTGCGTAACGACACCGTGGGTCAGCTCGCCCGCCAACTCGCACATGCCGGCATTCACCGCGCCGAGCCAGATCGGCGGATCGCCGACATCGACGGGTCCGGGATTGAAGTACGGCTGCATGCGGGTCAGCCGGTAGCCGGGGCTGCGGTAGTCCAACCGATCGCCGGTGCGAAACGCCGCGAACAGTGCCTCCAGCGCGCCGAGGTAGTCACGCATCCGGGAACGTGGCTCGCTCCAGGGCATCCCGTACCGGCCCTCGATGTTCTGCCTGATCTGAGTCCCCAGCCCCAACTCGAACCGGCCGCCGGAGAGCGCAGCGAGGTCCCAGGCCGTGTAGGCCACCAGCGTCGGGCTGCGCACGAATGCCAGCGTCACCGCGGTGCGCACCGTCAACCGGGTGGTGTGCTCGAGCGCCAGCAGGGCCACCGCCAGCGAGTCGTGCAGGGTCTCGGCCACGTGCAAGCCGTCGAAGCCGATCAGCTCGACGCGCTGCGCATAGCCGGGGACCGCGCTCAAGGGCAGCCGAGGGTCCAACGCCGCGTACACCTTCATCGGCGACAACCCTATCATTTGCTTGACATTATCAAGTTATCGCTCATAGCCTTCGAGCATGGCGGGCGCACGCTTCTACTTCGACTGGGCCAACTACTTCACGATGTTGAAACTGCTGCGCGCCGACCCGAACCCGGCCCGGCGCCGCAAGTTGCTCGCCGCCTTCCTGCTCGGCGTCCCACTGCTGGCCGCGGTGCACACGGTGTGCTTCGCGCTCGACCCATTGCTGTTCGGCTCGCTGCGCCGCACCGAGGTGCGCGAGCCGGTGTTCGCCGTGGGCCACGCCCGCAGCGGCACCACGTACCTGCACCGGCTGATGGCCAAGGACGACCAGTTCAGTGTGGTCCTGCTGTACGAAATGCTGTTCCCGTCGCTGCTCGAGAAGCAGTTGCTGAGGCTGGTGTTCCGGCTCGACGAGAGGGTGCTCGGCGGCCGGCTGCGGCGCCGGATCGACGAGGCGGAGCAGCGCGCGTTCGCCGAGACCAACGACATGCACCGCACCGGCTTCTTCGCCGCCGAGGAGGACGACTTCCTGCTCACCAGTTCCCTGGCGTCGGGCGGCTGGATCGTGCTGTTCCCCTACATGCGCAAGCTGGACTTCTACCACGTCGATCGCTGGGACGAGCGCAAGCGGAGGCGAATGATGGCGTTCTACAGGGAGTGCGTGCGCCGGCAGGTGGCACTCAACGGAGGCCGAACGCATCTGAGCAAGAACCCGACCTTCTGTGGTCGCATCGAGTCGCTCATCGAGACGTTCCCTGATGCGAAGTTCGTTGTGCTGATGCGCAATCCGAATGAAACGGTGCCGAGTCTGCTCAAGATGCTGCAGACCAGCTGGACGCTGCAACACCGCGACGAGCGCCTTATCGCCGAGTCGCTGCGCATCCTGGCCGAGCAGTCGTTCCACACCTACGAGCATCCGCTGGACGTCCTGACCACCCACCCCGAAACCCCTTGGTGCGTGGTCGACTACCGCGATCTGGTGGCGCAGCCGTTGGAGACCATGCGCTATGTCTACGACGAGTTGGGGCTGGACATGCCGGCGGCGCTTCCCGCCGAGATCGCCGCCTCCCGCGGCCAGGGGCACGAGACCACCCACCGCTACAGCCTCGATGAGTTCGGGCTCGACCCGCAGGCGATCCAGGTCCGCCTCGCCGGTCTCTTCGACCACTACGGTTGGGACACCGAAGGAGAACACGCACGTGTCAACTGATCACGGCTCGGGCGAGCTCCGCGCGGCGTGGGACGACCTGATCGCCGGCCTGAGCCGGGCGCGCGACGCCATCGAGTCCGAGGAGCTGCACGCTCCTCCGCCCGATGACCGCGTTCTCGCGGAGGGCTACCGCTACCTGCTCGGGTACACGTTCTCGGCGATCGAGCGGGCCTTCCACGAGAATCCGGCGTTCCCGTACTTCCGGCGGGCCATCCAGCCGGTCGACAAGGCGACGATCGACAACGCCGACGCGCTGTATTTGTCGGCGGCCGTCGACGGCGAGAGGACATACCGCATCCGCGGCAGGGTGCTGCCGAAGGCGCCGCAGTACATCATCTTCGAGACCCACGTGTCCTACGCCGGAGACTCGGGGAGCCTCGCGGAGCTCAGTCCGGTCAACCGGATGATCACCGGATCGCTGGACAGCGCCGAACTGCTGATCGACGACGACGGCGGTTTCGAGATCCTCGTCGCACCTGAGCGCCCCGCGGGGTACTTCGGCAACTACCTGCCCAGCCGTAAAGTCACCGAGATGGCCACCGGCACAGCGGGTTACGTCATCGTACGGATGCTGTTCCACGACTGGGAGAACGAGCAGTCCCCGGAACTCAGCATCGTGGCGGTCGGCCGGGAGGGCGCCCATCCGGAACCGATCGACACCGCCGCAGCCGCCGCGAGCATGCGCCGGGTCGCCGCGATCGTCGAGGGCCAGATGAAGTTCTGGAACGACTTCTACGACCTGGTGTTGGAAGCCCACGGCGACCGCAACGGCGACGGCAAGCAGTTCATGCCGACCAACGAGCTCAACGCCCCGGCCCGCGCCAACATCGCCGCGGGCGGCGGACAGAACACCAACGTCTACGCCGGCGGGGTCTTCGACCTGGACGCCGACCAGGCGCTGCTGATCGAGGTGAGCGTGCCGGTCGAACCCGCCTACAGCGGGTTCCACCTGAGCAATCTGTGGGGTGAGTCGCTCGACTACGCCAACCACCAGTCCAGCCTCAACGCGTTCCAGTCCGAACCCGACGACGACGGCGTGGTGCGCTACGTGGTAGCCCATACCGACCCCGGCGCGCCGAATTGGCTGGACACCACCGGCCTGCGGCGGGGCTTCCTGAGCCTCCGGTGGACCTACTCGCAGGAGCCCGACCGGCTGCCCGAGACGAGCGTGCGCACCGTGCCACTGGCCGAGTTGCGCAGCCATCTGCCTGCGAGCACCCGCGTCGTCGACACCGCGGAGCGGGCGGCGCGGATCGCGGTGCGGCAGGCGCACGTGCAGCGCCGGTATCGGCAGTACTGACCGAAAGCTGCTGCGCGGAAAAAGAATTCTCCCGGTGTTCATGTGAATGGATCTCGGCACACCGATGCCTTCACTAGTGTCGTCACACCCACGTCGGACAGGAGTCCACCATGCCCAAAGCGGCGATCACCCGCTGCACGATCCTGGCGGTCGTCGGTGTGACCACGCTGTCGGCCGTTGCCTGCGGTTCGGCCGACACCAAAGCCGGTGGGTCGTCTCCTCTACCGAGCACGACGTCCGCCGTGGCATCCCAGACCCCGGAGAAGATCAACGGGGAGGACGAGGTGGTCGGATCGATCGCATCGGTGTCCGGCAACAGGATCGAGGTGAGCGGTCCGAGCGGAGCCGCCTCGGTGCAGTTCTCGCCCTCGACGAAGATCATGGAGTTGACCCCCGCGAAGCCGACCGACATCACACCCGGCCTGTGTGTCACCATCCGGCCCGCGAGCGGAGCCGAGGGCGCTGCCGTCACCGCCGATGCGGTGGTGGTCGGCGCGTCAAGCGGCGGTCAGTGCCAGAAGACCGGCGGGGCCGACAATGCGGGGCTGCCGCGCAGTCCGCTGGGCGGCTTCCGCGGCACCGTGGACTCCATCGACGACAAGACGATGCTGGTTTCGACCCACGGCACCGACGGCAGCAGCACGAACACGACGGTCGAGTACAACGACCTGACTCTCTTTGCCGATCGGCACCGGGTGAATGCCGACGCCGTCGTCGAGGGCAAGTGCATCATTGCCGGCGGGACCAACGACACCGGCGGCGTCCTCCAGGCGCAGACGATCAACATGCCACTGGTGGTCAACGGGAGCTGCCCGCAGCCCAAGGGCTGACGAATCAGAGTCGACTACTCGACGGCGAGCATCACTTCCGTCGACTTCACCAGCACGGTGACCGGCCTTCCGGCCGCGAGTCCCAGGTCCTGAGCGGCTTCCTTGGTGATGGCCGACGGTGAACATCTGGTCTCCACCGTCAAGGCGCACCTTCACCGTCGCCATCACCTCACCGAGGTTGACTTCGGCCACCGTGCCGGACAGCTGGATGCGCGTGGACAGGCGCATGGACACTCCTTCGATGGGCCGTCAGCGTGGCGGGATTCTCATCCGCGTCCACTGTTCGAAATGATCATTCAAAGCGCACTTGCGGTCATTTGTGGTGATTTCTGCCGTAAAGTCTGATCGTTCTACGAGGAGAGGAGGGCGCGTGTCGGACATCCGGGTCAAGGACGCCGCGGCACTGCTCGGTGTCAGCGACGACACCGTTCGGCGGTGGATCGACAAGGGCGGCCTGACCGCCCACACCGACGGCGCCGGGCGGAAGGTGATACCCGGCAGGGTGCTCGCCGAATACGTGCGCGAGCACGCCGCACCGGCGCCCGACCCGTTGGCCACCGCCAGCTCCGCCCGCAACCGGTTCGTCGGGCTCGTCACCCGGGTGATCGCCGACGGGGTGATGGCCGAGGTCGAGATGCAATGCGGGCCGCACACCGTGGTCTCCCTGATGAGCAGGCATTCGGCCGACCAGTTGGGCCTCGAGGTCGGCACGGTGGCGGTCGCGGTGGTCAAGTCGACGACCGTGATCGTGGAAACCCGCAAGGAGGACGCGTGAGGCGCAGGTTGTCGGTGGCGACCGCCGCTGCCGTCGGCGTAGCCGCGGTTCTGTCGGCATGCTCGACGACACCGTCGGTGTCGAACGATGCGATCACGGTTTTCGCCGCCTCATCCCTGAAGTCGGTGTTCGGGAAGCTTGCCGGACAATTCGAAAAGGCCCACCCCGGAACAAGGGTGAATGTCAGCTTCGCCGGCTCCTCCGATCTGGTCACCCAACTCGTTCAGGGTGCGCCCGCCGACGTGTTCGCCTCGGCCGACGAGAAGAACATGGACAAGGCGGTCGACGCCGGCCTGGTGCCGGGCAAGCCGGTCATCTTCGCCACCAACACATTGACGATCGTCACGGGTCCGGGAAACCCCAAAGGCATTGCCTCACTGGCGGATCTGACGAAGCCGGTCGTCACCGTGGTGATCTGCGCCCCGCAGGTGCCGTGCGGCGCCGCGGCCCAGAAGGTCCAAGACGCCGCAGGCCTGAAGCTTCGGCCGGTCAGTGAGGAGTCGGCGGCCGCCGATGTATTGGGCAAGGTGGTCTCCGGTCAGGCCGACGCCGGCCTGGTGTACGTCACCGACGCGAACAGTGCGGGCGAGAAGGTCGGCGCCGTGCCGTTTCCGGAATCCCGCAACGCCGTGAACAGCTACCCGATCACCGCGCTCCGGGAGTCGAAAAGCCCTGCGGTCGCTCAGATGTTCGTCGACCTCGTCACCGGTCCGGACGGCGAACAGGCCCTCACCGAGGCCGGCTTCGTCGTCCCGTGAAAGCCGTCCCGCGCCGTCAGATTCCGGTAGGCCTGCCCGGCTGGATTTACCTGCCCGCTTCGGTCGGCGCGGCGCTCGTCGCCGTGCCAGTGGTCGCGATACTGCTACGGATCGACTGGCCGCACTTCATACCGCTGATCTCCTCGGAATCGTCCCGCGCCGCCTTGCTGTTGAGCCTCAAGACGGCCACCGCGAGCACCGCTCTGTGCGTGCTGCTCGGCGTGCCGATGGCCGTCGTGCTGGCGCGCGGCGGTTTCCGGGGGCTTTCGGTTCTGCGGGCATTGGTGCTGCTGCCCCTGGTGTTACCACCGGTGGTCGGCGGTATCGCGCTGCTCTACACATTCGGCCGCCAGGGGCTTCTCGGCCAGCATCTGGAGGCGTTCGGTATCCGGATAGCGTTCACCACCGCCGCGGTGGTGCTGGCGCAGAGTTTCGTCTCCCTGCCGTTTCTGGTGGTGAGCCTCGAAGGGGCCCTGCGTTCGGCCGGCGACCAGTACGAGAGCATCGCCGCGATGCTCGGTGGCCGCCCGACCACGGTGCTGCGCACCGTCACGCTGCCACTGGTCCTGCCCGGGCTGATATCGGGTGCGGTGCTGGCCTTCGCGCGGTCCCTCGGCGAGTTCGGCGCGACGCTGACGTTCGCGGGTTCCCTGCAGGGCGTCACCCGCACGCTTCCGCTGGAGATCTATCTTCAGCGTGAGACCGATCCGGACGCCGCCATCGCGCTGTCACTGCTGCTGATCGTGGTGGCCGCGGCCATCGTCATCGCCTCCGCATCCCGACGATTCGCCGGCACGCTGTGAGCGGCCTTCGACTCCAGGCCCGCCTGGCCGAGCGCGGCGCCGAATTCGACCTCGAGCTCTCCAGTGGGGATGTGCTCGCGGTCCTGGGGCCGAACGGCGCAGGCAAGTCGACGCTGCTGTCCCTGATCGCCGGGCTGCTGCGACCCGACCACGCCCGGATAGTGCTCGGCGACAGGGTTCTCATCGACACCGCCGCCGGTGTCTTCGTCCCCACCCACCAGCGCGGGGTGGCGATGCTCGCCCAGCAGGCGATGCTCTTCCCACACCTCAGTGTCGCCGCCAACGTCGCCTACGGGCCGCGCTGCAAGGGCCAGAGCAGGACCGGTGCCCGGGCCGTCGCTGCGCACTGGCTGCGGGCCGTGGACGCCGAAGGGCTGGCCAGTCGCCGCCCGCGCGAACTGTCGGGGGGCCAGGCACAGCGCATCGCCATCGCCCGGGCGCTGGCCACCGAACCCGACATCCTGTTGCTCGACGAACCGATGGCAGCCCTCGACGTCGCGGTGGCCCCGTCGGTACGCCGACTGCTGCGCGACATCCTGCACACCGACCATCGAACCGCGGTCATCGTCACCCACGACCTGCTCGACGCGCTGGCGATCGCGAATCGGGTGATCGTCGTCGAGCAAGGCCGGATCGTGGAGGCCGGGCCGGTGCGCGACGTGCTCACCTCACCGCGGAGCGTCTTTGCCGCCCGAATGGCAGGGGTGAACCTGATACCGGGTGTCGTCGTCGAACCCGGGGTCATCCGAACGCCCTGGGGCAGTGCGGTATTCGGTGCGGGCGGCCCCGAATCCGGTACCGGTGCCGTTGCCTTGTTTACACCGGCCGCGGTATCGGTTGACACCCAGCCGCCACACGGTAGCCCCCGCAACATCTTTCGGACCACGATAGCCGAGCTCGAGATCCACGGGACCGCGGTCCGGGTGCATGGCGCCGACCAACCAGACGGTAGTTCGGGGTTGTTCGCGGACATCACTCCCGCGGCGGCGGCCGATCTCGACCTCGTGCCCGGCCGGGAGATCTACTTCGCGGTCAAGACCATGGAGGTGCAGATCCATCCGGCGTAGGCCAAGCGGTAGCCACCCCGGCAGCGAATCCGCCAAACAGACGAACCGTGCGGAAGTATTAACCTAGCCTGGCACCTTGCCCGCGAATCGGGTGGCCTTAGGGCGAGTGGAAGAAAAGACAGACGGGCAGGGGGACTCCAGTTGACGGAGATATCGGAGGCTGACCGCGGTGACGGAACCCGACGACGCGGCGTGTTTCGAAGCCTCTTTTCGCCGTTGCGGCATGGTAATCCCGAGGCACCGGGTTCAGGTGCCTCGCGTACCGAATACCGCGAGGATATCGAGGGTTTACGCGCGGTCGCGGTGGTTGGCGTCATCCTTTTCCATGCCGGAATGTCTCAAGTTTCGGGTGGCTTCGTCGGTGTCGACGTGTTCTTCGTCATCTCGGGCTTCCTCATCACCGGGATGCTATGGCGTGAACTGAGCGGTACCGGAAAGGTTGGGCTACGGCGGTTCTACGGGGCGCGGGCTCGCCGCCTGCTTCCCGCGTCGGCCTTGGTTGGTGTTGTGATAGCCGTCGGAGTGGCCGTCATGATGCCTCTGATCGGTCCGCTGCAGGCCAAGCCAATCTTTCAGGACGGCATCGCCACGGCGTTGTATGTCGGTAACTACCGTTTTGCCCTGCGGGGTATCAATTACCTCACCGCTTCCGCGCCGCCGTCACCGTATGAGCATTACTGGTCCCTCGGCGTCGAGGAGCAGTTCTATCTGGTGTGGCCCGCCTTGATGATCGGCACGGCGTGGCTGATCCGCCGCGCGGCGCGGCGCTCCGGTACCGACAAGCCGTCGACGAAAAATCCGTACTTGGTTGTACTTGGAATCGTCGCAGTCGCATCTTTCGTGGTTTCGCTGATCCTCACCCGCGACGTACCTCCCATGGCGTTCTTCTCGCTGCCGACCAGGGCCTGGGAGTTGGCGGTCGGTGGCCTGGTGGCGCTCACGGCCGAGTTGTGGCGGCGACTGCCGGCGATGCTTGCCGCGATCTTGGGGTGGGCGGGCTTGGCGCTGATCCTGCTCGCGTACGTCGAATTGGGCAGGACCACGCCTTATCCCGGTACCGCCGCGTTGCTACCCGTGCTCGGCACGGCACTCGTCATCGGCGCCGGCTGCGCTGCACCTCCCCTCGGGTGTGGCCGCATCCTGGCGGTGTCGCCGATGCGGGCAGCGGGCCGGTTGTCCTATTCGTGGTATCTGTGGCACTGGCCGGTGCTGATGGTGCTGCTGTTCATCCCGATCTTTTGGGTTTATCCGCTGTTGTTGGTGCTGGCGCTGTTGGTGATCTCCGGCGTCCTGGCCTGGCTGACACTGCGCCTGGTCGAGAACCCGTTCCGGTTTGCGCCGCGGTTTCGGCGCTCGCCGGGCCGCAGCCTGGCGCTGGGCGGAGCGGTCACCGCCGTTGCGGTCTGCGTGTGCGTAGCCGCGCTGGTCATTCTTCCCAGCCCGATAGGCCGCGGTCCGGCCGGAACGGCAATGGCAGTTGCCATGCCACCCAGCCGCACGGGTCAGACCGTTGAGGATTACCGAACGGCGGTTCGGGACGGGTTCGCACAGGTCCAAACGGCGGTGGCGGCGTCCGCCGACCTGAAGGCGGTACCGTCGAACCTGCAGCCGTCGTTGACCGATGCGGGTACCCAACCGAGCTATGTGAACGGTTGCCTGCGTGACGTTCTCGAAGTCGATCAGCATGAGTGCGTATTCGGCGACCTCAACTCACAGACCACGATCGCGCTGGTTGGCGATTCCCACGCGCAGATGTGGATCCCGGCTTTCCGGGACATTGCCACCCAGCGGGGATGGCGGCTCGAGACGCTGGCGAAGGGCGCCTGCCCGATGCTGAATCTGCCCATGTTCGAGCCCACTCTTCGCAGACCGTATCGCGAATGTGACCAGTGGCGGCCCGGCGCCATCGCCAAGTTGAAGGCGGAGCACCCGCGGCTGATCGTGCTCGGCATGTCTCGCGAATACGGTAAGCACATCGACTACAACTCGAATTTCGACACCTACGACTCGACGTGGAACACCAAGCTCACCGAGATGGTGAAGGAGTTGCGCGGCACCGGCGCCGAGGTGCTCGTGCTCGGGCCGGTACCGAATCCACAGGGTTGGGTGCCGAACTGCCTCGCGCTCCATCTGTCCGATGCAATGGCCTGCTCTCCGGCGAGGTCAAAGGCGGTAAACCAAAAGGGGATAACGGCCGAGACGGCCGCGACCCGAGCCGGCGGTGGGCAGTACGCGGATATCACCGACCTGTTCTGCACGCAAGAGCGGTGCCCTGCCATCGTCGGCGACACGTTGGTGTACCGCGATTACAGCCATGTGACGGTCCGCTACACATTGCAGGTGGCGCCGGTCATCGGGGCTTTGGCTGACCTGGCACTGGCCGGCGGCTGAGCCCCGGTCGGCAAACCGGCCGGTGGTCGACGAATCCGTCAAATCAGGCGAGACGCACGGTCTCGGTCACCTACGCTGCACCTTGGCCAGCCAGTCGGGCGCGGCCGAAAGGGAGTGCACCGCTATGGACCCTGTACGCACGCGAACAATCCTCCGAGTCACCGCCGTGACGGTCGCACTCGGACTTGTCGTCGCCGGCTGCGGCAAGAAGGACGAGTCGTCGTCGGCATCGTCGAGCAAGTCGACGACGACATCGACGACGACCTCGACGAGCACCAGCACCGAGTCGACGGCGGCCGAGGCGGCACCGGACTACGCGTCGCTGTTGGTCAAGGCCGCCGACATCCCACAAGTCGAGAACTCACCGTGGGTCGGGGACGAGCCGAAGGTGACGATGACGCCGCCGCCGGTCGACGTAACGCAGACGTTCACGTCCGGGACCAACGCCATCAACGTGTCGGTGCTCGTCGGCGATGACGCCACGCAGGCGGCAAAGGCACTTACCGGCGCCGTAGAGACCCTGCCGTCGCAGGTGGCCGGCGGCACGATCGACCCGCTGCCCGGGGTCACTCCCGACGCGAAAGTGACCATCGGGACGTCGCCGGACGGTAAGGCCGCGATGGCCGCGCTGGTGTTCTCCGTCGACCGGACGGTCAACATCCTGGTGTTCGGTAGCGCGCCCGGCGACCTCAACCCCGTGCCGCAGGACTACATCGAGATGGTCGGCAAGGCTCAGGTGGCCGCGGTCGAGGCGGGCCTTCCCGAACTGAAGTGACGCCGAGGTTTTCGACGCGCTCAGCTTCGGGACGGTTACCTCGCGGCAACCCGCAGCTCGGTGATGCTCGATGTGTCGTTGATCAGGGCCTCCTCGACTAGGCTGCCGCTGTGAACCTCGAGAAGGTGGTTTTCGGATTCTTCGTGCTGCTCGCCGCGACGCTGAATTTCGGATTCTTCGTCGGTGATATCAGCAACCCCGAACTCCACAACTCCTGGGAGTTGTTCAGTGCGCTCGTCGTCGCATTGATCACGACGGTCTTGAAATTCGGGGACAGCACCCAGCTCGGTGCGATCCATCTGGCCACCAGTCTGGTCGCGTTGCTTCAGCTCGCCGCCGCGGCGGGGATGTGGGTATGGGCGACCCAGGTATCGCCGCACGGACTCGACGAGCACGCCACCGCAAGTGTGGTGTCGTTGTCGGGCGGCGCACTCCTTGCCAACCTGGTGTCGGTCACGCTATTGGTCGTCGAAACGGCGACGTTCCGTCGTCGGTAGCGGTCGCCGACCCCAATGACCAACCCGCTGAACCTGGTCCACCTCTGGACCCGACGGCGGGGAGTGCGCCGCGCGCCGGTCGTCATCCCGACCACGGTGCCGACGACCGAGGTGATCTTCCTGCTGATGCGCCGAATGCGAGGGCCGCTGATCGTCGTCATCACGACGTTCAGCTTCTGCACCGCCGGGATGATGTTCATGCCGGGTGTCGACCCCCAGGGAAACCCGCACCGGCTCAACGTATTCGACGCGTTCTACCAGATGACCATAACGTTGACGACGGTCGGTTTCACCGAGGCCCCCCACCCGTTCAGCTATCCGCAGCGGATGTGGATGTCGATGTCGATCTTCCTGCTCGTCATCAGCTGGGCCTACGCCATCGGCGTCTTCTTCTCGTTGATCCAGAGCACCGCCTTCCAGGCTGCCGTCGCCGCGCAGCGGTTCCGCCGCCAGGTCCGCCGGTTGGTCGAACCGTTCGTCATCGTCGCCGGCTACGGGGACGCCGGCCGGATCGTCGGCGCCGACCTTGACGAGCACTATCGCCGGTTCGTCGTCATCGACAAGCGGGAAGACCGGGTCGAATCGGTGTCATCCGGGCAACTCAGCTTTGACGTCCCCGCTCTCGAGGGCGACTGCGCCACACCGGCCGTGCTCGGCATGGCCGGACTGGGGCACCGCGAGTGCGAGGGTGTGCTGGCCCTGACCAACGACGACGACGCCAACCTGGCGGTGGTGATGGCGACATCGCTGCTGCGGCCGGATCTGCCCGTGCTCGGACGCTGCGCGCAGCAGCGCACCCGGACCCGGATGGAACACTTTGCCCCGGCCTCGGCGATCAATGCCGACGACCGGTTCGGCGATTACCTAGCGCTGTCGATCCACCGGCCGGTCAGCCATCAACTGCTGCGGTGGCTGATGGACAACGATCAGGAGCAATTGCTGCCCGCGCGGTCGGATCTCGCCGCGCGCAGATGGCTGGTGTGCGCCGAGGGCGAGTTCGCCGACGCCGTACTCACCGACCTCGCCGCCATCGGTGTCCCCGTCGACCTCGTCGACCCGGCCGGCGACGAGCCCGACGTCTCCGGAGCGGTCGGCTTCGTCGCCGGCACGGCCAATGACACGGTGAACATCGCCATGGCCGAACATGCCCGGCACGCCAACCCGGACGCCTACCTGGTGGTGCGCCAGCAGACCAACGCCAAGAAGACGCTGCTCGAAACGCTGCAGATCGACTCGGTGTACATCGCCACCGAACTCATCGCCCGCGAGGTGCTTGCCCGCATCCTCACCCCGGTGTTCTGGAGTTTCGTCGAACATGCGCTCACCCGCGATGACGAGTGGTCAGTCGAGGTCCGCGACCACCTGTTGGACCGCGTCGGCCGGCGCACGCCGCAGCGTGAGGTCATCACGCTTTCCGCCGACGAGGCCCCGGCCATCGCCGGCTGGCTGCGGCGGGGGCGGGTCCTGACCCTTGGGGACCTGATGCGGAAACCCGATGACCGGCAGTCGATGCTGCCATTGGCCGCGCTGGTGCTCATCCGCGGCGGCGAGCAGTGGTTCATGCCGACCGAGGACACCCCGCTCGCCCGCGATGACCAGGTGCTGCTTGTCGGCAAGCCCGCCGGGCTGTCCCAGGTGCGTGAGGTCTGCCACTATCCTGCGACCGTGGAGTACGTCGCCACCGGCCGCGACGTTCCGCTGACCTGGCTGTGGGCGCGGCTCACCGCCCGGCGTCGAGCGAGCCGGGAATGAAGAATTAGCGGCCGCCGATGGGATCAGCGCGAGTGTCGTTGGTGACTAGCCCGTCCCGTGGATCTCCGCGACCCGCTTTCGCACCAGGAACCAACCGCCGATCAGGGCGGGGATCACCACCGCAAGGCTGGCGACGGTCCAGGTGCCGATCGGATAGTTGAAGCCCATCAGCACCAGCACGGCGAACAGGAACGCCAGGGTGAGATAGCCGGTGTAGGGCGATCCCCACATGCGGAACGACGGCCGCTCCATCCGGCTCTGTTGCGACCAGCGGAACAACTGGATCTGGCAGATGACGATGGTCGCCCAGGACGACAGGATTCCCAACGAGGCAACGTTGAGGACGATCTCGAACGCCTTCTCCGGCACCACGCCGTTGAGCAGCACGCCAAGCAGTCCGATGGACGCGGTCAGGCAGATACCGCCGTAGGGCACGCCCCGTCGTGACATCAGCCCGGTGAACCTGGGTGCGCTTCCGTTGGTCGCCATGGAGCGCAGGATGCGGCCGGTGGAGTACAACCCCGCGTTGAGGCTGGAGAACGCCGCCGTCATCACCACGAGGTTCATCACGGTGCCGCCGCCGGTGATGCCGATCTTGCCGAAGAACGTCACGAACGGGCTTTCGGCGGCCGAGTAGGAGGTGTAGGGAAGCAGCAACGCCAGCAGGAACAGCGACCCGACGTAGAACAGCGCGATCCGGGCGATCACCGAGTTGATGGCCCGCGGCATGACCTTCTCCGGCTCCGCGGTCTCACCCGCGGCGGTGCCGACGAGTTCTACTGCCGCGTAGGCGAACACGACGCCGGAGGTCACGACGACCAGTGGGAGCAGGCCGGTCGGGAACAGCCCGCCATTGTCGTTGAGCACGCTGAATCCGGTTGAGTGCCCGTCGATCTGGTAGCGGCCGGCCAGGAAGATCGTGCCGGCCACCAGGAAGCTGAGCAGCGCGACCACCTTGATCATCGCCGCCCAGAACTCGAACTCACCGAACAGCGCGACCGAGACCATGTTCATGGCGAACACCAGTGCCAGCGCGATCAGCGCGATCAGCCACTGCGGTACGGACTCGAACACCTTCCAGTAGTGGCAGTAGGTGGCGATGGCGGTCGAGTCGACGATCGTGGTCATCGCCCAGTTCAGGAAGTACATCCAGCCGGCGACGAAGGCGGCCTTCTCCCCGAGGAACTCGCGGGCGTAGGACACGAACGAGCCCGACGACGGCCGGTGCAGCACCAGCTCGCCCATGGCGCGCAGGATGAGGAAGACGAAGACGCCGCAGAAGCCGTACACGAGGAACAGCCCGGGCCCGGCGCTGGCCAGCCGGCCGCCGGCCCCGAGGAACAATCCGGTCCCGATGGCGCCGCCGATGGCGATCATCTGCAGCTGCCGCGGCTTGAGGCTCTTGTGGTAGCCGGCGTCCTCCGCGTTGATGGCGGGGGGCCCGACGGCCTCCTCGGGCAGGGCGGTCACGATTCGCCTCCCGCGGATGACCCCTCATGCGGCGGGGTCGGGATATCGCGGAAGGTGAAGATGAAACCGAACACCGCGACGCCGGCGGCGATCGCGTAGCCGATCACCGAGTACCAGCCCACCCGCAGGTAGGCGGTCACGGCCACCAGTGCCATGGCCAGGAAGACCATCGACATCCCGATGAGGGGCGTCTTGGCCTTGAAGTCGATGAGACGCACGTACCGAACCCCCTGTTGGACAGAACCCTGTCAGTAAACAACCTGTGGTCAGCAGATTCGGGAAATAGCGGAAACACCCTTTTTCGCGGTCCGGCCCACCCGCAGCGCGCGCCGCGTCCGGTGACGTCCCCGCCATGCTCGGCTATAGCATCCATCCACCGTCCGTCGACCATGCCGACCCCGGACACCGACCGCGCGAACAGGAAGACCGAACCGTGACCGACTGCTGCGCCCCGAACCCCGTCCACGCCGCCCGAATGTCGCTCGACGGTGTCACCCCCGCCGAGCGCACCGCGCAGCCCCGTCGCCGCTCAGGCTCCGACTCAACAGCGGAGCTTGTGGTGACCGGATCGATCGTCACTCTCGACGACGCCCAGCCGACGGCCGAGGCGATGGCCATAGCGGGCGGGCGAATCCTGGCCGTCGGCTCGCGAGCCGACCTCGAGACCTTCGTCGGCCCGGACACCAAGACCTTCGCGCCGAAGACGGGCGCGGTACTTCCCGGTTTCGTCGAGCCACACCTGCACCTGGTCTCCTCGGCGCTGGTATTCAGCGGGGTGGACTGCTCGCCCTACGCCAACAAGACTCTCGACGCCGTGCTGGCCGCCCTGAAATCGGCGGTCGCAGCGGCGCCCGCCGGCCAGACCGTCGTCGGCCAACTGTTCGACCCGAGCCTGCTTCCCGGTCAGGCGACGTTGAC
>WBZP01000023.1_pt1 | contig 124120 bp, 90 predicted proteins | sample 5204301 | NCBI WGS metagenome assembly WBZP01 (sample SAMN12412401, study PRJNA552823) | activated sludge metagenome | isolation source: activated sludge from nitrification reactor of wastewater treatment plant... | place: USA: Pennsylvania | collected 2017 | reverse complement strand
CGGCAATCTGACGGGAAAACGGGCCGTCGGCTTTTATGCGTGGGATTTAGAATGTCTGGCAGATGTGACAGAAATGGCCAGAGAAGATGCGCCCGTTGAACAGCATCCAATGATAGACGGGCTTCTGGCAAAACTCAGTGCAGCAGAGCAGTTGACTTGAAGCATGTTCCCACTGTAATGGGGCATATTTTTTCAAAAAAACACATACAACATGGCAAAAAAAATCATCAAAATCCTACGTTTGGACATGGGCAAAGACTAACGAACCCGGCAAGCCGACCGACGCGGAAAAAGCAAAGGTCACGGCCTTGTTTGACCCACACGTTCAACACCTGAACGACACGTTGCCGCCCTTGGAGGAGCCGCAGCAATTCAACCAAGCAGTGCGTGTTTTTTCAAAATGGTATCGCAGTTACTTCTATCTGATGAGCCAGTACAAATTTCCTCCGAATCCGAGGAACATCCAAGAAGGTTTTGAAATCGGGTTTGCACGTTTAACGTTCAAATCGCCGGGCATTTTTGACTTGGCATATTTTCGGCACACGGGGCAGTGGTTCGTTGTTTTCGAAGATTTGCCCTTGGACGAGTGCTTCGAGCAGGTGAAAACAAATCCGATTTTTGATGTTTAGGAACGTGCAAATAATTAAAAAGCATGAAAAGAAATGCAAAAGCCCTCAAACAACTTGCCATTCTACAAGTCCGGCACAAAGCATTGTTGCTCGATGGCAAAATGTTCGAAAGCCTCTACGAACACGAAATGCTTTTTTGTTAATGGTGTAGAGGTGGTGTGACTTGTTTGTGTCAAGCACTGCATTGGGGACAATAGAACCAGATTGCTTTTCAAACCATCAATTTAGCAAAAAAATCCAAGCGTATTAAAACATGAACGCACTCATTCCCAACAACGACACGCAGTTGTTTTTCGAAATCCAGAAAATGATCCGGGAGTCGCAAGTCGCCGTGCGAAAAGCCGTCAATTCCAAATTGGTCATGTTGTACTGGAACATCGGAAAACGAATCAATGACGAAATCTTGAAACACGAACGCGCACCCTATGGCGCACAGTTGGTTGAAAACCTTTCAGATGCGCTGGTGGAGCAATTTGGAAGGAGCTTTGTTTTGAGAAATCTGCGAAGAATGATGCAGTTTTCGACGGCCTTCCCCGATTTTGGAATTGTGTCGACACTATCGACACAATTGGCGTGGTCGCATTTTTTGGAATTGATTTCCCTGGAAAATGAAGAAAAACGGATTTTTTATGCCCAAAAAATTGCCTCCGAGTATTGGAGCGTTCGATTTACCCGGGATCAAATCGAACGAAAATTGTACGAGCGAACGCAATTGGGCAACCTCCAACTTTTGGCCGCCGAGGTTGACACCACCGACACATTCAAAGACCCTTATTTTTTGGATTTTCTCGGTTTGAAAGACGGATACCTCGAAAACGACCTCGAATCCGCTATTTTGAAAGAATTGGAATTGTTCATCCTTGAACTGGGCGTTGGTTTCACCTTCATAGAAAGGCAAAAAAGGATGATTGTTGACGGCAAAGATTTCTATCTGGACTTGCTGTTTTACCATCGCCGCCTGCAAAGATTGGTAGCAGTCGAACTCAAATTGGGCGCGTTCAAAGCCGAACACAAAGGGCAAATGGAACTTTACCTGCGTTGGCTCGACCGATACGACAAGCAGGAAGGTGAAAAACCTCCCCTTGGTTTGATTCTCTGCGCTGAAGCCAGCCGCGAACAAATCGAACTACTCGAAATGGGCAAAGACGGCATCGTAGTGGCAGAATATTGGACGGAATTGCCGCCCAAAACACTTTTGGAACAAAAAATTCACTCCGCTTTGGCAGAAGTCCAAGAGCGCTTGTCCAGAAAAAAACTTTTACCCTAAAAGCCAGTAATTATGAATAAAAATATGGCCCGCTCGCGCCAAGTGTTCGCCCACGCGCCGCTCTTGAAGGCCCACAACCCGAAACGCACCATAAGCAGGTCAGCAACCAGAATTATCGCATCTATATTTTTCTTACTTTTGCACCCGAAATCTACTCAACTTACTAACATTTAAATTCACACAATGAAACCCGGTAAGCACGACAAAAAAGCGCAACTGCGCTTCACCCCGGAAGAACTTGATTTTTTGCAGGATAACACCTGGCAAATGGCAGAAGCCTTTGGTTTAGACACCCGCATCGGCAACCTGACGGGAAAACGGGCCGTCGGTTTTATAGATGGGATTTGGAGTGCCTGATAGATGTAACGGACATTGCCAGAAAGGATGCGCCCGTTGAACAGCATCCCATGATAGACGGGCTTTTGGCAAAACTCAATGCAGCAGAGCAGTTGACTTGAAGCATGTTCCCTCCACAACGCATTTGTTGTTAAATAGTATGCACCCAATTTTTGAACAAAACACTTCAAAATCATGCTACCGGAAGATACATTATTTCAAGATGTAAAAACGCTGGTGCTTACTGCCCGGCAAAATGCCTACCGGGCGGTGGACAGCGAACGGGTCTTGCTCAACTGGCAGGTTGGGCAACGCATCCGAACCGACATCCTGCAAAACCAGCGGGCGGAGTTTGGGAAGCAGGTCATCAAGCAGCTTGCCGAACGCTTGGTGGCCGAATTTGGCAACAGTTACAATCGCTACAACCTTTGGCTGTACGTCCGTTTTGCCGCTGATTTTCCAGACCCGCAAATAGTTGACGCACTGCGTCAACTATTTACATGGACGCATTTGCGCATCTTCCTGCGCCTCGACGACGACCTGAAACGCCGTTTTTATATGCAAATGTGCCGCATAGAAGGCTGGGGAACCCGCCAATTAGAAGAGCGCATTGACTCCATGCTTTTCGAGCGATTTCTCCGAACAGGAATTGAGACTTGAAATCGCACTGCTACTTTGAATATGTCGGATGCGGACATGGAACTTACCTTTGGCAGCGATTACCTGCAGCAGCATCAATGGTCTCCTGCTAATGACTAAACGTTTTGTACTGGATACGAACACGGTTATCAGCGGAATCTTTTGGCCAGATTCCTTTCCCGGGCAGGCCATAAATAAAGCCCTGCGGCATCAGGTATTGATCTCCCCGGAAATTGAGCGTGAATTTTTGGAAGTGTTGGCGCGACCCAAATTCGACAAACTGAAACATGCATCTGAGCGATTTGCCGCATTGGAGTCTTTTCTCTCAAAATGCCAAAAATTGAAAGATGCCGGCGGAATGGGCATTTTAGAGCAATTACACCAATTGGTGGAAAAACACTTTGAAGGGGGCATGCTCATAACGGGCAGTACCGGGAAAATCCTTTTAAGAGAGGGTTTCAGTCCGTTCAATGACTTTGAAAAGCGAAAATTTGACCAGACCTGGCAGATACTACAGTGTTACTAAGGTTGACATTCCTACGGCTTTTTTTATTTTTGCGCCCTTTCCACCAGATACCAGATCCGCTTAACGCAACCATCTATACTTTATGGCGGCCGCCTCTTAGTACTTAATCACCTTTTCCACTTGTGTTGTGCCGTGTTTGGCATCTCCAATCAGCAACAAATACACACCGGAAGGAAGATGTCCAAGGTCAATGCTTGTTTTAGTACCAGTAACCGGAAGGACTTGCCGATAGGATTGATCTACAGAACTCAGGGTAATATGCTGAGTGTCCGTGGCACCAAGAACATGAACATGATCGGGTGTGAGGCGTGGGAAAACGGAGATGCGCCGTTCCGGGGATTGTTCTTCTTTGTCCGAGGACGTTTGTTTTACCTCTACGTCAAATTCATCTACAGCCAAGCCTCCATGGGTATCCAATGCCATTAGAAAAATGGTAGTCTTGCCTGCCTGACTGCCCGAGAGCAAGAGCTGTCGGCCGTTGATTTCGGCTGAAATGCGGGCAGACTCCGCGCTTGAAACAAATAGCATCAGAGAATCACCCTCCGGGTCTTCGAATACTTTGGACAGATTGAGTGCATAAGTCCCGAAATTTTCCTGAAGTTCCAGATCGGCAATCGGGTTACGCACCTGTGGAGAACCATTCGTGGGTACCCTTTTAGGTTTCCAGTAGTAATGACCCAGGTACTTAAAGCCCAAGGCAAAGGTGCCGCAGCCGATTTCAGTAAGTATCAGCTGAAACTTTTCTCCGGGTGTCGGACTGTCGCTGTTTAGCCTTAAACACGTCTCATCTGTGTTGGGTACAAGCGACCAACTGTCATTGGCACCATTTGTCCAATAGAACCGACCGGCTGTTTTGGTGATATTTCCAGTGTGCTGCGTACTGAGACTGGGTACCCTTTCGAAGGAGCCGAGGGCAATCTCGATTGGGACGATCCCCCTTATGAGATCAAACCTTTTTTTATAAGGTTCACCATTGAATTTTAAGGCAACGGCACCCGGAATAATGTCGCCTTCTACCGTTTGATAAAGCTGAATCAGGAAATCCTGGCCCGGATACGGACAATCACTCCCTGTCTCCAATCTGCCACTGGCAAAATTCGGAACGACTTGCCACTGAACATTCGCTTTGTTTTTCCAATAGTATTTACCACCCTGTTCAACGATACTTGCTTCATGCCACGCATTTTGGATGAGGTCTAGGGAGTACGCCCCTACCAGTTCCTGCATAGAAAAAGTGCTAAATTTGTCTGTCAGGTCGTTCTGCACCCGGGTGATCAACCTGGTAGCCAGCGGGGCACAGTTGAGCTGTAATCTTTTGTGCAAAGACTCCGAATAATAATCCGTTTCAAACTGACCTTCAAAATCAGGAGGCCAGAAAGCCTGGTTGAACCAGTCATGCCCGTTCACTTCCAAAGCCAATTCCGGATAAATCCGATAGAGGTGATGAAAGAACTCGTGTTGCAGCCATTGGGGCAGATATATTCTCCGCTCGATATCACTATATATCCCCTTGCCGAGGTGTGCCGGCTTGCGTACAATCCACTTGTCGTCACTGATGAAAACGGGGCCTCCCTTGTTATCCGCCCCCATTCCACCGGTGATAAATGCTATGTTGTCAAAAACCGGAAACTCCGGCACGTGAGACGGATACATGATCCACCACCAATCCGTGCTATCCTTACATGCCGGCGTTAGTGCCTGCCAAACAGGCTCAATGGTACTATACGCCAAATGTGGGGAGGTGATGGATACGCGCACAGGCAGGCAGAGTGTATCGAGTTCGATTACTTCCACGTTGACTTCCAATGCCCCTTTGGTGATGGCAGTCACGTACTTTGTGAATAGTTGCAGCGACTGCCTGATAATTCTATAGTCGTCCTGTTCTATGCCGGAGTCTATGGCATGTTCCACAAACGGGCCGGTCCCGTTTTGCAGCTCCGACACAGTGGTTGGCTGGATGCCTTTGGAACAACCCACCAAAACAACCTTCATATTGACCTTTTTGGCCTGCACGTTGGGGTTGCCATGCAGGCCGTGGTCAATAACATCTTCCAGCATCCGCAAACCATAATAAGCATGTGGAGTACCTACGTTTGCGCCATTTGGATCATTGAACAAATTCCACCATACATTATTGCCCTTTGGATAGGTAGCGAAGAGCCTGTCCACCAACTCCCTGGCCTCGGCGTATTCTCCCGCCTGAACGGCCTCTTCGGCCTGAATAAAGGTATTCAGGGCAGCCACTGAATGCGCACTGAACGCCCCCTGACCTCCATAGCAGGCAAAAAAATCATTTAAGGTGGTGGCTTGGCAAAGAACATTTTGCGCCGGAGAAGTGCCGGGTACTAAGAGAAAACAAAGCCATTGAAGGGCAAATGCCCGATACATGTTTCTAATGCTCATCATTTTGAATATTTGATTTAGGGGTACCATAAACAGCCAATATAGTTGCCTATGCCGAGGCTCCGGACAGGGATACTTAATTTCCCGTAAACACCGGCAGTAAACCCCCAAAACTCGGCGGCAAGGTAAATCTTTTTCCACATATCTATCAAAAAAAAGCCAACTTTTTTAATATACAGCAGGCTCAGCGGGAAACATCCTTCACGGCGCGGCGCGAAACACGCCCCCCCCGTTCCGGCGCGAAGCAAACCATCCCCGGAGACGCAGGTACGCACCTTGCAGCCACGAAACAGGAAGCGGCAGGCGATCCAGTGTAAAGCGGCTGTAGCGCACCGGGAAAGCCGCAAAACCGCGAAAGAAGCGTTCAATCGGTTCAATCATGCTCCCGTCGAAGTCCAAGTAGCGGTACTGGTGTCCGTATAGCCGCACACTTTCTGCAATAATGGCCGACATAATGCCCGAATTTTTATACTCCGGCAGCGTAGAACCCTGATAATAAATCATGGTGTCTTTGTAAAAAAAGTAAATAATGCCCGCGATCGGAAGCGAGCCGTCGTACCCGATCAGGCAGCAGGATTGGCCCTCGGCGTAATAGTGCCGTGCATTTTGGCACAATCCCTCGAAGAAGCGGGGGGAAATGGTCTGCACCACCTCCGGTTTGGCTTTTTTCAGGATGGCCACTACCTGCTCCGGCGCATTTTCAACCGCTACCCGCAAATGCGCCTGCGCAGCTTTTTTGATTTCCCGGCGCACGTGGGAAGCCACCGACCCCAGAAATGCTTCGTATCCCATGCCGATGTCCGTCCAATAGGTGTAGCAGGTGCGTTGTTGCCAACCTGACCAGATCAGCGGCAGGTCGTAGGCAAAAGCGGGCGAAAAAGTGACACTCATATAACGCACGGCGGGAGGAATGGCTGCATGAAGCAGTTGCAATGCCTTTTTCTGGAATTCCAACGCCTTGTACGGCTGGTCGCTCAGGGACCGAAAGAGTACCCCGTGATATTGTGCAAAAGGCGGCTGCAATACATACGCAATGCCCCACCTGCGCTTTTGCTCCCACGGCCAGGCAGCCGCTATTTGCCCGTCGTGATATATCACTGCTGCCTCCCAATCGGGCAGCAGGTGGCTCAGGTAGGCATGGCAATGATAAAGGTTGCCTTGCGGGCTTTCCCACACAAAGGCATCCCATTGGTCAGGAGGCAGTTCCCTGCCTTTTTTTAATACAGCAGTCAAGAGAAGTCAGAATGAAAGATGAAACAAGGCGGACACGGTGGGGGCAGGGGATCACCTGCACCGCTGTTGACGGGTACAAATCAGGCCGGGGTGCGCTGCGGGCAGCGTTTCCCGAACGTAATACGTTTTCCTCCCGTTAATCGCTTCCTCGCCATGCACAAAAATGCAGATTCCTATCCCCGGTTCATGGGCCACGCTTTTTGGAACCACTTGCGGATTCACCCCGCCTCCTCCACGTTCGCCCGTTTTTCGCGCTTAGACTCCGGCGGGAAAAGCGGGTGGTATGCGCTGCCGTCCGGGGATTTTACCCCCTCAGTTACGCCAGTTTGCAGGCCTTTAAGCGCTACGCCGAGCTCGCACCCGACGACACGTCCAAGGCCATTGCATGGGAAATCTATTTGGTCGAAAAAGGCGACAAACCCCTCATTCCCGGTTCGGACATGACCGGCATCCGCCATTGCGACCAATTGAAGCGGTTGTTCGAGTCCCTGATAGGCGAGGAACTCCCCATCGAATCACCGGAAGAGTTCGCAGTCCTACAGGCAGCCGACATTCCCCATGCGTCGCTCACCAAAGCCATGGCCATTTGTGACATCATCGAAAACACGGCTCCATACGTGATTCATTTCTATCAGGATTTCCTCGTGCAGTGCCAACTGGCAATGGGCGTTTCGAGCGAACACCTCAAAAGAAACTATCTGGACGAACACAATCTGACCGAGGGCGATGCCTGCGAGGCCCAGCACATTGACATGATCAACCGCATGAAAGGCCAATGTGCCGCCCTCACCTGTACCCCGGAATACGCCACGGCACAGGCCGATTTCAATAGTTTGGCAGAAGCCCATTTCGAGGCCGGTCGGTTGGAAATAGAAGCCCTTTTAAAAAAAACCTGAGCGTCGCCGCCCAAATGCAGGTGGTATGACACAATTTTCCTACCTTTGCGCCCGCAAAAGTGCAGACTATTGAATATCAACCAATTACATTAAGGAAAGATGAACTTTGACCTCATCGTCATCGGCAGCGGGCCGGGCGGCTATGTGGCAGCCATTCGCGCTGCCCAGCTGAAAATGAATGTGGCCGTCATAGAGCGCGAAAGCCTCGGCGGCATTTGCCTCAATTGGGGCTGTATTCCCACCAAAGCATTGCTGAAAAGCGCACAGGTGTTCGAGTACCTGCAACATGCCGCCGATTACGGCATTGAGGCAGCGCCCCCAAAGGCCAACTTTGGGGCCGTTGTGCAACGCAGTCGCGGCGTGGCCGAGGCCATGAGCAAGGGCGTGCAGTTCCTGATGAAGAAAAACAAGATCACGGTCATCATGGGCCATGCCACCTTAGTGGGCGGGCCAAAGGTCAGCGTGAAGGATGCCGAAGGCAAAGTGACGGAATACACCGCTCCACACATCATCGTGGCCACCGGCGGACGGGCCAAACAACTGCCCAACCTGCCCATAGACGGCGAAAAAATCATTGAATACCGCAAGGCCATGTCCCTGCCCGCCCTGCCCAAACGCATGGTGGTAGTGGGCGCAGGGGCCATTGGCGTGGAATTTGGTTATTTTTACCACACCATGGGTACCGAAGTCAGCATTGTGGAATTTTTGGAACAGGGCCTGGTACCCCGCGAAGATGCCGACATTTCCAAAGAATTGGGCAAACTCTACACCAAAAAAGGCATGAAAGTCTTTGGCGGCTGGGCTGTGGAAAACGTGGACACCAAAGGCCCCGACATCAAAGTGAATATGAAAAACCGCAAGGACGGAGCTACCCAGACCCTCCTGTGCGACGTGGTACTCAGTGCCGCCGGAGTCACCCCCAACACTGAAAACATTGGTCTGGAAACCTTAGGCGTGGCCACCGACCGGGGCTTTATCAAAGTGGACGAACACTACCGCACCAATGTGCCGGGCATCTATGCCATCGGCGACGTGCTGCCCACCCAGGCCCTCGCCCACGTAGCCAGTGCCGAGGGCATCCTGTGTGTCGAACACATCGCGGGTCTGCACACCGAGCCATTGGACTACAACAACATACCGGGCTGTACCTACTGCGTGCCAGAAATTGCGTCGGTGGGCTACACCGAACAGGCCGCCAAAGAAGCCGGATACGAAGTATTGGTCGGCAAATTTCCCTTTACCGCTTCCGGCAAGGCCAAAGCAGCGGGCGCGCCCGAGGGTTTTGTAAAAGTCATTTTCGACAAAAAATACGGCGAGTGGCTCGGCGCGCACATCATCGGTGCCAACGTCACGGAAATGATCGCCGAAGTCGTGGTGGCCCGCAAGCTGGAAACCACCGGCCACGAGATCATCAAAAGCGTACACCCGCACCCCACCATGAGCGAAGCCCTTATGGAAGCGGCGGCGGCGGCCTACGGAGAGGTCATCCATTTATAAGGGTGCGCGTTGCGGCAACAATTCTCGCTTTGGAAAAAGCCACCATGTATTATTAACCTGAATGTCATGCTGAACGGAGTGAAGCATCTGATCAAGCGTTAAAAACGGGTGGTTGAGCATGGCCGGATTCTTTCTCCTGCGTCGTGGGAATGACACTTTTTAGAACTTCCAGACATTGTGATTGGTGATTATAAAAAGGAAACTGCCCCGATGCACTGTTGCGCAACGGGGCAGTTTCTTTAATGGTCGGTGGTTTCTCTGTTATGCGACGGGTGATTCTTCCGTCCTGTCTTGATTTCTCCTGTCTATGATGCGTTACTTCAGGTTGAAGCCACTCTTGCCGACCATATAGCCTTTGTTGTAGATTTCGACGGTATACTTACCTTTCACGAAATCCTGACCCGGCTGCCAGGCACCACATACTTCGGTAGCGCTGTTGCTGTACTGGGTAACGGCAGTAGTGGTGTAGCGGAATTCTCCTTCCGCCTTCTTGTCAGTGGCCACGCCGGAACCGAGGCTCTCGATCGCCAAAGGTGCACCCGTCGGGTCAATGATGCGCAGATAGAATGTTTCTTCGCCGGCAGGTACTACTTCGTTGGCTTCAGTGGTAAAGCAAATGTTGAGCTTATCCACTTTACCAGCTCTCGACTTGGTGCGTTCTTTGCCGTTTCTGCGAACATCTACCGATTTGATGACAATGTTGTTCACCTTGATGGCAGAAGCGATGTCCACTTTTTTGCTCAGTTCCTTCTTTTGCGTCTCCAGTGATGTTTTCTCCGAAACCAAAGCCGCTTTGGCAGAGCTTTCCTCCTGCAATTTGCTTTGTGTTTCGTTCAAAGTGGTTGTGATGGTTTGGACTTGCGTGTTCAGTTGTGTGTTTGTTTCTGTCAGTCCCGTCACTTGCGCTTTCAACTCTTCAATTTGCTTCAGATATTCGTTCTTTTGGGCCTCTAAGCGGCCCATAGCAGATTTATAATCATTCTTGGAGCGGATTAGGCCGGCAATCTCGTTCTTCTGACCTTCCAGTTGACGGATTTGCTCATTGATTTTGGCATCCAGTTCTGCGTTGATGCCTTTTTGCTGTTCCAATTGAGTCACCGCCTCGTTGTACTTGGCATCAAGATCAGCCAGTGCCTGCTTTTCCTGTGCCAGTTCGGTGGTGGTTGCCTCCAGATTGGAAGATACCTTCATCTTGCTTACAAACAGGAAGATGGAAAGACCCAGCAGGGCAGCAATAACGATCCCCATGATTGTGGTAGTGCGCTTGGCATTACTGTCGTTGTTCGGACCGTTGAAATTAGAGGGTGTATTGGGAGCGTTGAAATTCGTGGGTGTACTCATAATCGAAAAAAAATTTGAAAGGTTCTTACGTGAAAAATGTTGTGAAATGTCAACGTTTCTACATAGGCTTGAACCCTTGCTGGAAGGGAGATCGCTGCTTGTTTTTGAATTTGATGCAATTAATACGTTTCCGTTTAAAACTGTCACACATAAAACCTCATTTCGGCAGAAAATATTATGAAAAAAAAGTGGTAAAAAAGTAGTAAAATAAATTAATTTATTGATTATCAACATTTTATAAGTTTTTATTATTGAAAATCATGCAAATTTTTTTAAAAAAATACAAAGATGGGCGAATTTTTCATATCCGGTTTGGGAAAGTATGCTACATTTGCGGCATGAAAAGTTCGGTTTTAAAGGAACCGCAACGAGAAAACCATGTTTTCAAAAACCTGCGAACACGCCGTTAAGGCCATCATTTTCGTGGCTAAGCAGTCGCTTCACGGAAAGCGTGCGAATTTGAAGGAAATCGCCGCCGGCATAGAGTCGCCCGAAGCCTACACGGCCAAGATTTTGCAAGTGTTGGCGAAAAGTAATTTTCTGCTTTCGATGAAAGGCGTAGGGGGTGGTTTTGAAACAGATTTGAACAAGATGAAAATGCTGCCCCTGATGCGCGTGGTAGAGGCGTTCGACGGCGACTTTATTGCCACCCGCTGCGTACTGGGCCTGAAAGCGTGTAGCACGGCGAATCCCTGCCCGTTTCACGACAAGTATGCGCCCGTGCGAAGAAGTCTGGTTCATGTATTGGAAGATACCACTATTTATGATCTGGCGCTGGGCCTCTTCTCCGGAAAGGCGCATTTGAAAGAATAAAACGACGGGGCCTTTGCCACGCCGCTGTTTGGGGACGTTTCCCGATCTCCAAACCCGCCGCGACAAAGGCTATTTTTTTCACTTAAAATCGGATAAAAATATCTGAATATCTGATTTTACAAACAAAACGCAACAACGATGTTATCCAAAAGTCAGGCAAGATTGTTTTTTCTTGGCGGCACGATTGTATCGTTCGCCGTCTTTCTGGGCTTGTCCTGGAGGTCGCTTAGTGTGGACGTACCGCGTCAAACCAATTCACAAGACCTCACGCCGCAGGTAGTGCGGGGCAAACACCTGTGGGAAGCCAACAACTGCATGGGCTGCCACACCATTTTCGGCGAAGGGGCCTACTACGCACCCGAACTGACCAAAGTCATGGAGCGGCGCGGCGAAGCCTACGTCAAACTGGCCCTGACCAGTAAAACGCCCTGGTCGCCGCGCGGTCGCAAAATGGTGGCCTACGGTTTTTCCGACGAGCAGGCCGCCGACCTCATCGCCTTCCTGACGTGGTGTGGTAAAGCCGATCTGAACGGCTTCCCCGCGAAGCCGAAGTACCAACAATTAAACACCAACAAATAAAAATCAACATTTTATGAGATACGCATCACAAAAAGTAGCGTACTGGTTTTTCGCGCTTTCCATGTTGCTGCTTACGCTGCAAATCGTCTATGGCTTCATTATGGGATTTGCGCATTTGGGCTACGACGGCCTGCACGATTTCATTCCCTTCAATACGGCCCGTGCGGTACACACCAATTTGCTGGTGGTGTGGCTGCTGTCGGGTTTCATGGGCGCGGCCTATTACATCATCCCCGAAGAGGCGGAAAACGAATTGGTGAGTGTCAAATGGGCCTATATTCAACTCATTTCCTTAGCCGTCGTCGGGGTGGTGGCCATCGTGGGCTATCACTTCAACTACTGGGAAGGCCGCAAATTTTTGGAAATCCCGCGTCCGCTCGACTGGTTGGTGGTGGCCAACGTACTGCTTTTTCTCGGCCTCATTCTGGCTACCCTGTTCAAAGGGAAAAAACGCACCACCACCGCGCTGGTCCTCTCTATGGGCCTGCTCTTCGCCGCGTTGCTCTATCTGCCGGGCATGATCTGGTTCGACAATCAGACCATGGACTCCTTTTTCCGCTGGTGGGTGGTGCATCTTTGGGTAGAAGGTGTGTGGGAGCTCATTATGGGCGGCATTTTGGCTTTTCTGCTTATCAAAATCACGGGCGTGGATCGGGAAGTCATCGAAAAATGGCTGTATGTCATTGTGGGCCTCACGTTCATTTCGGGCATCCTCGGCACCGGACACCACTATTATTATATCGGCACGCCCAAAATATGGTTGGCCGTCGGCGGCATTTTCTCTGCCTTGGAACCCCTTGCTTTCCTCGGCATGGCCCTTTTTGCCGTAGCCATGTACCGAAAAGGCGAAAAACGCCACCCCAACAAGGTAGCGCTCAACTGGACCTTGGGTACGGCTATCGTCTCCTTTGTAGGAGCCGGTCTGCTTGGCGTGGCACACACCATCCCAAGCGTCAACCTGTACACGCACGGCACTTTGGTAACGGCCATGCACGGACACCTGGCATTCTGGGGCGCTTACGCCATGATTAACTTGGCCATCATCAGTTACACCATGCCCAATATGACGGGCCGCAAGCTGTACGATACCGTCAATGGTTCGCTGGCTTTCTGGCTCTCCAACATCGGAATGCTTGGCATGACCGTCGCCTTTGGCGTGGCCGGCGTGGCGCAGGTATATATGGAGCGCATCATGGGCGTTGAATTTGGTGTTGTGCAGCAGGAAATTCAGATACATTTTGCCATTCTGCTGGTATGCGCTACCATGTTCACCACCGGAATCGGCATTTATATCTCCGAATTTATCCGCTACGGAAGGCCCTCCGACGAAGCGCTGCGATCAGCCAGTTAATATGAATACAACCATGACTAAACATGCAGGCGACGGGACGGCCACGGGCCGTCCCGTCGTTACGGCAGCCCCTTACTACAAGGCCATTGGCCGCGAATTAGAGGTGTTTGAACACGCCTGGCGCAACAAACTCCCCGTTTTGCTCAAAGGCCCGACGGGTACGGGCAAGTCGCGCTTTGTGGAACACATGGCGCACCAACTCGGCAAGCCGCTGCTGACCGTCAGCTGCCACGAGGAGACCTCTTCGACCGACCTGATCGGGCGCTTTCTCATCAAAGGCGCACAGACCGAGTGGCTCGACGGGCCATTGACCACCGCCGTGCGGCAGGGAGCCATCCTGTATTTGGACGAAATCGCCGAGGCCCGCCCCGACGTGATCGTGGCCATTCATCCGCTGACCGACCACCGCCGCGAACTTTTCATAGACAAATTGGGCGAAACACTACGGGCACACGACGATTTTATGCTGGTCGCCTCTTTTAATCCGGGTTATCAGCGCGGTTTTAAGGAACTGAAACCTTCGACGCGCCAGCGCTTTGTGGCGCTGTCTTTCCAGTATCCCGAACCAAAACTGGAGGCCGAAATCCTGACCAACGAAACGGGCGTAGCACCCGACGTGGCGCAAAAATTGGTCGCCATCGGCAATAAAATCCGCAACCTGAAAGAACTGGGCCTGACGGAAACGGCTTCAACGCGTCTGTTGGTGGACGCGGCCAAACTGATTCATACGGGGCTGCCGAAGCGGCTTTCGGTGCGCGTGGCCATCGTGGAGCCGCTTTCGGACGATCCGGACATCGTGGCGGCGCTGTCGGATTTATGCGATTTGATGATTTAAAAAAATGGCACTCGACGAATACCTCTTTGGCAAAGTCGCCAACTATTTCAAAGAAAAAAAACGCGCCGCCTCCGCCGCCGAAAGCCGCACCGTGCGCCTCGAATCCCTGCGCCCCCGCCTGACGGTGATCGCCTGCGCGGTGGCAGGCGAGGCCATTGAAATTTTCCCTGCCGAAGTCGAAGGGGGCTACAAAAACGACGCTTTTTTCCTGCCTGCCGCCTGTTCGCTGTTTCCGACGGCGGAGCAGAACCGACAATTTTACCTGTTTCGCACCCTGTACATGGCCGTTCAAAAGCGGCTGCACGTCAATTGGTCGGGCGTGACGGGCGAACAACCGACCGAACTGTCGCGGCAAAAAGCGCAGGAGACATCGCCCCAGGTGCTACGGGTTTTGTTTGAGGAATTTCCGGTTGCGCACGCGTGGTTCGATGCCTTTTACGCCGATCTTCAGGCGCAGGCTACGCCGAAACAGCCCGCCGCCCTGTATTTTTTGTACGGAAAATGGATGGTCAACACGCCTCCCGCTCCCGGCAAACCCTTGCAACACACAGACGACAAGGTACAGCCCGCAGTCGCCAATCCCCATGACCCCAAAACGGTACTCAAAGCGAAAATCGTGGAGGAAATACACCAACTGACGGTGGACAAAAAGGCGCAGGAAGACTATGTGTTGACCCACAATTTTGAAAAAGTGGAGACCGCCGAAGAATTTAACGGGGTTTGGCGCGATTTTGACGGCGACGACGACTTGGCCGACCACCAGGATGCCCTCGACGAACTGAACATGAAATACACGGTACGCGTGGACGATCCCGTACACAGCGTATATCAGGCCGACTTTTTGGAAAATACGACCGTGAGCGAAAGCGCGGATTTGGAGGCCGACGGCGAGCCGATTTTCTACGACGAGTGGGATTTTTCCAAGCGCACCTACAAGCCCCGTTTCTGCAAACTGTATCCCCTCGCACTCCACAAAACCGACGCGGATTACTACCGCAATACCCTGGCTAACCACGCGTCCACCCTGACGGGCCTGCGCAAAATGCTGACTTCCGTCAACAACAAAATGCGACAGCAACGCCGCCAGACGCAGGGCGATGCCTTTGACACAGACAGCGTGACCGACCTGTTCGTGGACCTGCACACGGGCCACACCCCTTCCGAAAAAATCTACCTGTCCAACCGCAAAAAGGAGCGGGAACTATCCGTGCTGCTGCTGTTGGATGTGAGTCTTTCCAGCGACAGTTACGCCGACGGCAATCGCATTTTAGACGTAGAAAAACAGGTGTCCATTCTTTTTGGGGAAATTCTGCACGAATTCGACATTGATTTTTCCATTCAATGTTTTTACTCCAAAACCCGCCACAACGCCACCTACATCGCCCTGAAAAACTTCGACGACCCGTGGCAAACGGCCAAAATGCGCGTCGGGGCTGTGGACCCCGGCGGCTACACCCGCATCGGAACGGCCCTGCGTCATTCCGGCGCCTTGCTCGACCGCCGTCCGGCCAAGAATAAGTGGCTGATCCTGCTGTCCGACGGGAAGCCCAATGATTTTGACCGCTACGAAGGGAAATACGGGGTCGAGGATGTAAAACAGGCCCTGCGCGAATTGCACGAACGCCAAATCTCCACCTACGCCCTCGCCATAGAGGCTACTGCCCGCTACTACCTGCCCCAGATGTTTGGCCAAAACAACTACCGCATTTTATCGTCGCCGACCGAATTGCTGACGGCCCTGGCGGGCCTGTACGAACGGATTCGACACCAATGATATAACCCGACGAGTATGGAAAACAAAAAAATCCGGGCTGTGTATTTGTAAAATCCCGCGCCCTTCCAGGTGCGACATAGCACGCGGGTTCCACTGCTTTCCGGCTATATGCTAAATCCTTAGGCATACAAATAAAATGTTTTACCTTTGCGCTTCTAATCTGCCTTTAACAGTCAGCATGTCATCCATGATTCACTTCACAGAAGAGACCATTCGGCAATCGGAGAATGGAGTGGAAAAAATCTGGCACCTTTCCGAGTTGCTCGAACACCCCGATCCATTAGCCGGGGAACCACTCGCCGGACGCAATGCCGCCATGAGAAAAGTCGTCGAAATGGCGGCCTCCTCCTATGCCGACCTCTCTGAAGTCGCCCGTCTGCGCTACGATTTTTGGTACCAGCTGCTGCCCCACCGCATCCCCGAACAGCACTTTGCCTATACCACGAAAGTGACAAATACATACCAATGGGAACTGACTATCAATAGCAACGGGCTGTTTTACAAGGATGTTTCGGGGGAATACACCCCGCAGCCGGGTACCGTCACGGAACAGTTGTTGAGCAATTTCTGGTTTTATGGCCCACTGCTGCCCATCCCCGACTTGCAGGTGCGCAAACAATTGGCAGCTGCCATTCGCAATGCTTTCCTGCAGGGGGGCAGCCCGGCCTCGTACAAACATTTCAGCTTGTTCGACTATCCGGTGCAGCCTGTTTCGCCGCTGCACTGGACGTTTGGCGACTACAGGGCGAGCGATTTTATCAACGTCCGCGATTACGGCATTGAAACAGGGGCTGCCAACTGGCACGACGGCTTAGTGTGGCTGCACTATACGTCGTTTGAACATTTCCTGACCCTCCCCACCCCTGTCGGCTCCCTCTTTACGCCGGAAATTCGGGCGTGCATTGAAGAACTCCTGGCCCCGAAAATCTCTGTTGAAAAGGAATTTGACCGCGCCGAACCGGATGGAAACACCGAATCTAAACGCCTGTTTATGAGCAGTGCCGGACAGACAGGCGCTGATAAAAATATTGATTGAAGAATACGTTATACAACATACATGAAAATCGCACTCCTCTTAATGGGTTTCATTCTGGTAGCCTCCTACCTTTATTCCAGGTATGCCAACAGCAGCGACCCGGCCAACTTCTCGAAAGACCTGCCTTACGGGCCGTTCACCGTGCGCGTAAAAGGCCAGTCTTACAAAAATTTGAACATGAACTACCATCTGGTCAGCCAGCAAAAAGTGTCCTATGGGGTTCTGTACAAGGGTAAACCCGTTCCTTTCCCCGGAGATCTGCAAAACAACACGGGTCTGCCTTTTATGTGGGCCGTCTATGCCCTGCCCGGTGCACCCGATCCGACCTTGGTGGCGGGCAGCCAAAGCCTTTACCTGATTTACGAAAAAGACGGCGTGCCTGTGGTAGAACCCCTCCAGCAGCAGAGCCGCGACTTTGCTTCGCTCCAGATATTGGACGGCCCCGACGGCCGCCCCGGCCCCTTTACCACAGTCTATGCCCAAAGCAAAAGCGCCGAAACGGTGGCTTTGGACAGCCTTGAAGAGGGGCGTTATGTGTTGGTGAGCGAACACGCCGTACTCGATGTGCAGACCCGCAAAATCTGGCCCCTCAACAAGGACAACAACGCGGTGGACAATTATTCCTTCCCTTCGCCACACGGGGCGCTGGCCTTTTCTCCCGATCAAAAAACCATCGTGTTCAATGGCTCTTTTCAAAGCTGGAACGCCCGCGACGAGGATTTGCCCGATTCGGAACATGCCCTCATTGCCTGGAATTTTGAAAAGGACAGGGGGTATCTTGTCAAATACGACGATACCGATACCCGCTTAGTGCGCTTCGATCAGGTCAGCTATCCATGGTTCGAGACCTATTTCGAATGGGAAAAAGCACCCGAAGGTGACCGCCTGCACCTGCGCAACCTGAAGCAATTGCCTCCGTGGACAGGCGCACTCGACACCACCGATTACTATTATAGACTCTATCCCATAGAACCGTCTATGTATCCCGTTTTTCTGGATTTTGTGCTGGCACAGGGGGGCTGGACCAAGGAACACATCCTCAATGACAAGTACCACGAATACACCGGGCGTTGCCTCCGCATCGGGACTGCCGGGCGGGAACTAGATCTCATTTTCAAAGAGTCGGAACAACAAATATCGCTCAGCAGGCACCACTACGAAGACACGTCGCCCGAAATTCTGGGCCTTTTAGAAAAAATAGCCCGGAATTTCAATGCCGAACTGGCCGCCGGCCAACATCAGGCACATTTTGGGCGTATCCGAAGCGAGACCAAGAAGATACGGGGGGGGAAATAAAGATGTCAGGTGTAAGGAAAAATAGCCCCCCGCCATGTTTGGGATACGCCGATAAAAAATCCGGCCTGTTAAAAATCAGCCTTTGTGGCCTTGCGCCCCAATAATGAAAAACACCATTTTTCCCTTCCTGCCCATGCAATACCTTCCAAACCGCTCCGCCATCTTTCATCCTCAATTCCTCATTCCGGCTCTCCTCCTCATGTCCCTTTGGTCGCTCCTCTTTGGCTGCAATGCGCCCCAATCACCCGCCAAAGCGGTGGAATGGCCCCGATTTCCCGAAACCGACAACCCCGCAACACAAGTAAGCGCCATTCCGTTGGCCGATAGTTTCCGTGTGGTGTCCATGTATATTACGCCCGACAGACAGCATCTCTACGTACTGGGCAGCCAGGCACCCCAAAAAGGCCGCCCACACAAAAATACCAGAAATCGGCCCGGCGACCTGCCCTTCATGGATTACCGCCTGACCTGTATGAATGCGGAGGGAGAGGTGCAGTACCAGCAGGACATATCGGGCATAGACTGGCTTTATGGCGGAACTTTCGGGCTGGCAGCCGGCAGCCTGATGCTGTATATGGGTACACATTTTTGGGTGTTGGATCTGAAAACTTTAGTCGTACAGGAGCGCATCCCGGTGTGCAGCCCCGAGTACATCCCCTGGGTGCAGACCACCATGACCCGCGACGAATACGAAGCCGATTACAAAGAAAAGTTCGAGGCTGTATTGAAAAATCCCACCGCCTGCAAATGGCTCTATTGGTGGCCTGCGCGTGCGTATTTTGTGTTTGTAGAGGCACCGAAAGACAAACGGGCCATGTGGTCGCCCCTTTCTTACGACAAAGAACACTTAGACGACCTGCAACAGCGCTTGGAACCCCTTTCCCTGAGTCTGGCCGATGGCGTACAACAGAGCGACACCACCACCCATTTTTCTATAATGGAAGACAGCGCGTCCGTAAGAGAGATAGAATATCTTTCGGGAGGTACCCAACTGCGCTACCCTGACTACAAATCCCGCTCGATACTACAATACGAATTGGTGGTCAACGGCAAAAAAACGCGTTTTTCGACCACCGACAGAGATGCGCACGACCTGCATCTCCATTTTTCAGACAATGGCCGATTGTCTATGGCCGATGGTTCTGTGTGGATCATCTGCGAAAACGTTTTATATCGGATCCACTAATTTTAACATTCAATACAAATGACGGACTGTTGGTTTTTACATACGGTACAGACAAAAGTTTAAACACTAAACACGCAACTATGAGCAAGCATTTTATCACCATTCTCTTTATATTGTCCTGCTTTTTAGGAGCGGTTGCCCCTGTACAGGCACAATATTTTGGCCGCAACAAGCCGCGCTATCAGCGGTTAGATTTTAAGGTTACGGAAACCCCGCATCTGCGCATTTACGACTATTTAGACAATCCCGATAAACAGAAGGAACTGGCCCTTGCAGCGGAATTGTGGTACAAAATGCACAAGGCCGTGCTTCGGGACAGTATTCCGGGCAAAAACCCGATGGTTATTTATAACGACCATGCCGGTTTTCAGCAGACCAACGTGATAGATGGCGACATCAGTGTGGGTACCGGCGGGGTAACGGAGGGCTTGCGCAACCGCGTGGTTTTCCCGGTAGCCATGACCAATCAGCAGACCAACCACGTGTTGGGCCACGAGCTGGTACACGCCTTCCAGTACGACATGGTGTTGGCAGGCGACTCTACCAATATGCAAAACCTCGGCAATTTGCCCCTTTGGATGATTGAGGGCCTTGCCGAGTATTTGTCTGTCGGGCGGGTGGATGCGCATACTGCCATGTGGATGCGCGATGCCATTATCAACAACGACGTGCCGCGCATCCGGGACCTCAACAACTTTCGGTATTTTCCTTACCGCTGGGGACAGGCTTTTTGGGCTTACATCACCGGGGTGTATGGCGATGCTGTAATTCGGGATCTGTTTATGAATACCGCAAAATTTGGCATAGAACCCGCTTTTGCGCTGACGCTGGGTACCACAACTGACTCCCTGTCAGTAAACTGGCAGCGCAGCCTGCGCAGCTACTACGGGCAGTGGGTGGTACAGGGTACGAAAAAAGACAAAGATGGCAAATATGAAACCCGCACAGGACTCAAAGATTATGACGAGAAGCTGCCGGGTAAAAAACTTATATCCGACGACAATTCCGGCGATATAAACATCGGTCCGGTACTCAGTCCAAACGGAAAGTATGTGATTTTTCTGTCCGAAAAAAACCTGTTTAGTATGGACCTGTTTTTGGCAGATGCCAAAACGGGAAAAATTCTTAAAAAGGTGTCCAGCACCTCTAAAGACGGCCATATAGACCAGTTTAATGCCATTGAAAGTGCGGGTACCTGGGCACCCGACAACGAGCGTTTTGCTTTTGATGTGTATGAACGGGGCAAAAGCATACTGATTGTGAAAAATGCCCTGAAAGGACGTACGGTGCAGCGGATAGACATACCCGGTGTACCCGCATTCAGCAATCCCGCCTGGAGTCCCGACGGGAAAACCATTGTGGTCAGCGGTTTAGTCAACGGACAAACCGACCTGTATGCCTACGATTTGAAGACCAAAAAAGTGCGCCGCCTCACCAACGACTCCTATTCGGAAATACTGCCGGTATGGAGCAAAGACGGATCGCAATTGGCTTTCTCCACGGATCACCTGAGCATGGAACGGGGCCGCACCAATGGCGTGCTGACCATGAATTTGGCCATTATGGACGTAGCGAGTGGTCAAAGCACAGATATAGATATTTTTCCGGGCGCGGATAACCTCAATCCGCAGTTTGATAAAGGCGGGAACCTGCTCTTTTTGAGCAATCACGACGGTTTTCGCAACATGTACCGCTACGATGTGGACTCCAAAAAAGTGTGGCAAATGACAAAGATTGGCACCGGCATCAGCGGTATAACCCCTTATGCGCCTGCACTTTCGGTGGCGGAAGACCGCGACCGCGTTATTTACACCCATTTTTTCAATGGCAATTATACTCTTTATCAGGCCCGCAGCGAGGACTTCAAAGCCGAATTGGTGGATGCAGGACGCGCTTCCCTGACCGCAGGCATTCTGCCGCCTTTTAAGCCCGGCCAGCGCGATGTGGTCAACACCAACCTGCGCCTGTGGGACAACAACTTTAAAGCAGAAGGCAACATCACTTCTGTGCAGTCGGTACCCTACAAATCGAAGTTTAATGTAGAGTACCTCGGCGGTGGCATTGGCATTGGCACTTTTACCGGCAATGCCGGCTTTGGCAATGCGGCCGGTTTGGGCGGAGGCAGCATTCAGGGCGTGTTTGGGGACATTCTTGGCAACAACCGGGTGAGCGCTGCCCTTTCTGCCAATGTGCAAAACATCTTGGACCTTGCCGGACAGGCAGCCTATATCAATCAAAAGAACCGCCTGAACTGGGGCGTAAACGGCTTTCACCTGCCTTTCCTCACGGGGCGGGCCATAGCAGAGGATTTGGATTTTTACAACGGGGCGGGGCCACAGGTACAAACCACGAAAAACAACCAGCAGTATCTGGGTTTTCAAGATACCATTTATGAGCAGCGGCAAATACAGCAGCGCTTCGGAGCCTTTACTTTTTTTCCCATTTCTGTGACAAAACGCTGGGAAGCCGGTCTGGCTTTTGAGCGCTATGCGGTGCGCATAGACCGGACATTTGTTTATTATGACCGTTTCGGGCAACCCATCGGACAGGACCGGCAACGGGTAACTTCAGACGGGGCCGCCATCAGCCTGCCCAATCTCAATGTAGCCTATGTGGGCGACAATTCGTATTTTGGCCTCACGGCCCCTTTGCAGGGGTGGCGCTATCGCTTGGGGGCAGAGCAATACTTCGGCAAGTATAATTTCACGGCTTTGCTGGCCGATGGTCGGCGCTATTTCAGAAAGAAGCCCTTTACTTTTGCGGTGCGCGGCCTGTCCTATGTACGCATGGGCAAAGACGGTGAGGCATTGCCTCCCATGTTTATTGCCCAGCCTTTCCTCATGCGCGGCTTTCCGCGTCGGGTACTGACACAGGATGCGCCCCAGCTAATTTCCCAAATGGAGGGCAGTAAAATTGCCATCATCAATGCCGAAATCCGCCTGCCCTTATTCGGGCCGCGCAAACTGGCTCTGATTCCGTTCAACTTCCTCCCCACCGACGTGAACTTTTTCTTCGACACGGGGCTGGCTTTTTATGACAAGACTTCTTTCCAAAAGGAGGACCCCGACCCTCTGGATGGCCGCGACCACGTACAACGCAAACCCCTCTACGCCATTGGCACTTCTTTCCGGGTAAATGTCATGGGATGGCTCATTCTGGAACCCTATTATGCCTTGCCCTTGTCTGTCAACAAAGAAGACCGGCACTGGCGCTGGGGCCTCAATATTGTACCGGGATGGTAGTTGTTAATGGTTGAACAGGATTTATGAATAGGAAAGTGCTAAGGTTGATGCGTAATTGGTTATCAATGCCGTTTTTTGCCTAACACACGTCTGTTCTTAAAGTCTGTTTTTATAAACATATGTAATACGCCGCCGGGCCATAATGTTGCGGGACATGGCTGCCACAAACAGCGATTCCCGCTTTGGAAAAAGATAGCCTTTGTTTTTAACCGGAGTGTCATGCTGAACGGAATGAAGCATCTGATCAAGCCTTAGAAATGGGTGTTTGAACCCGGCCGGCTTCTTCCTCCTGCGTCGTCAGAATGACGTTTTTTAGGATTTTAACATATATAAGCCAAAGCGAAAATTGCTGTGCCACAAAGAATAAGAGCGAAAATTCGCAAAAAAATTCGACTCTTTAATTTGTTGTAAAAACTAAGTTTTGAGGCTGTAATTTTTCTTTGCAGCATCAAAATGAATCACCCATTTTTTAAAATTTTATTTTAAATTTTATTTAAATTTAAAATAAAATTATTTTTTTAAATATTGTGAATAAGTAAAACGAAAAAATATTTTGTTGAATAAAAATAAATTATTTTAAAAAAATAAATGAACAGAACCTTTCGCCGGACCCAATGTATTTACTTAGTTTAAATTTTTTATGCAAAAACTTAAAAAAAATTTTATTTTGTTTGCGTGTTTTACATACCTTTGCCTCGCCACATAAGTTTAGATATTGTCAGCCTTATTTGGTACTCACCTTTTTTCACGTTAAATTTTCTCTTTTATTCATGAAACGTTTTTTGCCATTTGCTGTTTTTGCAGCTTTTTGCCTGATCGTAGCCTCCTGCACTTCTAAAGAAAATATCACCGTCAGCGAAGACACCGCGAAGGTTAGCCAAGATGTGTTGTCTCGTATTTCTGCACTCGGTTTTAGCACAGAGGGCGTACGCGCCGAAGACGGGGGATACATCGTAGAGAACGACATTTTCCTCAGTGACAACGATTTGTTGGGGGCGGCTATCCGTCAATTCCTCATTGTGGGCAGCAGCGAACAGTACCGCACGACCAACACTGTGACCGGTCTGCCGCGTACCATCACGGTTTCTATTGACAGCCGCCTGCCTGCTTCTTATGCTACGGCTTTAGACGAGGCCATCAGCCGCTACAATGCTGAAAATCTGAGCCTCACCTTTACACGTGTTGGTTCCGGTGCCAACATCTCCGTGGTGAGAGGAAACGGAAGCTATCTGGCTTCTGCGGGGTTCCCTACTTCCACCGGAAATCCGTATAGCCAGGTTAAAATCAATTCTAATGCGATCGGAGACGGATCAAGCACAACTTTTATCAATTATGTGGCCACCATTTTGGCACATGAAATGGGTCACTGTATTGGCTTCCGCCATACGGACTATATGAATCGCGCTTACAGCTGCGGCGGGGCCGCCACCAACGAGGGCGCTTCCACAGTGGGCGCTATCCACATTCCCGGCACGCCCACCACAGCAGATCCCGGCTCCTGGATGCTGGCTTGCATCGGATCGGGCCAAAACCGTCCGTTCAACAACAACGACGTAACAGCGTTGAACTACATGTACTAATTTTCTTTGCCTCTATTGCCCAACCACCAATACACCGCCCAAGGGCGACTGATTGGGATGGCGAATGGTAAAACCATAAGTACCCGGGGGAAGCGACGGCAAGGCAAATGCGGGTGCAGAAAGGTCGGAGCGAAGGTGAGATTCCAATAGTTTCCGGCCTAATACATCAAATAAGACCAGCACTTCGTCTCCTTCGACAGGTCTGGTTGCCACCCAGTATAAATCGCCACCGAACGTCGGGAGAGGGTTGGGAAAGAATAGATTTTCGAGCGAGGGGCCTGTGTGCAACAGCGAAATAGTATCGCTGAACACACGGTGCCCCTCGCTCATTTTGAGTACTACCCGATAGCGATTGGTACCCCGATGCGGTTGCAGGTCTTCAGCGCGGGCGGTGCGGGCAGGGGCCATCGCGTTTAATAAAGAAAACGTCCCGTTAGGAAGTTGTTTTTCAAAAAAAATACTGTCCACCTCATGCAATGTACCCAGAATGGCGGTCAGTTCAATTTTTGAATGCTCCAGAGTGCCATAAAAACTGCTAAAATAGCAGTTTAATCCCTGCAACCGAATGTCGGGTGCAGGAGCAGCGGCACCCTGTAATCCTGATTTAAACCAATGTTTCAGGCTAAAACGCTGTTGCGGGTAGCGTTTTTTATTCAATACCACCACAGTGTCGGTTGTAACAAACAACGGCTCTAAATAACGGTCTCTCAATCCGTAAATCACATAGGCCCCGTTCAGAGGAGCCGTACGCGGCCAGTAAAAAAGCAGGCTGTCGGGACACTGAAAACCCATTTGGAGGCGCAGGGCGGGTTCTATCAGGCAGGTGTCGGATATAAATACCTGTGTGGCCGTTTCCACGCGCAGCCGGGCCGCTGTTGTCAGGGCAGGCACGCGCCAACGCAGCACGCCCGATTCTAACCCGGTGGTATCCGCAATTGACTGCCAAATCGTATCACCTATGGGCCGCCACGAAAACCTTCCTGTATCGCCTTCCTTTCCCTGATAATCCCAATAAAGCAAGGCTTCTTTTCCGGCGGTCAGCACATCGCTCTGGCGGGGAAAATCCCAGCGGAAGGTATTCGTATCGCGCAGGTGAAGTGCCCAGGTACACAGCTGTTCGGGAGTGGTCAGGCGACTGCCGTCCAACCAAAGCGTCCAGGTACCCGACTCAGGATTAATCACCCTTGTTTGCTCCAGATTATTGAGGGTATCCACACCGGGCCGCGCCGGAGCCATAAGCGAGTCGGGTTGATGGGGCTTCACGAAAGGCCGGTATATTTTCCCATTTGGGTCTGTCAGCCAGCCGTCCACATCATTCACTAAGGCTTTGGGCGCATTGGGCGACCCGAGTGCATCGTCCCAGGCCAAAGTCAGTTGCAGCAAAGATATGCCTGGCGGCAGCTCTATGGAAAAACTTTGTTTTAAGCCTTTTTCTAAGGGGATTTGGCCGTATTGGCGATTAGAGGTCAGGACAGCGGCCTGATAAACATTAAGTGCTCCAAAACCGGACAAAAAATCGGGGCCGGGCAGCCCCGGATCATCGGCACTGGCACACAAAATGGCCCTGATGAGCGCAGCGGGTGCGTTTTCTCCGGTTTGCGCAAGAATTTGCTGCTGTAAAACGGCTGCCGCAGCGGAAACAAGGGCCGCAGCATCGGAAGTGCCGTTCTGCCCGAAAGCCACCAGATCGGGTTTTATGCGCCCGTCGGCACAGGGGCCACGCGAACTGTAGCCCCACACCTGCCCGACGGAGTCTGACGCGCCAACAACCAAGGCATTTTTGGCCGTTTTGAAGCCGCCAGTGAGATTGGCCATTCCTGAAAGACCGACATAAGGCCCGACAGCACCGGGGACACTCCCACTGTTGCCTGCGGAAAAAACATGTACCAAACCGGGGCGCAATTGGGTGCTGTGATCGTAAGCAGCAGCAGCCAGATTATAAGTATGCTCTACGTCGGTACCGTAAGAATGATTTTGTACGCTCACCGATAGTTGATCGTACCGCTCAGGCGGATCGGGCAAAAACGAAAACAACCCGGAGGAATGGAGGATTGCCCCCGGTGCTCCGCCTTTGGCGCGGGGCGACGAGGTGCCACTCCCGCCCACCAAGGTAGCCATTTGTGTAGCGTGATCCGAAGATAAGGGAGCAGCGCCGGGCGAAGGTCCGACCCGACCCAAAAAATCCACATCTGTGGTGTCGAAGCGCTGTTCCTTTATAGAAACGTGTATGTCGGAGCCGTCCCAATCGGGAAGCAGGCGATGCAAGGCATTAAAGCGATTGACATACAGGTTATGTCCCGGCACAATGGCCTCTTCCCGTATCAGCATTGGCCAGCATTCTACTCGTACCACATCGGATTCCGATCGTGCAAAAGTGCGCACAACGTGGGCCTTGCCCTGTACCACCAACAGACCAAGGGGGGCATATTGTCCTGTAATCTGCAGGCCTTGGCGCACTGCCCGCGCTGCGGTACTGTCTAATCTGTGCGTTTGCAGGGCGAACACTCCTGTTTTGTCTTTTTCGGAAAAACAATCCACGTCCTTTTGGCTCCGAAGTGCGTCCGAAACGGGCAGAGACAGGGGCTGCCCCAAGAGTTGCCCAAAACAGAAAAAAAGGAAAAGCGGCAGGCCGCGCAAGGCAGGTACCATATCAGGCAGGGCAGTTTATAAGTGGCACCCGCTACTTTTTAGTATGCAGGTAAAAAATCGCGTTTACAAAAAAAGTACGTCCCCAGTGTACAGGGCGCAAATCGTCGCCCGCATGGCCAATGTCGCCACTGGTTCTGGATTGAATTTGTCGCACATTGAGCAGGTTTTTTATCCCCACGTTGAGTCGAATGCCGTTTTTGAAGAGATTAGCGTTGGCGGCTGCATTCAGCAAATCCCAGCCTTCGGTAGTCCCTTGCTGTATTTGGTTGTTCTGTTCATAGAAAAAGGGTGTGCGACCCGTATGTTTATGCCATATAGTCAGGCCTGCCTTTTCCGAAAAGAAAAAGAAAGCCAGTTCGCTCACCCAGTCTGCTGACCAGCTGAGGCGCGGGATATCGCCTTTCCGGCCAGCCGCACTTTCGGAATACGTATTAAAAAAACCGGTTCTTACCCATTCCGACCGAAAGCGCATCCAGTCGCCAATGCCCAGCGAAAAACCCAGCCCGCCGCCGGTGGTTTCCCATTTGCTGAGGTTGCCGTAGCGATACTGTACCGGAGCAAACTCTGCCAGAATGATGCGGTCGCGCACCCGATTGTGAAAGCCGGAAGCAGTGACTCCCAAAGAAAACTGTTCACTGCGGATGTAGCGCCAGTTGAGTTCTCCGCGCAGGTTGTCCGAGCGCTCCGGACGGAGATCCGTGCTGCCTACAATGAAATGGTTGACATCTATGAAATTGAAATACAGTTCTTTAAGCCCCGGCGACCGAAACCCGTTGGCATAGGAAAAACGGGCCTGTACCTGTGACAGCGGCTGCCAAAGCAGCCAGACGGAGGGGGTCAGGGCCATACCATACAGCTGGTTGTTCGTCCAGCGTGCGCCTCCCTGCAGGGTCAATTTGCGTTCAAAAAAACTGGCTTTTGCACTGGCAAACACACCGAGGTCGCGGCTGTGTGCCCGCCCCCTCGCAGCCGCTGTACTGTCCACAATGCGCACGCCTTCGGCCAGTTCGCTATAATTTTCCAGACCAAACAAAAAATTCCAACGGCGGTCGCGGCGGTCACTTGCAAGAGTAAAACGGGTGAGCAGCCCCGCTGCTGCCGACGTGTCCTGTTCGCCCTCTAACAGGAGGCGCTCAGATTCGTCAAAATTGTATCGGTAAGTATTTTTGATGCGGTCAAAGCGATTCCAGCCGGCCGTTGCCTGCCAGAACCAGCGCTTTGTAGTCCATCCCTCTGCCTGAAAAGTGACATCGCGCCGATCCGTAAAGTAATAATCGTCGAAAGCATAGGGCTTGTAACGCGGGCGACGCAATTCGCCGAGGTTGTCCACCTTCTCAGAAAACAACCCGCCGGAGATGCGAAGGTCTAAACGGTCGGAGGGTGCATAGCGCAACATGGCCCGGCCCGCAGTCTGCGTTTTGGGGTTCCACAACTGATTGCGCCCCTGGGCGGTATCGGCAGCGGGCAGAAAACCCAACCGATTTCCGGTGAGCTGGAGGAGGCATTTTCCCAACTGCACCCCCGACCTTCCCTGCATATTTCGAAACCCGTTGCTTTCCCATTGGGTATTCCCTTCTGCCTCCACCCGATAAGGCTGACTTTTGCGCGTCACTAAGTTGATGACTCCGGCAGAGGCTTCGGAACCATACAGTAGCGACTGTGCCCCTTCGATAATCTCTACCTGTTGCACCGCCCCGAGGGGCAGCTGTCCTGCGTCCACACTGCCATTCAGGCGACCCACCACCGGCACGCCGTCCACGAGAATTTTGACGTTTTCGCCGCGCAATCCATTGATACTCAAAGCACTGCCCAAAACGGCATCCTGCGAAAGCCGAATATTGGGCTGGGTTTGCAGGAGTTCTTCCAGATTGACCGCTGCCCGCCGCTCGATGGTACGCCGATCCAGGACACGCACCGAATTGACCGTTTGCCGCACATCGGTCGGGACAAACTGGGCAGTGACCACTACCTGATTCAACTGTGCGTCGGGCAGGGTGTCGGATCGGTTTTGAGCATTCAGCGCGCAGGTAAAAAGAAAGAGCAACAGGTTTGCAGATAAAGTTGGGCGCATATTTTGATATACGTTTGGGTGCAAAAATCAAATATTCAACATCAGGTATTCCACCCGGGAACTACTGCCGAATCAGCCTGCCGAGGGCCAAATGCTCGTTCCCTGTACCTAAAGTGACGGTATAAGCACCCGGCATCCAGTTGCCCGCGTTTACTTCCAGCACTTGGAAGCCCGTGCGGAGGGCCACGTGCTGACGCAACACGGCGCGTCCCTGCATATCTGTAATGGTCAGCAGCCCTTCATTGTGTGACCAGGCTGTTGGCAGATTGAGCGAAATATAGGCTTGTGTCGTAACGGGATTGGGATAAAGCAAGACTTCTGCGCCGATCGCAGCCGGGTCCTGTACTTTGGAAATGATGCCCAAATCGGTTTTTTCCAGCACGCTTTTTCCTGTACTTCCTCCTTCAAAATCAATAAAATGTAATTTCCAAACGCGGCCCTGTGCTGTCTTCAAGAAGAACACCCGTTTCTCGTCAACACTCCACCCTGTGCCGGTGAACGATTTCCAGTCGTGGCCAATCACGTCCAATTTGCTGCGCAGGCTGTCTTTATAGTCAGTGTACCTCACCGTTTCAGGGTTGACCCCGTGGGCTTCGGCGGCTTGCGCCCCTCGTGCGTGCAGAATTCCGGTGAGGTCATAATTAATGGAGTCCATGATGGCGGGATCGTACAAAGAGGTCGTGTAGCGACAATAGAGCAAATCGAAGCCGGTAGCGGGTTCCACATCGGCAACTGCACCGGTCAACAGGCTAAAATATGCCAGCGTTTTCCCGACATGGTCGGCCTTGTTGATCGTTTTGGTCTGTTCGTTGGTGCCGTCCAGATTGGCGTATTTGAAGGTATAGGTCGTCCCTGTCAGCGACACAATCTGTATTTTCCGGTAGCTGCCATCGCGCAGTTTAATCACATAAACGGCTTTGCCCACTACCTGATTGGTGGGTGGGTTGTACTGTCCCCAACCAAAGTCTATGCGGTTGGCCACATTGCGCCCTTCATTAAAGGCCCCGTATGCCCAGCTGTTTTCGCGGTTGAGCAAACGGAAATCGGCCAATGCAGCGGGATCGGGCTGATCGGCAAAATTATCGGTGAGCGCTCTGTACAATACAACCGAAGGCTGCGGCTGTCCCATCGTGGTGCCGCTGCTTTCATTAATGAAAATGCCTGCATCCTGCTGCCCATACACCGTGAAGGCAATATCCCAAGCCGTGTTAAGCACCTGCTTTTCGGTGCTTGTCGAAAGGTTGACGTAGCTTTGACGCTGATAACCGGCTCCGGTGGCAATTTCCTGAATGGTTTGGGAAGAAAGAGAGCAGGCGATGAGTGCCGCCCCTGTCGTAATAATGAACTGTTTCATACCTTGTTGCAATACCCGGATAAGAGGGGTTCGAGTTCCTTATCCTGGCGCTGCAAAGGTACGGGGCGCTTCATATAGAAGGGTTTTTAACTCTGTCATTACATCGTCACTTTTTGTCCTGCTTTGTCCAGAGCAAAATTTATCTTGCATAGGCTGCAAGCCACTTACATTCCTGTACCTGTAGTTTATAAAATTCAGTCTGGGCATAATTTTTAATAAGCCGATCGTAGTATTTATAATGGGTTTCAGGAAGAACAGGAATCAATTGACTGCCCGGCTGGTAGCGGTTGCCTGGTAGGGCAAACCACTGTTTTTGCTGACAACGCGCTGCCATAAAAGTAGCACGGGCAGCTAATTCGGCACTCCGGGTTCCGTTTATGACCCGCTCAAAATAAGAGAGGGGCAGGCTGAGGTCTGTATTTTCCCGATTGCCGTCGGGCGCGCCCTTTAGCGGAAAGACAGGCCCCTGTGCTAATCGCAGCCAATTATAGCCGCTGCGATAGAAATCTGTGGTTTCCCACTCATAGCCAAAGTACGACATATTGTACCAGGCTATTCCGATCATGTAATAGTACCATTCTGCAATAGGATCGTTGACGGCTTCTGCGGCTTTTGCCTTAAATTCGTAATCAATCAGGCGTTCCACAATTTGTCGTCGGTTCAGAATGAGAGAATCCACCACCGGCCCGTGTACGCGCTCGCTGAATTGCTCCTTAAACGGGCTGAATTTGGGCAGGTCAAGAATGGCCGTTGGCGGAATGGCGCGAAGCGTCACTAAGGCCGCTTCCGGCTGTCCGGTGGAGAGCAGGCGCACGGCCTTGATTTCCAAAAGCCGCGCTTTCACCAACTCCGGGTTGGTGTCGAAGCGCATGGTGCGATTCAGAATCTCCGGATTGCCGGTCTCGGATAGTTTTAAAAGGTCTTCCAATACATCCAAACGCGGATTATAGAGCATGGCCTTTGCATCGTAGGAGGTCAGAAAAGCCCGGCCTGCCTGATCGTTGGCGGCGTAGGCTGCTCCCACCCAGTCCTGCAAAAAGGGCTCGAAATGGGCGTGGGTCTGAAATGCTTCATAGCCCCGAATGCGCTGAATGGCATCTTCCACATAGCGGTTGTTGACATCTAATTTGAGAATTTCCAACAAGGTACGCCATATCTCAAGCTGGCTATAGAGTTTTTCGTCATAGTCGCTGCCGCCTTTCAGCATTTTTTCGGAGCGTTCAAACGCCTTTTCAGCAGCATAATGGTCGCCCGCCAGCAAATCTAAATATCCCTCCAACGCCTGACACAATTTAATGTTGGCTGCCTGACCGTCCTGTATGATGGTGCCGATAAATTTTTTAAACTCCAGCAAGTGGGGGGCTACTTCCGTTCGCTGTGCCAAGCCTTTTTGTACACCGTATTTTTTATCCGTAGCGCGTGTACGCAGGAAAATGCGCTCAAAGCGCTGTACGGCACTCACCAACAACAACTCCAATTGCGGATCAGTGGGGCTGAATTCATAGACCTGTCGAATGTCCTCCAAGCCGTATCCCTCCGCCTTGGAGGCACGCATCAGGTACAGCGTGGCGCGTTCCTGATCGCTCTGGCACAGTTGCAGCGTGGCTTTCCAGTCGTTGTCGTCGCGGATGAGGAAACTCCGCCAGGCTTGTTTCCGCTTAGAGGCACAGTCTCGAAAGATCAGGGAATAGCGATAGGCGGCTTCAGGATAACGGCCCAGCTGCCGCAGGGCACCGGCCAGATGACCAAGTGTCCAGTAATACAGGATGCTTGGTTTGCGGCGGTCTATCTTGGGTAGCAGATAATTATATACCTCTACCGTGTAATCCCACATGCGGGCATAGTGGGCCAGCCGGACGATCTGATAGGCATAACGCATTTTCAGAAAAGGGGCCTCCGTCTCTTTAAACCGCCCGAGGCCCTCTTCAATGAGGTCGAGCATGGCAGCCACGTTGCGGTCATTGGGAGTCCAGCCGTCGCCTGTGGGTACTGTGTGGGGTTCGCAGCGCTTGGCATACTGCAAATAGCCTGTGACATCGGTACACCCGTTGAACGAGAGCATGATGGCAAAAGTATTTTCTACTATCGAGGAGGGCAGGCGGGGGTGGCGGGCTTTTTCTGCGGCTTGTGCATGGATGGCGGCCAGTTCGCTCAGCGATGCTTCATAAACCACATATTCTACATCGGCAGCTTCGGGTTCGCTGCAAAAGCGCTCGATCCATTCTTGTACATTTCCTTCTTTTTGAAGGTCTTTATTAAAGTAATATTCCTGATAATAATCGTCCCATTTCAAAAAATAGGGCGCATAGGCCACGTTTTTGTTGACGATGTCGGGCATCATGAACGTATAGCCGTGAAACACTTGCGCATTCGGGTCACAATACCCGTGCGGTGCCTGTGGTGTGTCTGGCGCACCCGAAAAAAAAGTACCCCAAAGGACGACGGCCAAAAAGCTGCACAGAATTTTTCTTATCTTTTGCAGAAAACAGATATATATCATAAATACCTTTCCATGCTTAACTTTGGATTCGCTTTAAAGAAGAGGCATAAATTCAACATCTTCCACATTAAGCACTTGGCAGCCCGGCATCCAAGGCTCAAAAACTTATAAGCCGAAATCCTTGCGAATGTCCTCCACCGCGTCCAATTTTTCCCAGGTGAAGGTGTCCACTTCCATCGCCTTAGCGCTGCCGTTTAGGCCGATTTGCACCTGCTTTTTGCCGGGAGTTCTGCCAAAGTGACCATAAGCAGCCGTTTCCGAGAAAATCGGATTTTTCAACCCATAACGGCGCACAATGGCTGCCGGACGCAAATCGAACAAGTTCAGAAGGCGCTGAGCGATTTCTCCGTCGTTCAGTCCTTTTACCTTACACGTCCCGTAGGTATTGACATAAAGCCCCACCGGACGGGCCACCCCAATGGCATAGGCTACCTGCACAAGACACTGGTCGGCCAATCCGGCAGCCACTACATTCTTGGCAATGTGGCGGGTGGCATAAGCCGCCGAACGATCCACTTTAGAGGCATCCTTCCCTGAGAAAGCACCGCCGCCGTGCGCCCCTTTGCCGCCGTAGGTATCTACAATGATTTTGCGGCCTGTCAAACCCGTATCGCCGTGCGGACCGCCGATCACAAACTTTCCTGTGGGGTTAATAAAATATTTAATGCCCGGTGCAAACAGGCGCGCCACGCGGGCAGGCAGTTGTTTCTTAACGCGGGGGATCAGAATGCGCTGCACATCCGAGGCTATTTTTGCCAGCATTGTCTCGTCTTTATCAAAATCATCGTGTTGGGTACTGATCACGATGGCATCAATCTTCTTTGGCTTGTGGTTGTCGGTGTACTCAATGGTTACCTGACTTTTGGCATCAGGCCGCAGGTATTTCATCTGTTTGCCTTCCTTGCGAATGGCCGACAACTCGCTGAGCAGCAGATGGGCCAAATCCAGCGCCAGTGGCATATAATTGTCTGTCTCATTGGTGGCGTATCCGAACATCATGCCCTGGTCGCCAGCCCCCTGTTCGTCTTCACTTTTTTTGCCAACGTCCACCCCCTGTGCAATATCGGGGCTTTGCTCATGGATGGCGCTGATTACCCCGCAACTCTTGGCCTCAAAAAAGTAGTCGGCCTTGGTGTAACCAATCCGCTCAATGGCGCGGCGGGCAGTTTCCTGTACGTCCACATAGGCCTGCGAGCGCACTTCGCCTGCCACAACTACCAGACCTGTAGTAACTAAGGTTTCGCAAGCCACTTTGGACTGCGGGTCCTGGCGAAGAAATTCATCGAGAATAGCGTCGGAAATTTGGTCGGCTACTTTATCGGGATGGCCTTCAGAAACGGATTCGGAGGTGAATAAATACGGCATGTCAGCGACGTGAATCTTTTATTTTGTGTGTATTGTAAGAGCGGTGGAACACAGGCTTTCTGCTCCTTTGCAATGCCTCCGGGGCATATTAGCGGTGAAAGCATTGCAAAAAACCGCGCAAAGGTACAACATTGTCGCCACATAGGAAGAAAAAACTGTCAGCGGCGTGTAAAAACGTTTTTTGGGCGATGCATTTTTCAATGCGGACTGTATGAACAAGCCTGCCAAAATTTTGTTTTTCTTGTATATGGCGTGTTAATATACTTAGTTTCCGGTATGTTTTTTCGACGAAACGTTACTTTTTAGGCCGGAACCGTCTAAAATAAGATGCAAAAAGCAGATTTTTGGCACACACCCTTGCGCGACGTGTTAAGAAACCCTTAAATTGCATCGTTTTTCCAAATCAAATCATTTGAGGGTAATTTTTCTGTTCTGTTTTAATCACCGTAAAAAATTCATCCCGCTTTCATAAACTGGTTGTAGTGGAGTTTTAATCCCTTATTAATGGCGTAAAATGCCTTTTACGCACATGCTTTTTACAAGCGCCGATGAAGATCGGTTAAGTTACTTAATCATTTTGCGAATGAGCGATTTGCACAAAAATCTCACGTTACCCTCTCACCCACAGAATGTTTCTCAGGTTGAGCCGTATGTACACAATGTAGCAGAGTGCTACAATCTTTCCGAAGACCTGCACGGCAATATCTTAGTAAGCCTTACTGAAGCCGTCACCAATGCCATTGTACATGGCAATGGGGGAGACTATAAGAAGCAGGTTTCTATTTCTGTCCACAAACACGATTCCGACCTTTCCTTTAAAGTAAGTGACGAAGGTCCCGGGTTTGATCCCAATACCGTTCCAGATCCCACCGCCGAGGATTATTTGGAGCGCTGCGGGGGGCGTGGTCTTTTTCTGATGCGCCATTTGAGCGACGAATGTCGTTTTTTGCGTGGCGGACGCACTGTTGAAATGCGTTTTAGAATTGATTAACCCCGTCAATGGATTTTCCGCAATGGCCCGGTGAAGGGGCAAGCTCCGAATCCGGGATTTTTTTTCATACCGAAGATATCGCCTTTAGCCTTTCAGCCAGAGATGACTGGAAGGACTGGCTTTTTTCTGTTGCTGCTGCCGAACAGCAGACCATACAGGAGGTACATTATATTTTTTGCTCCGACGAGTACCTCCGTCAAATCAACGTGGAGTACCTGAGCCACGACTATTACACCGATATTATTACTTTCCCGTATGCAGATCCCGGTACTTTGTACGGAGACTTATATATCAGCGTTGAGCGGGTGGCAGAAAACGCAGCCGCGCACCAAGTCACACAGGAGCAGGAATTGCGCCGGGTGATGGTGCATGGCTTGTTGCATTTAGCAGGTTATGGCGATAAAACGCCCGACGAACAGGCCGCAATGCGTCAGAAAGAAGATGAGTATTTGCAGATATTTACCGGTTTGTAAGGAGCAGACAGCCTCTGATCTTCAATAATACCTGTGAGTCCTGTGGCATCGAGGAATGCACGGTGCGGGCAGCCCCTCCCGTAGAAATCGCTGATGCGCAACAGATGCAGGTAATCCGGCAAAAACCGGGTCGTTTATAAGGCAAAACTGGGAATTTTTAATTTTTTTTGTACCTTTGTGAGATGAAAAAAACTGTCGCTTTCCATACAACAATTTTATGTGCGACGATCCTGCTATTTCCCTGGTACAAGCCATTCTGCACCGCAGCCGGTGGCCCAACTTCAGCACAAATTGGAGGAGGAGCAACACCGCCGTCAGCAGTTTTACGCTGATAATGTTTTTTCAATGCCGAAGAAAGCGCAGAACAGTATATTCCGGTTGATGGCGCTTATAAACTGTATCTGAAAGCGGGCCGTGACCCCATCGAAAGCCGTGCTGTTCCGGGTTTTGTGATTGACATACGCGCCATTTTTGAAAAGGAAGCGAATATGAAAGCACTGCGCCAGATTCCTGGCACCTGAGTCGTCAACGGGGCAGATCTATATAAGGCGCACATTCAGCACAAAATCGCTGCTCAGCGTTGCGCCATAAACGCTTTTCAGGGGGGCAGTGCCGCCACTGCGGACAATAAAACGGTAACCGAAATTGGAGTTGGGAAGGAGGCGCAGTTTGGAGACTTTCTCTATGCTGATAAAGCGCAAGGTATTGCGGTCGCGCACCTCCAAACGGCCGGGAATACGTTGTTGCGTCAAAGTACTCTCTAAAAAAATGGCATCTCCATAAACGGCAGTAGCAGCGTTCAGGGGGTAGGAAAAAGAAATATCGAAAAAGTAAGCGCTGTCCGTATTGATGTTGAAAGGGCCTGCGAAAGAGGCAAAAGTACCACTTTGGTAGTTGGTAACAATCAGGGACTCAATACCCCCGCAATTTCCCTTTTCAAAAATTTGTTTAAAATCTCCGCCTCCTGTATTGTCGCCGTCGCCGTCCAGCGCACTGCCGTCGGTGCCACGTACCGCCTGCCCGTCGGAAGCATTGCCGTCCAAACGCACCTCGAAATTGTACATCTGTTTAAGGTCGTAAATCTCGCAGCCGGGTATAATCAGGACGGTGTTGTCCTTTTCCCAATAGAAAAAGCCCGTGAACTGTGCTCCCGCGATGGTCAGGGTTTTGCCCGGGATGACTGTGGCAGTATCTACGCGCTTGTTGAAGAAAAGAAAAATGCCTGTATCAAAGCTGACATCTGTCACCCTCAAAGGCAATTCCACAGTGGCCGGGTCTAAAGGAAATTCTTCTTCGCACGAACAACTGCAAAAAAGGGTGGAAGCAACAGCGAGGAGGCAGGCAGAAATAAAATATGGGACTTGCATGTTTTTAAAGTGGTTAAAGGGTGATTTACAGGGATTTAGAAACCAATGGAATCAATTTGAAACGCACATAGACGTTGATATTGCTGAGCGTGGCACATCCTTTTTTGTAAAAATTCGGGAAAAAGCGCAGCTGGTGTTCAAAACCCAATGATATGGTATTCATGGCCCCTGCCTCAAAGCCCCATTGGGCGCTGATGCCGGGCGAGGGGCGATTTTCAAGCGGCTGATTAAAAACAAAAGCCCCCTTATCACGGTTTTCCAACAGGCCGTAGCGAATGGTATTGCGGGACGTGACAGGGGGTGTTTGCAGGGAAGTCAGGGTAGATACCACATCCATGCGGGCCTTCAAAGGCAAGGCAAAGCCCAAGCCGCCGGAGGCCCGTACAAAGGGATTGAGTTGATACCCTACAATGGCCTTCGCATCTAAATACAGAATATTGAACACTTCTGACTGCTTAATCATGGCTTCGGGGAAGGTCACATTTTCATTAGTTACGGGCAATATAGTATCCTGAAAAAAATGTTGTTGGCTGATGCCTGCTTCCCAGCCCCACAGCAGGCCACAACCGAGAGATGCATTCTGAAAACCTAAGGCAAAGCTGAGCGGCCGCAAACCCTTGCGACCAACCGTATCTGCCTGATCGGGTACTGCGCTTTTGTTCAGCCCGAAACTGTAACCCGGCTCTAAATACAACGCCCTGTGTCGCCATTGGGTAACAGCATGGCGCGTAACCACCTGTTCTCCTCCCAGGAAGTCAATTTTGGCGTTCACTTTGGAGCGCGGTCGAAAGCGACCGTCGCTGTTGATATAGAAACTGAACGCGCCTTTGGAATATTTTTTATTAAAAAGCCCTTTCTTAGGTTGCAACCCGATATTGTACAGGTTCATCACCACGGAATCGGGATATACCTTTTTTTGCCAGCAGACCGAATCCCGAAAGTTGGAGGTCGGACACTCCTTACACGGGGGTTCCATCAGTCCGGGTATCAGGCGGATGCTTTGCGGCTGTATGCCGCGTGTGGGAATGGTTACCTTTACATCGCGTACTACCCCCTTGCCCACATTCAGGAAGTTGACTTCGTATTCCAATTCCTTTGGCTGCCCTTTGCGGTAGTACATCCGGCGCGGCCCGACGATGTTGTTGGGATCGTGGACGGGTGGCAGGCTAAACTTCATTTCTCGCAACATAGTGGCCCGTTTGAAAGGGACTCCGGCAGGTACCCACAGGGCGGCCACATAAATATTGACATGGCTGGTGCGGGCATTTTCTAATTTTTCGCTGGAGCGCATGGTGAGGAACAGGCGGCGTTGCTCTCCTTTTTTCATGGGCGGTATATTGAAGGCAGCCACATCGGGGTAGCGGGTGCTGCCTGTCATCAACTGGGTGGCCGCTGAAACTGCATCGCCCTGCAGTTTGGTCTGAATAAACGTGGAAACCACCCCGTTGTACTTCATCTCATTGTAGTAGTTACTTTCCTCGTAAAACTTGGCCGGATGATCTATTTTTGTTTTCAAGCCCGTATTTTTCCCGTAAAACAACAACAAAGTGCCTGCGCCGTCGGCAGGTGCTTCGTAGTGGACGGCGATGCGGGCCTCGTGTCCCGGAATAATGCGATTGGAGGTACTGGTTTGAATATTGACGAGGCACCCCTCCATTTCGTCTTCCGATTCCGGCTTTCCTTTTACAGGTGTTGGAATAAGCCGGGTCAGCCTGCGGGCTTTTTCAAAGGAATAAAAAGGCGTGAGATATACGGTGGCCGTATAGGGTTTTGCCATGGCATATTTATGCACGGGAAAGATGACCTTTTCTTCAGGTTTTTCCCGCTCATACAAATAATAAGTACCGTCTCCAAAATCCCAAAAATAGATACCCCAGAAACCGGGCTTGCCTTTGTACTCGCCCACGCCCGTAGATTTAGGCGGCTTCAGGCTGTCAATGGAAAATTGACCGGTAGCAGGGTTATAGTTGACCTGTTGAGCCGACAAGGTGTGGCCCAACATTAAAAATAAGACGGGAAAAAGGAAAAGTTTCATGTTTCAAATGGCGGTTGTTTAGTAATCCAAAAGCAGAAAGGGAAAATTGTAACCAGCATACTTCTGTCAGTCGCAGCACAATTACAAATATCAATCTGATAACTGCCATTCAAACAATCAAATTGTTCCATTGGTTTTATTTTGGTAAAATTTCTGTATAACATTTTAATGCGGTCCCGCCATTAATTCTCAAATCCTGTTTTGCGCCTCCTCCACTGTGGGCAGTGTGTACCCCTTGTTCCTAATGAATTGATTCGAGTGCATGACAAAAATGGGACGCTCCCGTATGGTCGAACCCCGTTCGACGCGGAAAATGCCCGTTATAAAGAGAGCCGAACGGGATTCGGCTGTACTTGCCACGAATTTGTCACGCACTCAATTGATCCCTTTTTCCCGAAAAAGGCGATTGAGCCACCGCAAGAGCATGAAAAGAACAAGAGCCGCTGCCGCCAGCAGGGCAAAATTGACCCAGAAAAAATTGGCTTTGTTGTCGTAGCGATCCCACATGGTGGCCAATACCCCACTGAGCTTATTGCCCAGAGAAGTGGCGAGTTGCCACCCTCCCATCATCAGACCTGCCAGATGGCGCGGGGCCATCTTGGACACCATCGAAAGCCCCATCGGACTCAGACATAATTCACCTACTGTAATGACGGCATAAGTGGCAATCAGCCAGGAAGCAGACGCTTTGACGGCCCCATTCTGGCAGGCCATCACTGCCCCGATGGTCACTAATGTGGAAAGGGCCGAAATCACCAAGCCCCACCCGATCTTGCCGGGCGTGGTGGGTTCTTTTTTGCGCTGCCGCAGGAACGTAAATACCCATATCAGCACCGGGGTGAGTACAATGACGAAAAACGGATTCACCGACTGATAAATTTCCGTGGAGATCAGGCGTTTGCTCCCCCCTTCTTCCGGATGCCCGGCGGCAGGCAGGTTACGGTAATAAGGGTGATAGGTATATTCCCGAATGATTTTATTGGTCGCCGGGTCTTTCTGTGTGCGGAACTGTTCGTCGTAGCGCGGGAAAGAATCCTGTTTATAAGGCACATTTTGCACCATGCCCATGAATTGGGCAGGTTTTTCCATCAGCGCAGGCATCGAACGATCGGTATAGAACTCTGCCCAAGTGGTAAGGGCAGTGCCATTTTGTTTAAAAACCGCCCAAAAAACAATCACAATAGCATAAATGGTCAACAGCGCGCGAATCGCTTTTTTATCCTCTGCATTGGCTTTCCAAAGGGTCCATAAGTAAAACCCGATCACGGGCAGGGAGCCAAAAATGAAAGCATCCGTGGAGTCCGTACCAAAAATGGTGCCGGGCAGGTACCACGCTCCCACACCCGTCAGCAACGCAGGCAATAACACAGCAGACAACATTTGTCCTACGCCTGCTTCGCCTTCCACTGCCTGCTTCTGTACATCCGCATGGGCATAGTGCCGATTGCCCAGCAGAAAAACCACCACCCCGATAAACATTCCGATGCCGGCTGCCATGAACGCATAACTCCAACCGTAGTTGTTGCGCAAATAGGCGGCCACAAAATTGCAAATCAGCGCCCCGACATTAATGCCCATATAGAAAATACTGTAACCGTCGTCTTTCTTATCGCGGTATCGGTCTTCGTTGTACAAATTCCCCAACAGGGTGGAAATATTGGGCTTAAAAAAACCGTTTCCGAGGATCATAATCCCCAAAGACGCATAAAAAGTCGTCAAATTATGCGGTATGGCCAGCATCATATAGCCGATGCCCATCAGTACGCCTCCAATCACCACACTACGCCGATAGCCGAGCAGGCGATCTGCCAATAAGCCGCCTATAAACGGCGTAATATAAACCAACGCGATGAAAGTACCAAAAATATCGGAAGCCTGACCACGCTCCATTTCCAGACCACCCGTTTTGGTATCGGTCATGTAGAGCAGGAAAATGCCGATCATGAGGTAATAACCGAAACGCTCCCACATTTCGGTAAAAAATAAATATGGCAGGCCGGAGGGGTGTTTTTTCATGATTTACGATTTATGATTTACGATTTTTTTATGTATGATTTACGATTTATGATTTACGATTTATGATTTACGATTTACGATTTATGATTTACGATTTATGATTTACGATTTTTTTATGTATGATTTACGATTTATGATTTACGATTTATGATTTACGATTTACGATTTACGATTTATGATTTTATATTTTTTTATGTATGATGTATGATGTATGATGTCTGTTTGATGGAGGAAGGCGCAAAGGTAATTGTTTTGTTGAATCATGGAAGGGGAATATCCGCACATTTAAATCGCCAATAACAAAATGTAGTTTCTGCTACGAAACGCAAAATACCTCAAATGCCCAACACTATGGAAAGGATGGCACATACGCCAAACAGGAGACTGGCAATGCCATTGGTAGTAAAGAAAGCCATGTTAACCCGACTGAGATCGTTGGGCTTTACCAATAAGTGCTGATACAGCAGAAGCCCTAAAAAAATCGCTGTCCCTCCCCATAACAGCCAGCCGGGCGCTACCAAATGCCGGGTGGTCACCGCTGCCGCTGCGATCATGGCCGCTGCTGCAGCGAGGTGCAGCCCCTCCGAAATGTGCAAGGCTGTGGAGCGGCCAAAAAAAGCGGGCATGGAATACAGCTGCCGGGTGCGGTCGAAGTCGTCATCCTGTAGCGCATAAATCACATCGAAACCGGAGACCCAGCACAACACCGCCACCCCGTACAAAACAGGCAATACGGCAAACTGACCCGTGACGGCCAGCCATGCGCCTACAGGAGCCAGAGCCAGCCCCAAGCCCAACACCAAATGGCACAGCCAGGTAAACCGCTTTGTATAACTATATCCCAATACTACTAAAAGGGCCACCGGCGACAACCAAAAACAAAGGCGGTTGATAAAAAAAGTGGTCACCACAAAGGCCGTGCAATTGAAAAGCACAAAAGCCAGCGCCGCATTGGCAGAAATCACCCCCGCCGGAATCTCGCGCATTTGGGTACGCGGATTGGCCGCATCAATGTCCCGGTCGAGCCAGCGATTGAAGGCCATGGCCGCGTTGCGGGCAAACACCATACACAAAACTACCAAGCCTAAGGTGCGCCACGGAACGCCCGTTCCCTGTTGTGCAACCGCCAGCGAAAAGCCCGTCAGGGCAAAGGGCATCGCAAAAATGGTGTGGCTGAATTTGACGAGGGAGAGAAAAGACTTCATGCAAAGGGCATAAAAATAAGGATTTTGGCCACAAAGATACAGGGGCATCAATGGAATATCAAACATTTTATCCTTTTTTCATAAATAACCCCTACCTTTGTGGCCAAATAAGCGACTTGTTTTCCCGACTTTTGCTTCCACAAATGTATCGGGAAAGCTGTTTTTTAAAAATTTGCCCCGCTTTAGTTTTTTATGCCAACCAAAACACGCGCTGTCATTACCGGCGTACACGGATGGGTGCCGGAAGACCGGCTGACCAACTTCGATCTCGAAAAAATGGTGGATACCAACGATGAGTGGATTACTTCACGCACGGGTATCAAGGAACGCCGCATCTTGCGGACACAAGGTTGGGCCACCAGTGATATGTGCGCCGAAGCACTGAAAGGGCTTTTGGAAAAGACCGGAGTGAAACCTGGCGAGATTGACCTCGTGATTGTAGCCACCGTTACGGCGGATATGATTTTTCCCGATACGGCCAACACTGTATGCGACAAGGTAGGAGCCAAAAATGCCTTTGGCTATGATATCAATGCGGCCTGCTCCGGCTTCCTGTTCGCGCTGGCTACCGGTGCGCAGTTCATTGAAAACGAAACTTATTCTAAAGTGGTAGTCATTGGTTCCGACATGATGTCGTCTATCGTTGATTACCAAGATCGAAATACCTGTGTGATCTTTGGCGACGGTGCCGGGGCGGTGTTGCTCGAGCCGCGCCGCGATGGCACAGGCATTCAGGGGTTTGTACTGCGCGGCGACGGCGCTGGCCGCCACGTCCTGCACATGAAAGCCGGCGGATCGTTGCGTCCGCCCAGCCACGAGACGGTGGATAACCGGGAACACTATGCTTATCAGGATGGCAAGCGCGTGTTCATGCACGCCGTAAAAGGTATGGTGGGTACTACCGAGGAAGTGATGCGCCGCAACAAACTCACTGCTGAGGATGTTGCCTGGGTAGTGCCACATCAGGCCAATATGCGCATCATTACTTCCGTGGCAGAGCATCTCGGATTTCCGATGGAACGCGTCACTGTAAACATTGAAAAATACGGAAATACTACCGCTGCCACTTTGCCCCTTTGTCTTTGGGAGTATGAAAAGCGCTTTAAAAAAGGCGATAATATCATCCTGACGGCTTTTGGAGGTGGCTTCACGTGGGGAGCGCTGCTATTGAAGTGGAGTCTTTGAATGTATGATTTTTGATTTTTGATTTTTGATTTACGATTTTTGATTTTTGATTTACGATTTACGATTTACGATTTAAGATTTAAGATTTAAGATTTAAGATTTAAGATTTAAGATTTTAAATATATAATATACAACATTAGACTCATCACTCATCGCTCATCACTCATCACTAAAAAACTTGCCTTTCGTATCTAATCGGGGCGAACACGCTTTCAGTTCGCCCATTCGCAAATTAGCCGCTGCTGCCGACCGCGCCAAACGTGCGGGCAAAAAGGTTTATCACCTCAACATCGGCCAGCCGGATATTCAGACACCTGAGAACGCCCTGCGTGCTGTGCGCGAGGCGCAGATAGATATATTGGCATACAGCCCGTCCAATGGAAACGCCGGGTATCGGGAGAAACTGCCTGCATACTACCGCACCTGTGGCGTAGAGATCGGCCCGGAAGATATTTTGGTAACGTCGGGTGCGTCCGAAGGCATCTTGTTTACCCTGTTGGCCTGTTTGGATCCGGGAGAGTCGGTACTCAGCCCGGAGCCGTTGTACGCCAACTATGTCGGCTTTGCACGCATGGCCAACGTTCAGGTGAAGCCCATCACCACCAGCATTGAAGCAGGTTTTCACCTGCCGGGCATTGTTGACTTTAAAAGCGCCCTGACTCCGGATGTAAAAGCTATTTTACTCTGCAATCCCAACAATCCCACCGGTACGTTGTATCCCGAAAGTACCCTGCGGGCAATTGGGCAATTGGCATTGGAACACGACCTGTATTTGATTGTGGATGAGGTCTATCGGGAATTTTACTACAGCGACACTGCGGCATTCTTTTCGGTACTCCGTCTGCCAGGGTTGGAACAGCACGTGGTGGTACTCGACTCTGTTTCCAAGCGGTACAGTGCCTGCGGCGCACGCATTGGGGCCGTGATTACCAAAAACGCCGCTTTGCGGGCTGTTCTTCAAAAATATGCAGAAACCCGCCTGAGTCCGCCTTCTTACGGGCAAATTTTTGCAGAGGCCACGCTGCAAACCGAAGACGCTTATTTTGAAACGGTCAGGGCTGAATACAGGCAGCGCCGCGACTTGCTGCATCGCCGCCTTTCTGCGCTTCCGGGCGTTCGATGCTATTTGCCGGAGGGCGCGTTTTATGTATTTGCTGAGTTGCCCATTGACGATTCCGACCGTTTCTGCCGCTGGCTTCTTGAATCGTTCGATCACGAAGGCAGTACGGTAATGTTGGCTCCCGGAAGCGGCTTTTATGCCACCCCGGGCTTAGGCCGCAAAGAGGTGCGTTTTGCCTATGTACTCAATACCTCCGATCTTGCTGCGGCTATGGATTGTTTGGAAAAAGCACTGGAGGTGTATCGAGGAGAGAGGAGTGATGAGTGATGAGTGGAAATGGGCAATTTTTTCATAAAAGAAGACGTGAAAGCATTTAGCCGACGTTGTATTTAATGCTTAATACACTAAGACCTGAATGAATAATTAAGCACTCAATATTAAGCACCAAGCATTCCACAAGCCCTGCGCATGGATAATTTTCCATTCTATAAACAACACGATTCGTCCGACTGTGGCGCGGCGTGTCTGCGCATGGTGGCCCGCTACTACGGGCGACACTACTCGCTGGAGTATTTGCGGGAACACTCTTTTTTGGACAAAGAAGGGGTGTCCCTGATGGGCATTGCACACGCTGCCGAAAAAATTGGTTTTCGCTCCTTAGGAGTCAAAACAGGCTTGAAGCGCCTGCAGGAAGACATTCCGCTGCCCTGCATTGCCCACTGGGAGCAGGATCACTTTGTAGTGGTCTATAAATTGCAAAATAAAAAGGTGTTTGTGGCCAATCCCGAGGTGGGAAAATTAGAACTGGAAGAAGAAGAGTTTTTGAACGGCTGGATCAGCGATGTGGTCAACACCGAACCCCAGGGAATATTACTGTTGCTGGAAACCACCCCCGACTTTTTCAGGCGCGAAGGGGAAAAGGTCAGCGATACGGGCTTTTCATTTTTATGGTCTTATCTGCGTTCCTACAAGCGACTGCTGGGACAACTGATGCTGGGTCTGCTGTTGGGCAGCGCCATTCAGTTGATTTTTCCTTTCCTGATGCAGGCTTTGGTGGACAAGGGGGTGCAGCTCAATGACCTGAAATTCGTGTCCCTGATTTTGGCGGCACAGGGTATGCTGTTTATGAGCCAGGTAGCCGTGGAATTTATTCGGGGCTGGATTTTGTTGCACATAGGCACCCGGGTAAATATCAATTTGGTATCTGATTTTTTAATCAAATTGATGCGGCTGCCCATGTCGTTTTTCGACAGCAAAATGACGGGCGACCTGCTGCAACGCATTTACGATAACGAGCGGATTGAGCGTTTTTTGACTTCCTCGTCTCTGGTTACGCTGTTTTCAATAGTTAATTTAGTGGTGTTTGGGGCCATACTATTATTTTATAACACCACCATCTTCCTGATTTTTGCGTTGGCAGCGGGGCTTTATTTCGGGTGGGTCATTCTCTTTTTGCAACGGCGGCGTACACTCGACTACCGACGCTTCGATCAAATGGCCGAAAACCAAAATAAGCTGATCGAATTGGTGAATGGGATGCAGGAAATCAAGCTCCACAATGCCGAGCGCCAAAAGCGGTGGGCGTGGGAGCGCATACAGGCGCGCCTCTTTCGGGTAAATGTCGAATACCTGACCACCGATCAGTTGCAACGTGCCGGTGCTGCCTTCATCAATGAGAGCAAAAATATTGTCATTTCCGTAGTGGCAGCCAGCGCTGTTATTGCGGGCGATATGACACTCGGCATGATGCTGGCGGTGCAATACATCATCGGACACATGAATGCGCCTTTGGAATCGTTGGTGCAGTTCATTTTGGCGGCGCAGGAAGCCAAAATCAGTCTGGAGCGCATGAACGAGATACACCTGCGACCCGACGAGGAGGGCATAAATGATGCGAAAGTAACGGTCTTGCCCGCTAACGGGGATTTGGTACTCCAAAATGTCTCCTTCCGATACGGCGGACCCCACGACCCCTTAGCTCTGAAGAATGTCAACCTCGTTTTTCGGGAAGGCAAAACCACGGCCATTGTGGGTACCAGCGGCAGCGGCAAAACCACCCTCTTAAAGTTACTGCTCAATTTTTATCCGCCCACCGACGGCTTTATCCGCCTCGGCGATCTGAATCTTGGCAACATCAACCATGCAATCTGGCGCAATAACTGTGGCGTGGTGATGCAGGATGGTTATATCTTTTCAGACACCATCGCCCGCAATATCGCCCTCGGGGATGAAAACATAGACCGCCGCCGCCTGCTGTACGCCGCCAAAGTGGCTAATATCCAAAACTTTATTGAATCGCTTCCCCTCGGCTATAATACAAAGGTGGGACAGGATGGGGCAGGACTGAGTCAGGGCCAAAAGCAACGCCTCCTCATTGCCCGCGCTGTGTACAAAGACCCCAATTATATCTTTTTTGACGAAGCCACCAATGCCTTAGATGCCTACAACGAGCGGGTGATTCTTCATAATTTGGAACACACTTTCCGCAACAAAACGGTCATTATTGTGGCCCACCGCCTCAGTACTGTGCGCAATGCCGACCACATCATCGTCCTGGAAAAAGGGGAGGTGGTGGAGCAGGGTACCCACCAGCAACTCACCGACAAACGCGGTGCCTACTACCACTTAGTAAAAGACCAGCTGGAATTGGGGGTTTAACGTGGGGGTGTGTTTATTTAAAAACGGCTAAAGAAAATTCTAAAAGAAGTGCTTTGCCATAGCGTCATATGCCTCCGGCGTATCAACGTCGCGCAGGCAGTGGTCAGTCGGAAAAGTAAAAGGCACAACAGCACTGCGATTTGCCTGTAAAATGGGCCGACAACCATCCGGGCAGGACAAAGCCAGCAGGTCGGCGCGATAAGCAGCGGCAAAAAACACCGGATGACCGGGCTGCTGCTCATATACAGGCTGCACGATCACCTGCGGCTGTTCGCGCAGGCACTCCATGAAAAAATCTGCTGCCAAGCGATATTCTTCGGGCGACAACAGGGGCAGGTCACCCGGACAGACCATGAAACCCGCCGCGTCGGCGGGAGCGGCAGCAACACCTGCCTGAATGGAAGTAGTCATGCCTTCCTGATAGCGCGCATTGTGTACCATGCGTACCTGCGTGCCTTGCAGGTGTTCGCGTACCCGCTCAGCTTCGTGGCCGGTCACAACCGTAACGGGGCCAATATCTGCCGCCAGAAGGTGACCTAAAGTGGTACCCACCACACTGCCTTCGCCGCAGGGCAGCAGCAATTTATTAACACTTCCCATGCGGCGCGACAGTCCGGCGGCTAAAAAAACAATATGTAATAGCGGATATCGGATTTGCAGTTGTTGTTTTAGGGAAAACGCAAAAATTCCCTGCCCGGTACCTGCAACGTGCTACTAATTCTTGTAACGAATCAATTTATAGGAAGAAGGCGTTGCAGAGCGGTGTTCTACCACCGAAGTTTCGGAATACACCGGGTACCGGGTGGCAGCGTAATGATACACCACCGGGGCAGCGGCCGCATCCGATTTGCCCGCCGGAGCAGCCATATTGGCCCGGCTGTTGTCCGGAAAAGTCATGACTACATTTCCAAGCGCGTCCTTGGCTATCGGAGTACAATTAACATACTCGCTGTCACAGGTATTGCCACTTTCAGCGGAGGTGTAGGCAGTAGGCATCACGTAGAAACTGCGCTGGTAGCGGTCCAATACCACCACTACGTCCGCTGTATTGTTAAAACGTATATTTTGCAGGTAATTCAGCGCATCGCCGCGCAGCAATGCCTGTCCGTCGGACTGTATTGTGCCTTTAACCGCCAATACTTTGTAAGGATACTGCGGATACCGGCTCTGGCCAAAAGTGATGTTGGCAGTTAAAAGAGTCAGGGAAGCAACACAAATAAAAAAACGGGAGAAAGGAAGAGCGTTCATTGGTAAAAAAGATTGAATGGTAAATACCCTGAAAACGGTAGAAGCGATAAAAAAGTTCCCACACTGCACAGAAGGTGTCGTATGTTTGCTGCCAAATGAAAATTGCCATTGTAGGAGCCGGCATTGCTGGCATTGCCACTGCCATTCGGCTGGCCGCAAAAGGGCATCAAATCACCGTATTTGAAGCCAATGACTATCCGGGAGGTAAACTAAGCGCCTTCGATCAGGAAGGCTACCGCTTCGATGCCGGTCCTTCGCTTTTTACCATGCCGCAATATGTGGAAGAACTTTTTCGGGTGGCGGGAGAAGAGCCGGGCGCACATTTTGCTTACCAACGCATGGAAACGGCCTGCTGCTATTGGTGGCCGGACAACACCCGGTTGCGGGCTTGGGGAGACAGCGCCCGTTTTGCAGCAGAAGTGGAAAGCCAGTTGGGCGTACCGGCTGGCAAAATTGTTCAATATTTGAAAACCAGTGCGACCAAATATCGCTTGGCAGGGTATATCTTTTTGGAAAAATCCCTGCACCGACTCCGCACCTGGTTATCGGGATCGGTGGCGGCTTCGCTGTTGCGCCTGCCCTCTTTCGACATTTTTACCTCCATGCACTGTGTCAATCAGCAAGCCTTTGACGATCGCCGCTTAGTGCAGCTGTTCGACCGGTATGCCACTTACAACGGCTCCGATCCGTATCAGGCACCGGGCATGTTGACCATCATTCCGCACTTTGAACACAACGTCGGGGTGTTTTACCCCAAAGGCGGTATGCACCGCATCACAACCGCCCTGTACGAATTGTCGCTTCGGCAGGGCGTGGAATACTGTTTTGAAACGCCTGTGCGGCGCATTCTGCACACGCATGGCCGGGTCACTTCCATACAAACGGATGCTGACATTTTGCCGTTTGACCGCGTAGTGAGCAATATGGATGTGTTTTACACCTATCGCCGCCTGTTGCCTGATCTGGCGGCACCGGAGCGCATTTTGCGCCAGCCCAAAAGCACCTCTGCCCTTATTTTTTACTGGGGCGTACAACGGATATTTCCCGAATTGGACCTGCACAATATTTTCTTTTCAAATGACTATGCGGAAGAATTCGGTGCATTAGCGCGGGGAGCAATAGCCGAAGATGCAACAGTTTATGTGAATATCACTTCCAAATATACACCCACTGATGCCCCGCCGGGCTGCGAAAACTGGTTTGTAATGGTGAATGTGTCCGCTGACAAAGGACAGGACTGGGCTGCTCTGACTGCCCGCATCCGACAGCAGACCATAGATAAACTGAGTCGGGCGCTTCAATGCGATTTCGGGGCGCTCATTGCCTGCGAGTCAGTATTGGATCCGCCTGCCATTGATGCCCGCACTTTTTCACATCTGGGTGCGCTTTATGGATACAGTTCCAACAACCTGATGGCCGCTTTTTTGCGGCACTCCAATTTTTCAGGGCGTTTGCAGGGATTGTATTTTTGTGGCGGCAGTGTACATCCGGGCGGTGGCATTCCACTGTGCTTGTTGTCGGCTAAAATCGTGGCAGAGGAATTTGCCTGAGACCAATCGCGTTTTTTTAAAAAGCAACCGACAACGAAGTGGTGACAAACTGGTTGCGCCTGTCAGGGCGGTTGCCCTTGTGAAAAATCAGGTCTTTGCTTGTGAATCCCCGCCCTTCAATACGCCACAAGACGTTGGGCGCTGCCTGATAGTCCACATTCAGGGAATACCCGAAACTCCGAAAACCGTCGGCTACAGGAGCCACAACAATGACTCCACCGGGATCGCTGTAGTATTCGCCCCGCAACGCAAGGTTGATTTTGGGAACGGGCGTATAGCGCAGGGTGGCCGCCGATGTCCACCAGCGGTTGTAGCGACTGCTGTTTTTGGCGGTCTGTTGGGTACCCACATCGAAAGCCAACAGAATACCCCATTGAGAAGTGGCCTGAATAATGGCATAAAAATCATGAAAATAGCGCATCTGGCGCAGGCTGTCCGGCTGATCGTTCCCCACGAAGGAGCTGCTGTTCAGGGTGATGCGCTCGTTGGGTTTCCAGGTCAGTTGATGGCCCAAAGCAGGCGTTTGGTTGCCCGGCACGCGCTGTATGCGTTGCCATCCGTTCAGTAGGAGGCCGCTGACCCACCACTGTTGGTCGGGGCTGGTATAGGTAATTTTGGCTCCACTTTCGAAATAAGGTGAATTATCGGCCATAATGCTGCGGGTCAGATTCCAACAATCCCTGCCCACAGCACTCTCGAAGCCAATGTGGGCAGGAAAAATGCCTGCATCAATCCACAATTGATGCTTTCGGGAGATTTTTACCCCCACGTTGGCTTCATAGAGATTTCGCAAAACACCGGGTTCGGCCGCCAGATTGGCATTGGCATAGGTACCCGCCATCAGTGCCAGATTGCCCCGTACCCGATCGGTGTTACAGGCCGCTTTCAACATTCCGAAGTTAAGGTTTACTTCATTGTGGCGGTTAAAAGAGTAAGCAAAACCAGGGCGGCCGTGGTCGTATGGACGACCAAAATCGTAGGCATAATAGGTTTCTGCATAGCCGGAAAAGGTGATTGCAGTCCATGTACTGTCGGATTGCGCCCATAGCAGGGCAGGCACGAAAACCAGTACAACAGTAGCAGCAAACACAAAGCGCAGAAAAGGCGCAGAATGTTTCATGATCCTTTTTTTAGAAATCGGACTACTTGAATGCGTCTAAGCCGGTCACGTCGTGCCCTGTAATCAGCAGGTGGATATCGTGTGTACCCTCATAAGTAAGCACCGTTTCCAGGTTCATCATGTGGCGCATGCAGGAATATTCCTGAGTGATGCCCATGCCCCCGTGTATCTGACGTGCTTCGCGGGCTACATTGAGTGCCGTCAGCACATTGTTGCGTTTGGCCATGGAAATTTGGGCCGGTGTTGCTTTGCCCACATTGGCCAATGTGCCAAGTCGCCAGGCCAGCAACTGTGCCTTGGTGATTTCCGTAATCATTTCCGCGAGTTTTTTCTGGGTCAGCTGGAAAGCACCGATGGGTTTCCCAAACTGAATACGCTCCTGCGAATAGCGCAAGGCGCTGTCATAACAATCGAGGGCGGCACCCAGTACGCCCCAGGCAATGCCGTAGCGCGCTTTGGACAGGCACCCCAACGGCCCCTTGATGCCCTGTACATTGGGCAACACGTTTTTCTTCGGCACACGCACATCTTCAAACACCAACTCGCCGGTAATGGAGGCCCGCAGGGACCATTTTCCGTGTATTTCGGGAGCAGAAAAGCCCTTCATGCCTTTTTCAACAATCATACCGATGATTTTACCATCTTCGCGTCTGGCCCATACCACCGCGATATCAGCAATCGGAGAATTGGTAATCCACAGTTTGGCACCATTGAGGATGTAATGGTCGCCGTCGTCCCTGACGTGGGTAGTCATGCCCGCCGGATTGGAGCCGTGATCGGGTTCGGTCAGGCCAAAGCAGCCGATCAACTCGCCGGAAGCCAGTTTGGGTAAATAGTGGCGGCGTTGTTCTTCCGAACCGTATTTATAAATGGGATACATGACCAAAGAACCCTGTACAGAGGCCATGGAGCGGATACCGGAGTCGCCCCGTTCCAGTTCCTGCATGATGATGCCGTAGGCAATTTCGTCCATGCCCCCACAACCGTATTCGGCGGGAAGCGAGGGGCCAAACGCCCCGATTTCTGCCAGCCCCTTAAACAGGTGGACGGGACATTTGGCCTGATCGGCGTAGGCTTCTATAACAGGCGACACTTCGGCTTTCACCCAGTCGCGCACAGCATCGCGGGCCAGCAGGTGTTCCGGGGTCAACAGTTCGTCTATGGCGTAATAATCGTGGTGTTGATAGCGGTCTTCGCGGGCACTTTTGGCAATCATCGGCTCTTGCAGAACCGTTCCATTTTCGTTGTGGTGCATATTAAAATATGGTGTTGTGTAGTAGTGAGGAAAGGGGCCGCAAAGGTACAATAAAAAAGGGAAAATGCAGTTATCCATTTTTCCATCCATGATTATTGTACAGGATAAACTCATCAGCGATGAGGTCGTCGAAGAGCATTTCATTTGCGATCTGAATGCCTGCAAAGGGGCTTGTTGTTGGGAAGGTGATTACGGAGCGCCCTTAGCGGTCTCCGAATTGCCTGTGCTGCAACGCATTTTCGAGCAGGTGAAGCCGTTTTTATTGCCCGAAGGCATTGCAGCCATTGAGGCACAGGGGCCTTATGTATGGGTAGAAGAAGCGCAGGATTACGCCACCACTCTGGTCAACAACGGGCCTTGTGCTTATATGACCCGCGACGTGCTGGGCATTGCTAAGTGCGGTATTGAACAGGCGTATAAAGCAGGCGCTACCGACTTTTTAAAACCCATTTCCTGTCATTTGTACCCCATTCGGGTAGAAAAAAACGATATTTCCGGTTTCGAGGCCCTGAATTACGACCGTTGGGAAATTTGCAGCGCGGCCTGTACACTGGGGGAAAGAGAAAAAGTCCCGGTCTATCGTTTTCTGAAAGGGGCAATTATCCGACAATACGGGGAAGATTTTTACGAGGAACTGGATGGAGCCGCAACATTTTTAAAGTCCTCCGACGTGTGAACGGGCGTGCATTGGCATTTAAAAGACGGGCGGGGAGTCCTTGTTTTTTTCAAAAGACTTTTATTTCGCTCAGCACCGGTGTTGTTTTGCCGGCGGTGATGGTGATGCGCAATTTTTGGGTCTCTAAAGGCTTTGGCGCGCTCCATATTTTGCGGTAGCCGACGGTAGTGGAAGTCCAGGCTTTTTGCCAACGGCCTTTTTGCCAAATATCTACCGTAAAAGCCCGGATGCGCTGTCCCTGCGTAATGTCCTCTTGTAATTGTATATAACGAATGGTGTGCTGCTCAGGCCACTCCAAATAGAACCGCGGTGCATGCACGGCAGAAGTGTCGGAAGCGGCTGTCTCCGTTTTGTCATCATTGAGGGCAGGGGCAGGGTGGTGATCCCGGACAAAGGCGGTGGCGGAAAGGGCTAAGTTTTTTTCAAATGCAGTGCGCACCAATTCGCCAAATTGGCGCAAATGCAGGGAGTCACGGACGTGGATGCGCCCGCGTGAATCGGGCGGCACATTGAGGATAAGGTTGGCCCCGCGTCCCACCGAACGCATATAAATATCGAACAGGGCAGCAGGGGTTTTTACCTGATCGTCCTCTTTGGCATGATAAAACCAGCCGGGCCGAATGCTGACATCGCATTCCGCCGGAATCCACAAAGCGCCGTTTTCGTTGCCCTGATTGAGGGTATCGGTGGGTGGCGCGCCTTCGCCGCGTCGAAATCCGGCTGTGTCGAGGGTACACCAATTGGTCTCTGTCAGGATGAGGCCACGCTCGTTGCCTGCCCATCGGCACCCCGGGCCAATGTCGCTGAAAATGACCGCACGGGGTTGCAGGCGTACAGCCGTGCGTTCAAATCGGTGGAAATCATAGACTTGTTTTCTGCCATTCGGGCCTTCTCCATTGGCCCCGTCCCACCATATTTCAAAGAGCTCGCCATATTGGGTGAGGAGTTCTGTCAGTGTACTTTCATATATGTCATTGTACTGAGGGGTGCCATATTGGGGATGGTTGCGGTCCCAGGGACTGAGATAGAAGCCCAATTTAAGCCCGTAGCGCTCGCAGGCGTTTTTCAGGTCGCGCAGTACGTCGCCTTCTCCCTTGCGCCATTTGCTTTCGCGTACCGTGTGGCGGCTATAGCGGGAGGGCCACAGGCAAAAGCCGTCGTGGTGCTTGGCAGTAATAATCACTCCGCGTGCGCCCGCCTGTCTGGCCACCCGACACCACTGATCGCAGTCTAAGGCGGTGGGATAAAACTGATCCTCTGTTTCTGTCCCGTGGCCCCACTCCAGGTCGGTAAAGGTGTTCGGGCCGAAATGAAAAAACAGGTACATCTCTGTGGCGTGCCAGCTTTGCTGGGCAGGCGTGGGTACCGGCCTGTTTTGGCCCTGACTTTGAGGCAGATACAGCCAGAAGAGCCAACCGAATTGGAGAGGCATCCACATCCATTTTTTTGGAGAAAGCAACAGGCAGCGAACAAAAAAACCAAAGGCTACAAGGCGCATAATGTAGAAAATGAAAATGAAAGACTTTAACGGGAAAGTGCATTCAGGAATTGCAAGGCCCGGTGTTCCGACCATGCAAAAGCGGGATCGTGCCGGGTCATGAAGCCGCAGTGGCCCCCCTGGGCCGGGGTTTCCAAATGGAAAAACGGATGATTGGCCGCCAATTCTTCGGGGAAACAGGAAGGGGTAAGGATGGGGTCATTCAACGCGTTGACCAAGAGGGCAGGCCGGCAGGTATGGCCCACAAAATTTTTGGCTGAAGAATGGTGATAAAACTCATCGGCATTGCGATAACCACACACCGGCGCACTGAAGTACTCGTCGAAATCGCGCCAGTATCGCACGTGTTTTATTTTGGAAAGGTCTATGCGGTCGGGGAAGTGGGCATCCTTGATTCGCAGTTTTTCTATGATGCCTTTTCGGAAACGCCTTTTGTACAGATAGTTGTCCCAACGGTCCAACACGATAGAAGCGTTTTCTAAATCAACCGGTGCAGAAAAGGCCACTGCACCGCAAACTTCCGTCGGAATCCGGCTGCCCTGGGTACCCATGTACTTCATGGTGATGTTGCCGCCCATGCTGAAACCTACCAATCCAATGGTGTGGTAGGCGTAACGCTCCAGTACAAATGCCATCACTGTGCCAATGTCTTCCACATCGCCGTGGTGATAGAGCCGGAAAGCGCGGTTCATGGTACCCGAGCAGGAGCGGCAATTCCACGCCAGCACGTCCCATCCGTTGATGCTGAACAATTTGGCCATGCCGCGCATGTACTGCCGGTCGGAATCTCCTTCGAGGCCGTGTGTCAGCACCACAAGCCGACGGTTGCCTTTCTGAATCCAGTCTAAGTCGAGAAAATCGTCGTCGGGGGTGTGGATACGCTCGCGCCGGTAGTGTACGTCGGGTACGCGCCGCCACACGCCGGGAATGATGGTTTGCAGGTGGCCGTTGATCTGGCCGGGGGGCGGGGTGAGGACGGGAGCCGGGTGAAGCATGGTGCAGGGAGAATTTTTTCGTTTATAATCTTTTTGTTTGCGGGCTTTGTGGCTCTAAACATCCGGAGACAAAATCAAGAGAGCGATTGCCACAACAAAACAGCAGGTCTAAGGCGGAAAGATCGGGCAAAAAGCCATGCCGGTCGCTAAACACCTGTGGGTAAGTGGCCGACTCTGCCACGGGCCAGCCTGTCCGGTAATCCCCGCCGCCTGTCCACTGCCCTTGTGGTACGTATGCGTTTGTGTATTGCCAGAAGAGGGGCCATTTCCACTTTTTGGCCAGCAGGTGCAGCCAGTGTTCGTTGTAGTCGAACAAAAAATCGAAACGTTTTTCGTAAAAAGGCCGAATTTCGTCCACGTAATGCGGAAAATAAGGAGCGTTGCCATAAGCAGTACAAATGCTGCGCCAATGCCGGCGCTGCCACGCCTGCTCATAAGAAATGCGTACCTCCCGAATGGGCTTTTGCTGGTGCTTGCCTTTCAGCAGGGGAATGCTGAGCAGCTGCGGGCCGTTTGGCCCGGCAATGCGATAGCGATTGCGCCACGAGCCTTTTGTATAGTGTTCATACACTTCCAAAAGGGGGGAAGTGCTCTGCTTTACTGCACTGCACCACGAAACGGGTGGCAGGCAGGGTAAATAAAAAACGTCCCCGCTCAAAGCAGGGGACTGTGATAACTTATTATCTGTCAGGGACATACGTGCTTTTCAGGCTCCTTGAAGGGCCGGCCTATCGGGCGAGTTCTTTCAGGAGCTTCTCCAATTCCACCTCGTCGCCGGGATTGTAACCGGGGTGTTCATAGACAATGTTGCCCGCTTGGTCAATGATAAGCATGTGTGGTACCGATGTGGCATTCACGGCCTGGTGGAATGCCTTGTTGGTGTCTGTCAACACATCGTATTCCCAGCCTTTTTCTTCGACCATCGCCGGAATTTTGGCGGCGGTGCGGGCATCGTCTATGCTGATGGCCACCAAACGCATTTTGTATTTTTCCTGCCATTCCGGGTAATAATCGCGGATGGCATCCAGTTCTTTTTTGCAGGGCGCACACCAGGTGGCCCAGAAACTGACCACCGTAATTTGTCCGGGCGTGGCCAACGACCGGGTATCAAATGCAGCACCCTGTATCGTTTTGATCTGTACAGAGGGAACGGTTTTTTGGGCAAATGCCGGAAAAGCAAACAAAAAAGCAAGCAAAAAAATGGGCAATTTCATCAAAGGGAACAGCGGTTGTTTAAAACTGAAGCGTTGAACGTGTACAAAGATACGAGTACGCCCGGCAAAGCCTGAACGCGCTCGTATCTGCATCGTTCTATTAGAACGCAAAAAAGCGAACCGGTCATTTATACAGACCTGCTTTTTTTAGTTTTTGTCGGCCAACACATACAAACGCTTTGTAAACACTGCGTCAGCGGTTTCCATTTCTACAAAATACATCCCCCCGGGCCAATGGGTGGTATCCATTTCTTCGGTGTGGAGGCCGGAGGAGCGCATTTGTGCTGCCTGCTGCCAAACGGTGTTTCCTGTGGCATTGTATATGCGCAGGGCGACCGTTTGCGGCGCTGCAAGAACATACTGCAAAAAGGCTGCCCCAATGGCCGGATTTGGAAACAGCTGCATCTGCACCCTGTCCGGGGTGGGTGCCTTCGTACTAACCGATTGCACCAATCCGGCGCGCGGCCCGCTCAGGGTGGCCCGCATGTGGGCCACCTGGCCTTTGGTGAACATGCTCATGCAGTCTTCGCGCGAGTAGTCCATGTAGTTTTCGGTCATGTCGGGTACATCGGCAGCATAGAAGGCTTCTTCCGTTTTGCAGGTGTTGCGCGTCTGATTGCAGTCGAAATTGGACTGTGCATTGGCAAACGGGGTATCGTCTATGCCGTCGCTTTGCTTGCAGTCGTTGGTAGAAGCTAATAAACCGCCCCCATCGCCCCAAATGTGGCGCAGGCCGAGGTAATGTCCGACTTCGTGTACGGCAGTGCGACCGCGTACGGTCAGGTTGCCGGTGCCGCCCGGCACCGATATGGGGTTTGGATTGTTGCCACCGAATACGCGGTAGTCAATCACCACCCCGTCCTCATTGGACGTGGGCGCAGCAGCGCCGCTCGGCCAGTTGGACAAGCCATTGGGCGGGAAGGCAAAACCAAGTATTTGGGCCAACGGGATGCCCAACACAGTGGCCGGACGAATATTACACACCCACAGATTGAGGTAGCGATTCACAGGCCAGGGGTCGCTGCCGCCGGTGCTGCTTTTTTTTAGCTCCGAGAGCAGGGAGCCGCTGAGGATGTTGATGGTGAAGTTGGCCGTGGTTTGTTTGCGCACAATGGAAGCCAGCCGGAATTGGATGTTGGCGTTGCCTGCCACGGGCCGGAACAGCGCTCTGGTGTTGGTACTGTCGGCGTTGGTGCGGTTGAAATCGCGGTTCAGAATGGCTATCTGGTTTTCGATGATGCTGTCGGCCAGATTTTCAGCGGCGGTTTTCCAAACTACATGTACCACTACGTCTATGACCAATGGGCTGCGGTCCTGCACGCCGCCGCGCCGCGCCCGGGCAGCCGTCTGTTCAAACGTCTGATGAAAAGCTGCATCCAATGCCGGATACCGGGTGGAAACTACGTGTTCCAGCAGCTCGTTGCCGCACAACAGGGTCGCGGAAGGCGCATTGGAAGTTTGACCGAAGATTGTACAAGGGATTAAAAGAAAACAAAGAATGGCTTGTCTCATAAATATTTCAGTAAATAACAGTGGTTGGGAGGGTGATGGGGAATGGGTATGGGGAATCGCAATCCGCTTCAGGCATTTCCTGATACCGGCGTAGGCGGAATGGGGCCTGAAGCGGGCGACAAAGGTACGGTTATTTTATGGAATAGTGATGAGGGATGAGTCTCCGTCGTCCATATTGTTAATATAACTGCGTGCCAGCCTCTGTGCCGGGGAGAGAACAGAGAATTTCCTTCCATCGCAGGTAGTTACGCTGTCAGTGGCCGATACATAACGTTTGATGAAGGCCAGACCCAGCATAATGCCAGTCAATTGATCCTGACTCATGAAATTTTGTCTCATATAGAGATAACGCATCTCAATAAAATTTGTTTCACAGGGCGGTTTTCTTGTAAAAGCAAAATCAGATTTAATTATGTCTATATTATATTTGCCCTCTGTAGAGTCATGGAGAATTGGCTCTAATGCCTGAGTTACATCTTCTCTCAGAAAAAAACCGCCAAACCCGTCCGTTCGTGGGACAAAATTGCAGGCAGGCGTGTCAATTTCCGTATCAAAATGAGGCTCCCCTCTGATACGTGTACCCCATGAAGCAGGCTGCTGCCTGTCTGCCGGATGGATTTGGACAGACAGAACCGGAAATGCCAACAAGAAAAACGGGCTTTTCCGCGACAGACAGGGCAGCCGGCACACAAACATTTTTAAACAGCAGCGGGAGGCCCGCAGGAAGACCTGTGCAGGAAGTGGCATTGGCGGGTTTTCAGTCAGGTGTATCGGTTTTCAGCTCGTGTCTGTTGCTGCAAGTTGCTCAGACGTGGTAGTTTTCGGTGACTACCTTGCCGTCGAAGAGGTTGATGATGCGGTGGGCAAAATTGGCATCGTGGGGCGAGTGCGTCACCATGATGATGGTGGTACCGCCCTGATTGAGCTGGGTCAGCAGGTTCATGACTTCCAGACCATTGACGGAATCCAGATTACCGGTTGGTTCGTCGGCCAGAATGACTTTGGGTGCGGCGACCACGGCGCGGGCGATGGCGGTGCGTTGTTGTTGGCCGCCGGAGAGTTGTTGCGGGAAGTGGTTGCGGCGGTGCATGATGTTCATGCGCTCCAATTGGGCCTCTACCTTTTTTTTGCGCTCGCTGACCGGGACTTTCAGATAGAGCAGGGGTAATTCGACGTTTTCATAGACGGTCAGCTCGTCTATCAGGTTGAAGGACTGGAACACAAAGCCAATGTTGCCTTTGCGCAAATTGGCCCTGCGGCTTTCGTTCATTTTGGAGACCTCGGTGCCAAAAAAGTGGTATTCGCCTTCGCTGGGATTGTCGAGCAGGCCCAGTATATTGAGCAGGGTGGATTTTCCACAGCCCGATGGCCCCATGATGGCCACAAATTCGCCGGCCTGTATTTCAATGTTGATGCCGTTGAGGGCTGTTGTTTCCACTTCGTCGGTGGCAAACAGTTTTTGGAGGTTGACAGTGCGTATCATGTCCTGACAGGATAAATTTGTTAATTTGTTGGTGTGCTACTTTGTTAATTTTCAAAAAGTTACATCGAAAATAGAATAACACATGAATTTCGAGCAGATGCTTCTGGCAAGGGGTTAGTCATTGCAGATTGAGGATGTCTTTTTGTCCAAAATTGTCGTAGGAGGAAGTAATGACCGCCTCTCCGGGTTGCAGGCCGCTCAGCACCTCATAAAACTGGGGGTTTTTGCGGCCAATGGAGATGGAGCGTTTTTCGGCTTTCGTACCCGATTCGTTGAGTACATAGATCCAATTGCCGCCCGTTTCGCTGTAAAAACCGCCGGTGGGTACCAACGTGGCCTCGGCGGGCTTGCCCAACTGAAGGCGCACAGGCACCGACTGGCCGCGCCGAATGCCTTCGGGTGGGCGGCCCGAAAAAATCATATCCACCGCAAAGCGTCCGCTGCGTACTTCGGGATATACTTTTTCAACGACGAGTTGATATACTTTGTTGCCAAATTCAAAAGACCCCTCCAAGCCCGGAAAAATACGCGCAATGTAGTGTTCGTCCACGTCCACGCGCATTTTAAAGCCTTCTATATCGTCTATCTGGCCGATGTTTTGTCCGGCGGTGATGCCGGCCCCGATTTCCACGTCCACCCGCGAGAGCAGACCGCTGACCGGGGCTTTTACATACAGGTTTTCCAGGTTTTGTTTCATCATTTGCAGGTTGAGGCGGGTGCGTTCGAGCGTTCCCTCCAACTGTTTGATCTGTACTAAACTGTTCTCTTCCTGAAATTTTTGGTTTTCTATTTCAATGTCCCGCTGTTTGGTCAGGCGCTCGTAGGCGATGCGGGTGCGGGTGTTTTCCTGTTCGCTGATGACTTTGTCGGCTGAGAGTTTGGTATTGCGCTCGTGGTCGTCTTTGGCCTGCTGTATCTGATAGTCCAATTCCGACAGGGCGCGTTTCAGGACGAATTTGTCCTGGCGCAGACGCAGGCGGGTGTTTTCCAGATTGTTGATCAGGTCGTACATTTCGGTTTCCCGATTGACAAAATCGAGCATCAGGCGCTGGTTTTCCAAACGCAGAATCAGGTCGCCCTTTTTCACAGAAGCGCCCCCGTCCAAGTATTTTTGTGCCACATAGCCCCCTTCGATGGCATCCAGCAGATAGGTCTTTAAAGGCTGCACGACTCCCGTCACCACAATAAATTCGTCGAAAACGCCGCGCTCCACTTTGGAAACTGTGATCTTTTCTTTATTAATGTTCAGGCTGCTTTGCCGGCTGGCAATGCCCAGACTATAAACCGAGAACGCTAAAAAGCCGAGAATGCCTATCCCTGCGGCAATGCGTGCAGGGGTAAATCTTTTCTTTTGAATGGGTTTATCCACAGAATCACAATTAATATTAGGATGATGTATCATGTACTTCCAAGTTTATGCCAAAAAAATAAGTATTTGAATATCAATAAATTAAAAAGCGAATTTAAAAATTTTTTGTTCAAAGCTGAACAACCCTGTCCGTTTTCGTACACATCTGTTTTGCAGGAAATTGTATATCAGGAAGATAGAACAAGAATGGCCAATTGCATCAAGGTTCATTTACATGGAGGGCGCTAAAATTAATACAGATAAAATTTCCTTCATATCTGGCGATAATACTACCTTTGTCCTCTTATTTGACCGATGATCTTTTGCTTCCGTCTTCCTCCTTTGTTTTATGCGTCGCATTTGTTTTATTTTCCTCGTTTTGGCGGGGACAGCCTTCTGGTTCTTTTCCTGTCGCTCGGGACACCGCAAGGTCGCCGAATATGAAATTGGTTATGTGGGCTTTTACAGTAGCGACACCGCCCGATCGAGAGAGCGCAATTACGGAGATCAGGTGCATTTGAAAGCCTTACAACGCCACATAGAGCGCATCAATGCTGCCAATAAGCAAAACGTGCGCTACATTCTGCGGCCTTATGACTGCAATTTCGACGAGAGTAAAATCGCTGCCATTTATGATTCCCTGATAGCCAATCCCAAAACGGCACTGGTGATAGACAACACCTGGGGCAGGCATCTGGAAAAGGCCCGCGATAAGATTCGGGAAGCCAACCTGCCGGTGATTGCCCTCACTGCCGATAAAAACAAAAACCAATACGGATCGGTGCTCTTTCTGGAACCCAACGATCCGCAGCCGCTTTATTTGGTGAAGTTCATTAAAGAGGTCTTGAAGCAGGGCGCAGTGGGTTTCATTACCGAATACGATTATTTGCTGCATCAAAAATTCCGCGATCTGGTGTGCGACAAAGATTGCTGGCTGACCTTGAATCCGCTGGCCTCTGTTTCGCAAAAATTGAACAACGACCAATACAAGGATGCCGACATTGAGGCGGCTATTATTCCCCAACTCGACAAAGAATTGGAGAACTGCCGTGACAACGTATTGTTACTCAACCTGCACAGCAAAGTGGGCAATGTGGTAATGCGCTATTTTAAAAAGTACGACAAAAAAAAATTCACCCTCATTGGTCTGCAGGGCGTTACCAATCTGAAATCCGACGAATTGGATGAAATTTCCAAAAAAGGCCATCGCATCATCACTATTGACAACAACAGTGAAATTTTTCCGAAGGAACTCTACAACGAAGAGCAGGCGCTGATCGGACACAACAAAAAGGGCAAGTACTTCCTCAAAACGCAGGATGCCACTTTTGCTTTTTTGAAAGACACCGATACTCTGTTTTTTAAAGACAATACCTACAAAAACCAGCTCCGCCGCTGCTTCGATGCCATGAATATCGTGGAAAGCGGCCTTCAAAAAAATGTGACCCACCGAACCGCTTTTGCTGACTATTTCAGAAGTCTAAAAAATGCGAAGATTGCCCTGCGCAATGAACTCTATGATTTTGACACCAGCCTGATTTTGCGCCGCGAACCCACTTTCAGCGAGCGCAGCAATGGCAAAAATCGCGCCTACCGCCGACAAATCAACGTGGACGGGCGACCGATTCCCAGCCTTCAGGTGGGTCTCGACATTTTAGACATTGGCGAAATAGACATCAAAAAAAATGCCTTTGAATGCAACCTGCTATATTGGGTCATTGCCGACTCTTCGCTAATCAAGTACGAAACTTATATAGATTTTGATAAAATAACAGCCAACGAAGCCAAAAAGGAACTCATCGCCCGGCAATACGACAAAGATGACAGCAGTTATGTGGTAAAAATTTACCGGGTGAGCGGGCAGTTTTCGTGCGATTTTCAGGCATTCGACTTTCCGTTTGATGCCCACGAAATTGTGGTACCCATTTCTGCCCTGAGTTCGAGCAACGACCTGCGCATTTATTTCGACTACAGTCGTCTCTTAGCCAAAAATACCGGCAGTTTTAACTTCAGCGACTGGAGTCCTGATGCCTATTTTGTGACATTGGACAACAAAATTACCAATCGGCTGGGGGCTTTGGACAAAATAGACACCCTGAACCAAACGCGCTATTTAGAGAAATACAAAAGCCTCAACGTGCATTTGGCGGTCAGTCGCCGCCCGTGGGGGGCGCTTATACTCATCATTCTGCCCTTCCTGATGTTCAGCATGTTGCCGCTGTTCATGCTGTTTTTTCACCGCATCAGTTTTGACGATATTGGCGAACTGATTATTACCTCGTTTTTGGCCACAGTGGCCTATTCCATCAACTTGGTGCAACTGTCTCCCACCACCGACTCCCTGAATCGCGCCTATTTATTTTTGCTATTGGCGCTGGGCATCAATTTTTTAAGCTTTTTGTACGTTACTTATAGAGACCGCACCAAAACGCAGGCCGAGAAAAAGGCAGAAGAGCGCCGTCAGCGCCGTTTCGGGCGCTTGTCTATTCCTTACATGCTGCTGCTCATTTTCATTTTGATCGGCTACCTGATTTTTAAACAATAATCTGTCATGCGAAAACTTCCCAATCTGTTGACTCTGAGCAACCTTTTTTGCGGGTGCTGTGCCCTGTTGTGTCTTTTCAGGGGCGCATGGGACTGGGTACCCTGGTGGGTGGCTGGTTGCTTCCTTTTTGATTATACGGATGGCATGGCGGCCCGGGCGCTGGGGGTGAGTTCGCCGCTTGGCAAAGAATTGGATTCTCTTTCGGACGTTGTCAGCTTCGGTGTAGTGCCGGGCTGCATGATGTACCTCCTCATAGAGCGTTCGCTATCCGGCAATGGCTCTGCAATGGTCACACCCGGTGCTTTGCCTGCCTTCGCGCAATCGGCTTGTGCTGCCATGCGCCTCGGCAAGTTCAACTTGGATACCCGGCAGACCCGCTATTTTATTGGTCTGACTACTCCGGCTTCCACCGTATTTGTGTTAGGTTTGTTCCTGACCATCCATTACGATACGTTCCAATTGTCTCAATACCTGCTTCGTCCGGCTTTGCTTTATGTGCTGATGCTTAGCCTTTGTTTTTTGATGCTGAGTGAAATACCTATGTTTGGCATGAAAATCAAAAAAAATGACTGGAAAAGCAACCGTTATAACATCATTTTTGCGTCGGCGCTACTGGTATTGTTTCTTTTTTTGAAGTCTTTAGCGCTTTCTGTCATCGTTATTATTTATATCGTTGCTTCGCTGGCTTCGAGAAAATCCATAGAAGCCACGTAAAAAGTAGGCGCGATGCCTTCCCTGTTGGAAAAATGCGCTACCTTTGCCCCCCTTTAAAAAGAAATTGAAGTGTGATTTTAACGGATAAGAAAATTCTGGAAGCCATAGCACGCAGGGAAATCGTGATCGAGCCATTCCGACCGGAATGTCTTGGCACCAATTCCTATGATGTGCATTTGGGCAAATATTTGGCCGTGTATCGGAACCGTGTATTAGATGCCAAAAAACACAACCCGATCGAGCTGTTTGAAATTCCCGATGAAGGATTTGTTCTACAGCCCGGCACCCTCTATCTGGGGGTCACCGAAGAATATACCGAAACCCACCAGTCTGTTCCCTTTCTGGAAGGGAAAAGCAGCATTGGCCGCCTTGGCATAGATATACATGCTACGGCCGGAAAAGGGGATGTGGGATTTTCCAATACCTGGACCCTGGAAATTTCCGCTACCCAGCCTGTACGCGTGTATGCCGGTATGCCGGTAGGGCAACTGATTTATTTCAGGATAGACGGCGACATTGAAAATTATTATCACAAAAAAAACAACGCCAAATACAACCAACGCACCGATAAGCCGGTGGAAAGTATGATGTGGAAGAACTTTTTGTAAACCATTGCGGTTCCTGTAAAAAAGCCGCCCATCCTCAAAGTATTAAATCGCGACCCGCATGAGACCCATAAAAGTCTATAACAGCCTGAGTGGCAAAAAAGAAATTTTTGAACCCCTGATACCCGAACGCATCGGCATGTATGTGTGCGGCCCCACCGTTTACAGCGATGTGCATTTGGGTAACTGCCGCACTTTTGTCAGTTTTGATGTGATTTACCGTTATCTGATGCACATTGGGTACCGGGTGCGCTATGTGCGCAATATCACCGACGTGGGCCACCTGTTGGACGACGGCGAGGATCGCATGGCCAAAGGTGCGCGTTTGGAACAGTTGGAACCCATGGAAGTGGCCTATAAATACACGGTGGGCTTCCGCGAAATGATGCGTATTTTCAATAATCTGCCGCCGGGTATTGAGCCACAGGCAACCGGCCACATACCGGAGCAGATTGAAATGGTGCAGGACATTTTGGCGCGCGGATATGCCTATGAGGTGAACGGGTCGGTCTATTTTGATGTTCCCAAATTCGCGCAGCAAAACCCCGGCCTCTACGGGCAGCTGTCCGGTCGCGTGGTGGAAGAGCTACTCAGTGAAAGCCGCGACAACCTGAAAAACCAGGATGAAAAGCGCCACCCCGCCGATTTTGCCATTTGGATCAAAGCAGCGCCCGAACACCTGATGCGTTGGAAAAGCCCGTGGTCAGTGGGCTTTCCCGGTTGGCATCTGGAATGCTCCGCCATGAGTACCAAATACTTAGGTCAGACTTTTGATTTGCACGGCGGCGGCAACGATCTGAAATTTCCGCACCACGAAAACGAGGTGGCCCAAAACTACGGAGCCTGCGGCTGCACCCCCGCCCGCTATTGGCTCCATGCCAATATGCTGCTGCTCAACGGCCGCAAAATGAGTAAAAGTGAAGGCAACACCATCACGCCCCATCAGCTGTTTACCGGCGACAGCCCTTTCATTACAAAATCTTACGCACCCATGGCCTTGCGGTTCTTTATGTTGCAGGCCCATTATCGCAGTACGCTTGACATTACGGACGACGGATTGCAGGCAGCGGAAAAGGGATTTAAGAAATTGATGGAGACCAATGCCCTGCTTCAAAAAATGGCCGCCGACAGCGTCTCCGCTGACTCCGAAACGGACACCGACCGCGCCCTGCTGGCCCTCATCGAAGAAGCTTATAGTGGCATGGACGACGACTTTAACACCGCCATGGCCATTGCGGCCCTGAATGAGACGGGCAGTTATGTACACAAATTGGCCAATCGCCAGTTGGATGCCGCCGAAGTGTCGCCCTGGGTGCTGGAGCGCCTGAAAACCATTTATTACACCTTCATTCACGACATTTTCGGCCTGAAAGACGAAGCCGTGCAGGAGGATGGTACGCTCGATAAATTGATGCAGTTGGTTCTGGACATGCGTGCGCAGGCACGCGAGCGCAAAGACTGGGCGGCCAGCGATCAAATCCGCACGGCTTTGGCGGAAGCCGGTATTGCTGTGAAGGACGGGAAAGAAGGAGTGACGTGGACGAAAAACTAAAAATTACGACCGTTTTTGCCATAGCATGCTAAGGATGCGCGGCGCTCCTCCCAGGTCGTCGCTTTCGTGCCACCACTCTTCCATCGTTTCTAAGGCGAAGCCACAGGGCCGCGCCGCTTTAAAAAAATCGGAAATATGGTGTTGGTAGCACTCCAATGCTATCCTCCCTTTCGGTGTATCGAAGCGGGCCACACTGCCCTGATATTGTTTAAAGGGATGCAACTCCCCGATATAGACGTATCCTCCCGGCGCTATTTTGGAATCGAGCTGCCCAAAAATGGGCGGTAAGTGTTCGATATGCTCCAGAACCAAGCTGAACACAGCGAGGTCGAACTGCTCGTTTGTAAAATCCCAGGGTTGCAGTATGTCGGCCTGTAAGAACTGTACCTCCCGACAGGCAGCTTTGGCGCGGGCTTGCGCCAGCATTTCCGTCGAAAAGTCCACCGCAGTTACGCGGGACGCTTTTTGAATCAGCCATTCCGAGTTTTTGCCGGTGCCGCATCCGATTTCCAAAACTTTTGAAAAGGCTACCCCCGACAGGACCGTGCGCAAAGCAAGGGCCTCCGTGTCGCGGGTATTATTCTTATTGGTGTCATATTGTACAGCCCACTGGTCGTAGGCTTTCTGATTGGCATGCATATAGAATTCTGAAGTAAATTATTTACATGTAAGGAACGGTCAGCGCCTGAAAAAATTTCAGAAAGCAGATATTTGTTAATGGACAAGAACTCTGATAACAAATATTCTCCCGATGAGTATATTTTTTTTTTACCTTTGCCGCACCTTTGACATATCCCCCCGCACTGCGTTTTTCGTATCTTTTTGGTATCACTATTTTCACGTTTCTCCACTCATAATCCATGCAAATTGTAACATCCGCATCCGAAGAGTTTTTACGTCGTTATTTAAATAACAATAGTCCTACCGGTCACGAATGGCCCGGCCAAAAATTGTGGCTCCAATATTTGAAACCTTATATAGACGAATGGAGCATAGACAAATATGGCACCGCTTACGGGGTCATTAATCCCGGAAAGGACTACCGGGTGATTATTGAAGGCCACGCCGATGAAATTTCGTGGTTTGTCAACCACATTACCGACGATGGTTTCCTTTATGTCATTCGCAACGGCGGCAGCGACCACATCATCGCACCCTCTATGCGCGTCTGGATTCACCTGCGCAAAGGTGGCAAAGTAGAAGGCGTATTTGGATGGCCGGCCATTCATACCCGCACGGACAAAGACAACAATACCAATCCGACTTTGGAAAACATCACCATAGACGTGGGGGCCAAAGACAAAGAAGAAGTGCAAAAGATGGGCATTCACGTCGGCTGCGTGGTCACTTTTCAGGCAGAACTCACTGTACTCAACGACCGCTATTACACGGGCCGTGCTTTGGACAATCGCATCGGCGGTTTCTGTATTGCAGAAGTGGCGCGCGCCCTACGCGAAAACAAGATCGAATTGCCTTACACGCTCTATGTAGTCAACTCCGTTCAGGAAGAAGTGGGGTTGCGCGGTGCCCAGATGATTACCGAAACCATCCGACCGCATGTGGCAGTGGTCACCGATGTGACCCACGACACCCATACGCCCATGATGAACAGCAAAAAATTGGGCGATGTGCGCTGTGGCAACGGCCCGACCGTGACCTACGCTCCGGCTGTCCACAACAAACTGATAGACCTGATTACGGAAGTGGCCGAAGAAAAGGCCATCCCGTTCCAGCGCGAGGCTTCCTCACGGGTGACCGGTACGGATACCGACGCTTTTGCCTTCTCCAATGGGGGAGTCCCCTCTGCCCTCATTTCCCTGCCCCTGCGCTATATGCACACCACCGTGGAAATGGCCCATAAAGAAGACGTAAACAATGTGGTCCGCCTGATCTACGAAACCCTGCAAAAGATTGATTATCAACACGAATTTCGCTATTTTGCAGATTTGGAGTAGTCGCTGTTAAGGGTCTTATTCTATGTAAAGCACCAACCCTTTCAGGTACGCACCCTCCGGATGAAACAGACTCACCGGGTGGTCGGCTCCCTGTGTCAGGTGGTGTAGCACCCGTACCGGTCGGCCCGCTTCTACGGCTGCGGCCACCACGGAGTTATAAAAAAGTTCCCGGCCAATCACCTGCGAACACGAAAAAGTGAACAACACTGCACCCGGTGCGGCGCGCTGTATGGCAGCGGCATTGAGGCGGATGTAGGCTTTCACCGCATTGTGGCGCTTGTCTAAGCTTTTTGCAAATGCAGGCGGATCTATGATCAGCACCTCGTATTGCTGCTCCGAATTTTTTAAAAATGCCATTACATCGGCGGTGAACCCCGTATGCGTGCCTGCAAACGGCGCATTGAGGGCCATATTTTCCTCTGTAAGTTGCATGGCTTTGGCAGAGACATCCACCGAGTGTACCACGTGCGCTCCTGCCCGAAGCGCATAGGCGGAAAAGCCGCCCGTATAACAAAAAGCATTGAGTACCGATTTTCCGGCGGCGTAATCCTGCAACAGGGCGCGATTGTCCCGCTGATCTAAGAAAAAGCCCGTTTTTTGCCCCTTTTCCCAGTCTATCTGAAACCGCACACCATTTTCCTCCACAAGTGCCGTACCCGTCGGCGGCGGTGCGTCGGGAGCAGTCCACAGATAACTGTTCTGTTGTCCGGCGGCATATTGAGGCGGCAGCGTCTCGCTACTTTTGTCGTAGATGGCCGTCAAATTCGACCCGAACACCGTGCGCAGCGCTTCCGCCAACAGAGTGCGCTGTCGGTGCATCCCGATGCTGTGGCACTGCACCACCGCCGTGGTGCCGTATATATCTGCGATCAGACCCGACACCCCGTCGCCTTCACCATGCAGCAGCCGATAACAATTGGTGTGCGACACGTCCGATGGCAACCCTGCCGCCCGCCGCACCGACAAGGCGGTGCGTATTTTGGCAATCCAAAATGCAGGCTCCTCCGGGTGTACTTCTCCAAAACCCAACAGGCGCACCGCAATGCTGCCGTCATGAAAGTGGCCCACCCCCAGCAGGTCGCCCTGCCGGTCGTGTACAGCCACCAAATCGCCATCGGCAGGCGCACCCTCCACGCGCCCGATGGCTCCTGAAAATACCCAGGGGTGAAAACGCCGAACTGGCTCGTCTTTGCCGGGCTTGAGGAATATTTTATGCATTTGCTCTATTTCGCTGTAAAGTTATGGGGTTTTTGCGTTACATCCTCCGCTTTTCAATCCTGTCTTTTTTCTACAGACTTTTCTCCTGGGTTCACTCCCAAATCGTCACGTCGCCCGATAAGGTGCGGCGTTCTCCATCTAAGAAAAATACCTCCGCCACCCACACAAACACGGCGGGCGTAAGCAGGTTGCCCCGAAAGGTGCCATCCCATCCGGCGGCATCTACATTTGCCGGAATTTCCTCTGCCAAAAACACCTGATTGCCCCAACGGTCAAACACACGCAAGTGGCGAATGTGGGCCACTCCCTTGCCATAGATCGTGAAAAAATCGTTTTTCCCGTCGCCGTTGGGCGAAAAAATATTGGGTGCCCACACATGGCGATCTTTGGATACCTCCAGCGATACCCCCGCCTGGGCGGTGCAGCCGTTCAGGTCGGTGATGGTCAGGGTGTATTGCGTGGATTGAACAGGTTGGGCCAAAGGACGGGGGCAATCTGAGCAGCTCAGGTGCATTTCCGGCGACCAGGCCCACTCGGCAATGCTGCTATTGGGCAGGTTGACTACAGGTACCAATTGCACTTCGTCGCCCAGATCAAGGGTTTTTATCTTAGGAATTTGTACCGCAGGGGTCAAAGGCGTTTTCAGCAGCACCGTGCGGGTAAACAGGCAGCCCAGCGTGTCGCGCATTTGAACCGTGTAGGCACCCGGTGCCAGATTTTGAAAAGCAGTTTTAGTTTGAAAGGCTCCGCCATTCAGCGCGTACCCGAAAGGAGCAGCATCGCCGCCCAACGCAGTCAGCGATATGTTGCCAGTGGGGGCATGACAATCCGGCTGGTCTATGTCCATCTCAAAATGTGGCCCTTGCAGCAAGGGGACTGTAGCAATAGCCACCGAAGTGCAGCCATTGGCCGGGTTAGTCACCAACAATTGGTAGGTGCCGGGCTGCCGGGCGCTGGCATGGGGTTGGCCCGGCACTGCTGACAAGCCACTGCCGGAAAGGGCCGTCCACGTATATGACACAGGTCTGGCAGATGCACTGTTGCCGCGCAGGGCAGCAACCGGGGTTTTGCAACTAAGCGGAGCCACCGGAGCAATGAAGGCCCCGGGAGCCGCTTTATCCTCCAAAACCGACACGTCGGCGGTTGCCATGCAGCCGTTTTGTACATTTTCAATGCGCAATATATAGGTGCCTGCGCGATCCACCACGGGGTTCAGGGTAGCGCCTCCCTGACGGATGCGGCCATCGGCAGTCGTCCATAAAGCAAGGGTGCCGCTGGTGGATGCCGACCCGTTCAATCGCACAGAATCGCGGGTGCAGGTAAGCACAAGTGGCTGTTGAATACGGGGCTGTGGGGCCTCTTTGTCCACCCTGACCGCTACTTGCGCCCCGGCAGTACATCCATTCAGCCTGTCACGCACCACTAAAGTATAAATTCCCGGTGCCGCCACAGAGGGGGTCAGGGTAGTATCGCTGCTAACCAACTGCGGCCCTGCCCATTTGTACTGATAGGCACTGCCCTGACTTGATGCGCTCCCATTCAGCGCGGACACAGGCGATGTACAGGTAAGCACCACCGGCGCACCAGCGTGGGCGAGGGGCAAAACCTTGTTTTCTGTTACTTCAGCGAGTGCGGAGGCGGTACATCCGTTGGCCGTACCGCGCACCGTAAGGCGATACGAACCGCTTTTGTCTATTACAGGCGATAAGCCGTTTGCACCCGACACAATATGGGCACCGGGCAGGGCCACCCATTGTGCCGTGAAAGCACCGGAAACAGGCACTTCCGCAGTGGCAGACAATTGTACCTGTCCGATAGCACAGGTAAGTACCTGCGGCGGGGCAATGGCCAACACAGGAGGGAGGATATCTGACTGGACTTCCACACTATCGGTATTCTGACAACCATTGGCCGGGTCTGTTATATGAAGCAAATAGCGACCCGGGGCGCTGATGACCGGAGCAAGGGTGCCTGCGCCGGAGGCGACAATGCCGCCCACACTGCTCCACAATACCTGTACCGACACACCGGGATGAGCAGGTGCGGCGGCACTGCCCTGCAGGCTCAGACTGGTACGTTCGCAGGTGAGCGTTTGCGTCACTCCTGCTTCTGCTACGGGCCTGATGGTATCCTCTTTGACAGAAACGGAAGACACCGAATGGCATCCATTACCGGTATTCATTACCTCCAACTGATATACTCCTGCTGCGGTCACTACCGGCTGTAAGGTGCCGGCACCGCTGAGAATCTGACCGTTGGTAGTACGCCAAAGATACGAAATAGTCGGCCCGACCGCCACTGTTCCCTGTAGGATCACCTGTCGGCGCGTACAGGTCAGGTCGGGGGCCTGTCCCGCCTCTGACAGAGGTGCCCTGGCATCTCTGAAAATTTCCACGGCATCGGTGGCCGAGCACCCGTTGGTGCGATTGCGCACCGTCAGGACATAGAGGCCGGGAGCATTTACAGTGGGCTGCAATTGCATGGGGTCATTGGTGAAATTTCCAGAGGCGGTTGTCCAGAGGTATTCAAAATCGGAAGCCGATCCACCCGATACTGTGGCAGGCAATAAAAGGGCATTCACCGAACATTTCAGGGTGTCGTTGTTCCCGGCTTGCACCAAAGGAGGGACTTTGTCTTCTCCGATGACTACCGAAGCAGTGGAAGTGCAGCCGGTGGCCACATTGCTCACCGACAGGGTATAGACACCGGGCGCATCCACGCCGGGGGCGGGCGTATTGGCCCCACTCACAATACGCCCGTTTATAGTCGTCCACTGAATCCGAATGGCGGGGCCTTGTTCTGTCGTTCCCTGCAACAGCAGTTCAGGCAGGGCACAGGTGAGAATCAGGGCAGGGCCTGCTTCTGCTAAAGGAAAGGCCGCATTCTGCACCACTACTGTTTCAACCGATGACGCACACCCGTTTCGGCTGTCCGTTACATGCAATTCGTACCTGCCGGGTCTGTCTGCGGTGGCAACCGGGCTGGTCTGACCGGCGACCAATCGGCCATCGGAAGTTTGCCATACCACTTGAAAGGCTGCATTTTGCCCGGCGATGATGCCTGACAGCGCAACAGAAGGTCTTGCACAGGTAAGGGTATCGGGCGGGGCAATGGATATAAGCGGCGGGGTTTTATTTTCCAATACCCGTACAGAGTCTGCGGCACTGCATCCATTGGACCGATCCGTGACGCGCACAAGGTAAAAACCGGGCGTTTCTACTGTTGCATTCAGGGTGTTTTGCCCGCTTGCAATGCTGCCTGACAGAGGTGTCCATCCGCCCTGTAGCATGGCGTTTTGCCCCGGAACATGTGCTGTAAGTGCCACCTGCTGCACCGAACAGGTCAGGGTATCGGGACGGGTGACTGATAAGACAGGCGATATTTTATTTTCTGCTATCCAGACTGTGTCTTTGTCGGGACATCCATTATTCGGGTGTATCACTGAAAGTACATAAGCACCAGGTTTTGTAACAGTTGGAGAGAGGCTGTTTTGGCCGTTCAGAATACCCGGGCCGTCCCACCGAATGCCGGAAACCCCGGAGGGAGTAGCAGTCCCTTGCAGCACAATTTCCGTTTTTTGGCAATTCAGCGTGTCCTGTGCCCCGGCTTTGGCAATCGGAGGCGTTTTGTCTTCCAAAACATGCACTGAAGCGGAGTCAGTACAGTGGTTTTGCTCATTTGTAACAATCACCATGTAATCGCCGGGCTTGTCCACCGCTAACACAGAATCTGTATGCCCTGAGGTAAAATGACCGTTAGCAGTTGTCCACACATAGCGCGGTGTTGCAGCAGCAGCAGTCAGGGCTTCTACGGAAATTTGCGTAGTGGCGCAGGTCAGTACACCCGGCTGTGCAATAGTTACCTTTGGATGGAGGGTATCCGTTTGCACCTGAACGGTAGCAAGTGCAGTGCAACTGTTGCGCGGGTCGGTAGCCACCACCTGATATTGGCCGCTCTTTTCTATGCGGGGCGTGGCAGTGGATGCGCCGGAGGAAATGTTGCCGTTTGGTGTACTCCATTGATACTGCAATGCAATACCCGCCGGAGTGGTGGCGGCTGCTGTAAGGAGGGTGTGGGTTACGGCACAATTTAAAACAGCAGGGGGTGCAATCGAAATGCGTGGCGGGGTTGTGTTTGCTGTTACCTCTACGCTTTGGGTAGTCCCGCAGCCATTCAGGGTGTCCAGCACGGTAATTTGGTAATTGCCGGGTTGAATCGCCGTCGCCTGAGGTGCGTTCGCTCCCCCTGATAAGGCACCCTGAACGGCTTGCCATTGGAGGCGCAAAGCGCTGCTTCGGCTTGTTATGATGGCTGATAGCAACACGCTGCTCACGGCACAGGTAAGGGTATCAGGTAGCGCAATCGAAACGCCCGGCGCTTCTCCGTTGTCGAGTACCTGCACGGTGTCACGGGCGGAGCAGCCATTGGCAGGGTCTGTCACCGATAATATATAGGAACCACCCTGAGATACAATCGGCTGAAGCGTCTGTTGTCCGCTGACAATGCCCGGCCCGGTCCAGCTATACCTTCCTGCTCCAAGCGTTGAGGCGCTGCCCCGAAGTGTCAGCGTCAGGCTGCGACAATCAAGGGTGTCGCTTGCCCCGGCTTCCACCAAAGGAGGTTTTGTGTTGGCCAATACTTGTATAGAGGCGCTGTTGGTGCAAAAGTTTTGTGTATTGGTTACCAAAACCTGATAAACGCCCGGCTTGGCAACCACAGCGTTCGGTGTGTTTACCGGGCCTGTTAATTGCCCATTGGCCGTACTCCAAAGATAAGCGAGATTATTGCCCGCCACTGAAGCGGTTCCATTGAGCGTAACCTGTTGTACCAAACAGGTGAGGGTGTCCGGTGGAGCCACAACAAACTTCGGGCGAACGGTGTCCTGCATGAGTTGCACTGTAGCCGCAGCCGTGCAGCCATTCAACAGCCGGGTGACCACTACCTGATATTGCCCGGCAGCCGTGGCCTGTGTCGTAGCAGTGCGGTTGCCGTTGGCAATTCCGCCCGCAGGGCCGCTCCACTGATAAGCAAATGCCTGCCCGGTCGGCTGGGTTTGCACTAAAAGGGCAACTGTATCGGTGGCGCAGTTCAGCACCACAGGAGGAACAATGGTGGGAAGAGGGGGATTAGTGTTTTGCATCACCCGTGCCACAGCGGTGGAGGTACAGCCGGTGGCTGTATTGCGCAGGATCAGCGTGTAAAGACCAGGCAACTGCACCGCCACTGCCGCCTGCGTGCCTGTCACCACCCCACTGCTGTCGCGCCAGATATAGGTGACTCCCTGTGGCGCAGGGGCGTGCAGCGCAGTAAGGTCTGTGCTGAGTCGCACGCAGGTAAGCGTATCTTTTGAAAGGGCAGTGACAGGTACTGTGGTGGTATCCTGCATGACTGCTATGCTTTTTGTAGCAGTACAGTGATTGCTCGTATCCGTAACCACAAGGGCATAAGTGCCGACACTGTTGACTAATACCCGCAAGGTGTCTCTGGCTCCGACAATGTTACCCCCTCCGGTTGCCGTCCACTGGTAGCGATAATGGGGAGAAGTAACAGAAGTAGTGCCTGTTACTAAGACGCTGGTTTGCGTACAATTTAAAATGCCCGGAGTCGCTATTTGAACAACAGGTCTGACGGTATTGGCCGCAACCGCAACCGCAGCGGTGTCCTTACACCCGCTGACAGGGTGGGTGCTGATTACAGAATAGGTGCCTGCTGTACCGGCGACCACTGTAGGGCTGGTAACGCTCCCTTGAATGCTGCCTCCGTTGGAAGCAGACCACCGAAGGGTCGCATTGGCAGGGGAAATGCTCGTGTTCAGGGTTACGGCAGAATCCCGGCAATTGATATAACCGTGCGGGCTTATAGAGACTGTGGAAGGCGCAAAATTGGAAGAGACAGTGGTGGTGGCCACTGCTGTGCAGCCACTGTTTTGGTTGCTTACCAACAAGGTATAGGTGCCAGCTGCACCCGCACTGGTATTGAGCGCATTGGCCGGCCCCGCAAGGGTACCATTGGATGTTGACCATAAATAAGTAAAACCCGTCCCTGTGCTGGAGCCCGTGCCTGACAATATCGCTGTGGGGTTCTGGCATGAAAGAAGCCCTCCGGTGGCGCGTACTATCGGCGGCGCGGTATTTGCAATCAGCGCAGCCTGTGCTACCGCTGTGCATCCTGTGGTAGTGCTGGTAACAGTCACAAAATACTGGCCTGCCGCTATGGCAATACAATCGGCCTCATTGGTGGGGCCTTGAATAGTACCCGTGTTCGTACTCCAGCGGTAGGTATAAGGCGGCGGCATATTATTACTGACAGCGCTGAGGGTGGCCTGTCTGTTTCTACAATTGATCTCAAGCGGCGCAAAAATACTGGCACCGGGCGGCGTGGGGGAGATGGTAACAGTGGTGCTGGCCGTTTTGGTGCAAGTCACATTGCCATCGTTGTAAGTGACGGTCAGGGTGTAAGTACCCGGTCTGTCCACATCGGGCCACAATGTGTTGCCTCCGCTTACGATGCGACCATTGACAGTACTCCAGTTATAAGTGATATTGCTGCCTTCGCTGGAGCCAAAGCCCGAAATACCGACCGTGGCATTGGCGCAGGGCATTGTTGCGCCGGTGGCCAAGGCCTGCACATTGATGACGTTGACCGTTACTTCATCCATTTCTGTGCAAACTTCCGAGAATAAAATATCGTCTATCGCAAAGTCGTTGCCCGACAAAATGGTGTTTTGATTTACTAAGCAAATGTCGGCGCTGCTGCTGGACCCGGAATTCCACGTAGCAAAGAATTGTCGCCATACACACGAAGTACCCGGCAGGGTAAAGGAGCTGCCCAAAAGCGAATTATTGATCGAAAACTGCAAGATGGCAGGGGAAGTAGGAAGTACAGAGGCTCCCCACACCGAAAAAACATATTCGGTATTGGGTGTAACCGGCACCGAAGTGCACCACACGTCAATGCCAGGTGTACCGGCACCGTTAACCACCATCATTTGTCCGCTGCCTCCATGACCCGGGCAAGGATTAAAATTAGCATGTACCGACTGCGGATTGCTGACTACGTCGTAAGTGCCTTCTGCCCACAAATTGCCCGGACTATAGAGGTAGCCGCTGGTAAAGCCGGTGTTGCCCTGCTCAAAATCGCCATTTGGTATTAGATTAGTACCCGTAACTGCCCGCGCTTTCAGGGTATAGGTAGTGGTAGTAGCCACACTGGCGGTTGGTGACAGGGCCGTGCTGGAAGAAAGCCCCTGAGCGGGCATCCATTGATAACTCAGGTAGGAACCGCTGAGAGAGCCGTTTAATTGTACGGGCGAGAAAGGTTGACACACATACTTATCATTTCCGGCATCCACTGTAACCGGGCATTGCGCACACAAACCAACAGGAATGCCACATAACAAAACAACGGACAGCATGGAAAGGCACAAACAACGGACAAAGACATCTATCCGGAAGTTTTGGCCTGTTGTAGAGGAGAGTATGTTTTTTTTCATGGTCAAATTTGACAATGCAACAGAGAAGTGTATCTTACTAATGCGGAACAATGAATGAGTGATTTCATGGAAGTATAGAGAGGCAAATGTACGTGCGAAGAACAAAATTTTGTAGATTTTCTTTGAAAGAAATTGTTTTTCTAAAAGATGCCCGTCGAAGCTGCACTTATGTTTAAGCGTAAATAAACCCCAAAGTGTACCTGCAGGCACATTCAGAGAAAATGTTTAAAAAATATTCCGTCAACCATAAAAAAACCTTACCTTTGCGATTTCCCGACCGAAAGCCCTGTAATCAACAATTTTCACTCATCTACGTATTCATGAAATTAGATATAGCATACAACACCGAGAAAGAGGACATTCGTTACCCCGAATATGGCCGTGGCATTCAGGAAATGCTCCACTACGCTGCTACCATCCCGGAAAGGGGCCGTCGCCAGAAGACTGTGGAGGCCATTGTCGGCATGATGCAGATTGTGGGACCTGTCACCCTGCGCAATGCTGACGATTATCGCGACCGGCTTTGGAACCATGCGTTTGCCATTGCAGATTACAAGTTGGAAGTGAACCCGCCTGCGGGTGTGGTCATTCGGCGTGAAGACGAGCGCTCCGGCCCTGAACCTTTGGGCTATCCTGCTTCCGCCACTCGTTTTCGCCACTATGGCAGCAGCATACAAAGCCTGATTGCCAAGGCCATTGAGATGCCGGACGGTCCTAAAAAAGAAGGTTTTGTGGAGGTGATTGCTTCCTATATGAAGCTGGCGTACAAGACCTGGAATAAGGAACACTATGTCAGCGATATTATCGTAAAGGATGACCTCGAAATCCTTTCGGATGGTCGCTTGGAATTGCACGAAGGTCACAGTTCCTTAGATGTACTGGCAGCGGGAGTAAGCCGTTTGGAAAACCGCAACCGCATCAACCACAAAAATAACAAGAACAGAAGCGGTGGTGGTAAAAACAGAAATGGCGGCGGTGGCGGCAACAAAAAGCAATCGCAGGGATACAAACGCCGCAGAAAGTAATTGTCTGTGCGAATTTGATCCTGTTCGCCCTGTTGGCGGTATTCTCAAACGGGCATATCAGCACATCCGCAAAATAGCAAATCACAAAAATGGTGCTTCCGGAAATTGGCGATCCTGCTCCTCCTTTTGAGGCCGAAACGGCGCGGGGGCTTGTGCGCTTCCCCGAATATGCAGAAGGCAAATGGTGTGTCATCTTTGCACACCCGGCCAATTTTACCTCTGCCTGGGAGATGTTTTCTGTTTTCCTTTCTAAAAAAGAGCGTTGGTTAGACGAGCGCCATGCCAAAGTGATTGGCCTCACCAATGTGCCTTTGCGCCAAAATGACTGGCTCCAGAAAACACAGCGCTACGTAGGTATCTATCTGCGGGGTCCCGTCATTCAGGATTTGCACTGCCATATTGCCCGAATGTATGGACTGGCTTCAGGACGCAGGCCCCTGCCCGGTTGCGATCGGCTTGCGCTGATTGTTGACCCCCTCGGCATTATCCGCCTCATCATCCATCGGCCCCTGCCCAACATAGAAGAAGCATTGTTGGAGATTGAACGGCAATTTGAGGAAATGTCGGGCTTTTCCGCGCAGGATCCCGCTGAATACCGGCCTTCCATGTCCAATATTCAGGACGAGCAGGAAACCCCTCATCAGGAGCCTTATCCGTTGAAACCCGCGTACTTCAATAAACGCCAACTGCCTGAAAATTGAAACTCTGGTCTAAAAACAACACTTCCGCCACCCACGATCTTTCCCGACGCATCGAACAGTTTACCACCGGCGACGACATTGCCTTCGATTTGTTGCTGGCTCCTTTCGATGTACAGGGCAGTATAGCCCATACCCGAATGCTGGCCCAGGTAGGTCTGATTACAGCCGAAGAGGGCAGGCTGCTCACAGTGGCCCTGTCGGAGATCGCCGGAGAAATAGAGACCGGGAAATTCGCAATAGAACCCGGTGTGGAAGACGTACACAGTCAGGTGGAACTTCTCCTGACGCGCCGCCTCGGCGACACCGGTAAAAAAGTACATACGGCCCGTTCCAGAAACGATCAGGTGCTGCTCGACCTCAAATTGTGGTTGCGCGCTGCCCTGGAAGACATGGCCGCAAAAACAGTGCAATTGGGCAAGGTGCTGCTGGACTCCTCCGAACGGCACCGCAATGTCCTGTTACCCGGCTACACCCACCTTCAAATGGCCATGCCCTCCTCCTTTGGATTATGGTTTGGAGCGTATGCAGAATCGCTGGCCGAAGATCTGTTTGTGGCTGAAGCCGCTTTCCGCACTGCCAATCAGTGTCCACTCGGGTCGGCAGCAGGCTACGGCAGCTCCCTGCCGATAGACCGCGTACTCACTGCCCGCCTGCTTGGTTTTGAAGGCCTGAACTGGAATGTGGTTTATGCACAAATGACACGCGGCAAAACAGAAAAAACCGCCGGTTTCGCCCTGGCCCAAATTGCCGCTACCCTCGGGCGCATGTGTATGGACATCACCCTGTACATGTCGCAAAATTTGGGATTCTTGTCCCTGCCTGCCCATCTTACAACGGGGTCGAGCATCATGCCGCACAAAAAAAACCCCGATGTATTTGAACTGATACGCGCCTGGTGCAATGAAATGCAGGGGCTACCCGGCACCATTCAGTACGTGCTGGGCAACCTGCCTTCAGGTTATCACCGCGACCTGCAAATACTTAAAGGGCAGATCATGCCCGCCTTTCAGCGCCTGACGGCCTGTCTGGAAATGGCTACGGCCATGATTCCGGAATTGATCGTTGCCGAAAACATCACTTCTGATGCGCAATACCGCTATTTGTTCAGTGTAGAAGCTGTCAATCGCTTAGTGGGGCAGGGAGTACCCTTTCGCGATGCGTATCGGCAGGTCGGGGCCGATATAGATGCCGGACACTTTTCTTTTTCTGAAACTGTTACCCTCCCCGCCACTGCCGATGCCCTCGAACACAGCCATGTCGGCAGTCTGGGCAATTTATGTACAGATGCCATTCGGGAAAAATTGGAGCGGGCGGGTCGCTGGGCCTTCCCAACAGATACTTCAGGTGTTAAAGCAGGCGGATTAAGGCAAACACCGCATAATTAATAATATCCCGGTAATTGGCATCTGCCCCCTCCGACACTAAGGTCTGGCCTGCATTGTCTTCAATTTGTTTAATCCGCAACAGCTTTTGTAAAATCAGGTCGGTCATGCTGCTGACGCGCATATCGCGCCAGGCTTCGTCGTAATCGTGATTTTTGGCTTGCAGCAGGGCGATATTTTCAGCAATGTGTGCATCGTACAGCCTTTCTACTTCGGCGGGAGGCAATTCCCGGGGGGCCTCTACAGGAAGAGATAACTGAATCAGGGCCAATACACTGTAATTCACGAGACCCATATATTCGGAAGCAACTGAATCGCTGACCTGCTGCACGCCTTTTTCCTCAATGCTGCGAATGCGCAGGGCTTTGATGTAGAGTTGGTCGGTAATGCTGGAAGGGCGCAGAATACGCCAGGATGTGCCATAGTCAAGGGTTTTCTGAAGGAAAAGAGCGCGGCACCGGGCAATGACGGCCTGAAATTCGTCGAGTGTCTTTTGCATAATGAGGGTGCAAAGGTAAGGGTGTTGCATATTTTTTTTATAAAAAGTTGGCTGTTTATCAAAGGTGCTGTACCTTCGCAGTCTCAAATCTTTCAATAAATTATAATTTTTCAATTTAATCCTGTGTAAGTCTTTGATAAAAAAAGACATACATATTCCGTTTTTTGGCGTTTCTTCGACTCGGGTCGTTTTTTTTAATCTTCATTGCTTACTTTTAACCTGCCCTCCCCGGTTTTTGCCCTATATATCTTATTACTCATCGCATGTTAAAATGTCGGATACACGACATAAGACGTACGTTTCATCGTTTTCGGGCATTCACATTTAATATTTTTAATCAATGCTAAGATTCATTATCGCCTTCATTCTTCCCATTGCCGTCTTTGCACAGGCACCCTCCTACAGCGCCGACGAAGTAGTTCCCCCTTTCAAAGGTCGTTTCGGTTACGGAGCGAATATGGGGTATTTTCCTCCGCACTATTATGACAAAGAACTGGCCACTATTGCGCACGGTACTCCCGATGGCAAAGTGAAGGGCTTTGGTGTGACCACCATTCGGCCCGGTCTTTTCGACCACTTCCTCGACTATTGGGGATTTGAAATCCGAAAAGATGCTTTTCAGTATTACAAAGAAATTGGTCTGGAGGATATCGTAGTGATTATAGGTTTTCCTTCGGAGCGCAACCGCGAAAATGCCTTCTATTGCCCCGGCGAACGAAGCGAACACTTCAAAGGATTATACGAACCTATATGGGACAACGGAGAAAACGGGACACCCGTGAACGATGCCAATGCGTACGCCGTGTATGTCTGGAATATGGTGAACGTCTATAAAGACTATGTCAAATTTTGGGAAGTTTGGAACGAACCGGATGTGGACAATGGCAACGCCTGGAAAGAACCGGGTACACCGGGCAACTGGTGGGAGTACCCCTATCAGCCCTGCGAAACGAAGTTGAAGGCTCCTCCCTACTATTACGTCCGTACCCTGCGCATTACTTACGAAATTGTAAAAAAGTTAGACCCGGAAGACTATGTGTGTGTGGGGGGCTTGGGTTGGCCCAGTTACCTTGATGCCATTTGCCGCTACACCGATAATCCCTTTGACGGAACAGTGACCGCCCAATACCCCCGCATGGGAGGTGCCTATTTCGACTGTATGAGCTTTCACTCCTATCCGCATATTGACAACTCTTTGCGCGAGTGGGACAATTCCCTGCGCGGTTTCCGCTACTCCCGCCATTCGGATCGGGCCGTAGAGGGGATTTGGAAATTGAAAGACAAATTTGATAAAGTTCTGAAAAACTACGGCTATGACGGGGTCCATTCCCCCGAAAAAGTGTGGATTTGTACCGAATTTAATACCCCGCGCAAGCAATACGGCGATTACCTCGGCTCGGATGAGTCGCAGGTCAATTTTATGATTAAGGCTTTGGTCACTGCCCAAATGGAAGGATTGGCCCAGATGCACATCTATTCTTTGGCTGATGAGAAGCCCGAAGCGCAGGCCACCAACGAGTTTGCTTACATGGGCATGTTTAAAAATCTGGAGGGCGTGATGCCTTATCAGAATGAACCTACCAGCATGGCATGGGCCTACAAAACCACCAGCGATCTGCTGAACGGTTCCAAATACGATCCGGTGCGTACTCAGCGCCTCAACTTGCCCTCCCACATTAAAGGCGCTGCCTTCCGCGACAGCCTCGGTCGGCATACCTATGTGCTTTGGGCCGTTACTGCCCTCGACCGCGACGAAAAAGCAGAGGCCCTGTACAGCTTCCCGCAGGACTTTGGATTCGAGTTCGTGGAAGTAAAAAATTGGCAGTACAGCGATAACAAGTTGCACCAGCTGGTGAATGCACAGCAGATACCCCTCACAGGCAGTCCGGTATTCGTTACCCCCACGCGCCTGACCAACAATTATCCAAAGCGCCCGAAGCTCACGCCCAATCCTACTTTTAACGGAGGCACCGTGCTGGAATTCTGGATGTTTGAGGAAGGCCCCGTCACCGTTGATCTGTTCGACATGGCAGGGCGGCATATACAAACCATAATGCAGGGGGAAAAATTCATAAAAGGCCCCCATTCCCGGCTGTTGGACGTTAGCAATTTGCCATACGGGGTTTATGCGATTTGGATGCGAACGGCGTACAGCAGCGAAACAGTGCGCTTAGTTTATCACCGATAGGTATGGCAAAACAAAAATTTTACGTTGTTTGGAAGGGAGCAAAACCGGGCGTTTATGACAACTGGAAAGACGCGCAGGCGCAGGTACACCAATTTGAAGGTGCCGTCTATAAAAGCTTTGAGTCGCGCCAAGAAGCAGAAGCCGCCTTTGCATCCCCTTCCAAACAATACGTAAACCGACAAAAGGCCGCTTCTTCGGCTGCTCCCGTTAAAACATCTGCTCCTTCATCGGGGCAGCAACGCTGGACATCGCAAAGTGTGTGCGTGGATGCTGCCTGTAGTGGCAATCCGGGCGACATGGAGTACAGAGGGGTGTATGCCGCCGACGGGCGCGAACTGTTCCATGTGGGGCCTTTGGCAGAGGGAACCAACAACATCGGCGAATTTTTGGCCATTGTCCATGCTTTAGCCTGGCTGAAACAACAGGGACACCCCGATTTCCGCATTTATTCGGATTCCTACAACGCGCAGGTATGGATAAAAGCCAAAAAGTGCCGCACCAAATTAGAGCGTACACCGCGCAATGCTAAAATTTTTGAACTGATCGAGCGCGCTGAGCGCTGGCTGGCGGCCAACCCGGTAACCAATCCGATTATCAAGTGGGACACAGAGCGGTGGGGAGAAATACCTGCCGATTTTGGAAGAAAATAAAAAAGTCTTTCAGGACTCTTTTACCGATTTTACATAATACATATCCATTTCTCCCTTATTTTTTGCAGCAATTTTGCCGCGATAAATCCATTCAAATTCGTATTTCGCTAACCAGTAAGCATCTTCGCTTACATTGACCCGGCCCGTTTCGCATGCTTCTTCCATGCGGGCTGCAATATTGACCGTATCGCCCCAAATGTCATAAGCGAATTTTTTAGCGCCTACCACGCCCGCCACCACCGGGCCGACGTGTACACCAATGCGGGCTTCAAAATAGGGCAGCCCCTCTCCCATGCGTTCGGCTTTTACGCCCAACAGAAAATCCTGAATCTCCAACCCCGCCCGGATAATGTCGGAAGGGCTGGCATTCATGTCCGAGAGGCCGCTGGCACACATATAGGCATCGCCAATGGTTTTGATCTTTTCAATGCGATAATGGCCGATAATACGGTCGAAATTGGAGAAGCAAAAGTCTAATTCTTCTACCAGTCTTTCAGGGCTAAGTTTTTCGGCTACCCTGGTGAAGCCTTTGAAGTCAATAAACATCACCGTAGCCTTTTCGTACTTATGAGCGGCTACTTTGCTTTTCACTTTCAATTCCTGTGCAATGGCAGGGGGCAGGATGTTGAGCAGCAAATTGTCGCTGCGCTTGCGTTCTTCCTCAATTTGTACGTTTTTGCGGGATAATTCGTTGGCCGCACGGCGCTTGGCGCGGTAGCGCAGATAAAAAGCACCCGCTAAAACCAGTACCAACAGCGACATAATGGCCGCTAAATTCCGCTGCGATTGTACATTCTGGTTCGAAATTTCGGCGGCTTGCCGCGCCACTTCTGCTTCGGCAATCACCTTCTTTTGCCGCTCCAATTCGCGCTCCTGCTGCGCCAAAATCACCGAATCTTTCAACTGCTCTTTGGAAAGATCGGCGTATTGTGTACTCAATTGATCTGCACGGGCCTTAAACTGGGAAGATTCCGTGAGGGCCTGCTGGCTTTTTTCCTGCGCCTCTTTCAGCTGGGCTTCGGTTTGGCGATACGTTGTTTCCAGAATTTGACTTTGCCCGGTAGCTTTGGCCAACTGCTCGCGCAGGTTGCGGTTGTCATTTTCGACCGACGACAGCCGGTCTTCCAAGCGCCGCACCGCTTCGCCGCCTCCACGCCCGCCACCGCCGTTTTCTTTCAGATAATTGACTGTCTTGATGCTCCAGTCTAAAGCAGTCTTGTAATCATTTTGCTTCAGATAAATGTCCTGAAGCCGCTCAGTAGCGGTCATGGCAGCATCCCGGTGGCCGTAATTGCGCGCCGACTGCCACGCCTGGCTGTACCGATTGGCTGCTTCCCGAAGATTGCGCGAGCGATACAATCCGTCTGCACTCAGCAGAAGGGCGGAAGTCTCCTTCCGGCGGTCGCTCAGCTCGGTTGCCAATTGGGCAGCCTGTAAAGCATAGTTGGCAGCTTTCCCGGGGTCGGAAGATAGCAGTTTTTCTGCCAGCTGGTAACTGAGTGCTAATTTATCGGGCTTGGACGTGGCGCGCCGAAGCCGACCTTCCAGATCGGCAACCGATTGGGCGTTCAACAGGCAGACCCCCGAACAGAAAAACAGCGTGTATAGGGCAATAAGGCGGATTTTCATAAAATTATGTAAAGAACGACTTAATCCGCCAAGTTGTTTTAAACAGGGGCAAATTTTGGATATAAAAGGGAAGACAGCCGGGATGTATGCTACCCCTGCGCGTGCCTTTTATACCCCATCAATTTCTGTTTATTTCCTGTACTCCTGTTTGCCGCCCTCTGTTTTTTGTCTTTTTTCAGTGGTATTGCGCGGCACCTGCTCACTGCCCGGAAGGGGCATACTGGTGCCTGGTTGTGCAGGGTGTTTAGAAGCCGCCGGGGCTTCATCAGAGTGGGCAGGGGCGGGAGCAGTGGCTTTGTGCTTGTGCTTGCTTTTTTGCACCGTCGGAGCAGGGTGCGCTTCTTCTTTCGGCACCTGAATGGCAGACGGGGCAGGCACGGGTACCGCTACGGGTACTTCAACAGGGGCAGGTGGTTGCGCCCGTGGGGAAACGGAGACAGAAGCCGGTTGGCGCAGCATCCAAAACAAAGCGGCAATCATAGCCGTCACGCCCAGTGCGGCAATCAAATACATCCGGAAATTGCTCTTTGGGGTGGTTGGCATTCCGGTTTGAATGCCCGCCCATACTTTTTCGGAGGGTGCATCCCAACCGGAGGAAGCCGGTACTTCCGGCAATTCGTCAAACGCCCGGCGGAATGCGTCATCAATGGGGTCTTTATCCTGAAAGTGCATGGTAAAAAAGGTGAAAAGGTATCGGTTAGGGATTTAGAAAAAACGCGGTATGTATAACTCAGATCAATTTTCGCAGTTGGTCGCGGGCCTTGAACAGCTGACTTTTACTGGTACCCACCGAAATGCCCAATTCGCCTGCAATTTCTTCGTGGGTGTATCCTTCAATGGCGTACAAATTAAACACTGCCCGATAGCCGGGCGGCAATTTTTGCAGCAGTTTCATCAATCGTTCAGCATCCATATTGGACACTATGTCTTCGTCCGTGCGCAGTTTGTTTTCAAAAGGCAAAAAATCCGGGGTCTCTACCAAAAAGTCCCGCTTCTTCCGCAAATGGCTCAATGCCGAATTGATCATAATGCGCCGAATCCATCCCCCCAATGCCCCTTCGCCGCGAAACTGCCGCATGTCATTGAATACCTTAATAAACCCGTCCTGCAACATATCTTCCGCCTCTGCACGATCACGTGCATAGCGCAATACCACGCGGAACATCGGCACACAATACATTCGGTACAAAGCAGACTGGTGCGCAGTACTGCCGCGCAATACGCCCTGTACCAATTCCTGGTCACTGTATGGAGACATGAGGGTAACAGACATAATATCTGATGCAAAAATGTAAAACAGGGTTGTCCGTAAAAAAATTAAAATTTCTTGTGACTGTTGCTACTGCGAAATAATTCAAACTACGGCACAATATAAGGCGTGAAATTTTCATGCAAAGGTTTGAATACACCGTTATCCCACGCTTCCACCAATACTTCATCAATGCGCTTCTCTGATGAGGAAAAATTTACACCTGTAATGTAAAGGGCCTTGGCCCGTTGTAAGAAAGGAGCGCTATAACCCTTTTCCTTAATCTGGTTTAATGCAATTGAAGCTGTGCTGTCTAATTTAAATTCGAAGATGTAAATCGCTTTATGCCCTTCGCATATAGTATCTAAACGTCCTTCCGAACTTTGCATCTCTGAGAAAGTAGCCAAGCCTGTGCTATACATCAATACGTGCATAATCGTGTGGAAATATCCTTCCGTATATTTGGTAATATCGTAAGGGGTGGACGCAATAACAGAGGCAAAAATCTGAAACACAGATTTCAATTCCTGATTTTGCAGGTGTTGTCTCAGTTTAAAAGCCAGAGTAAGTTCAGTTTCATCCCAATCTTTTCCAATGTATTCAGCAAGCAAATAAGAAGCAAAAGACTCGCGTACTTCCCTATTGGGGAAACTCAGGGTATATAACTTTTCTACTCCCTGTTTTTCTATAGATTTTATGGTCAGATAACCCGTTTGGAATAAAAGTGCAACGCTATAGAAGGATTTCAGATTCGCACTTTCCATAAGGGAAGCACTAATTTTCAGATCCTCTAATTCTTCCATTGTAATTTGTTGCCTTCGTGCACCCCGGGTCAGAAGTGTCGGAGTGCCAGTGGCAAACCAATAATTTCGAATGTCAAAACTCTGAAAAAAATTAACAATAGAAAATGGATTATAAACCCGGTTGGTTTCTATGCCGTCCCAAGAGTAACCATTGTAATGTGCTTTGATGTGTCCCAAAATTTCCGGTTCTGTCAGACCATGCCTTTGTGCTGCTTCCGTGATATAATCGGCGTAGTAGTGCCTCAATTCATATTCAGTATATCCTAAAAGTGTAGAAAAACGCTCATCAAGGCTCAGGTCATTCAACATGTTTAAATCAGACAAAATGCCCACCTTCCCAATTTTACTTACTCCCGTAATATAACTGCGATGAATGTAGCGCCCTGCCCCTTTCATTGTGCCATAAAATTTTTTAAGGGTGAATAGGTTTTCTTCTACTCGCGCATCATCCTTGCCTACAAAGTCGGTGACTGCTATTTCATACTCATCTATAAGAATAACAACAGAAGACTTTTTACCCATAGTCTCGATCAGCGCGGCAAACAACTCCTGTGCCTCCTTATCCTGTATGTCAATCCCTACAGCCTGAGCCATAGGACGCAGGTAATGCATCAAGCCTTCTGCCAGCGGGCGTGTCTCATAGTTCACTAAAGTAAAATCAATGCGCAACACCGGGCGTTTTTCTGTATTCCAATCCAGATGCTCGTAAGCCCATGTGCCTTTAAATTGCTCGCGGCTCCCTTCGTGCATGGCAGCAATGGTATCTAATAGCAGGGACTTTCCAAAGCGACGCGGGCGAGCGAGGAAGTTATGCTTGCCCAATTGCATCAGCTCATGGATTTGTTCGGTCTTATCCACGTAGATGATGTTTTCTAAGGAGAAATCCCGAATATTTTGTACACCTATCCCTAATTTTTTCTTTATCATGATGGAAGAAACCAAAAAAACAAAATTAGTCTATTGGCCACACGAGCACTGTTCGTTTTACAAATCTAAAACAAGCGCTTTGCGTTAACGCACTTTCCCGTCTCTTTCGTACCTTTGTGCCGCTAAAATTATGCCACACCTTGTAGAATTGGTTTTGCTGCCTGCACAGCGCTACGATGCCGCTGTACAGCTGCAAAAAGCCGCTGCTGCCACCGGACTTTCCCCCGAACAGATTAAGCGCGTTGTGGTGGTCAAAGCGTCGCTGGATGCCCGCAGCCGACAGCCGGTATTCCGACTGAGAGCAGAAGTTTATGGGCACGGAGAAACCTATACGCCCGAACCGGCTCTGCTGTCGGCCCTGCAGCCCGTTACCGCAAAACGCAGGGTCATTATTGTAGGGGCAGGGCCTGCTGGCTATTTCGCTGCGCTGGAACTGCTGGAGGCGGGCATACAGCCCATTGTACTCGACCGGGGCAAAGATGCGCGCGCACGCCGCCGCGACCTGCGCGCCATTCAACAATTCAGTCAGGTAGATCCGCATTCCAATTATTGTTTTGGAGAGGGCGGCGCGGGGACTTATTCCGACGGCAAACTCTATACCCGTTCTGTGAAACGCGGCGATGTGTATAAGTCCCTGAAACTGTTGGTCGAACACGGCGCACCTTCCGATATTTTGGTGGAAGCGCACCCCCACATCGGCTCCAATAAGCTGCCCAATGTGGTGCAAAACATGCGCGAAACCATCCTGCATTACGGTGGAGAAGTGCATTTCGGTCAGTGGGTGACCGATTTTTTGCTTCACGCCGGGCGCGTCGCAGGGGTGGTAACCCAGGACATAAGCGACCCGGCCCAAACCCGCGAGTGGCTGGCCGATGCCGTCGTTGTGGCTACCGGACACTCTGCCCGCGATATATATGCGCTCCTGCACCGACGGGGCATTCGCGTGGAGTCCAAGCCCTTTGCGCTGGGTATCCGCATTGAACACCCGCAGCCGCTGATTGACCGCATCCAGTATCGGCAGCAACACCGGGAGGAGGCCCTGCCTGCCGCCAGCTACAGTTTGGTCTGTCAGTCCGACGGGCGCGGCGTTTTTTCTTTTTGTATGTGTCCCGGCGGCCTTATTGTACCCGCTGCCACCGCTCCCGGCGAAATTGTTACCAATGGCATGAGCATGAGCCGCCGCGATTCGCCTTACGCCAATTCGGGCATTGTCACTGCCGTGGAAGCCGAGGACCTGAAAGAATGGGCTAAGCACGGCGTTTTTGCGGCCTTAGAGTTCCAAAAATCCGTAGAACAGCGCCTGTTTCAGGCAGGCGACGGCAGCCAGAAAGGCCCTTCCCTGCGCCTTCAGGATTTCATTGCCGGGCGCTTGTCGGACTCTTTGCCCGACAGCTCCTACATTCCCGGCCTCTACGCAGCACCGCTCCACGAGTTGCTGCCGCCCTTTATCTATCGCCGCCTGCGCGACGGGCTGCGGCAATTTGGCAAAAGTATGCGCGGCTTCGACAGTCACGAGGCGGTGGTGGTAGCCACCGAAAGCCGCACCAGTGCGCCTGTGCGGATTCCCCGCGACCCCGCGACCCTGATGCACCCGGAAATCACCGGGCTTTTTCCCTGTGGCGAAGGTGCCGGTTATGCAGGTGGCATCATTTCAGCTGCCATGGACGGGCAAAATGTGGCAAGAGGCATAGCGCGGCATTTAGGAATAGAATGAAAGTGAAAATTCCGCAAAATGTCCGTTTTTCCCCGTTTTAGTGCCGTATTACTAATTTACCGCTTCCCGCTCGTTTCCCATCGGCGTTTTTCACCCTGTAAAAATAAACAGCCGAGGGCAAAAAGCCAACGGGCAGATGCGTATAATGCGTCAGCAGAGACTGGCTGAATACTAAGCGCCCCAGCGCATCGTACAATTCGAAAACAGGGCTGCCTTCGGGGTCGGCCACGCCTACTTTGACATAATCATTCGTCGGGTTGGGCGCAAGCGATACGCCCTCAGCAGGAGGTTGTTGCAGGGTGTCACAGGGGCCGGGCAGCGCCCCGAGGCGATAGTTGGGGAAACTGGGCATATATATCCAGTTTTCAGTAGGCAATTGCAGGGCGTTGACTTCAAACTGACAGGCTTTTCCGCGCTCGTCGGGCTTTTGAATAATATGCAAAAGGCGGGTTTGTGCAATGGGCATCACATAAATTTTGCCATCAGGGGCAAGCTGCATTTTATACAGAGAGCTGCGCACGGGGGTATCGGGTTGTTGTGCATCATACACCGTTATCTCCGAAGCCTTGATGTCCGCTGCCTCTAAATCGTATTGATAGAGGGCTGTACCGGAACTGACGTATAAATACTTAGAATTGGGTGAAATAGCAGCCCCACCCACCTGTAGTGGAATGGGGCCGGGAAACGCCTGCCAGGTTCTCTGATTGGAAAACGTACCCCTGCACCGGTCAAAATCGTACACCCACATGGAAACGCCAGTATGATAGCAAAAATAGCGGCCATCGGGAGAAAAAAGCGTCTGTGTGCTTCCATAGCGCCCTCCGAGTCTCTGGGTATTCACATTGCGCGTCCCCTCCGGGGTGGACAGTAACAGGGTAACAGAACTTCCCGGTACGCCTATAATCTGGAGAATGACCGCTATCCACCAATCCCGCCCGTTGCCGTGTCGGACAGGTACCAGCCCCCCGTCTAAATATCCGTGTAAAACGGGATCATTCTTCTTAGTTACCCTGCCCGTGCCGTCTTCAGTACGCTCTATTTCGGTTTGATATACCAACGGAAAACCGCCTGTATCTGCTACTAATGTATGATATAAAATATATTGATTAGTATCTGTCTTAGGTATGAACGCTAACCCCTGATCAACAACGTAACCCAATTTACTTTCATCGCAGTACCTGTCTCTGTACCACCCCGGATTTAGCCCGTCTCCATTTTCCACTAAGGTGTGAAACTGGTTGTAGATAGCACAGCCATTGGTGTAAAACAACAGGTGTCCGCGCTGGTCGGAGACAGGCTGATACGACACAGAAGAACCGCCTCCCACCGGCACATACCGGGCGATCATGGGGCGGTGTGTAAAGTCCAGCAGACTGCCTCCACTAAAGATCTCCGGCTTGTTGGGAAGCCTGCCCAGCAACCAGGTACCATCATGGAGGTTTTGCCCATTCAAAGGATGTACTGCAACCATTGCAAACAACATAAGGATGACTGAGTAACATTGGACTGCCTTTTCTGGCGAATGAACACATTCCATAGTATTTCGTTTTGTGTTTAAAGAGTTTATATATCATATAGAATTACTCTTTCACAAACTTATAAGCCAATTTTTTCTCAGGGGAAACTAATTTAAGGGTATAAGTTCATCTATTTCTGCCTTGATACGACCTTCTATTCCCTTTTTTTCATCGCCCCGATTTTTTTACGCACTCAATGCGTTTAAATGCCTCAATTGCCACAACGGCACAAAACCGTTTTTTCGGGAATGCCGACAATGCGGCAGCTGCTGCCCAGATCAACAATCTGCGGTTCGAGGCCGTATTTTTCCCACTCGCGGCGGTGGCGGTGCCATTCCTTTTCCAACAGATGCGGTCCGACTCCTTCCGGCGGCAGCAAACATGCCCAGAAGCTGTTTGCCTCCACCTGAATGCCGTAAATGTCTGTCCGGTTCAAACACTGACGGAGGGCTTCTAAGCCGTCTGCCGAAGTGCAAATGTACAGGCGCAGGGCGTAGCCTGCCTGTTTCCACTGATAGGTATCGGGTACAGGCTGCTGATTTGCTGTTTCCGAAAGATCGCGGTGCTGCACTTCCTCTATTTGTTGCCGCAGGGTATAGGGCAGCGCGACGCGACGCACCTGTGGCAGGACGGGCGCGTCCGGGTCTTCAGATGCGGCAATTTTAGCATGCCTGCCCGTTTCCCATACGTCGGAAGGCATTTGTACGAAAGTATATACCATAAAACAGAGGGCCAGCGTCCAGGCAACGGGACGCAACAGCGCGGGTTTGGGACGCACCGGCGGCGGTGTTTCTCCCTTAATGGGTAAAAAACCATCGGGCAAAGGACGCAGACGCGCAGAAGACGAAAAGCCATTGTCCTCGTCGTCCTCACTGTCCCCCCCCGCATTGTACAAATCGTCGTCGGGCGACAAGTAGTAAGTGTTGTAGCGTTTTCTAAAAGTGGCCATCAGTGCGCCGATCACTGCGGCAAAAAACAACAGGTTAAACAAGGAAGCCATAACAACAGGGATTAAAAATCGGTGAAAAAGGCAACCTAAGGCAATAAACAGCAGGGAAGATGCGGGCACAAAGGCGCGATCTCCCGTTCAGGGATTAAATAAGTCGGCTAATCGTTGAAGGAGTTGGGATTTACAGTTTACAGATGCAGACAACCCGGGGTCTGCTTAAAACAGCCTGTCCGAAGAAATTTCATATGGGCGGAAAAAAAAGATACACAAAAGGCACCGAATGATGCATACAGAACGTGTAAAAAGGGTGCATTAGTTCCTGAATCCCCAAATTTTGAGGAACCTTTAACACAAAAGCCCCAGTTTTAACAGGGCCATGCAACTGTATTTGAGGAACAGACTATTTTCCGATGCAAAATTTTGAAAAAATAGAATCCAGCAGGTCTTCTGTGCCGATGTTGCCTGTGATCTCTCCCAGATCGCGCAGGGCGCTGCGAATATCAAGGGCGATCAAATCGCCGGTGCGCTGCGTACTGAGGCCCTCCAGCACGTCAGCAAGGGTCGCATCGGCGCGGCGCAACGCATCGTAATGGCGGGCATTGCTGACAATGGTGTTTTCGGTATGGATGCCTTCGCCAATGGCCGTTTCAAACAGGCAATTGATGAGATACGCCACGTTCATCTGGTTTTTAGCAGATACCGGAATGGCTGTGAGATGGGGAAGCAAAGCGGCAGAGGCCGCCAAAGCGGTGGCTTCATCGCCCCGCAGGAGGTAGGGGTGGATGTCCGGCAGGTCAGGACGGCTGACCCATTCTGTGAGGAAAAGCGGGTTGCGGTCCATTTTGTTGCACACCACCAATAAGCGCAGACCGGGTTTCCAGAGTTGCTGCAATTCCGTGTGCAATTCTGCGAGGGTCATGCCGCCGCTTACATCCCACACGTACAACAAAATAGCTGCCTGTTCGATTTTTTGCAGGGTACGCTCCACGCCGATGGCTTCAATCTGATCCTGCGCCGCACGGATGCCTGCGGTATCAGTCAGGCGAAAAGCCACCCCCCGAATGTTGAGTACTTCCTCAATGGTGTCGCGGGTGGTGCCTGCAATGTCGCTGACGATGGCCCGCTCTTCGTTCAGCAGGGCGTTCAACAGGGTGCTTTTCCCGGCATTGGGGCGGCCTGCTATGACGGTTTGAATGCCGGTTTTCAGGGCATTACCGAGGGCAAAAGAAGCGAGCAGGGAGTGCAGATAACGGCGGATGTTTTCCACCAATCTTTTCAGGTCGGCGCGGTCGGCAAATTCCACATCTTCCTCGCCAAAGTCGAGTTCCAATTCTACCAGACTGGCAAAATGGATCAGGTCCTCGCGCAGCTGGTCTATCTCCTTGCGGAAGCCCCCGCGCAATTGTTTCATGGCGACGGCATGGGCCGCTTCGCTTTGCGAGGCGATGAGATCGGCCACAGCTTCTGCCTGACTCAGGTCCATTTTGCCGTTCAGGAAGGCCCGCAGGGTATATTCACCCGGCTGGGCGGTGCGGGCACCGAGCAGGAGGCAGCATTGCAGGACTTCCTGTAATATGTATGGGGAGCCGTGGCAACTGATTTCCACAATGTCTTCGCCGGTGTACGAGTGCGGGGCACGAAACACAGTAAGCACAGTTTCATCCAGCAGGCGGCCTTCGGGCGTGTACAACCGCCCGAAATGGGCTGTATGGCCGGCAGCGGCTGCCAAAGACTTGCCGCGCAGCATTTGGTCTGCTATGGGGACGGCTTCGGGGCCGGACAGGCGAATGACCCCGATGGCACCGATGCCGGGAGGCGTTGCTAAAGCGGCTATGGTATCAGAAAACATACATGCAAAGAAAAATAAACCCCGTCAATAGCCTTCCCACGCTCCTTTGATGCGTTCCCAAAAGGCTAAGCTCTTGGTGCGGCTCGGAAATTCCGAATAGACCACATTGCGTTGGATGCAACCCAACACGTGGCGGGTAGCTTTGGACACTTCTTCGGGCAGATCGTGCAAGGGCAGCCAGTGAACATCCTCAAATTTGCGTGGCTCGCGGGAACCGGGTTCTCCGGCAAAGCGGGCTGCTTTGAAGTAAAGGACCAAAAGCGTTTCGTTTCGTTTCAGCTTGTGGCGGTGTAATACATGCACTAAAGAAAGATCATTGGTTTCCACGCGAATGCCAGCTTCTTCCAATGCCTCGCGGGCCAGTGCTTCGCGGGCAAACTCCCGCTCCTCTACGTTGCCGCCGATCAGGGTAAAATCCCCTCCATTGCGCTTGGTCTGCCGGAGAAACAACAGTTTTCCCTGGTCTTCTAAGATGAGCCGGACGGCAAAAATCAACATTAATTTTAATTATTAATTGTTAATTGTTAATTATCGAGGGTTGAGCTTGGCTTTGGTGGATTTGATCAGGGTCGTCAAAATTTTAATAATTTCTATAGCATCCGTATGAAGGCTCTGAAACTGCTCCTCGTTGAGATATTGGGTTTGTTTTAAAAGTTCAAGCCAGTAAATGCTCTCGTTGATCTCTTTTTGTGCAATGGCCATCTTATGAATAAAGTCAGCAGTACTCTCCGCATGTTCCGCCTCCCGTACCAAAGCGCCCACAGCGGTTCCACTTTTTAGGAGTTGTTTAGACAGTACATATGCTCTTTGTGTTTCTGCCAAAAATTGATGAAGCTTTACTATCCGAACCGCAAATTTAAAACTCTTTTCCTTAATTAAATTCTCTTTCATATTAAACAATTAACAATTAACAATTAACAATTAATTCATTTGTTCCACCGCCTGCTCCCACTGTTCATACACTTTAGACAATTCCGACTTGGTGTCCGCATATTTTTTAAGCAACACCTGTGCATCGGAGCGGTTATAAAAATCCGGGTGGGCCATGTCGCTCTCGAAGCGGCTCACTTCTTTTTCCAATTCGCTGATGCGTTTTTCCGCCTTTTGCACGGTGCGTTGCAGGTTCTTTTTATCCTCCGCAGTCAATACCCTGCCACCGGGGTCGGCAGCGGCATGGCCATTGCCATTGCGGGAGGAGGGGGAGGATTTTTCCACATCGCGCATATTGTCCAAACGGCGGCGCTCCAGAAAGTAATTCACATCGCCGAGGTGTTCGAAAAGTTGGTGATCCCGAAATTCGATCGTGCGGGTAGTAAGCCCGGCCAAAAATTCGCGGTCGTGGCTGACCACCAGAATGGCCCCGTTGTAGTCCATCAACGCGTTTTTGAGTACGTCTTTGGACAGCATATCCAAGTGGTTGGTCGGCTCATCGAGTACTAAGAAGTTGAAGGGCCGGAGCAACATACAGGCCAGCGCTAAGCGGGCGCGCTCACCACCGGACAGCGCAGCCACTTTTTTGTCCACGTCTTCTCCACTGAACAGGAAAGCCCCGAGGATGGCGCGCAGTTTGGTGCGCATTTCTTCGGGCGAGTAGAGCTCCATCGTTTCCAAAAGGGTGAGCTTCGGATCAAGGGTTTCGGCCTGGTTTTGGGCATAGTACCCTACTTTCACATTATAGCCGAGGGTGGGTGTGCCGGATGTGGCTACTTCCTGTCCGATCAGAATTTTGGCTAAGGTGGTTTTGCCCTGCCCGTTTTGTCCCACAAAAGCCACGCGCTCGGCGCGTAACATCTTAAAGTCCACATTTTCCAGCACCTTAGTCGCACCGTACCGCTTGGTCAGGCGCTCGGCCTGTGCCACCACTTCCCCACTGCGGGGTGCGTCGGGGAAGCGCAGGTTCATCACGGAGCTGTCGCGCTCGTCTATTTCGATACGCTCCATTTTGTCCAGCTGTTTTTGCATGGACTGGGCCATTTTTGTTTTGGTAGCCTTGGCCATGAAGCGGGCAATGGTGCGCTCGCGGTCGGCAATGACCCGCTGCTGGTTCTCAAAGGCATTTTGCATTTGCTCGCGGCGCTCGGCACTTAGTTCCACATATTTAGAATAGGCAGCCTTGTAATCGTGGATTTTGCCCAACACAATCTCGGCGGTGCGGTTGGTCACATTGTCCAAAAAACGCCGGTCGTGGCTGATGACAATGACCATGCCGGAATAGGTGGACAGCCAATCCTCCAACCAAAGGATACTTTCAATATCTAAGTGGTTGGTCGGCTCGTCTAACAGAAGCAGATCGGGGCGGCGCAGCAGCATTTTGGCCAGCTCGATGCGCATCTGCCAGCCACCGGAAAATTCATCGGTCAGGCGTTTCATATCGGTGGGCTGAAAACCAAGTCCGCCAAGCACTTTCTCTGCATCTGCCTGGGTGGTGGCGCTGCCGAGATGGTGGAGGTGTTCGGTGAGGTCGCCCATTTTCTCAATCAGCTGGTGATAGGAGTCGCTCTCGTAGTCCTCCCGCTCGGCCAATTCCAAATGTATTTGCTCCAATTCTTTCTCCAAAGCCAGCACTTCCGAAAAGGCGGTCAGGGTTTCTTCTATCACCGTCTTCCCTTTGGGGAGCAGCATATCCTGGTGCAAATAACCCAGTGTAAAGTGTCCCGGATAGACCACGTTGCCCTCCTGCGGGGCCATTTCGCCTGCAATAATTTTGAGCAGGGTAGATTTTCCGGCCCCGTTTCGCCCCACCAATCCCACCCGTTCGCCGGGCTTTATCACAAAATTGATCTGATCCAACAGGATGCGGTTGCCATATTGGATATATATATTATTCAAACTCAACATGGGCGCAAAGGTAAGACAATAATTGCTAATATTGGATGCCTGATGCCGAATGCCTGAGGGGAATATAACGAATGGTTGCGTTTTGTGAAACAAGGCTTCATTATTGGTTAGTCATCGTGCGAAAAACATCCTTTGTCGAGAAAGTAGTGAGCCGATGCAACGGATGCCGCACCTTTGTGTCATTCCGAAACAATGTCGGTGGATGGTACAGGGGGTAAATGTTTTACATTTTTGAACACTTGTGTTCAAAATCGGACATTTTACAAATGCCTTATATTACATAAAATATTGTAAATCAATATTTTATAATTAGGCACGGCTTATGCTCATCCTATTGCATTGTTTCACACTATTTTATACTGCTGTTGTACTATGCGTTTCTTTGCTTTCTTCCTCGTTTTTATCTATTCCTGGTCTGTACAGGCCAAACAGTCTGTTTTTGAATACCTGACTGCTCAGGAGGGCGCTACTTTCCAGTTGGAACTGGATATGACTCAGCTGATCAATGAAAAAAAGAAAGGCACCTATTTCCCGGCTTCTCTGATGACACCACAAGGAGAACAGTTGTCGTTGGAAGTACGCGCACGGGGCAAGTACCGCCGCATGCACTGCGATATGCCTCCGCTGAAATTGAAATTCAGCAAAAAGACCCTGCGCGGTCTGGGCTTGGATACACTGAATGAGATAAAATTGGTGGTTCCCTGCTTCGACAACCCCGACAGCGAAGCCTGTTTGTTGCGGGAATATGCGGCTTATAAAATGTACGAGCAGGTGGCTTTTCCTTATGCCGTAAGGGCACGCCTCATCAAAGTCGTTATTCGAGACAGCCACGTGGAAAAAATCTACAAGGCGGTGTGGTGCATGCTGACCGAGCACAGTGAAGAAGTAGCTGCGCGCCTGCAAGGCACGCTGGCAGAAGACTACAACCTCCCCATTGACAGTTTTGCTGTAGAGGCAGCCGCCCGGAATGCTGTTTTCCAATATGCTATTGGCAACACGGACTGGGATATTGAAGGTTTCCGGAATGTTTACCTGTTCCGGCCGACGATCGGTGCCAGGCTCATCCCCATTCCGTATGATTTCGACTTTTCAGGATTGGTAAGTGCTCCTTATGCGTCTCCGGCTTCCAGCGCGGGGTTACTGACCGTAAAAGACCGCTATTTAATGAAGGACGGGCTGTCTAAAACAGAGATTCGGACGGGTGTGCAAGCGCTGCTGTCCAAAAAGACATTGATCCTTCAACAGTGCATCAGTCCGTTTTTCCCGGCCACGGTCTCCGATGCGCTGACGCAATACATAGAATCCTTTTTCTCAGTGGCCGAATCGTCCAAAGACCTGCCGGGCTTGCTGCGGGACATGCGTTAAAAGCATTTCACCAATTATAGTAACTCAGAGTGGGCGTTGCTCATACGAACCAATTTTAATTGGGGAGGTAACACCACAAAGGTAGAAACAAAATAAAGGATCGCACCAGCATCTCCAAAAACAAATCCCTTTTGCGACGGGCCACCGGAATGCGGTCGCCGTTGCGCAGCAACGCATAACCCCCGTCTTCTTTGAGAAATTTGCGGACATGGCAAATTTGAAGGATATGCGACTGGTGCACCCGGCAAAAACCGGATTCAGGCAACATATCTTCAAATTCTTTAATGCCTTTGGATGCCGTTATTTTCTCGCCGTCGGCCATAAAAAAAGTAGTATAATTGCCCTCTCCTTCCAACCGCAAAATGTCAGCAAGGGGCAAAACGGTAATCGAGGTCGTGCTGTTTACCACAATTTTATCTAAATTGCGGGTCAGAAAGCTGCCCCGTAAAGATCCGAACAGCGCAGGCTGGACGGCTGCCGGATGCAGCGCCCGCGCCACCGCATCTGTCAAATCCGCAGCCAACACCGGTTTGAGGAGGTAGTGGGCTGCATGGTAGCGAAAAGCCCGCAATGCAAAAGTGTCGTGGGCAGTGATAAAAATTACCCGGAAAGCAAACGGGGCAAAATAGTCTAAAATTTCAAAACCGGAGCCGTCGCGCAGGTGTACATCCAAAAAAAGGAGATCAGGCCTGTGCTCACGAAGGTATTCAATGCTTTCCTGTACGCCTCCTGTTTCGCCTGCCAAATGAATCTCCGGGCAGTGGCTTTTTAGCAGGGCACGCAGCAGGACACGTGCGTCCGGCTCGTCATCTATTATGTGGGCGTTGATCATGGACACATTGGCTTTTACTAACGCAGGATGCTGAATGCTTTTCCGCAATAAGCACGGAGCATCCATGTGCCCTCCTGTTCGCTGCAAAGATCAACCTTCTTTTTCAAATAAACGTAAAATTTTTTCGGGAGAAATTTTATATACCTGTCTTTTTATAAGCACAGAAGCTTTGTACCCCTGCAAATATTCTATGTCAGATGTTTGCGTGCCGCATTGGAGGGAGTCTTCCGCAGTCTTCATAAAAGGGTGTCTTATAATCTGTGAGGAAAAATCAATTATGAATTGGTGCGCACCGGATTTTTACTGAAAACGCCTCAATATGTATTTCCCCTTGAAAGCCCGCCCCGAAATACATATTTTTGAATCGTTAAAAAAATACGCACCCCCGCGTTCACTGATCTCTCATTCATTCAAAACCAGCAGTTCATGAAAATTTTTTTCCTGACACCTCTCTTCCTGCTCCTCCTCCTGCTGCGGCTCTCCGCCCAAAACTGTAGCAACATTTGTTTAGATTTTGACCCGGCCTCCAATCCCAATCCCGATTATGTGGAATCGGGTGCGGTGCCAATTGCTGCCAATGCCAATTTCACAATGGAAGCGCGTTTTCTGCTGCCCGTCGCCAATACTGGTACAGGACAGCGTTTTCTGATGGGGCTGGGCGGCAGTGCCAACCGCGTAGAATTGTTGGAAATGGGAGGGCTGTTGCGCATTATCCGTCAAAGCTCCAGCGTGGCCTCTTCCCTGAGTTCCATTTCCACGGTGAACTTTCGCGACGGGGCCTGGCACCATATTGCCGTCACACGCAACGGCAGCAGCCTCTCCGTCTATGTGGACGGGACGCTGAGGTGGGCCAATACCGCCTTTACCGGTACCATGACGGCTACTACCTTTCGGGTCGGTGCTCCCGCCCTCAGCGGTGCCACCATTGCAGGGGTTAGCTGGGATGGCCTCATTGACGAGGTGCGGGTGTGGAATACCGTCCGCACAGCCGCCGAAATCGGTGCTACCCTCGGATGCGGCTTGCAGGGCAATGAAGCAGGACTGCGGCTCTACTATCCCTTCAATCAGGGGACGGGCGGTGGCACCAATACCGGCATCAATGTGGCCACCGACCAGACCGCCAATGCCAATAACGGTCAATTGAGTGATCGCTTTGCCCTCACCGGCACCAACTCCAACTGGGTGTGCGGCGATCCTAATTTCCAGTCTTGCTCCGGTGCCTGTCCTGCCAATTTTACCTTTGTAGTGAACCCCTGCGGACAAGTTGCTTTTACCAATACCAGCACGGCACAAGGTACGCTTTCCTGGAATTTTGGCCATACTGCCGGTGGTGCAGCCAATACCAGCACCCTGCCGAATCCCGTCTATCAATATCCTGCCACTGGCAATTACAATGTATGCCTCACCCTGACTACCGCCACGGGTGCCCCTTGTACCACCTGTAAAACAGTTACCGTTGCAGCCATAGACAATGTGCCGCCTGTACTCTCCTGTCAAAATGCGGTTTTGGTCATCGGTACCCCTCCCACACCACAGCTGCTCACTGTGCAGCAGGTGCTGGGTGCTCCGGTCATAGACGAATGCTGTAGCAACGTCTCTGTGTCCATCGTATCCGGCCAGACCCAATATTCCTGCGCTGATGCCTGCCAGACTCCGCGCACCGTGGTGGTGCAGGCCACCGATTGCGCAGGGAACACTGCCACCTGTTCGGCTTCGGTAACTGTCCGTGACAATACGCCCCCCGTAGCGATATGTACAAGCAATATCAATGTCACACTCAATACCGCCGGAACGGCCACTATTTCCCCCAACGACATCAACAACGGCAGTGTTGACAACTGCCAGATCGGAGGAATAGACCTGAGTACCGGAAGTTTCGGTTGCCCCCCGCCGGGCGAACCCTGCCCGTACAGGCGCACCGTCACCATGACCGTGACAGATCTGTGCGGCAACAGTTCTTCCTGCACCGCACAGGTGACTATTCAGGAAACGGTGCCGCCCGTTGCCCGATGCAAAAATGCCACCATTTTTTTAAATGCCGCCGGTACTGCCACCCTGAGCTGGACAGATATAGACAATGGCAGCAGCGATGCCTGCCACCTCGGTAATCTCAGCGTGGGACCCATTAACTACAGCTGTCCCGCCGCTACCCAGCCCTGCCCCTACACCACTACGGTGGTGCTGACCGCCCGGGATTGCAGCAATAATACTGCTTCCTGTACGGCCACATTAACCATAGCCGACAATCTGCCTCCGGTATTCAATAATTGCCCGTCCAACGTCATTGTGAGTACGGCACCAGGACAAACAAGCGCATCCGTCACGTGGGTTGCCCCTGCGGCCACGGACAATTGCTCCGGGGTAGTGGTGACCTCCACGCACCAACCAGGTGCCACTTTTCCCTGTGGCAATACTACTGTCACATATACGGCAACAGATCGGTGTGGCAATACGGCCGTCTGTAGTTTTATCGTGACGGTGAATTGCGGCACATCAGCGTGTCAGTGCGGCTTTACCAATGTCACTTTTAATGCTCCTCCCGCCACCCAGACAGTCATTTGTAACCAGTCCGGATTCGATGTCGGCTGCCCGGAGGGCAAAACCTATACCGTATCCGGTACGTTCAACTGCGGCCCCTTGACAGCCAATTGCACGGCCTCCGCCCTGACCTGGACACTTACAAGAGGGGGAACGAACATTGCCACCGGTACATTCACAGCAGGCAGCTTCAATATTCTGTTAAATGGCGCGCTGATGACAACGGCGGGCACTTATACCATGACGTTGACGGGCAATTGTGGGACAACTACCTGCTCCTGTACGTTCACACTGGTTTCCTTCGGCTGCGGGAACGGCTGCGAATGCGGCAGATTTTCCAATATTTCCCTCAACGATGTCAGCAATGCTGCGGCACCTGTGGGGCTTTTCCCGATGACCTGCGGCGGGGCCTACAATGTACCCTGTCCGGTAGCGGGTAAGCAATACCAGATCAGTTACAGTTTTGCCTGTAACAGCACCTCCACCCCGCCCTGTGTGCCCACCAATATGGCCTATTCCATCGTGAATACCGGGACGGGTTCCACGGTGGTGCCGCTGACCCCCATCGCGGCGGGTGCGCCCATTCCGGTGGATGGCAGTGCCATCGCTGCTGCGGGCGTGTATGAAATCCTCATTCAGGGCAATTGCGGTACCAATTTGTGCCAGTGTCGGGTGAAATTGAGGGTGGAATGCCCGCCACCGGGCTGCCAGTGTGGTTTTTCAGAAATGGTATGGAAAGACCCCACTACGCCGCCAGCCCAGCCGCTCATCTGTGGGCAAAGCACGGTTTTTCTGAAATGCCCAGCGGGTAAAACTTTTGACATATCCGGCATTTTTAATTGCAGTCCGGCTTCCTGTGCGGCAGGCGGTCTTACGTGGAATATTTCCAGTTCGACCAGTATTTCCGTAGCCAGTGGCACTTACACCACAACGACAGGCGGGGCTTTTTCCATCAGCATCCCCGGTGCACCCATTGCCACACCCGGCAATTATACGCTCACCGTGAGCGGCACCTGCGGTGGTGCCCGCTGTACCTGCCAAATCAGAATCGTTGTTTCCGGGTGCAATCCCTGCGAATGCGGGCAATTCACGGGCCTGAGCATTTCGAAGAAAACAAAAGCGGGCGAACCTCCTGTCAGCGTAGCACTTACCTGCGGGCGAACAGACAGTATGCCCTGCCCGGTGGAAGGCATCAACTGGGCTTTGTCCGGGTCTTTTGCCTGTGTGGGCGATTGTCAGCCGACCAATATGACCTGGGAGGTTAAAAACAACAGCGGTACGGTGGTCGCTAATGGTACGATGGCCGCTTCTCCTTTTACGGTGTATATCAATGGAACTGCCATCAGCACGGCGGGGATTTATACGCTGACGCTGGGGGCTACCTGCGGTACGCAACGGTGCAGTTGTGTGGTGCGGTTGGTGGTGAGAGATTGTACGCCGCCTGTTACAACGGATACTTTGTGCGGAATGGCGGTGGTGACGTGTTTTTCGGGAAGCGATGGAGGAAATGGTGTTGTAGTAGCGTTAAAAGACATAACAGATAAAAATGATTTAAGCGTAGATGTTGGCACATACGTCTCGAACTCAATTACCGGTAGTAAAATGTGGACTCGCGGTTCTGCCGGGGATAATTTGGGCGAAGTTTTTGGTATTGCAACAGACAAAGACAACAACATTTATGTAACTGCAACAACAGCCTATAGTCCTAACAATCCTCCTGGATTCAACGGTTCCGGTGGGGTATATAAAATAAAAAGAAATTCTTTGTCAGTTGACAACACTTGGAATGTAAGCTTGCCTAATTTTGCAGGGCCTTGCTCATCATTATCACAGTCTGGATGTGGGAGCATAATTCCGTACAATAATGCTCCTGGATTAGGCAATATTTGTTACGACCCTCAAAACAACGTTCTATATGTTTCAAATTTTGAGGATGGTGCAATCTACAAAGTATTGCCTTCCACTGGAGCATATTCCAAAGTCTATGACCCTGTTTTAGTTGCCCCAGATAATGGGTTGGCCGGTTTTGCGCCCTTAGGAGAACGGATATGGGGCATAGGGATTACTACTAATTCATCAGGGGAATTAGAATTTTATTATTCAGTATGGGCTACTGATAAGCGCAATGGATCACTAACATCATCAACCATCCATAATACAATCAGGCGGGTAAAAATTGATAATGCAGGGAATTTTATCGGCTTCAGTGATAGTGAAGTCATTAAATTGAGTTTCCTGTCAGATTCCTATACTGGCAGTTCGCCTGCTTGTAGAATAAATACACCCCAATTTTCAAACCCAGTTTCAGATATTGAGTTTTCAAGCGATGGAAATACTATGCTACTTGCAGAAAGAACCATGTATGGAGATGTTATTTCTGCGCCCAATACAACTAATTATTGGTGGGCACATACGGCACGCGTATTTGAGTATAAAAGGTCGGGGCTAACATGGGTTTTATCAAAACAGATCGAAATCGGAGGTAAACCAAGTTTGACACCCCCTACCCTGGAAGCCAATAATTCCGCAGGTGGGATAGACTTTGGATATGGATTTGATCGCAAAAACGACACGCCAATAGATTGCGACTCGATGATATGGGCGACGGGGGATTATCTTCATCAAAGTTCGTCAGGTGTGTTAATATATGGGATGCAGGGATTTGCAGCAAATTCTACATCGATATCCAATGCGAATTCCTATTTGGTGGATTTTGACCAAAATACTTCTGTATATGACAAATCCCAAATCGGCGACGTGGACATTTTCAAATGCCTCTCCTGCCCGCCCACGCCCCCCTGCGACTCCATCTTCGCCACCCTTACCCCCGTTTCCCTGCCCAACGACCCAGAGAAGTGCTGCTACCGCATAAATATCCAAAACGCCTACGCCAATACCTTTGCTTCCATAAAAATCAGCATAGCAGGGGCGGACTTGATACCACCGAGCGACATCATGCTTTTGCCGGGGTGGAGCGTTTCGAGCTTTGGCAGCAATATGATAGAAATACAGCACAGCAGCGGCTACCTGCCAACGGGTTCATTCAGTCCGGGCATTATCTGTCCGAGCAATATCAGCGCACCCGAACAGACTATTACCCTTGATTATTTGGATGGGCAGGACAATGAGCTCTGCGACGATGAGTTCAAACTGAAGTGCCCCTTCTGTATGACCATCACGGATGAGGAATTGGACTGCAACAGCGCTACCGGACAGGTCAACGTCAGTTTCTGTATTCAAAATGAAAACAGCTGGACCGCCAGCAGTCTTATCATCACGCCGCCGACGGGTACCACCATCAGTCCCTCCGGATTTAGCATCAGTGTGCCTCCGGGCGGCAGCTATTGCGCGTCTTTTGTGCTGACCATTCCTCCGGGTATCAATCTCACGAATGGCTGCTTTACCTATACGCTGCACGAGGGCAATGTGGTGCAGGGTGCACCGCCCAAGCGCTGCTGCATGATTGACCGCTGCTACGAGATACCGGACTGCTGCCCCAACTTTGCCACCATCATGCCTGTGGACACCTCCGGGGGCGATTGTTGCTGGAAAATAACCGTTAATCAACCACCCGGCACGGCGCAGTTTGTCACCGTGAACCTCATTCCCAATACGACGGGTGTGGGTATAAGCGGAATACTGCCGCCTACAGGGGGCTGGAATGTAAATACGGGCGGCTTGCCGCTCAGCACCACCTTCTCGCTCAATCCTTCGGCCAATCTGCCCGCTACCGCCAACTTGCCGACCATCTGCTTCGACGTGCCGGATGGCAGTGTCATGCCGCAAAAATTGGAAATTGTATGGAGCACCCGCGAAGCCGTTTTGTGCTGGGATACCATCGAATTTAACTGCAAACCCGACACAGACTGCGCCGATGTGGACTCGGTGCGCTTGGTCTGCAATATAGGGGGCACAGGACAAACCTATACCATCAAAGTGACCTATACGCCCGATGACCCCCTTGCCCTGCCCGCCACCCACATCGCGGTGGTGGACGTGATGCCGCCTTTGATGACGGGTACGGGCATTTTCCCGCTCAGTACGCCGCTCAATCCCGGTGGTATGACCACGATCAGCATTCCTTTCAATGGCCCGCCGGGTACAGAAGTATGCTTCAACCTCAACCTCTATAATCGGCAGGAAAATCCTTTGAAAGTGACGGAATGCTGTGTCACGGAGACCAAACACTGCTTCACCTTGCGCAACTGCATCCAATCGCTGCGTTTGGTGTCCATGTTCCCCAACCCCACACAGGGCAATATTACCCTCCAGTTTGACGAAGAAGGCAGCGTACCGGCCTGTTCGGTGCGCTTGCGCGATGTGACGGGGCGCTTGGTGCAGGAACTGGACATTCCAGGCGGCACCCTGCGCCAGGAAGTGCAGTTGCCGGAATCTGCACAGGGTCTGTATTTCATCGAGCTCTTGCAGGAACAAAAGCGCGTTTGGACGGGGAAAGTGGTGAAGCAGTGATGAGAGATGAGAGATGAGTGATGAGACCTTCCAGGTTTATCAAACCTGGAAGGTCTATACATAAATCACTTCACAATTTTAGCCACATACAAGCGCCCGCCCGACCAGATGCGAGCGGAATAGACCCCGCCCGGCCAATCTTTGGTGATGATGGACACGGGGTTGTTTTCCACGCATTTGAACAGCCTGCCCGCTGCATCGAAGATGCATACCTGCTCCACCGGCTCGCTGCTGTCGAAATAGACCTGTTCGCCCGCAGGGTTGGGATAGACGCGCATCCTGCCCGCTTCGCCAATATGCTGCGTGCCCACGGTGGGACGGATGATGGTAACGGCTTCGTTGGTGCGAATGGGCCGCGAGGAAGAAAAATGGATCAGGGCGGTGTTTTTGAGCAGGGTGTCAACAAGGGGCTTGGCGGGTTTTATTTTAAAGGCTACGTAACCGCGATTATGCGGGGGGTGTGGAGATAGGTTGAGGCTGTCAAAAATAAATTCCAGAAAATTATCTGTCTGCCGGGTGGATACCGGATGGCTGGCAGATACTATTTGAACTGAAGCAAGGTCAAACTTTGGAAAAGGTAAAAGGTTAGCAATTGGTAAGTATTGCACAGTATCTGTTCCGGTGTTTTCAAAACGAATCATGTAGTGCAAATAGTCCCGATCTGCCTGTTCTTGGCTGATGTAAGGGCCTTGCAGGCAAATAATATCATTGGTACGGTCAATATTTGAAGCTTTCTGCGCCAATTTAAATGTGTTGTCACGGGGCGTTTCCTCTGTTGAACCTGCCTGCGCAAATGCCTTAAACAGTAACTCATTGCCTGCCTGAACATTGGAGCCATTTACCTCAAAAGTGATTTCAATTTCTTTGCTTTCGTAAGGGCGCAGGTTTGAAAAATCCCACGCGAGCAGAAGGTATTAAATTCTAAAGAAAGTGTGCCACTTGCAGACACAGTCCCTTTGTTTTTTCCGATTAGTCTGTAAGTGGCAGCATGACCGGGTCGGGCCGGACTTTGGGGCAGTAGCACGGTTTCGAGGTCGTTGTAGTTGCCTTTGGGGGTGAGGCAAATGTTTTGTGTAACAGTATCGTATTGAAGTGGATCGGGCGGATAAACAGAAATTGGATTAGCCGTAAAATAGGGCATTTCCGGTACGGGGAAAAGGGTATTTCCGCGATTGTTGGTAGTGTTTATTTGAAATTTACCATCAAAAAGACCAAAAGTGCGATTTTTGACAAAAAATTGATCATAGTGTTCATATTTTATATAAGCGTATGCAGGATCATTTGTGTTACAGCCATCACTATCGGCATCAATAGTAGTTTGCCCGGCTAAAGTGTGGAAGAGGCCCGACGTTTGTGCGTTGCAGTAGGAGTTTACTTCACAGGAAGGCAGGCCCCAAATATTTATCCGATTTAGTAGATTCTTCTGCTCATCTTCATCGCAACAGATATAAGCCAGATTTAAATTACCTTGGAGTTCAACTGTTTCATTCGTACCATTTTTCAGATTTACTTCGTTCAATTGATTATTTTTGCAAAATAACTGTGCCATTTTTTTGTTTTTTTCAGTAGAAAGGTGAGTTATTTTATTAGACGAACAGTCCAAATAAGATAAAGACCGCAGGTGATCAATATTTAAATTTGTCAATTGGTTTGATGAACAAAGGAGATGGTTTAATTTTATGAAACTTTGAGGAATTATTAATTGAGATAGTTGATTGTAAGCGCAATCAAGTGTTAGCAATCCTGTTAAAGTTTCTGGCAGGTCTAATGTGGTTAATTTATTATTTGATATATTTATATAGTTTATTAATTTTTGATTATTAGGTATTTGTATAGATTCTAATTGATTGAAAGGGCACAATAGATGGGTCAGAATATCATTGTCAGGTAATAGCAGTTCCTTTATCTGGTTATTGCGGCAGCTTAAGCCTGTTAATTTAATTAATTTGCGTAGATCCAATTTTTGAAGTTGGTTATCGGGGAGTTCTATGTCGATTATATTGGTAAAATATTGAATACCTTCTAAGTTTTTAATATTCATACTCAGGAAGAAAAATGCCTCTACTGCAAGCGCTTCACTCAATTGTATCTCTCCATCCCTATTTCTGTCAGCTATATCATCTGCCCGAACAAAACCGTTAATATTTATATCAGATCGGTATGTTTTTGTCAGCGCATACTTAAATTGCGGATCAGGAATGTAAATAACAGGATCATCTTTATCATTAACTACCGTTTCTGCCACATTCGTTATAATCGGCGCGTTAAAATCAAAATAGATGCCCGCTCTGTTTTTTAACAGGGTGCCGAGGGGCAGGTTGGGTTTGGTTTTAATTTTAAACAGCACATAACCGTCGTTATTGGCATCGTCGAAAGGCAATTGGATATTGGGGAAGGAAAATTCAATGCGGTTTTGCGTGAGGCGGGTGCGCATGGAGTGGCTGGCTCCCACCACGTAAAACGTAGAGAGATCGAATACCTGAGTGTCTAAAGTGTCGCGCACCACCACATTTTCGGCGGCAAAAGTACCCGTGTTTTCAAAGCGAATCAGGTAGTGCAGGTAATCTTTCCCCACGGCTGCGGGCAGGAGGACGGGGCCTTGCAGACAGGTTTTGTCGTTGGGGTCGTAGCTGCCTACTGCTATTTGGGTCAGTTCGAAAGTATTATCTGCCGGGGATGCGTCCTGTGCTGCGCTTTCTATACGGGCTGTCAATACCACGGTATCGCCCAATTGCAAAGGAGAGATTTGCACGGGTGTATGTGCCCGCAGCACCAGATCAAAATGCCTTTCCTGCAAAGGCCCTAAATTGCTAAAGTCCCAGATAGCCCTGCCCGTGCTTTGACTTTTGACCGGCTGGCTGGCAGATACAAAATCGAGTTGATCGTCGTCGTATTCCACCACAAGGTTACCGCTTTGCACCGTAGTACCCTTGTTTTTGTAGCCAATGCGGAAGCTGGTTTCAAAACCCGGACGTACCACTGCAAGGGGCGCGAGCGTCACTTCCAAATCGGGGTAAGTACCATTGGCGGAAATACAAAAAGCGGTTGAGAGGGTATCGGTCGGCCCTGGCAGCGTGGTACTAAGGGGTGTGACCTGAAAATAGGCGGGCTGTTCTATACGCGGAGTGATGGTATAGCTGCCCGCAGGCAGGGAGAAAGAAAAATCACCGGAAGCATTGGCCAGAAAGTTGCCCACATCCGAGGAGGAGACAACCCGAAGAGGCAGATACGCAAATGCCCTGTCAGCAGTGTCGCAGCCATTGCCATTAAGATCCAAAAGTGCGCGGCCTTGCACAGTATATACTTTTCCGCCAGAACCCGGCGCGCAGAAAGTGGACACCGTGCAGTTAGTCAGCCCGTATTTGGCCACGCTGTCCTGTACGGCCCTCAACTCGGTGGAGTCGCAGCAGATATAGCGCAGGGCGGGGTTGTTGGCAAACCCTATTTGATACTGTTGCTGTCCGTTTTTCAGGTACATTTCCCGCAACTGATTACCAGAGCAGTCCAACCACAAGAGAGTTGCCTGAGTGCGAAGATCTAAATATTTCAGTCGGTTACCTGTACAATCAAGCGTTCGCAGGTTTGTCATTGCCACAAGCGACAAGGTGTCTAAATTTAGCCGATTACAACCTAAGTAAATCAAATTAGTAAAAGGAGACAAATCTAATGTATCCAAAGGATTGTTGGAACAGTTCAAAGAGTCCAAAACAGCGGGAAAGGTATAATTTAAGTTGGTCAGCTGGTTGTTGGCACAGTCTAAGCGATGTATCCGCGTGAAGGCTTCGATGCCTGTCAAAGAAGTAATGCCCTGACTGGGTAAGTACAGGATTTGCACCCATCTGGCCTCCTCCACTTCTATCTCTCCATTGTTGTTTTTATCCACATCATCGGGATCGTAAAAGACGCTGTAATCGCATTTGGTATTGATCAGCGCATTTTTGAATTTTGGATCGGGAATGTTCACGATCTGGGCCATAGCATGGGTGGCCAAAAAAAAGAATAAGAACAGGTGGAATAAGCGCATAATATAATTTTTTTTATCGGTTAACTTCTAAATGATGTCTGCCCATCATCCATTATTTAGGAACAGAGGGGTTTCATTTTTTAAACGTGGAGCGACAAAATGCTATTATGCCCGCAGCCTTTGGTAACAAAAAATCTGTTCACCGAAGTGCATTTCCAATATAAACTGACTTAACAATGAGACCTTCCAAGTTTGACAAACTTGGAAGGTCTTGCTGCGTAAATACGCCATTTTTTCCACTTTCCTTGCACGTTATCTTTTTAAGTCATATTTTTCGAGTGATTACTCACTCCCACCCTCATGAAGGTACAGGGCCGGTCATTCTCTTTTCGCACGGTACGCCGGAGTGGTCTTTTGGCTGGCGCGACCTGATCAAAGGGTTGCGCGGACACTTTCGTTGTGTGGCCCCTGATCTTTTGGGCATGGGGCTTTCCGAAAAACCGGTTTGCGTTGTGGCGAAGCCTGAAGAGGAGATACGTCCCCCGGGTTCAATTGACTGCAAACGCACCCATTGCCCGGATGTACTCCGGTTTAAAGCCCAGCACGATATCTGTTGCAGGCACTCCGTACTTTTGTAAATCATCGGCAACTAGCCATTCTGTGTTGTTTTGCTGTATCCAGATTTTTCCCGTTTGAGGATGGATGTCAAAATGCAATAACACTAAAAAATTAAATTTGTGTTTATTCCAGCCTAGCCTGACCAATTGAAAATGATTGCGGTATTGATCCGCTATCACTTGATATTCCAGGCTGTCACTGGCGGTGCCATTACGTTGCTGCGCCATTCCTTCCATATATTGTACCAATATGGATTGGTATTTTTTAACCTTTTCTGCTATCCTATCCATTTTACAATTGTTTTTTCGTTAGGATCGTAAACCAAGATTTTTACTTTAAATGTCTTAATAGCCTTAACTATACCATACCTGATAAACTCGGTTTCAAAAACATCAACTGGAACTGCAAGGTATAACGCTCTGTCACGTTCAACTTCTCCTAATCCAATGCGATAGTTCAGGTATTGACCAAGAATACTGTGAAATTCATAAGCAAAAGACTGTTGAATAAAACTTTTAACTTCTACCGCGATCTTTTTTTTACCACGCTGTGCGGCAATTATTTTTTCAGCAGCAAAATCAATTTCCCATGCGGGATCATACTCCGATAAAAGATAAGGGTCGTGAGAGACATACCACCCATCTACGACAAGAACCTCTCTGACAATTTCATGTAATTTGTCTTTCGCCATACCGGCGCAAAGTTACGAATAAATTCCTTTCCTATGAACTGTTTTTGCCACGAATTTTGGCGAATCAACACAAAAACCTGTCCCACAAATGCCTCTTAATGAGCCTCACCCCAACCCAATGCGCAGCACCACCGTCTCCATCCTCACCACCCTGCCTTCATCGTCCAACAGTTTTTTCTCCTTTTCTTGCACAGTATTCTTTTAGGTCATATCTTTGCGAGTGATTACTCACTCACTAAAATGTCTAACAAAGAGCATATTCTGCAAACGGCCTTGACCTTATTCGGAGAACAGGGATATGACCGCACCTCCACCAAACAAATTGCACAGGAAGCGGGGGTGTCGGAAGGGCTGATTTTTCGCCACTATGGCAGTAAAGGGGCTCTGCTAAACGCCATCATACAAAGCGGGATGGAGCACATAGCGGCCACTATGCAGCCTTATGCTGAGTGTGGCGACGACCCGAGAGCCGCTGTTTTGCAACACGTGGAGCAATCTTTTAACACCATTCGCAGCCATGAAAAATTTTGGCGTCTGGCCACAAAGATACGCTTTCAGCAGGAGGTATATGAAGTGGCAGGTGCACAAATTGAGGCTGTCAACCGTTTTGTAACGGAACGCCTGACGGATCACTTTCGGATTTTGGGCGCGCAGCAGCCCATACAGGAGGCGCTTATGTTGTTTGCACTGATAGACGGAGTATGCCTGCACTGGCTTCGAGTGCCGACGCATTATCCTTTAGAAGATATGAAAGTATTTATCCTTCATCACTATGCAAACAAAAAATTTTGACTGGATCAACCGCGACTTGTTCCCCTTTACCTCGCATTTTATCGAGATTGACGGCCACCAAATCCACTACCTTGATGAAGGCGAAGGGCCGGTCATTCTCTTTTCGCACGGTACGCCGGAGTGGTCTTTTGGCTGGCGCGACCTGGTCAAAGGGCTTCGCGGACACTTTCGTTGCGTGGCCCCTGATCTTTTGGGCATGGGGCTTTCCGAAAAACCCGTTCACGCCGACTATAGTTGTGCCGCCCACGCTGCCCGTTTAGAGGGTTTTATCCGACAATTGGGCCTGCGCGACATTTGTATCGTAGCCAATGATTTTGGCTTGTCTATTGCCCTGTCTTATGCCATCCGGCATCCCGAATCTGTACGGCATATTGCCATTTTCAACGGGTGGATGTGGCGGGTGGATACCGACCGACATTACAGCTTGCCGGCAAAAATCATGGATACCTGGCTGGGCCGCATCGCCTATTTGCGGTTCAATTTTCCGGTGAACGTGGTTATGCCCGCAGCCTTTGGCAACAAAAAAAACCTATCCCCCGAAGTGCATCGCCACTATAAAATGACTTGGCCTGATGCCGGTTCGCGGACTGCTTTGTACGCTTTTGCCAAAGAATTACTTCAGGCCGGTGCCTGGTGGGATGCGCTTTGGCAACAACGCGAAGTATTAAACGACAAATTGTGTCTCATTTTTTGGGGCATGAAAGATACTTTTGTGCCGCCCGGCGAATTGGAAAAATGGATAGCGGCTTTTCCAAAGGCCCGCGTGCTGCGCTGCGCCGAAGCAGGGCATTTTGTGCAGGAAGAAGAGCCGACGGTAATGATTGAGGCGATAAAAGTACATTATAAGTAACGAGTAAATAATAAGTTGTCACAAATTCCCGGAAAATCCCGGCGATAAGTGACAAGTTATTATTTACCCATTTCTAAAGGAATTTGTCAGTGACGATTTTGTTAAAATACATCGTTTTCGATGGGATCAGGGTGAACAAAAAAAGATTGCGAAAGTATTTGTTTATTGCGAAAAAATCTATTTTTGCCCCTCTTTATTTTTACACCTGATAAGGGTAAAAACCTTATTCTCAATCTAAAACTTTTATGATCTTCTTTGGACAAAAAGCATCTGTGCTGCGCACAGAAACAGCCATGGGGTTGAAATGCGAACACTGCGGCAATTCTGGTACCGTTACTTTTGGCATTGCAGGTAAATACGGTCATGTTTATTGGATTCCCTTTATTCCTATGGGTAAAACCTGTATTTCCTCCTGTACGCATTGCAAACAAACACTCCAATACCAGGAAATGTCAACGCAAATGCGTACATACGCCGACGAGTTGATGCGGGAAACAAAAACACCTTTGTGGTTTTTCTCCGGAATAGGAGTAGTAATAGCATTAGTGGCAATTTTCTCATATTTCGACCAAACAGATAATGCTGAGGACAGGGAAATACTTCAATCTCCTCAAGCGGGCGATAAATATAGTTTGAAAGCTGGCCTTTCCGAATACACTATGCACAAAGTTATACGAGTTGCCGGTGATTCTGTTTTTTTCGCCGCAAATCAAATGGTAGTTAACAAAATGAGAGGGCTTTACAAGATAGACAAGGAAGAAAATTACATAGATATGGGGGATGGATGTACTAAAGCCGAGTTGTTACAGAAATTTGAAAAAGGCGAGATATACGAAGTTAGTCGTTAGTAGCCGCTAACCACAAGAATCTGCGACAAAGATGACAATCTGAAAAAAGTGTCGGTCAGGCAAGTAGCCCAACCGACACTTTTTTCAGATTGTTTTCAGCCCTTTGTTTAACGGGCTAATTAGTAAATTAGCACATTGACAAATTTGAAAATTAATGCTGTACTGTCAATTTTTTCGTCACCGGAGTGGCATCTTTTTGCATCCAGCGCACCCAGTAAATGCCGTTGGTGTATTCCTGTAAAGAAATTTCCGCGTAGGTGTCTCCTTCGGCAGGCGTTACTTCGCGTATCTGGCGGCCATTGGCATCGAAGATGGCTAATGTACCCACAGGTGCATTTTCGGGCAAATCCACCCGTACATAGTCAACAGCAGGGTTGGGATATACCTTGATTTCGGGGGCCGCAGTCGGGGTTTGGACAGTTGCTTCGGGGCGAACTGCTTCGCGGTCTTCCACTTCATCGGGCTTGGCAGCCGGGATGCTCATGCGGTATGGCTCCTGACCATTGCCGCCGTTGTTGGCGGAAAAATACAATTCATTCACACAAACTTCCATGTTGAGGATATTGGAACCCACTACACCCGGACGCAGATCAGAGATGAGGTAAGTGCCTGCTTCCGAACCGTCGGAAGTATAAAGTTCGTAGCCTTTTTCTTCGGTGTAAGCCAGGAAGTAGAGGCGGTTGCCAGCCACTTTGAAACTTTTTGGATTAGAAGAGGAGGCTCCCGTGTTAATATCTTTGAGCATAGCCGGAGTGGGCGCTGCTGTTGTCAGTTTATACAATTCCCGGCCTTTGCCGTTTGGCCCGTCGTGAGTCATGTAGAGGGCATTGCCGGTGACTGCCATAGCGTCGTTATTTGTATTGGCCAACACTGAAACTGTTCCGGCGGAAGTGCCGTTGCTGAGGAATATCTGGCGGCCCAAAGAGGTGCCGTTTTCTGCTTTAAAATAGAGGGTGCCATTAAAATTGGTCATCTGGCTGATACCGGCATCTCCGGTGGGGTGCAGATTTCTGACCATAACCGTAGTGGCAGAAGTACCTTCCGATTTCCAGAGTTCGCGGCCATTCACGCCGTCGTTGGCTGTAAAATACAGTTTGCCTTCCACGTTTATCAATTGCATGGGAGAACTGTGCGCAGCACCCGAACGAATGTCTTTTACCTGTACTGTGCCGAGTGATGTGCCATTGGTTTTCCAGAGTTCTTCGCCGGTAGCGGAAAAAGCAGAGAAATAGAGATTGCTGCCCGATACAGTGAAATAACGTGGTACGCTGCCTGTGCTGCCGGGGTTGATGTCTTTTAGTTTTATGGTACCAGCCTCGGTTCCATCGGATACATAGAGTTCTGCACCGTCTGTGTTGGACATGGCAGAAAAGTAGAGTTTGCCATTATAAGCCGTCAGACCGGATGGATTGCTGCTGCCGTTGGTGCGTATATCTTTGACGCGCACCGCGCTGCTGCCGGATACTTTCCATAATTCACGGTCGCCGTTTTGGTCGGTCGCAGCAAAATAGAGCGTGGAGGTGCCGCCGGAGATAACTACCTGAAAATCAGATGGATAAGAGCTTCCGATACCTACACAGATGTCACGTAACATCGTAGTGATGACACCATTTGTGCGCCATATTTCCATGCCATTTACGCCGTCATCAGCAGCAAAGTAGGTAAGTGTTCCTATTTTGGTAAAATAAGCAGGCATGGAACTGCCATCCTGTATGTCCTTGATCTTGACGATACTGGTGCCATTGCTTCTGCACAATTCGCGACCAACGGAGGTTTCTGCGGAAAAATACAGGTCATTGCCCACTACACAGGCGCTGCCCGGATTGCGGCCTTCTTCCCCAATGATGGGAGCGATCACTTCTGTGGTTGCCGCAGTGCCATTGCTGCGCCACAATTCGCGTCCGTCGCCCGTGCCGGTGGCGGCAAAATAGAGCGTATTGCCGATTACCGCCAGAATGGCCGGGTACGAGGCAAATGCGCCATTATTGATTTGTTTCAGTATGCGTGTACCGGCATTTGTGCCGTCGGTACGCCACAATTCTGTGCCGTTATTCGGTGAAATAGCCGTGAAATAGATGCGGCTGTTCATCACAGTCAGTTGCCCGGCTCCTTCATACGGAAAGGCTGCATCATGCACGGAAAAGAGCGCCAGGGGCTGGCCCGACAGTTTATACACAATGCGTTTATTGCTGCTGTTTACTGCTGCAAAATAGAGTTCGCTGGCCATGCGGGTCAGTTCGGAAGGGCTGCTGCTGCCAATGGTATTGATGTCGCGGAAGCGTGCTGTGCCAGCCTCGGTACCATCAGAAGCGTAGAGCTCACGGTCGTTGCCGCCATTGAGCGCAACGGTGGCAGCAAAGAACAACCTGCCATTGAAAGCCGTCAGTTCGGTTGGATCGCTGTGGCCATCCGGATTGATGTTTTTGACCATTTTAGTACCCAAAGATGTACCATCTGTTGCGTACAACTCGCGACCCTTGTCGCCCGTGGCAGCAAAATACAATTTGTTGTCAAACGCTGCAAAGTGCGCAGGAGTGCCGGATACTGACCCCGCATTGATGTCTTTCACCAAAACGGTACCGACAGATGTACCATCGGATTTCCACAGTTCAACACCGGCACCATCGCTGCCGAAGGCAGAAAAATAGAGGGTGTTGTTAAAAACAAACAAACTCGAAGGATTGCTGCCAGTCGGGCCGGGGTAAATGTCTTTGACTATTACGGTACCCGCAGCCGTACCGTCAGTTTTCCACAGCTCTGCTCCGTGTGTGGCTGTAGTGGCTACAAAGAACACAAAGTTGCCCATTTGGGTAAATCGGGTGGGTGCGCTGGAAGCACTGCCCGGATTGAGGTCTGAAAGCAGGATGGTGCCGGCATCTGTACCGTTGCTTTTCCACAGTTCTGAACCGAATCTGCCATCGTCAGCGCGGAACAGTACTGTGCCATTAAAGTTGAAAGGAGAACCGGGATTGCTGTTCAGTTGAGTTTGGTTGATATCACTTAAAAGGGTAGGGGTTTGTGCGGTAGCCAAAAATGAAATGCAACAAAAAAGCGTTGCAAAAAGCAGGCGAAACGAGGAAGTGATTGTTTGCTTCATGGTTAAAAGTTGGAAAAAAGATGTCTGAAACATGGGTGAAAAAGCAAAGAGGAATTTGTTAAAAGCGGTCATTCGCTTTGTTTTGATGACACAAAGGTGGGGGTGTCCTACTGCTTTTTTCAAGGGGATAAGGGCGAAAAGAGGTTTTTTCAGGGTGTAGTGTGCCAATTGGAAGGGAGAAGCGATTTCAACGTGTTCCTTCAATACTACTTTTTTTTGCCTGTTAATACGATATTCCATCCCATTTCACCTGCTCAGAGTGCTCGCCCAGCCATCTTTTCAGTATCAAAAAAGCGGGTTCTTCCGGTCGGGTATATACTTTGCTTTAAATTGATCTAAACAATATCCCTTATCATATGGATGCCGCCTGATATAAACATCACCCCAACCCAATGCGCAGCACGGCCTCCATCCCCATCACCCGGCCCTCATCGTCTAACAGGTTGTGCCGTTGCAGCAATTCCTGGCTGCCTGGTTTTTGCAGCAGAGCCAGGCGGCGGGCTGTGATACCCGTGGCGATGGGTGTATGGGCTTCGGGCCGGTTCCCGTTGTCTTGTTCCGGGAGGCCGTGACCATTGTCGCGCACCCGCACAACGAGTTCCGTGGCCGTTTCCTGAAAAGACACTTCGATAAAGCCGGGGCGGTCGAGGTTGCGCATCCCGTGTACGATGGCATTTTCCACAATAGGTTGTATCAGCAGGGGCGGAAAAACAAGGTCGGAGGGATCGGAATCGAGGTCGGTTTCGATGCGATAATCAAAATGGCCTTTAAATCGCAGTTTTTCTAAGTCTAAATAGTGGCGCAGCATCCGCAACTCATCTTCCAGCGCAACTTTCCCACGCACGGATGCTTCGAGAGTGTCGCGCACCAAACGGGCAAAATGGCCGAGGTAGTACATGGCCTGCTCGCGGTCATTTTGCTGAATGAATTGCTGAATGGAATTGAGACAGTTAAAAATGAAGTGTGGGTTCATTTGTGCCTGCAGGGCGGCGCGTTCCAGATCGTAGCGTTGCCGCTGCAAGGCCGCCCAGGTCTTAATGCTGCGCAGGCGGCTGCGGTACCAAAAATAGCCTGCGGCACCAAGTGCCAGTACCACGCCGAGGCGGAACCACCAATGCGCCCACCACGGCGGGGCAATGTAAAAATCCCAAACGCAACTTTCGCTCCAGCGTCCTTCCTCGTCCTGAGATTGCAATTCGAAGCGATAATTCCCCGGAACCAACTGCGGGAAATCCACAGAAGTATGGTCGGTAACACGCCAGGCAGCCTTTTCCCGCAGGCGGTAGCGGTATTGAATTTTCCCAAACTGCCGAAAATTCAGGGTTAAAAACCGGATGTTCAGGTTGTTTTCGCGGTGGGTAAAGGTTTGTCCTTCACCCCATGCCCGTTCTGTTCCGTTTACACTGAGTTCCCTTAAAAACGGTTTTGGCTGGGAGGTGCTGGTATCGGGTTCCCGAAAGCGGCAAAGCCCCGCAGCGGTGGCGAGCCAGAGTACCCCGCCGCTGTCCGGCACAATGTCCTGCACTTCGAAGTCGGGCAGCCCGTGCGCGGTGGTGAAGGTGCGTGTGGCCCATTGCCCGGCGCTATTTCTGAAAATTTTGGCAAGCCCCAGCGTCGTGGCGGCCCACAAGCGCCCCCTGCCGTCGTCGCAAAGGTGATTGAGTACCCCGGCAGGCAAACCCTGACCAGGTTTCAGATGGATAAACTGGCTGTCAGGCCCCCACAACAGAAGGCCCTGAGTGCGAAACCCAAAAACCAGCAGGGTATCCTGAAATTCCGCGATACACACAGGGCCGCGTTTGCCGAAAATCGGGTGCAATTGCTCCATAGATGTCAGACCCGCATCCGTTAAGCGGTAAAGGGTTTGCTGAGTAGAGAGCCAGCGCCGCCGCAGGGGGTCTTCGTACAACAGCAGGCAGCGCTTGTTTGGTGCCAGGCCCCGAACAGTAGAGGGGCGCAACTCAGTATCGTTGTTGAGGCTGATATAATTGGAGTGCGGTAAAAAAACCTGCCCGTAATCTTTCGAAAAAGTAATCTTCTTGGCAAGGCATACACCGGGCCTTTCGCCGGGATAAAGCACCGGCAGGCGCTTCCAAAGCCCCTCCTGCCGGTAATAAACAGCGTCTGTGGCAATCCACAGCCTTTTTCGTTGCGGGTCAAAGGCCATATCCGTGTTATAATGAATATCATCAGCAGGCATGGGTACACGCTGCCAGGTACCCGTACCGCGCTGAAAGCCCTGTAAGGCTCCATTGCGCAAACCGAGGTAAAGCACTCCCGCCTCCCCTGCTGCCAGGTTGCGCACCATGGGGTATAGCAACCCGTGGCGGGTGTCCCAGACCCTGGCACCGGGATTGGCCGCATAAAAAATACCATCCTCATGGGTGGATATCCAGAGTCCGCCCGCCCTGTCCATGCATACACTCGTGACCTGATACCCCTGCAGGTAGCGGTTGTACTGTCCGCGCCGCAGGGCTTCCGCGTTTTTATAATGCAAAACACCCTTTTCCCCGTCAAAAACCCCGAAAAAAATATCGTCGGAGGCCGTTTGTTGTATATTGACAAAAGTCCTGGTTTTAAAAGGACTGTATCCAATGATTTCCCCATCGCGCAGGCTATAGAACCCGTCATCGTATCCATAAACAACAAAAGTGCCGTCGGAAAGTGCCGTGCAGCTATTTACTACAGTGATAAAACAAGCATCTACCCGTCTCCATTTTTTGTCGGCGTAGTACCAATGGGGCATACACTTTGTTTTTGCCGGGACACCGAGATGCCGCCAGGCGCTTATAATTTTCCCTGCCTGCACAAACAGGGAAACATTATTGACAGTATCAGGCGAAACATACAAGGTATCGCGCCCGGATTCTGAGACCTCCAAAACGCCCAGTTTACGCAAAGAAATCCATAACTTTTCCCCGTCTTCTGATTGAATGCGCTGATCGGGTTTGTCGAACTGGCCCCTGTATTTTTGTACTACATCATTGTATCGCCAGGGGCGTATGCTGTCGCCGTCAAAATGCCAGAGCGTGGCATCAATCAGGTGGTACCAAATGCGGCCCCGACTGTCTTCTTTCAAATGGAAGGCAGAGCCGATGGATTCCGGCGGCCCCGGCGGCAACCAAAATTCATAACCATCAAAGCGACAAATACCCCGGTCGGTGGCCAACCAGATGTACCCATCCCGACCCTGTATCACATCATACACCGTGCGATCGGGCAGCCCCTCGCGCAGCGAGAAATGGGTAAAAACGGGGCTGCCGCCGGATTGGGCTTGTGCACGAAAAGCATATAGTAAAAAAATTATTTTTATTGCATTGAATATTATATAAAAATAATTTATCATATATTTTAAAATTTTGAGACAAAAGTAAGGTAACTATCCAGCCGCCTGTCCCAACCACCTCGGAGAGGTTTAACGTTGGTAGAAATGATTGATTAACAAGATGTTGCGACCTCGGAGAGGTCGAACGTCAGGGCAAAACCGGGATGCCAAAAGCGGGCAGGTGCGACCTCTCCGAGGTCGAATGAGGGCAAATATCGTCATTTCTACCAACGTAAGACATCTACCGATGTCAAAATTGAACAAAAGCATCAAGATTTGAGTGCTTTTTCTTAAAAAAGGCGGCTGGATAGTTACCCCGCATCAGCAAGACAAAGGGTCGCTGTACTTCCCTGCACATGGAGTCCGCGCAGGCGTTTTCTTATAGTTTCTGGATCATCGAAGATAAAACTGACTCACCCTTGTGGCATATCTACAAGGTATAAATTTTTTATAATAAAAAATATTTGTAAAACATAGTCCTTATTATAAGCATATTACGAATATAAATAAAAAAAATATAAAAAATTAAGTTACCAAAACGGGAAATACACGTTCTTATTACGACTTGTTTCAAATACAGAAGCTCATCATACCAGCAGCAGACTGACTGCTTTAACGGTTGTGCCGTCTGCCTGCTTAATCCTTTATCTTCGTTGATTTTGATTACTTTTTATGGTACTCTTTTACGCTGTACGTCGCAGACGACACGCCCTCTTCATTTCTTTTTTACAATCCTTCAGCCTTTTGCTGTTGCTTTTTTTCTCTCTTGCTTCCTGCAAAAAAGAAAATGAGCTTTCATATGCTCCCATCTCCGATGCTGAATTTTATGTGATCGGCAAGTTAGACGGCCTCCAGGAGAAGCAGGAGGTTTCCGTCGAAAGACCCACACAAATGGCCAATTTTACGGATTGCACTTTTGGCTCCGATTACTGCATATATGGCTACGGATGTGCCATGGGTAGTTTCGGCGATACCGATCCCATGTTCCAGATTTTCCTCCCGCAGGTGTACAAAGGCGACTGCGCCATTACGGATGCTGCTTTCCACAGTTTGTTTACCAAGGGGGAATGGCAGTACGGCCCGGACAAAGGAAAAGTGGAATTCACTTATTTCGACGGCAAGGAAATGTGGTCCACCTCCCGGGGGTCTCAACCGGAGACGGCTACTTTCAACATCAAAAGCAGTTATGCCACAGGCGCTACACAAACCATTGCGGGTACTTTTTCCTGTCGCCTGTACAATGCTGCCGGATTGTCGAGGGCTTTTGATGAGGGCAGTTTTGTGCTGAATTTCAGGTATGAATAAAACATTCGGAGGCTTGTTTTTTCATAAATAAGCCAATCTTTACTGTTTATTCAAACCGCACACCGGCGGTGCGACGCGGCCAGTCATCTGACCGAAAAGGGGCAATCGGAAAATCATCCCAAGTGTAAAGACTCAGCCCGGTCGGGTCGTCGGCCCAGGCGTAGCGCACCGCAACAGGACGTGGCACCGCTTCTGACTGTATAATGACGGTATTACCTGACACTTCGGCGCGGGCCGCATGGAAAATGCGGTCTTCGCCGGCAAGTTCAAAGCCATTGACGAGGTTGGCGGAACCGTGTACAGAAAGCGGCACTGCATATTTGACCACTGTCCGGTCTCCGGAGAACGTCCACTCCGGCAAAACGGGACTGCCCGGCAACAGGCGTTCGTTGTATGCCACCCGCCGCGCCTCCCTTGCGAGCCGCCTGCCCACGTCGTGTTTGTTGCGGGGATGTATGTCGTTCGATTCGCCAATGTCAATCGCAACAGCCATTCCGGTACCGGGTAAATGCAGGGCATGGGCTTGTGCCTCCCGCAACTCGGCCCACTCGCTGCCACCATTGCGGGAGTGACCGCCGCCCGCCTGCCAGTTGGCCAATTGAACGAACAGGAAGGGCAGTTCTTTGTTCCAGGTCTGCCGCCAGTCCTGTATCAGCAAGGGGAACGTAGTGCGATATTCCTCCGCCCGTACTGCATTGGTCTCGCCCTGATACCAAATGACACCCGCCACCGGAAAACGCACAATGGGATGAATCATGGCGTTGTAGATGGCTGTACTCAGATTGTTGCTGGAATGAATGAAATAGAAAGGTTCGCTCAACAGGGGAACGGCGCGCCAGTAGCCGTCCAAGGGAATGGTCTGGTCGCGGCGGGTTTTTAAAAGAAAATCGGAAGCGCCGCCCCGCATCCCCATCTCTGCCCAGTCTTTGGTATTGGCCAATTTCTGGCGATAGACCAACCGATTGGTGCCTGTTTTCAATACAGAAGCAGGTATCGCCATTTCGATGCCTCCGGCGTTTCTGCCTCGCCAGATGCGCCTTCCGTTGATCCAGATTTCGGCAGGCAAATCCCCATGGCCCAAACGCAGCGTCGCATCGGCTCCGGTGTCCTGTTCCTCCAGATTGAAATCCACAGCCATCATGCCGCTTCCCCGAAAGGCCCAGAGTTGTTGCCAGTCCCACGCATAAGTGGGAAATACTTTAGGCCACTTAGACAGGTCGAAATCGGGGGCCATCCACTGTGCCTCTTCCTGTGCCGTGCTATTGGGGCGATTGCTGCCAAAGGCATATTTCTTTATCTTGGACAACAACCAGGCATCGGCTTCTTCCCAGGTCTTGGGAAATTGTTCCATATAACTTTTGAAAAGGGGACTGCTGCGCATTCCCCCGGCGCTTATCCAGCTTTCCACCTGAGAACCGCCCCAGGAGCTGTTGATTAAGCCAATCGGAATGCGCATGCGCTCGGCCAGATCGCGGGCAAAAAAGTAGCCCACTGCTGTGAAATTGCGCACCGAACCCTCATTACACACAATCCACCCTTCTGTATCGAGGGTATCCAAGGGGGTCAGGCTGAGGGTCTGCCGCACTTTGATGTGGCGAATATGTGAAAATTCCTTGGCCCGTGTCTCCTCAGATGTATACTTAGAGTCGGATATATTCCATTCCATATTGGACTGGCCGGAACACAGCCATACTTCTCCGATGAGTACATTGCGCAGCACAATCCGTTCTTTTTTTACCCACACCTCCACTTCGTGTGGCTCCAGACTGGCAGCCGGGGTAGCAATTTTTACTTCAAAACGTCCGTCCGCACCGACTTGGCTACTAAACACCTCTGTGGCCCACGAACAGCGGACAAATACCGTGTCGCCTGCACGTGCGCGGCCCCATACGGGCAAAGCAGGGCTTTTTTGCTGAAGCACCATTTGGTTGCCGAAAATCTCAGCCAATCGCAATTGGGCGTGGCTTTTGTCGGAAAAAAGACCAAAAAAGGAAAACAAAATTAAAATATTTTTCATAGTTGGGAACGTGTAAAAAACAAGTTGTCAAATTGTGTACCGAATGAGGTAGTTCCATTTTGGGCATTTTGAATCAAAAGTAACGAATTGTTGAATCTGGTTTGTGAAGTCCTTATCAAC